>Ga0102924_1003251_pt1 | contig 17118 bp, 16 predicted proteins | sample PaiPotPPM11metaG_FD_80116 | JGI IMG/M metagenome (GOLD analysis project Ga0102924, IMG submission 80116) | Iron sulfur acid spring bacterial and archeal communities from Banff, Canada, to study Microbial Dark Matter (Phase II) - Paint Pots PPM... ...
GCTCCGGCACGGTCACGTGCATGCCGTCCGCACCCGGCGAGCCGGCTCCCGGACCGGGGCAACAGCTGGCGCAGAGCACCCTCTATACGGCGCGCTCGGGCGCGCTCGTGTTCGCCAGCGGGACGCTCGGCTGGGAGCTGGGACTCGAGCCCGTGCCGAGCGCTTCGCCCGACGCTCCGACGAGTCCCGATCCAAGGGTTGTCGCGATCACGCGCAACCTGCTCGCGCACGCGCTGCACTCGCGCCAGTAGGCCCGGGGGACCGAGCGCCGGCCCCGGCCGCGCGGCTAGCGACCGGGCAGGTGATAGATGAACACGTCGCTGCTGCCGGCGTTGTTGGCGATGCTGCCGCCCGTCGGCAGGATCACCCGGCCGGCGACGACGATCGGGCTGCTCCAATGCCCGCTCGCGGCCGGCAGCGAGCGCAGCAGTCGCCCGCCGGTCGGCTCATACACATTGAGCGCGCCGCCCTGCTCGTCGTAGACGTACAGCAGCCCGCCCGCGATCACCGGGCTGGTCCCGGCGCTCCCGTTCTGCCACGCGCTCGCCAGATACGGACGGCTTCCCACGCGCAGTGTGTACGCGGCGGTGCCTGCGGTGTCACCCACGAACACATACACCCGCCCGCGATGCGTCCAGACCGCCGGCGCGGTGTAGACCTCGGCTCCTCCCGGAGAGCTGATGTCCTGGAGCTCCCCTCCGAGCCGCGGCCCGGCACCGCCGCGCGTGCCGTTCAGGCGGTTCAGGTTCAGGAGGTGGAGGATCCCGTCCTTCCCGCCCTGGACCGCAAGGCGATAGCCGCGCAGCTCGGGCAGCAGGGCGGGCGCGGTGCTACCGAGATCGGTGTCGCTCGCGCTCAGCTGGGCCTGGTCGGTGGGCGTCCAGTTCTGCAGCAGCCGGCTCGCGCTCGGGGTCAGCTCTAGCACGCTGTCACCCCAGTCGCTCGAGCCGTTGAATGGCCCGTTGCCAGTCGCGACCAGGATCTTCCCGCTGCCGGGCTCGATCACGGCGCCCGAGCGCGCCCAGATCGCCGAGGCGCTCGACGGACACGAGCTCGGCGGATCGATCAGGTAGTGGCGGTTGGAGCACAGCGAGTTCCAGACGCGCGTGATGTGACCACTCCCGCGGTCGACCATCAGCACGTGGCCCTGGTAGGAGGGGGCATCGCCGTAGTAGCCGCCGGTCACGACGACTACGGAGCCGCCGCTGATGTTCAGCGCCGCGGCGACCTTCTCGCGGCCGGGGTCGAACGTGACCCGCACGGGCCAGTGGCCGGAGCGCACCTCCCCACCCGTCGCCACCACGAGCTTGTGGATCCGGCCGTCGGGGCTCGCGGCGTACACGTACCTGCGGTTAGGATCGGCGATCGGCGAAGCGGTCGTGATCTGCGAGCTTCCCTGGTAGGAGCCGATGTCAGCCGGGGTGTACTCCCACAGCTTCGCTCCCGTCCCCGGGTCGATCGCGATCGTCTTCCCATAGGAGGTCGTCAGCACGATCACGTCCCGCGGTCTCCCGTGAACCGTGACCCCGTGTAGCTCGACCGCTGCGGAATCGGCGACCCCGTCCAGATGAACGACACGGGTGCCGAGGGCCCCCACGTCGCGGGCATTGATGCCGGTGTCCGTCGGACCGGCGCCGCTGCGCGCCGCGTCGTAGTTGAACCGCATCCAGTCGCCATGCGGAATGCTCGCCGGGACGGCGACGGCGCTGCCCGTCGAGGCGCCGACCGCGTGGCCGCCGCAGGCGACGAGCAGCGCCCACGCCCCCACGAGCGAACCGAGCGCGGCGCCGAGCTTCCTCAAGGCAACTTCGCGGGAGCGCTCGCAACGGCCTGCTGCGACGGCGTCTGGCCCGGTGGCGGCACCGGCACGACCCCGTCGAGCGATGAGCCCGCGGACTGAAGCGCCTGGGTCGCCGCGGGTCCCGCCGGCGCCGGTAGCTGCCGGCTCACCGACGTGCCCTGGCTGACGACCTCGTCGATCAAGGTGGGACGCGGAGCCGGGCTCGTAGGTGGGTTCGAGCGCGTCAACGCCCTCGCCGGCGGCTGACCCCGCACGCCGGTGACCGGAGCACCACGCCCGTGCGTCACCCCCGCGCCATGGTGAGCTGGCGCCTTGGTCCGGAGTGCAGCGCCGCCGGGGCCTGCGAGGCTGCGCGCCCCGGCCGCAAGCGCGATCAGCGCCGCCGTCGAGTCCGACCGGCTCGCGCGAGCGCCCGTCTGAGCGGTTGCCGACGCCGCCGGAAGCGGTGGGCCGGAGAGCGCCTGGCCGAGGCTCCCGAGCCGCGCAAAGCCGCCCGCCAGCGCGAGCAGGGCGAGTGCGGCCAGCAGCGCGCCGGGCACGATCACGGTCGCGCTCAGACTCGCGTACAGCTCCCGCCTCCAGGCCCGCACCATGCGAGGATGTTATAGGTACGTTTTCGCATGCAGCGCCTATCGATCGCCCGCTCGCTTCGCCTCGCGCTGCTCGGCCTCACGGTCGTACTCGCGGTACTCGCCGCGCTCGGCATCTCGAGCCTCTACAGCGCGCGCCAGCGCTATGAGAGCGAGCTCGCCTCCAGCTCGTCACTGGCGGTCGCCGCGGCGAACCTCGCAACCTCGGGAATCGCCGAGGAGGAAGTGCTGCGCGACGTCCGTGGGGCCGCCGGCGCCGCGAACCGTCAGCAGGTGGCCGGCTCGTTCCTGTCTGCCGCGTCGACCGCGCAGCACCTGGCAGCACCGGACCCGGTCAGCGAGCGCCTGGTGCAGGAGCAGATCGACGCCGAGGCCACGGCCCGCACGCTCGCCGCCGGTGGACAATTCGCGGCCGCGAGCGCCCCGAACGGGCCGCTGGCCCGCGCACGTGCGCTGGCCGCGCAGCTGCAGCTGCGCCAGCAGGCCCGCCAGGCCGCTGCCCGCAGCCGCGCGCGCAGCGACTCGCGTCGCGCGATCGTGCTGGTCGCGATCGCCGGGCTGCTCGCACTCGCCGCGGCGCTGGCACTGATCTCGGCAGTCGTCGGAGGGATGCGCCGGCCGCTGGACGAGCTCGTAGCGGCGGCTCGCGGCCTGGCCGGCGGCGATCTGGAGGGCCGCGTTCGGCCCTCGGGCCCGCGGGAGCTGCGCGAGCTCGGCGCGACCTTCAACGCGATGGCCGACGATCTGGCGCGCGCGCAGACCCGGATCGAATCCGAGCGTCAGCGGCTCGCGGTCACGATCGCGAGCCTCGGCGACGGCCTGATCGTGACCGAGCCCGGCTCGAGCACGATCGCGGCCGTCAACCCACGGGCGTCGGAGCTCGTGCCCGAGCTGGTGCTCGGCGGACGCGTCGACTCCACGGACAGCCCGCTGCCGCCGCTGCACGCCGCGCTCGAGGGCGAGGCGCTTGTAGAACACGGCCACCGGACACTGGCGATCACCGCCGCCAGCCTCGGGGCCGAATCAGACGGGGTCGTCTGGACCGTCCGTGACATGACCGAACGGGCCAGACTCGAGCGGGCTAAGAGCGAGTTCGTGGCGACCGCCTCGCACGAGCTGCGCAGCCCTCTGACCTCGGTCAAGGGGTTCGTCGAGTTGCTTCACCGCTCCCCGGAGGGGATGTCCGAACGCCAGCGCGAGTTCGTCGAGATCATCCTGAAGTCGACCGAGCGCCTCACCGATCTGGTCGCGGACCTGCTCGACGTAGCGCGGATCGAGGCCGACCGGGTCGAGATCAACCGCAGACCGATCGACGTCGGCGAGGCGATCCGCGAGACAGCCGAGCTGATGGGGCCGCGGATCGCGGAGAAGCACCAGCAGCTCAGCGTGTACGTCGCCCCCACGCTGCCACTGGCACTCGCCGACCCGGCGCGCGTGCGCCAGATCGTGGCCAACCTGCTCACCAACGCCCACCTCTACACCGGCGAGGAGGGGAGGATCCAGGTTCGCGTGGAGTCAGAGCGCGCGTGGATCCAGATCGAGGTCCAGGACAGCGGCGTCGGAATGACAACGGAACAGTCAGAGCGGATCTTCGAGCGCTTCTACCGGGCCCGGGACGGCGGCGCCTCGAGCCCGGGAACGGGGCTCGGCTTATCGATCGTCAAATCCCTGGTCGAGTTGCACGACGGGCGCATCGAGGTCGACAGCGAGCCTGGTCGCGGGTCCACGTTCCGCGTGCTGCTGCCCGCGGCGGTCCCTGGTCCGGACCTCGCCCCGCCGCTCGAAGCGATCCGGGGACGGCGGGTGCTGATCGTCGACGATCAGCGCGAGATCGCCGAGCTGATCGCCGGCCAGCTGGCTCCACTGGGGGTCGAGGCGGAGATCGCAGCGAGCGGCGAGGAAGCGCTGCTCAAGCTGCGCGCCTCCTACTACGACGCGGTCACGCTCGACGTCCTGATGCCGGGCATTGACGGCTTCGAGGTGCTGCAGTCGATCCGCGCCGATCCCGAGCTGCACGCCACCCCGGTCGTGTTCGTGTCGGTGTTCTCGGGACGCCGCGAATTCGCGGGCGAGTGGGTGGTCACAAAGCCGATCGACGCCGACGAGCTGCGCCAGGTGCTCGGCGCCGCGGTCCAGGCGGGCCGTTCCCGCGTGCTGGTCGTCGGGCGCGATGAGCTCCGGCCGGTGCTCGAGCCGTCGCTCGCGGGCCTTGGGATCGAATATCAGTGGGAGCCGACCGGGGCAGCGGCTGCCCGCGCGTGCCAGGAGCGCCGCTTCGAGGTCGCACTGGTCGACGCAGGCGTGCGCAATCCGCAGGCGGTGCTGCAGGCGATCGATCTGCGCGGGCGACGCGTTCGCCGCGCCGCGATCCTGGTCTCCGATGGGCAGGGAGCCACCCCGACGGGGATCGAGCGCTTCGGAGTCGAGATCGTGCCGGTGGACGAAGCAGCCGCCGCGGTGCTGGCCGCCTTACGCGGACATCGGGCAGGGTCAGTACGCTGACCGCCGATGTCGGTCGAGAGTCAGACCGAGTTGCACGGGGAGATCGAGCGCCTGCGCGCCGCGCTGAGCGAGCGAGAGCGTGAGGCTGCCTCAAAGGAGCGCCAGCTCGAACGCTACGCCGCGGATCTGCGTGAGACATTCAAACGCGAGCGGGAGCGCGCGCAGGAGCTGCGTCGCTCCTACAGGGAGACGGTGCGCGCTCTGTCCAACGCCGTCGAGGCGCGAGACGCCTACACCGGCAAGCACGCCGAGCGCGTGACCGCCTACGGGATGGAGATCGCCCGCAGGCTCGGCGACGAGCTCGGGGAGATGCCCGAGCTCGAGTTCGGGTTCCTGCTCCACGACATCGGCAAGGTCGCGATCCCCGACTCGATCCTGTACAAGCCCGGACCGCTGACCGATGAGGAGCGAGCGCTGATGGCCCAGCATCCGATGATCGGCGCGCAGATCGTCCGCGGGATCGAGTTCCTCGCGAGCGCCGTCGAGGTCGTGCGCTCGCATCATGAGCGCTGGGACGGCGGCGGGTATCCCGACGGTCTCGCGGCGGAGCAGATTCCGCTCGCTGCGCGCGTGTTCGCGGTCGCCGACGTGCTCGACGCGCTCACCACCGACCGCCCCTACCGGCCGGCCTCTCCGATCACGGTCGCCCGGCAGATGATCACCCAGGAGTCAGGCACGCAGTTCGACCCCCGCGTCGTCGAGGCGTTCAACTCGATCGACGATGCGACCTTCGAGGGGATCGCCGCGGCGATCGAATGACCGCGGCCATCGGTCGGGAGCCAGTTCCGTGACCTGCGCGGTGCTGATCGTCGACGACGATCAGTTCATCCGCAAGCTGATCGCGACGACGCTCGAGGACGTCGACCGGCTCGAGCTCCACGAAGCCGCCGACGGCGCCGAGGCACTCGAGGTTGCCCGCCGCGAGCGCCCGGCGCTGGTGTTCCTCGACGTCGATATGCCGGGCATCAACGGAATCGAGGCCTGCCGGCAGCTGCGCGAGGACGCCGCCACAAGCGCGGCGACGATCGTGATGCTGACGGCCGCCGAGGGCGACGGCGTCGAGACCGAGGCCGAGCAGGCGGGCGCCGATCTGTTCCTGACCAAGCCCTTCAGCCCGCTCGACCTGCTGCGCCTGGTCGACCGGCTCGGCGAGCAGGGGCAGCTCTGAGCGTGAGCACCGAGTCGCGCTCCGCAGCCCCGTTCCGCTGGCAGGACGGCGAGCGCCTGGTCGTCTTCGGCCGGGGGACGCTGGCCGATGCGCGGGAGCTGCTCGGGCCGGGCTACATCCTGTTGACGACGCCCCGGGCCGCCGGCGCCGCGCCCGATCTGCTCGAGCATGCCGGCGCCGTCCACGAGGTTGGCGCCGGGCGCGTCGACGAGCTCGCGGAGGCGCTCCGGGCCCAAGTCGACGGCCGGCTGCTGGTCGCGCTCGGAGGCGGGAGGGTGATCGACGTCGCCAAGGCTCTGGCGGCGGCCGACCCGCCGCGGGTCGTTGCCGCGGTCCCGACGACGCTGTCGGGCGCCGAGATGACGTCGGTCCATCGCCACGCCTCCGGCGTTGCCTTCGAGACTCCCCGCGTGCGCCCGGCGATCATCGTCAACGACCCTTCGCTGTCGGCCTCCCAGCCGGTTCAGGAGCTCGCGCAGAGCGCCGCCAACGCACTCGGGCACGCGGTTGAGGGGCCGGCGACGCCGCTGCGCAACCCGGTCGCGGAGCTGGCGGCGCTGGACGCCGCGCGGCTGATCAGCGAGAGCTTCGACACCCCCTCCCCGGACGAGCATGCGCGCGATCGGCTCGCGCTCGCCGCGCTTCTCGCCGGCTACACGATCGGATCGACGGGCTACGGCCTGCACCACGTGCTCGCGCAGACGCTGGCGCGCTTCGCCGGTGTCGCGCACGGCGCGGCGAATGCGATCATGCTGCCGCAGTCGCTGCCGGCGCTGGCCGAGCGATCGCCCGAGTGGAACGCGCGACTCGGCCACGTGCTCGGCTCCGAGCCATCCAGGCTGGCGACGCGGCTGCGCGATCTGACCGGAGTCAGCCGGCTACGCGACGCCGGTGTGTCCGAGGCCGAGCTCGACGATTGCGTCGAGCAGGCGTCGCACAGGCCGGAGCTGCACATGACCCCGCCGGCCGCCGATCTGGAGGAGCTGCGGGCGCTGTATCAAGCGGCCTACTGAGGCGCACCCGGGAGCCGTTTCGGGTGCCCTGCGGAGGCGCACCCGGGCGCTCGACGCCGCGTGCAAGACTCAGACACATGAGTCGACGCGCGTGGATTGCCTTCTCAGCGGTCTCCCTGATCTGGGGAATCCCTTACCTGCTGATCAGGATCGCCGTCCGCGACGGCGTGACCCCGGCGGCGCTCTCCTGGGCACGCGTGACGCTCGGTGCCGTGCTGCTGCTGGGGCTCGCGTGGCGTGCCGGCACGCTGCATACGTTGCGAGGTCGCTGGCGATGGCTGCTGGCGTACGCCGTCGCCGAGATTGCGATCCCGTTCCCGCTGATCGCCGGCGGGGAGCTGCACGTACCTTCGTCGCTGGCGGCGATCCTGATCGCCTCGGTGCCGCTGATCGGAGCGGTGCTGGCGCTCCGTTACGACCACGCCGAGCGGCCCACGCCGGTCCGGGCGCTCGGACTAGTGATCGGCTTTGCCGGAGTGATCGCGCTCGTCGGCCTCGACGTCGCCGCCCGCGGACCGGAGCTGCTGGGCACCGGCGCGATTCTGCTCGCCGCTGTCGGCTACGCGATCGGTCCGATGCTGATCAAGCACCGCCTCGCCGGCCTCGACCCCCGCGCGACGATCGGCGCGAGCCTCGCGATCGCATCGCTGCTGCTCGCCCCCGCGGTCGCGCTCGACCCGCCGCGAGCAGTCCCGGGCATCGGGGCGATCAGCGCGGTGATAGTGCTGGGACTCCTGTGCACGGCCGCTGCGTTCGTGATCTTCATGGTCCTGATCCGCGAGGTGGGCACGAGCCGCGCGACCGTGATCACCTACATCAACCCGGTGATCGCCGTGGCGCTCGGCGTCACGCTGCTGGGAGAGCGCCCCGGCGCCGGTGCGGTCGCCGGCCTGCTGCTGATCCTCGCCGGCTCCTGGCTCTCAACCGACGGCCGCCTCCCCCCCGGAATGACCGAGTGGGCCGCGCGACGGCGTTCGCGCCGGGCCTTGAGAACGAGGCCGGGCAGGAGGGCTGCGGCCTGGCCAGGCCGCAGCTAGGAGATCTTGATCAGGATGATCGTGTTCACGACGAACGCGATCGCGAACCCGATCGTCCAGCGGTTCAGGTTGCGCTCGACGAGCGAGCCGCCACCCATCGGTCCCGCGCCGGTGCCGACGCCAAACGCGCCGGACAGGCCCGAGTCCTTGCCGGAGTGCATCAGCACGAGGAACACGAGCACGACGCAGATGAAGACCTGGAGGATTCCGAGCAGCGTGGTCATTGCTAGGTGATGGTATCCCAGGGGCGCGCCGAGCGTGATGAATTTGGGCCCGTATACGGCCCAAATTCATCACGCTCGCGTCTGATGCTCACGCGGTATCCGCTACGCCGTGGAGCCTGGCAGCGGTGGCGCGGGCGCAGCCCGCTCTTTCGCCCGGTCGAGCTCCCGCAGGATCTCGATCGCCTCGCTCCGCAGGGCGGTGTCGATCGCTTCGTAGTCGGCCTCTGACAGCTTGCCGGTGCGATGGTCGAGCTCGGCGTCGCGGATCTCGCGGTACTTCGCCTCCCGCGCCGCCTCGAGCTCGGCGAGCTCGGACTCGAGCTCCACGCGCTCGGACTCGCGCTCGGCTCGCCCGGCGCCGCCGGCTTCCCCCGCTGCGCCCGCACCGGGCTCCTGTGCGAGCGGGCGCCGCAGGGGCTTGGACACGAACATCACGACCAGCGCGACCACGACCAGGACGATCACCACGTCCATCGCGCCCTCAGGCCGGCTCGCGCGCGGGGGTCACCTGCGGGGCCGACGCCCTCGCGGCCGCGGGTGCGCTCACCGGGGCTCGGCGGCGCGACAGCGCGGGGATCGGCGATAGCGCGATCAGGCCGCCGAAGACGACGATCATCGCGCCCAGCCAGATCCAGGTCACGAGCGGGTCGACGATCAGCAGGAAGTTGATCCGCCACGGATGGGACACGTAGCGGGCCGTGAGCTCTGCAATCGCCCGGTCGCGCGCGATCCACAGAGGTGCCAGTCGCTGCTGCGCCTGAGCGGGAGGCAGCCCCGCCACGCTTTTCATCGCCGCCGTCAGCGCCGCGCCGAACACCCGGTCGCCGCGCGCGATCATCGGCTGTAGCGGCGTCAGGTCGGGATTGACGACCGTCCAGATGTCCTTCGTCAAGCCGGCCCGCAGCCCGACGAAGCTGTCACCCTCGCCGTTGAAGAACCGTCCGAGCTGTCCGAGCGTCGGATCCTGGGACGGATAGAAGCCGTGCGTCGTCCTCAGCGTCGTCACGTGCTTGCCCCCCTTGGAGACGTCGAGGACCGCGCCGAAGGAGAGCTTCTGCGGTGTGGCGGCCGCCGTCGGACGGACGTACTTGATCGCGTAGCCGTCGACCATCGCGTGCTGGCCGGGAGCGAGCAGCACGTCGCGCGAGTGCTGGAAGGATGAGGACGCCGCGACCCCGATCAGCAGTACCGCCACCCCCGCGTGAACGGTGTAGCCGCCGTAACGCCGGCGGTTCCGGCGCACCAGCTGCACCAGCGCGACCGGCGGCGACTCGTGGGTCATCGCCCGCCGGGCTCCCGCGCCCCGCCACAGCTCCTGGGCCACGGTCGCGAGCACGAACGCACCGAGCACGAACATGATCAGCGCGAACGGGCGCGCGCTGACGCCGCCTGCGAGCAGCAGTGCGACCAAGGTCACGAGCCCCGCCGCCACCGGAACGGTGAAGCTGCGGCGCAGGTTCGACCCGGTCACGCGCCGCCAGGCGATGATCGGCCCGATCCCGGAGAGCGCTACCAGCACCAGCGCGAGCGGCACGATGAACGGCCGGTACGCGGGCGGTCCGACCGACACCTTGGTGCCGGTGATCGCCTCGGAGATCAGCGGGAAGAACGTCACCCAGAAGATCACGAACACCATCGCGACGAGCACCAGGTTCTGGAACAGGAACACCGCCTCGCGGGACAACAACGAGTCGAGCCGGGCCTCGGAGCGAAGCTGGTCGCGGCGCCACAGCACGAGCCCGATCCCGCCGCCGATCATCCCCGCCAGCAGCAGCACGAACGGGACCCCGAGCGTGGAGGCGCCGAACGCATGGATCGAGTCGAGGATCCCACTGCGAACCAGGAACGTGCCGAGGATCGCGAGCGTCCCGCTCGCCAGCACCAGCGACACGTTCCAGATCTTCAGCATCCCCCGCTTCTCCTGGATCATCATCGAGTGGATGAACGCGGTCACGCACAGCCACGGCATCAGCGCGGCGTTCTCGACCGGATCCCAGGCCCAGTAGCCACCCCAGCCGAGCTCGGTGTAGGACCAGCGGGCACCGAGCACGATCCCGACCCCCAGGAACAGCCATCCGGCCAGCGCGAAGCGGCGGGTGACCGAGATCCACTCGGAGCCGAGCCTGCCGGTGATCAGCGCCCCGACCGCGAACGCGAACGGGATCGTCAGCAGCGTGTAGCCCGAGTACAGCATCGGGGGGTGGATCATCATGCTCGGATGCAGTAGCAGCGGGTCGAGCCCCGAGCCCTCGACCGGGGGATTCGCGGTGGTGGTAAAGGGGTTGGCGAGGAATGTCGCCAGCGACGTGAAGAACGCCGCGAACACGAGCAGCACGGCCGTCGCGTACGGGGCGATCTGCCGCACCCGTCGGCGGGTCAGGAACAAGATCAGGCCCGACCACAGCGACAGCAGCCACACCCACAGCAGCAGCGAGCCCTCCTGTGAGGACCACGGCGCCGCCAGCTTGTAGAACGTCGGCGTGGTCGTCGAGGAGTGACTCGCGACCACGTTGAAGCTGAAATCGGAGCGCAGGAACGCAGCCTCCAGGATCACCCACGCGATCGTCGTCACCCCCGCCAGCGCGTACACCGCACGCCGGCCCGAATCCACCCATTCGCGCCTGCCGCTACGGGCGCCGTAGAGCGAGGCGACGATCCCGTAGAACGCCACCAGCAGCGCGATCACCAGCAGCGTGCGGCCGACCGGCGCCATCCTCAGCTGCTCCTGGCCGCGGTGCTCATCAGTACGGGGTGCTCCCCGGGGTGCTCGCCGGATTGCTGACAGCCTGGTACTTCGACGGGCACTTGGTCGTGAGCGAGTCCTGCTCGCCGACGAACGTCGGGCTCGAGCTCTCGTGGACCGTGACGACCACGCCGCGGCCCGCGCGGAAGGGGTCGGGCACGATCCCGGTGTAGCGGACCGGCACCGAGACCCTCAGCTTCGGGTCGCGGATCCGGAACAGCAGCGCGCTCCCCCGATGGACGACCGACCCGGTCAGCACGGTTCCGGCCAGCAGGTAGGAGCGCCCAGGCTGTGCGACCTTCAGCAGTTGGCCGGCCGTCAGCTCGTCGCGACCGGCCGTGAAGCTCGTGTAGACGAGCGCCGATGCGAGCAACAGCGCGGCGGTCAGCGCGACTGTCAGGCGAATGGCGCGCTTGCGGCTCGGGTCCATCCGGGCCGATTTTCCCACAAGCCGCCCGGATAGCCGCCGCCGCCACGCGCGGCTTGGAAACGCTCTGGCGCCGAGCTCGAACGAAGCGCCCCGGCGGGCCCGCAAAAGTCCGCGATCCCGGGCTCCAGAAGGCGCCCGCGGCGAGCGTGCGGCGGTCCCAATGCGATTAGCGTCGCGTTAATGACCAGGAATCACGCAGGCTTACGCGAAACAAATAGGCAGTGGATGCGTTACTGGAAGCGAACATGATCGTTCGATCCAAGCCAAGCAGGCGCAGTCTCCGGGGGCGCCGGGGTGGCCGCGAGGCCGAATATATCGCCGCGAACGCGGCAGTCGATCCGGCTGACCGGGTGTCCCAGATCACGCCTCGCGGCAGGCGAGAGGGCGGGCACTCGCAGGATCGCGCGCTCTATACATGCAACTGCGGATTCGCGTTTGACGCGCTGGTCTCGACGTCGGTCGGCTGCCCGCACTGCGGCAGCACGCAGGCCTGGTAGCAACCCCGCGGCCTAGGGTAGTCTGAACTACCAACCGCGATCGTTCTCGGTCGTGCCAGGAGAACCAATGAGCTTCGAGCTCCTCGAGACCAGCTTGCACGGCCACAGCGTGGCCTACCGGAAGGCTGGCTCAGGCCCGCCGCTGGTTCTGATCCACGGCATCACCTCCTCCTCGGATACCTGGCGCGCCGTCTTCTCGACGCTGGCCGAGCGCTACACGGTGATCGCGCCCGACCTGCTCGGCCACGGCCAGAGCGCCAAGCCCCGTGGCGACTATTCGATCGGCGCATTCGCCTCGGGCGTGCGCGACCTGCTCGCAAAGCTGGACGTCGGGCCTGCGACGATCGTCGGCCACTCGCTCGGCGGCGGCGTCGCAATGCAGTTCTCCTACCAGTTCCCCGAGCGAACGCAGCGGCTGGCGCTCGTCTCGAGCGGTGGCCTGGGCACGGGGGTCCACACGCTGCTGCGCGCAGCAACACTGCCTGGCTCAGAGTTCGTGATCCCGCTGCTGGCCGGTGCCCGGGTCCTGTCCATCGGCCGTTCGCTGGGGCGCGCCCTCGGAGGGGTGGGTGTTCAGCTCAGCACCGACCTGCTGGAGATGGCCCACGGCCACGCCTCGCTCGGTGAGCACGAGACGCGCTCCGCCTTCCTGCAGACGCTGCGGGCGAGCCTCGATCTCAGCGGTCAGCGGGTCCAGGCGCTCGACCGGCTGTACCTCGCGGGGGAGCTTCCGGTGCTGATCGTATGGGGCGCCCGCGACCGGATCATTCCGCCCGGGCACGGGCGCCGCGCCCACGAGCTGATTCCGGGCAGCCGGCTCGAGGTGTTCGAATCATCTGGACACTTCCCGCACCTCGACCAGCCCGAGCGGTTCATGAAGACGCTCGAGGACTGGATCGCGACGACCAAGCCGGGTGCGGCGGACGGACGCAGGTTCGAGTCCGCCCTCCGCAAACGCGTCGCCTGAGCGCTACTTCAGCGCCTTGCGCGCCGCGGCCGTCCACGAAGCCGTGACGTCGCGGATGAACTTCGCCTGCGCGGTCGCCAGGTTCGAGACCCACTCGACCTCGCTGGAGCCGGGCCCGCGCTGGATCGTGTTCGCGATCGACTTCAGCGCCTTCTCGTAGCTGGCAAGAGTCGTCTCACCCGCGTCCTTGCCGGCCTCGATGATCCGCTCGTTGAGCGTGCGAAGCCGCTTGGCGACGGCATCGACGCGCGCCTCCGCAGAGGCCGCCTTCGCACGCGTAGAGCGCGAACGGGTGGAGCTGGCCTTCGTGGCCTTCGCCCGGGTGGTGCTGGCCTTCGCGCGCGTGCTGCTGGCCTTCGCACGGCTGCTGGTTGCCTTCGCACGGCTGCTGCTGGCGCGGCTGCTGCTGGCGGCCTTGCGAGTGCCCGAGGATCCGGATCCGCTGGACTTCGCACTGCTGGCGCGGGTACTGCGCGACCCGCTGCTCGAGCTTGACCTCTTGGACCCACCGCTCCTGGCCTGCGGCATGCTTCCTCCTTGGACGGACTTTGGGGTTGGGTTCCACCCTACCTCGCCACGGCATCTCGGTGTGCAAAGCACGCTCGCGGAGCGTGGTGCGCACAGCCGTTTCAGCGCGCTCGCCGCATCTGGGTGAGCAGCTAGCATGGCGAGCGCCCCGAGGAACGCCGAAAGGACGGTCGCACCAGCATGTCGACGATCACCGACGCGATGAAGAACGAGACGGTCAAGCGTCTGCTCCGAACCACCGGCGTGCGGCCGCCGCAGGAGATGCCACGTCGTGGCACGCCCCATTACCGGATGCCGAAGCTGGAGGCCAACGGTGGCTGGCTTGGGCTCGCGCCCTACCGCGGACCGGAGATCCCGCGCGCCGAGTACGAGACGCTCGAGTTCACCAACTACCCCACCGACCCGACCACGTTCTTCGCCCCGATCACTTCGGCCTCCGGCCAGGTCGAGCTCGGTGCCTTCGGCAAGTACGGCAAGTGCGACCTCGACCGCGAGTGGACGCCGAATGCCGAGAAGTGCCCGACGATCGTCAAGTGGCTCGAGTCCGTCGGCGCGCGCTTCGGCAAGGTCCAGCTGCTACGGATGACGCCGAACACGTTGCGCGAGTGCCGCTGGGGGCTCCACCTCGATCACAACAACCAGGGCAACCCCGAGTCCAACGGCTGGGCTGTCCGGGTGTGGCATGAGTTGACCGACGACTCCTCGAGCCGGCTGGTAGTCCGCCAGGAGGAGTTCGACAGGCGATCCGAGGTGCAGATCCCGCTGCCGCAGCACGCGCAGGTCGTGGTCGACTCGCAGTGGCTCTACCACGGCGGCTTCCACCAGGGAACCCACACGCGCTACGCGCTGATCGCGACGTTCGAGAGCGGCCCCGAGCTCGAGCGCTGGATCGAGACGCAGACGCCCACCGCGGCGGCTGCCGCCTGAGGTCGCAAATCGGTCGCGGCTCCCAGGCCACGACCGAAACGGAGTCGCTAGACGGCGACCTCGTCGGCGCGCGCCGGCTCGAGCTCGGCGATCAGGTTGTCCACGACCGCCTGCACCTGCTCGGCGATGCTTTCGTCGCCGAGCCGGCCCTCGTCGTCGAAGCGCGTGTGCGCGTGACCGACGGGGACCTCCCCTTCGATCACCCGCGCCCCTGCGGCGGCCAGCACCTTGCGGAGCTCGGCCTGCGCCCAGACCGCGCCGAACATGCCGGTGCTCGCGCCGATCACGGCCACGGGCTTGTTGCGCAGCGCGCCTGAAGCGACCGGGCGCGACAGCCAATCGACCGCGTTCTTGAGCTGGCCGGGGATCGAGGAGTTGTACTCGGGGGTTGAGAAGAACACGGCGTCCGCGCCGGCGACGGCCGCGCGCAACTGCGCGGCGGCCGCCGGAACGGGATCGCGGTCATCGTCCTCGTCGTAGGGCGGCACCAGCTTGAGATCTTCGTAGATCTCGAACTGAGCGCCACCGGCTTCGAACATCTCGCCGGCGATGCGCAGCAGCTTGGTGTTGTGGGATTCGCGGCGGAGGCCGCCGCTGATGCCGAGGACCTTCATCTGCCTAGGACTGCTTTGAGAGCTGCAGCTCGGCGATCAGCGTGACCTCGTCGGACAGCGCCGGCTCGCCGCTCGGCAGCGGGTTGTTCCAGTTGACACCGAACTTGGTGCGGTCGACCTTCGCCTCGAGCTTGATCCCGAAGCGCTCGCCCCCGTAGGGGTCGTTGATCGGCTCGCTGATCACGCCGACGATCTCGACGGGCTCGGTGTGACCCTTGATCGTGATCTCGCCGTCGAGCTTCAGCTGATCGCCGTCGCGGCGGATGTCCTTGGACTCGAACCTGATCTCGGGATGGCGCTCGGCGTCGAAGAAGTCCGGCGACTGGAGATGCGCCTCGAGGTTGGGGTCCTTGACCTGCACGCTCGCGACCTTCGCGGAGCCGCGCAGCACGCCTTCACTGACGTCGGCATCGAAGTCCGAGAACGAGCCCGTAAACGTGCCCGCCAGGTAATCGACGGCGAAGGCGATATCGGAGTGGACCTTGTCGGCGGTCCAAGTTCCTGCGGGTACTACCTGTGTCTCAGTGGTGCTCATCTGCGTTGCCTCCTAAAGCGAGGATCAAATTGATTGCTAGAGCAACCAACATAGCAGAAATGGTTGCGCCGTCAATAGTCGCGTCATCAACGTTGCTACGGCAACAATGCGCCGGGTACCCGCGCCGACCGGCCAGGAAACCGCGATCTGCTGCTCCGGCGGGGGGAGCCACGGCTCCCGAAGCAGCGATCTACTGCTCGCGCAGGAGCTTTCCGAGCGCCAGGCGCTTGAGACGAGACGCCGTGATCGCGACCGCGATCGTGGTGGTGGCGATCGCGGCCCCGGCGAGCTCGCCGAGGTAGGTCCACGGGATCGCGAGCGAGTCGGGCGGCGGGTCGAAGACGTGCTGGAGCATCGCGACCAGCATCAGCGCCAGCACCGTGCCGAGCCCGGCCGCGAGCAGCAGCCCGGCGGCGAGCACGAGTGCGGCCTCGCTCCAGGCGAACGCGCCGATGCTGCGCAGCGTCGCGCCGAGCGCGGCCATCGTGGCGAACTCGTGGCGACGCTCGATCACCGTCAGCGCGACGAACAGCGCCATCGCGGCGGCGGCGAGCGCGATCGTGAACGCCTCCTCGATCTGGCTGATACCGCGCAGATCGACCGTCGTGATCGAGCTCACGGTCTGCTGCGCCTGCTGGTCGATGTTCTTGACGATCGTGCCGTCAGTGCGCGTAGCCCGCGCAATCGCGCCGGCCGTGGCAGCCGGGCTGCCCGCCTTGACGAACACCGCGTTGGGGCCGCCCGCGTGGTCGACGCTGCTCAGGTAGGAGATGTTGGCGACCATGAACGAGTCGCGCGGCGCCGAGGGGAACTCCTGCACGATCCCGGCGACGTGGAACGGCACGACCCGGAAGCGGCCCGTGCTGTGGTCGAGCAGGCGCAGGTTCAGCAGATCCCCGAGCTTCAGCTGGTAATCGGCGATCGTCTCCTTCGAGACGACGATCCCGTCGTGCATCGAGCGCAAGCGGTCGAGCGTCTGCTGGGCACCGGCGCCGATGAAGTAGGAGTCGCGCAGCGTCGTCGCGCGGGTGATGCTGGCCGGATCGATCCCGTAGGTGTCCTGGAGATCGGGGCCCACGTAGGCATAGGAGTGGTCGATCGGGGTGGTTGCCTGGACGCCGGGGACGGCGGCGATCTTCGACTGGAGGTTGTGGCCGGCGGTGACCCCCGGCGGCGCGGTCACGGTCACGTCCGCGCCGAGCGTGAGCTGGGCGTCGACGTTCGCCTGCTGGTCGTAGGTGGCCGTGAAGATCCCGAGGTTGACGCCGAACGCGAGCAGCAGTCCGACGACGATCAGCCCGCGGTTGATCGCCGCGCCGCGGCGCCCGGCGCTGGCCAGCAGGAACGCACGCGGCGTACGCGCGCGGCCGCCGGCGGCTCTTCCCGCCGCCCACGCGATCACGCTTCCGCGCAGTCGCACCAGCATCAGCGTCACCCCGAGCCACAGCAGCGCCGGAGCAAAGAACATGTACACCGACAGCGAAAGCGTGGGATTGGAGTCCGGGTTGACGACCGCCGAGAAGCCGGTGCTGCTCGTCAGCC
>Ga0102924_1003252_pt1 | contig 17113 bp, 14 predicted proteins | sample PaiPotPPM11metaG_FD_80116 | JGI IMG/M metagenome (GOLD analysis project Ga0102924, IMG submission 80116) | Iron sulfur acid spring bacterial and archeal communities from Banff, Canada, to study Microbial Dark Matter (Phase II) - Paint Pots PPM... ...
ACTCGCCGCCGTGGAGATGTGCGACCGCAATCCCCAGCCCCACCGTGGCGAGCGCGGCGGCGAGGCTCTCGAAGCGATCGCCCAGCACCAGCAGGACGTCGGGCGCGCACGCCTGCAGCGCCTCGCTGAACGCGATCGTCGTGGAACCAAGGTTGCGCGCGAAGTCTGCAGCCTCGTGCACCGGCTCGCCCGCGGGCACACGCGCGACGATCGTGTAACCGTCGGCTTCAATCTGCTCGAGCGTCTCGCCGTAGGTCGGGTCGAGGTGCATTGCGGTCACCAGTAGGCACGGATCGAAGCGAGGATCCTCGTGCAGCGCGAGCAGCGTGGGTGCCAGCAATCCGTAGTCGGCCCGCGACCCGGTGACTACCGCTACCCTCATGTGCGCAGCTCGAGATGGGCCTCGGTCAGCTGCTCGTCCTGGCACAGCGGACGCGTCAGCCGTGTGCCGAGGAGCTCTGCCAGGCGAGCAGGATCCAGCCCGCCTCCCGGTCGCTTGATTGCAAGCGCGTCAGCCGTCAGCGTCTCGCCCGCCGCGATCGCTCGGGCGGCCACGATGCTCCGTCGCGCGATTGCACGCGTGTCTCGCTCGGCCGGCTGGGGCGCCTTGCGGCCGTCTCCAAGGGTCGCCTCGGTGGCGCGCACGCGCCTGATCAACTCACGAAGCTCGTCGGGCTGCAGCGACATCCCATGGTCGGGGCCGCGGGATGTGCGGTCGAGTGTGAGATGGCGCTCGATCAGGCATGCGCCCAGGGCGACCGCCGCGAGGCTAGCGTCGAAACCGAGGCAGTGATCTGAGTATCCGACCGGTACGCCGAACGCCGTCCGCAGCGTGACGATCGCGCGCACATTGGCCTGCTCGGGCGGGGCGGGGTATGCGGACACGCAATGCAACAAGACGAGCGGAGTGCCCTGAGCGCGCACGACATCGACGGCATCGCCCACCTCGCGTATCGTCGCCATCCCAGTAGAGACGATCAGCGGCTTCTGGCGTTGTGCGAGCGAGTGCAGGAACGGCAGGTTCGTCAGCTCGCCGGAGGCAACCTTGAACGCGGAAACGCCGAGGCGCTCGAGTAGCGTCGCGCTGGCGAGATCGAACGGGGTGGACAGGAAGAGGACCCCATGGCGCTCGCAGCGCGCGGCGACGGTGTGCCAGTCCTCGTCTGACAGGCACAGGCCCTCGAGCATGCCGCGTTGGTCTGACACGTGGGCCAGCCGATCGCGTTGATAGCTCGCAAGCGGGGCGCCCTCGACGGCGAGCGCAGCAGGCAGGAAGGTCTGGAACTTTATGACCTCCGCTCCCGCATGAGCAGCCGCATCGACGAGCTCGAGTGCGGTGTTCACATCGCCGTCATGGTTGACGCCGGCCTCCGCGACAACGAGCACAGGCTCGTGTTGGCCCAGCCTTCGTCCACCGATCGATACGACTCCAAGCGGCATCGTGCGACATCCTGACGAACGCTCGGTGACGCATCGCCCCGACCTGCATGATCTATGGGAAATGTCCGCGCCAAGCGTCGATGACGCGGCCAGTGGTCACGCCTATGTCTCTGACTCTTGCGGGTCGGAGGTAACCGCCTGCGCGTTCCCCGGCAGATGTGAATGTGTCATCGAGGCGGACGTATCATGCGTTGACCTCGAGGTGTGACGGGAGAAGCGACTCCGCCGGGACGGAGATGAAAGTGTCAGCGATGCGCCAACTACTGCCTGCAATCAAAGCGAGCCTGCCGGTGGCATCGATTGTGTGCGCTGCTCGCGCTCGAGGATCGGAGCTGTAGGGGAGTGCTCCTAGAGTCGAGGTCAGAAACACTCACGCTGCGCGAGCGAGCGCGTCGCGCGATCCCGGGCGGCTGCCACACCTATTCCAAGGGCGACCACCAGTTCCCCGTCAATGCCCCAGCCTTCATCGTCTCCGGCCAGGGCTGTCGAGTGAGAGACACGGAGGGAAACGAGTTCCTCGACTGGGGCATGGGACTTCGCTCAGTCATCCTTGGCCATGCCTACCCCCGTGTCGTCGAGGCGGTTACCGCAGAGCTCGCCCGTGGCTCGAATTTCACGCGTCCGTCGCCGATCGAGACGCTGCTGGCGGAGGAACTGATCGATCTGATCCCCTGCGCCGAGATGGTGAAGTTCGCAAAGAACGGCTCGGACGTCACGACGGCCGCTGTGCGCCTCGCGCGCGCGGCCACCGGCCGCGACCTGGTGGTCTTCCCGCGCGAGCAGCCGTTCTATTCCTTCGACGACTGGTTCATCGGCACCACTTTGCTGGACGCTGGCGTGCCCGAGGCGACCAAGCAGCTGTCGTTGACAGTGCCCTATGGCGACATCGACACGCTGGCGGCATTGTTCTCCGCGCACTCCGGCGCGGTGGCCGCGGTGATCATGGAGCCGGCCACCGTCGCTCCGCCGCCCGATGGCTATCTAGAGGCGGTGAGGGAGCTCACGCGTCGTGAGGGCGCGGTGCTGATCTTCGACGAGATCATCACGGGGTTTCGCTGGAACGAGGCGGGGGCGCAGGCGTTCTATGACGTCACCCCCGATCTGGCCACCTTCGGCAAGGCGATCGCCAACGGCTTCTCGCTCGCGGCGCTCGTGGGTCGGCGCGAGATCATGCAGCTCGGGGACTTCGAGGGCGATGATCCGCGCGTCTTCCTGCTGTCGGCGACGCACGGCGGCGAGACTCACGCGATCGCAGCCGCGCGAGCGACTCTCGCCGAGCTGCGCGAGCGCGACGTGCTCTCGCACGTATGGCATACGGGCCTGCAGCTGCAGCTGGAGATCGAGGCGGCAGCACGCGATGCGGGCGTGGCGGAGGTCGTGTCCTGCTGTGGCTACCCGTGCAGCCCGCTGGTGTCCTTCGACGGTGCCGGTCACTGCGACCGCAGCGACGAGTTGCGGACGCTGTTCCTGCAGGAGACGGTTGCGCGTGGCGTGCTTATGCCCTACATAGCTCCGAGCTTCAGCCACACAGACAGCGAGCTCGAGCGCACCGCTGAGGCAGCCGCGCAGGCCTTCAGATCGGTCCGCGAGGTGCTGGACGGCGCGCCGATCGACGCGTACCTACATGGGCCGGTCGTCAAGCCGGTGTTTCCACGATTCGACACTCTGGAGGTCGACCGATGAAGATCCTCGTTGTTGGGCTTGGCTCGATGGGCCGCCGGCGACTGCGCAACTTCCGCCACATCGGCGGCATCGAGCTCGCGGGCTTCGAGCCCAACGACGAGCGACGCTCGCAGGTCGGGCGGGAATTCGAGATGCCCGTCTTTGACAGCTTCGAGGGCGGTCTGGAGTGGGGGCCGCAGGCGCTCGTGATCTCTACGCCGCCCGACCACCACACCGAGTACGCGATCGCGGCTGCAAGCGCAGGACTGCCGTACTTCACCGAGGCGAGCGTGGTGTCCGATGGCATGGACGAGCTCGAGGCGACCGTGCGGGCCACGGGCTCGCTCGCAGCGCCCTCGTGCACGCTGCGCTTTCACCCTGCGGTCACGCTGATGCGCGAACGGATCGCCGCGGGGGCGGTCGGTCGTCCGTTGGCGGTCGTGCATCAGGTCGGCCAATACCTGCCCGACTGGCATCCCTGGGAGGACTACAGGACCTTCTACGTGGCTCGCCGCGAGACCAGCGCCGTGCGAGAGGTGGTGCCCTACGAGCTCAACTGGCTCACCTACCTGTTCGGGTCTGTGATCGAGTGCAACTGCCTGTGTGCCAAGGTCTCGCAGCTCGATGCCGACATCGAGGACATCTACTCGGCGATCCTGCGCTTTGACTCAGACGTGCAGGGCTCGCTCGTGGTCGACGTGGTCAGCCGTCCCGCGATCCGTCTCGCGCGGATCATCGGTGAAGAGGGAACGCTCGACTGGGACTGGAACGCCCGCTGCGTGCGCGAGTGGCGCGCCGCGGATGGCGCCTGGACCGAGCACGCCGATCCCCCCGCCGTGCAGGGGCCCGGCGGGGCGTGGGTGGCGGAGAACATGTACATCGAGGAGATGCGCGGCTACCTGCGCGCGATCGAGCAGGGCCAGGACCGCTGGCCGCTGTCGCTCGAGCAGGACATGGAGCTGCTGCGGACGCTGAACGAGCTCGAGCGGGCCTCTGCCGAGCAGCGCCGATCGCTCGTGGCGGGCGGGCTGCGCTAGAGCCGCGTGCACGCCGAGCAGGCACGCGCTCAAAGCGGCTCGCACGAGCGGCGCCTGGCCACGGGAGCGATCGCCCAACCGGTGACGCTGGCGATCGGAACGGTGACGATGCTCGGCGTCGTGACGGTTCTCGCTCGCCGCCTATCGCTTACCGAGCTTGGCGTCTATGGCCTGCTGATCTCGATCCCCGCATACCTGCTCGTCGCCCAGTCGAGCGTTGAGGTCGCAGCGGTCAAGGGGCTTGCCCAGGCGGACGCGCAGGAGGAACGCGATCGTGTTTTCACGACGGCCGTCGTGTTGTATGCCTGTCTCGGCCTGCTCACCGGCCTATGTATCGTGTTCGGCGGCTGGGCGCTGCTGGGCGTGTTCGGCATCTCTCCAGCTCTGCGCTCACAAGCGCGCCTCGGGCTCGTGTGCTTGGGGTTGCTCAACCTCGTCGGCTGGCCCGCGAAGACCGCACAGGACGTCCTACGTGGCAGCCATCGCTTCGTCGCCTCAGCGGTCGCCGAATCGGTCGCGCTGGTGGCGTTCGCGGCTTCGATGACGGTGACGGTTACGCTCGGTGCGCCGCTGTGGACGATCGCCGCGGTCGGGGGCTCACTGCCGCTGCTGATCGGGCTGGCGGCGGTGGCAGTTCTGCGCGCATTGAGGCTGGAGTATCGCCTGCGGCCGTCGCTGTTCTCGCTTACATACGCTCGCGAGTTCCTGTCGGTCTCGGCCTATCTGTTCGTAAGCGGGCTGGCCGATCTGGTCATCTACTCCTGCGATCGCGCGATCCTTGGCGCATACCGGCCGGTTGCGACCGTCGGCCTGTATGAAGGACCGGTGCGGGCGCACAATCTCGTGCGCCAGCTGCAGGGCACGCTGGTCGTCGCGGTGATGCCGGCCGCAGCCGTATACTTCGCCGGCGGCGACCGCGGGCGTCTGCGCGACCTGCTGATTCGCGGCACGCGCTACGTGATGCTGGTCACGGTGCCGTTGAGCGTCACGTTCATGGTGCTCGCCGCGCCGATCCTGCACGTCTGGCTGGGGTCGCGATTCGTGGTGGCCGCGGGTGCGATGACGATTCTCGTCAGCTATTGGCTGATAGCCGCCGCCTCGGGCGTGGGTTGCTCGATGCTCGTCGCCGCCGGGCGCGTACGGCTGATCGCGATCTTCTCGAGCGGCGTGGCAGTGCTGAGCCTCGTGTTGTCGCTGATACTCACGCCAGCGTTTGGCCTCGACGGCGTCGTGCTTGGCACGAGCATTCCCAACGCCCTCGCCGCGCCCGTCATCTTGTGCATCTACTGCCGCACGTTCGATGTGCCGGTTGCGACCTTCCTGCGCGAATCCCTGCTGCCCGCCTATGTTGCCGGCTCGATCCTCGCGCTGGTCGAGGCCGTCGGGCTGATCGTCCTTCCGATCGATCGCCCCGGCGCCCTGGTGGGGGTCATCGTGCTGGGCCTCGCCACGTATTCGGCGATCGTCTACGGCATCTGGCTGCGTCCGAGTGAGCGGCTGTTGATCCGCGACGTGCTCACAGCGATGAGGCATCGCCTGACGTTGGCACGGCCCGCTTATCGGACACCATGACACGGGCGGGCCAGATCTGAGCTGCAGCCATGGCCTCGAGACCTATTCGCGCGACGATCTGCCGCCGGCGCCAGCAAGCCGTAGCGAACGCCTCCCGGTCTCGAGCGGTGCGGGTTGGTCGTGGCCAGAGTCGTGCGCTTTCGCGTCCTGGTCGTGCTTCAACAAGAGCTCGGCCAGCAGGAAGTCGAACTCGTTGTCTATGTCGATCGCTCTCACGCGCGGCATCACAAAGAACCGCGTCTCGTCGGTGAGGAAGCGTTTGTCGGCCAGATAGGCGGCTGTCTCGATGCCGTACACCGGGCCGTCGAAGTATCTCTGCGGTAGATCCTGGCGCCGGGAGAGGTATTGGTCCCATCCGGCAACCGGGTGCAGCGAGCCGTTGGGGGAGACGCCCAACGCCCATTGCGGGGGATCGTCGGCCTCGAAGACTCCAATCACCGAATCGCATCCGTCTTCGTTCAGCAGCGAGCCGGCCATGCGGATGTCGTCTGCGCCCCTGAGGGGTGAGGTCGGTTGGAGGAGGAAGAGAAATCGTGGCTGTTTGCGGCGTTCGCGGGTGCACCATGCCACCGCGTGCTCGATCACCGGGGGCATCGGGGTGTCCTCTCGCGCGAGCTCGGCTGGGCGGTCGATTGGAATCGCGCCGTACGCGACGGCCACCTCAGATATAGCCGGGTCGTCCGTAGAGACGTAAACTCGGTCGAACACGCCAGAGGCCTTAGCGGACAGGATGCTGTGTGCGACCAACGGAACCCCGCCGAGGGGTCGCAGGTTCTTGCGGGGCACGCCCAGACTTCCACCTCTGGCGGGGATCAGGCACATGCTCGCGCTGCGATCCCATGCACCGGTCGCATCCGACGTGGCCGGCATTCAATGCACCTACCGAGCCGCCGCGAGCAGGCCGTCGATCGCCTGGTCTGCACCAAAGCGGTGGCGCATGTCCTCGACGCTCGCGAGCGACGGTCGCAGCGCCATCAGACCGGCGCCGAAATCGCTGGCGTCGCGGTAGCCGAAAACGGGCAGGCCGCCGAAATCGTCGGACAGGATCGGTTCACGCACCAGCACTGGAAGCCCGCGGGCAAGTCCCTCGATGATGGCTGTCGGCTGGCCCTCGTAGCCGGTCGAGGGAACGACGAGGACGTCGGCAGCGTCCAGGAACCCCGGTACATCTGTGATTGCGCCGCGCAGTTGCGCGCGACCGACCAGACCGAGCTCCTCGATACGGTTCCTCACGCGTGCTTCATAGCCCCGGTCCTGGGGCGGGGCTCCGATCGCAAGCGTGCTCCAGTGCTCGGAGCTTGCCGCCGCCTCGTCGAGCAACTCGAGCAGGCCCTTCTCGGGGATCATCCTCGCCAGCACAGCAAGACGGAGCGCCCGCGCGCGAGCACCCAGCGCTAACTGCAGCTCGGGCTCGTCGAGCACATTGTTGATCTTGTGCACCGACACGCCCGGCAGCGCCCGCTCATAGACTTTCGCGGTGTTCGCTCCGATTGCCACCAGCGACCCGCCGTGCCTGAGCGTCGCGCGCGCGACCCAGCGAGCGGCTGTGTCCTGCTCGTGGGCCACGTTGACGACCGTAGGGGGATTTGGAGAGAGCGCGGCGGCCGCCGCAGCGTAGGCTTGCGTGCGCGCGCTGTTGGCCACGAACAGCGCTGACGGAGGCGCCTCTGCCATCAGTCGCCGCAGTGCGACGACCGCACCTGGAGCACGCGGGGACGGGGGCGATACGGAGGGGAAGTCGACCATGCGCACGTCGAATCCCGCCGTGTGGCTGAGTGACGCCAACTCGCTGTTCGCCGGGCACACCACCACCGAGCGGATCGCTGGGCTGCGCGTCGCGGCCGCCATGGCCAGCTTGAGCACGAATCGCTCAGCGCCGCCGAAGATCGGCGCATGGTCCAAAAACCACAGCTCCTGATGACCCTCATACGAGCCGGCTTGGTCTCGCCGATGGTTGGGCAACGCGTTCACGTCTTGCAGCCGCGAGTGCAGCTCGAGGCTCGACTTCGGCAATGAAGCGATCTGCGTAGACATCCGCAGATCAAATACCGACTTACGGGGATGGCGTCAAGATGACTCCATTCCGCTAGTCATGGTACGTGCGCATCGATCGTATTCCGTCAGCAACGTCCTCGCATTGTCAAGCCCCGGTCATCGATCGATCACCGCGGCGGCCCGCGAGATCGTCTCTCACTATTGCCCTGGGACAGCGCTAGATTGCCGGCCGACCCTGCGCGCCCAGGGGCAGGGCCATCGTCACACCTAGTATCCGGTGACGATGGCCACGTCCGTGGATCGACCACAGCCCATCACCCTCCGCGGCAGGCTGCAAGACGCTTCACGGTGCCTGGTGTCGTCGCGGGCGCGAGCGGCGGCCATGCTCGCGGGTGCGGGCTTGTTGATCGGTCTGCTCGCCTGGCCGATGCTGTTCACGTCATCGTCGTTGGGCGGGGATTGGGGGCTGCACCTGTGGTACGTCTGGCAGCAGAGCCTCTCGATCCAAGCCAATCACCGGCCGAGCCTGTTTGTCAATCTCGGTCGAGCCGCGTTCTATCCGTTGTTCGCCTTCTACGGAGGCACGCTCTACGCGCTAGCCGGCACCCTTTCGGCTCTGCTGGGGGGAGCGACCGTCGCCGCTTACGTCCTTTCATATCTACTCGCTTTCGCCGCTGCCTACGGCGGTTGGTATTGGCTGGGCCGCCTGGCCGGACTCGGTCGCTGGCAGGCCCAGGTCCCTGGCCTGGTGTTCATCACATCGGGCTACTACCTCACAGACATCTACTCCCGCGGCGACTGGCCGGAGTTCGTCGCGATCTCGACCGTCCCCATGCTGGTCGCGTCAGGACTCTCCGTGCTGCTTGCCGAACGGTTGCGGCTGTTGCCGGGGATCGCGCTGGCGGCAAGCGCGCTGGTGTTCTTCGGCGCTCACAACATAACCATGCTGTGGGGCAGTTCGGTCTTGGGTGCGCTGACCATGGTGACCATGGTCGCGGTGCCGCCTGCTCGCCGACTGCTCACGCGCAGGGGCATCATGCGTGTCGCCTGCGTGGTCATTCCGGCTGCGCTGGTCAACGCCTGGTATCTGCTTCCGGCGCTCGTCTACGGCCGGCGCACGAACATCGTGCAGACCTACGGCTACGCCCACTCGTTGCATCGCACCGACTATCTAGTGGCCGCCAGGCACCTGTTCACCTTCTCGCGCGCCGACGCATCTTCAGAAGTCGCCTCGCACGCCTTCATCACCGCGCTGCCCGTGCTCGCCATCGCCTGGACGATCGTCGGGATCGCGATCTCCCTCAGGTTCACGGCCGGCGGTGCATGGCGACGGGTGCTGTGGATCTTCGCCGCGGCGGCGATCGCACTCGGACTACTGATGACCCATCCGGGGTTGGTGCTGGCGCTGCCGTCCCCCTATGCGCTCGTGCAGTTCGGGTTTCGCCTGGAGACATGGGTGCTGCTGAGCGTGAGCGCGGCGTTGCTGGCGCTGCTCGTCACTGCGCGCAATTGGCCCCGGCGCTGGAGCACGTACTCGTGGGTCGCCATTGTCGTGGTGATCGCCTCCATGATCGGAGCGGCACAGCAGGTCGAGCGCTACCCCCGCGCGGCCGCGCGCACTCCCATATCGGCCGATTTCGACTACATCTACCCGAAGGCGCCACGTGGAGAAGAACTGTACGACTACGAGGACGCGAGCCTTCCGCTGGTCAACCCTGTTGATGCTCCAGAAGTCGACTTCCCGTCATCTGCGATTCATGACGAAAAGGCGAACATTGCGGTGAGTCTGCCTGCTGGGCGGCTTGTGCGCACAAACCTCGTCGGCGCTCCATATCTCGTGAGTGTGCAGGGTGCAAACGTTGTCGGTCGTGCTGCCGACGGGCGCATCGTGCTACGCACCGGCTCAGGCGCCGCCTACACGCACCGTATCTCCATTCGCCCGGCAAATAGTCTGCCGATCGTGCTTGGTCGCCTGGTGAGCATTCTGGCGCTGCTCTGGTTGCTGGCGCTCGCATTCGCGCTCTCGCTGCTCGCCTACAGGCGGAGGAGAGGTCATCGCCTCAACGAGGAGGCAAGTAGCCGGTTGGGTCTGTCCTGGTCGGAGTCTGACCGCGTCACGTAGAGCGCACCCGAGTGCAGCAGCTTCGATCCGTCGAACTCTTGACCGACAGAGAAGGCGCCCGTCAGCCGTGTCTCGTTGAAGTCGATCGGCTCAAACAGCGCTGGCAAGTTGTCGCTCTCGCCTGGGCTCAATGTGAAACCACAGCTCGCCAGCGGCCCGGCGACGGCATCGGCGGTGCAATACATGTCGGCAAAGGCTGCGCCTGCCTTCGCGCCGCAGGCAACGGCGTCGGCCGCCAACGTCGTCATAGTCTCATCATCGCCGAGCAGCTCTAGCAAGCGCACGACCCTGCCGCGGCTGCCGAGAGCCTCTGCCACTCTATGCACGGCCATACCTCGCACCGCGCCGTCGTTGTCATGTGCGAAACGCACTGAGTATGAGAAACGCGGATGTTCGAGATAACGCCAGCGCAGATATGCGGCATCGCGCCAGGTTCCGATCAGCTGCGGTGCGATCCGCTTTCTCCACGCATCGTCCCACCGCTGCGCAAGCACGTCGCTCCAAGCGGCGGTTTGCAGTCCAGTGATCATCGCCGGCGCGGTCACTGGCTCACGCAGGGGCGAACCGCGGCCAGCGAGCAGCCTTGCGAGGGCGTCGTCGGAAATCACCCGGACCCAGCGGGGGATGCTCTCGCAGATCGAGAAGCCGAGGGCGCGGTATATACGCAGTGCCTTCTCGTTTATGCCCGTCACACCGATGAACGAGAGCTCCAGCGAGCCGGTCGCGTGACGCAACAGGCGCAATCCGGTCTGGCGCGAGCGTGCGTGTGGCGTGACAATCCACCCGGCTAGCCATCCACCGGGGATGCAGCGTCCTCTCCAACAGAAGCCGACGAGGATCATGCCAAGGACTCCCACGATCTGTCCTTCCTCGCGGGCGACGAGCATCGACACCCTGTCGGGGTGGTCCGGGAGTCGATGCTGCCAGCGGACGAGCTCCGCGTCGCGTGCCAGGATGTGCCCGCGCTGCCAGTGCTCGTCGAAGAAGGCCTGAAGCTCTGAGAGCTGCTCGGCTCTCAGCCAGTCGATCACCTGCCACCGCCGAGCACGTGTATGTCCAGGTACTCGGCGATGCTGTCAAGCGATGCGAGCTCGAGCATCGACTCGGTGGGTATGCGCACACCAAACTCGCTCTCGAGCGCGAGCATCAGCTCGATGTGACGCAGCGAGTCCCAGCCTGCGAGCGTGCTGGAATCGGCCTCGTCCGGTATGTCCTCGGGGGCGCAGTCGAACAGCTCGGCAAAGACGTTTTTGAGTTGCTCATGCATCGACGGGGACACTGACCTGGACTCCTGCTGGCATCGCCGGCCGGCGGCGGGCGAGGTCCAGTTGGAAGGAATCTGCGTCCAGCTGCTCGAACTGGCGCTTTACGTAGAAGTCAGCGACCTGTCCGTTCTTGGCGGTGGGTTGGTAGTGGCCGATCAACAGGCGCGATCCAAGGGCCTCGGCACGTTCGGCGAGGAACGCCAGCAGGGCGTCCTCGATGTGGCGGCCGAGGATACGGCAGCTCATTAGGAGCGTGTCGATCTCCGCCGTGCATCCGTCGATGCGCATGATCGCGAGGCCGGTGATGCCGCTGTCGCCGAAGCGGTCGCACACAGACAGCGTGTACAGCTCGGTGTCATCGCGGCCGAGCATCGCCTCCAGTTGCGCGGTGCTGTAGCGCTTGGTTGTGAGGTTGAACTGGTTGGTGCGCTGGCACAGCTGAGCAGCGCGCGCAAGCGTTGCATCCGAGACCAGCTCGATCGTCACGCGCTGCTCCAACTGGGTGAGGAACTCATCGAAGGAGACCGAGCTCGCGGCCAGGTCGCGACGGTGGCGCTCGATCTGGTAGGCGCTCGCGCGCCCGCGGTCGGCCTCGGTTGACAGGATCCGCTGAAAGTGGGTTGCCGTGCGCAGTGCGCCTGGACGCTCGGCGGGGTCGTTGGCCAGCTCCGGCACGATCACCTGCGGGAGCGCTCCACGCACCCACTCGCGCTCGAAGGGACTGTCGTCCAGGAAGACGAAGCTGTCGAGGCCCAGGCTCAGCTCGCTTGCGAGCTCGCGCAGGTTGGTCGCCTTGTCGCGCCAGTTGACGCGCTCGGCAGCGAAGTGGTCGCGGCGCACGACCATTGCGGGATGGTGGGCGAACACCTCGTGCACATCCGCCGGGTTGTTCTTGCTGCACAGCGCGAGCAGCACACCCACATCGCGCAGGCGCAGCAGCTCTCGCTGGAAGTCCTGGAAGGCCAGGCCGACGCCCTCCCCGCCGAGCTCGATTCCCTTCAGCCCGACCTCGCCCACCACACCGCCCCACATGACGCCGTCCAGGTCGACCGCCGCGACCTTGCGCGTGGCGCCGTCGTTGGCTGCCACGTGGCGCGCCACCAGCTCTGCCAGTGCAGCCAGGCCGGCGGGGTTCAGGCGCATCCGTGCCAGATACCACAGGCGCGGGTCGCTGAGCGCGCCTGTGCCAAGCGATCGTATGTGCCACTCCCAATCGACCACCACGATCCGGCTGCCGAGCTGTGCCAGCCCGCGGACCTCCTCGCCAAGCCGCACAATCGCGTCGCGGGCGCGCTCGGGCGCGAGCGGGGAAAGCACGTGCTCGAGCGGCGCCGTCGCGGGCCCGACGAGCGCTACATAACAGGTCATCTCCTGCAGGCGTCCCAGCGCCACGCCCAACCAACCGCGCAGCTCCTCGACCCGGCTGGATACCAGCGCGCCGATCTCGCGTGGGTCCAATTCGGACGGCGCGCGCATGAACAACGGCTCGAGCAGGTCCTCGACGGCGAGCACGAGTACGAGAATGTCGGGCGCCTGGCGATAGAGGCCCGAGTCGGGCGCCAGCAACTGCTGTGCGACCTGCCCAAACGGGCCGACGGCAATGCTTGCGGCCGGCCGGCCGGCGCGCTCGAGCGCCTCCGCCAGGAGCGGGGGCAGCAGATCGACGCAGAAGGTGCTCAGGGCCAGCGCCCCAGCATTGGGAGGGGAGGGTGCGTCTGCCAGCAGCGAACGTCCTCGGCGCGTGCGTTGGGCGATCGTCTGCGCGGTCAGGCGCTCGAGCATCACGCCCCACCATCGTCGATCGCCACCGCAGCCAAGCCGCCGTCAGGGGCATGGCTTCCCTTAGGCGGCAGGTCGTTGGTGTCCAGGCGCGCGATCTCCAGCGGCCGGCTCAGGCTGCGCGCCACGTCGGCTTGCGTCGTCAAGCCGAGCGCGCCACCGTGCTCGCGGACGAGCTCGAGCGTGTGCTCGTCATAGCTTCCGTACGGGTAGCACATCGTCCAGCAGCTAGGCGTCGACTCATACACGTGTTCGAGCAGGCCAACGGTCTTGCGGATCTCCCGCGCCTGCTGTGACCGTGGCAGCGTTCCCAGCCACAGGTGCTCCCAGCCGTGTCCGCCCACGGCCATACCGCTGTGAACGAGCTCTCGCAGCTGTGCGACATCGAGATAGAGCTCTCGCGCGAGCTCATGCTCGTCGTCTGGAACGAACGCCGCGAACAGTGCATCGACCAGCTCGGAGCGGGCGTCAGCCGGCAGGCCGAACTGCAGCGCTCCCTTGATCAACACCACCTCTGGAGTGTCGAAGCGATCCTCGTGTTCGTAGGCCGCTCGAAGCTCTTGTGCGGTGGGCAGCAACGCGCGCCGTTCGCGCATGCGATCGAGCTGCTCGAGCATCGACGCGGCTACCGCGCGCTGATCGTGTGCGGCCGCGAGGATGAAGTGGATCTTGTGCACGTCCAGCAGCACGCGCTCGACGATCGCCAGCCCCGGGGGAAAGAAGGCGCCCGGCATACTGCGCGAGCGCAGGCGCGGAAACACCGTCTCGTAGTGGTCGGCCAGGCCATCGTCGAACGTGAGCAGGCACGCGCTCTGGGGCAGCGATGGCCCGCCTTGTGCCGCTTGGACGACGTCCGCCAAGGCGACCACCTCGTAGGTGCGGGCAATATGGTCGAGCTGCAGCTCGAACTGGTCGGTGCGCAGCGCCTTGATCTTCGGGTACCTGGTGTTGGGCAGGTCCCTCACGTAGTGGTACATGACGACGGTCAGCATCGCGCTCCGGGGCCGGGGCCACTGGCCGACAATGTGCCCGATCTCCGCCGCCCAACCAAGCGCGGCCAGCCAGGTGCCTGGGAGCAGGGCGCAGCGTCAGCGCTCCATGTCTCTGTCTCACACGCGCGGGGCGGGTACAGGTCTCTCGCCTGCGTCGCCCGATGTGAGCCGCTTGCGGTCGGGCTAGGCGGCCTGCGCGGCGATCATCCCCGCGCCGACCGTGCCGTTGCTGGCCTGGTCGATCAGGATGAAGCTGCCCGTGCGGCGGTTACTCGCGTAGGGGTCGAACACGAGGGGCACGCTCGTGCGCAGGCGCACGCGACCGATGTCGTTGAGCCCCAGCTCCGTGCCCGAGGCGGCCGCGGCGCGCTGCAGCGTGTGCACGTCCACGGTGTCCTCGATCTGATCTACGATCGCCGTCGCGGTGCGCGAGGTCTGCTTGAGCAGGTAGCGCCCGCCCGGGCGCAGCGGCGCGTCGGCCATCCAGCACACGTCCGCCTCGAGCTCGCGCGAGACCGCCGGCTCCTGCTCGGGATGGCAGATCAGCTCGCCGCGCGACACGTCCAGCTCGTCCTCCAGGCGCAGCGTCAGCGACATCGGCGCGACCGCCTCCTCCAGCTCGCCATCGTATGTCTCGATCGCCGCGATTCGGGTGCGCCCCGCGCCCGGCAGCACGCTGACCTCGTCGCCCCTGCGCAGCGCTCCGCTGGCCAGCTGGCCAGCGTAGCCGCGATAGTCGCGCTCATCCTGAGAGCCGCTCGACGGCCGGATCACCCACTGAACCGGAAAGCGAGCGGGTCGCTCGTGCGGATGGTCGTAGGCGACGTCGACCTCCTCCAGGTACTCCAGCAGCGGCAAGCCGTCATACCAATCCATCAGCTCAGAACGCCACACCACGTTGTCGCCGTCCAGGGCCGAGATGGGAATGTAGGACGTCTCGGTCCGCCGCGGGTTCTTGCCGCCTCTCAGCCTGGTGGCGAAGTCCTCGAACTCGGCCACCAGTTCCTCGTAGCGCGCCTGCGAGCGGTCCACCAGGTCCATCTTGTTGATCGCCACCAGCATGTGCGGTATGCCCAGCAGCGCGCTGATGAACGCGTGGCGCTTGGACTGCTCCAGCACGCCCTTGCGCGCGTCGATCAGCACCACCGCCACGTCCGCCGTGGACGCGCCCGTGACCATGTTGCGCGTGTACTGGCGATGGCCCGGGCAGTCCGCGATGATGAAGCGGCGCTTGGCCGTCGCGAAGTAGCGGTAGGCCACGTCGATCGTGATGCCCTGCTCGCGCTCCGCGCGCAGGCCGTCGGTCAGCAGCGCCAGGTCCAGCGTGCCCTCACCGCCGCGGCGCTCTGACGCTTGGGCGATATGCGCGAGCTGGTCCTCGAACACCTGCTTGGAGTCGTACAGCAGGCGGCCGATCAGCGTGCTCTTACCGTCATCAACCGAGCCTGCTGTGGTAAAGCGCAACAGGTCCAGGGTCACCGGTCTAGCGCCTGAGATGGTCGTGAGTCGAGCCAGACAAGGACGCAGCGAGCGTGGCGTACCGGACCGGGAGACACTCGCTAGCGCTCGCATCCCCGAACCGGCCAGCACGCGAGCGAGCGAGGACGCCGTATGGCGAAGTGCTCACGACCATCTCAGAAGTAGCCGGCCTTCTTGCGGTCCTCCATCGCCGCCTCCGACACACGGTCGTCTGCGCGGGTCTCGCCGCGCTCGGTGATCCGCGTGGCCGCTATCTCGAGCACCACTTCCTCGAGCGTGGCCGCCTGCGACTGCACACCGCCGGTGCAGCTCATGTCGCCGACCGTGCGGTAGCGCACGGTCTCTTTGAAGATCTCCTCGCCGTCAATCAGCTCGGTGCCCTCGCGCCAGGCGTACAGCATGCCGTCGCGACGGAACACCTCGCGCTCGTGGGCGAAGTAGATCGACGGGACCTCCAGCTGCTCTGAGTCGATGTACTCCCACACGTCAAGCTCCGTCCAGTTGGACAGCGGGAACACGCGCACGTGCTCGCCCTTGTTGATGCGACCGTTGTACAGGTTCCACAGCTCCGGGCGCTGGTTCTTGGGGTCCCACTGGCCGAAGTCGTCGCGGAAGGACATGATCCGCTCCTTCGCCCGTGCGCGCTCCTCGTCGCGGCGCGCTCCGCCGAACGCCGCGTCGAAGCCGTGCTCGGCGATCGCGTCCAGCAGCGTCACCGTCTGCAGCTTGTTGCGCGACGCACGCGGCCCCGTCTCCTCGACCACGCGGCCCTTGTCGATCGACTCCTGCACGCTGGCCACGATCAGCCGCTCGCCCAGCTCCGCCACGCGGCGGTCGCGGTACTCGATCACCTCTCCGAAGTTGTGGCTCGTGTCCACATGCATCAGCGGGAACGGGAACGGCGCCGGGCGGAACGCCTTCTCGGCCAGGCGCAGCAGCACGATCGAGTCCTTGCCGCCGCTGAACAGCAGCACCGGGCGCTCGAATTCCGCTGCCACCTCGCGCATCACGTGGATCGCCTCTGACTCAAGTGCGCGCAGGTGCGACAGCTGTGGGCGGGTGGCCACTGACATGGCTACTCGATCACCTCGACGTGCAAACCGCACTCGGTCTTCGAAGTCCCCGCCCAGCGGCCCTCGCGGCCGCTGCCCGGCTGGGTGCACGGAGCGCAGCCGATCGACTCATAGCCCTGGTCGTGCAGCGGGTTGTAGGGCAGGTCGCGCTCGTGGATGCGCCGCCACAGGTCCTTGTCGCTCCAGTGCGCCAGCGGGTTGTACTTCCACAGGCCGCGCCGCTCGTCGCGCTCGATCAGCTGGGTGTTCGCCCGCGTGGGGCCCTGCTCGCGGCGGATTCCCGTGATCCAGCCCTGCGCGCCCGCCAATGCGCTTTCCAGCGCCGCCACCTTCGCCACCGAGCAGCAGTGCTCGGGGCCGCTCCACGGATTGTCCGGATTGCTCGCGTCCTGCACCTCGATCTTCACGCCGAAGCGCTCCTCGAACGCGCGCCATGTCGCGAGCGTCTCGGGGAAGAGCACGCCGGTGTCGATCGTCACGATCCGCACCGCCTTGCCGGGGGCGGTCGGGGTCATCTCCTCATTGAGGCGCAGCAGCTCGTCCAGCAGCACCGACTCCTCCTTCTGGAACGAGCACAAAAGGACAGCTCGCTGGCCGTGGCGCGCGGCCTCGCGCAGCGTGTGCGTCAGGCTGAGAGCCGGGTCGAGCCCGGGTGTCGATGTCGCCATGTCACGCTCCATTGTCCGCTCTAGTGGTG
>Ga0102924_1003253_pt1 | contig 17112 bp, 16 predicted proteins | sample PaiPotPPM11metaG_FD_80116 | JGI IMG/M metagenome (GOLD analysis project Ga0102924, IMG submission 80116) | Iron sulfur acid spring bacterial and archeal communities from Banff, Canada, to study Microbial Dark Matter (Phase II) - Paint Pots PPM... ...
CCCCCTCCCCTCCCTCCGGGAGGGAAGGGGGAATCTTTTTTCTTGTGGGGCTTCGCCCCACACCCCAGGAAGGGAAACCGTAATCTTGGGGGGCTTTGCGACCTGTGCCTGATAGCTTCGCCGCACCTTGATTAGCTCGCGAGGCGCACCGGCCGCCAGGGGGTCAAGGGGGCGAAGCCCCCTTGTCATCAAGCGAAGCTTGAAGAAGCAACTTCCCCCTCCCCTTCAGGGGAGGGGGTCAGGGGGTAGGGCGCTGGTCATCCCAGCGAAGCCTGAAAAAAAAATTTCCTCCTTCCCTCTAAGGCGTAGGGCCGCTTGTCATCCGAGCGAAGCTTGAAAAGACAGGGGTAGGGTGTTTTCCAAAGTATTGATCGCCAACCGCGGCGAAATCGCGCTGCGCGTGATACGGGCGTGCCGCGAGTTGGGCATTGGCACGGTGGCCGTGTACAGCGATGCTGACGCGACAGCACCGCATGTGCGAGCCGCGGATGAGGCGGTGCGCATCGGGCCGGCGCCGGCCTCGGAGAGCTACTTGTGCATCGATCGTCTCGTCGAAGCTGCGCGCCGCACGGGCGCCTCGGCCGTGCACCCAGGATACGGGTTCCTCGCCGAGCGCGCCCCTTTCGCGCGAGCTGTTCGAGACGCGGGGCTGACGTTCATAGGGCCGCCTGCAGAGGCCATCGAAGCTGTCGGGAGCAAGACCGCGGCGCGCAGTCTCGCGCAGCGTGCTGGGGTGCCTGTGGTCCCAGGCACCGCTCACCCGCTGCGAGACTCCGCCGAGGCCCAGGAGGCAGCGGCCAAACTGGGCTACCCGGTGCTTCTCAAGGCAATTGCCGGCGGAGGTGGCAAAGGTATGCGCATCGTGCGCGCGTCGAGCGACGTGACGACAGCGCTCGATGCAGCGCGTAGCGAAGCTCAGAAGTCGTTCGGCGACGACGCGATCTACGTGGAGAAATACCTCGACCGACCGCGCCACATAGAAATCCAGGTGCTCGGTGACACGCACGGGACAATGCTCTCGCTCGGCGAACGTGAATGCTCCGTGCAGAGACGGCATCAGAAGATGCTCGAAGAGGCCCCGAGTTCAGCCGTTGACCAAGACCTCCGAGCGCGGATGGGAGAGGCGTCCGTCCGCCTCGCGCGCGCGGCCGGATACGTCAACGCCGGAACGTGCGAGTTCCTGCTCGACAGGGACGGGAGGTTCTACTTCCTCGAAATGAACACGCGAATCCAGGTCGAGCATCCGGTGACCGAGTTGGTCACCGGGATCGATCTCGTGCAATGGCAATTGCGGGTCGCGGCCGGCGAGCCGCTGCCCTGGCGTCAGGAGGCGATACGGCCCTACGGATGGGCGATGGAATGTCGGATCACGAGCGAAGACATCGCGAACGGGTTCCTTCCATCAACTGGGCGCATTTCATATCTCCGAGTGCCGAGCGGGCCTGGCGTTCGCTGGGACGCGGGCGTCGAGCTGGGAAGCGACGTTACCCTTTTTTACGATTCTCTGCTGGCTAAGCTCATTGTCTGGGCCCCGACAAGAGACGCCGCGATCGCGCGGATGGTCGGTGCCCTCAAAGAGCTCGTAGTCGAGGGAGTAGAGACCCCGCGCGAGCTGCACGGCCGCATTCTTGACGATCCCGAATTCAAGCGCGGCGCCGTGGACATCGAGTGGCTCGAGCACCGGCTGCCGTCCCTCGTAGCGCCTAGCTCTGATCGCGATTCCATCGTCGTCGCGGCGATCGCCGGCGCTTTGTTGGCGTCGGGTCAAGGCGGGAACCGTACGCCGCTGGGCGCGCCGGAAGCCGCATCTGTCGGCGGCGATTCGTGCGCTTCGGCGCGGCGGTGGATCGTCGCGGCCCGGCGCGAAGCGCTGCGCGAGTGACCAACCAAAGGCCGTACGTGCGAGGAGCGGTGCGACCACGCCGCCCTCGCCGGGCTGAAGGTGGCAGGCGGGCAGAAGGGAGCGATGCCATCGACCTCGAGATCGAGTCCATAGCCGCCGGTGGGGACGGCGTAGGACGCGTCGGTCGTCTGGTCGCGTTCGTGCCACGGACTGCGCCGGGCGACGCGGTTAGCGTGCGGCTATACGAGCGAGCCGGCGGACGGTTCGCCCGGGGCGAGCTGCTGGCCGTGCGGCGAGCGGGCCCAAATCGCGTCGATCCACCGTGCCCGCACTATGATGGCGATCGCTGCGGCGGCTGCCAGCTCCAACATCTGAGTTACGAGGCGCAGCTAGTGGCCAAGGGTAGGATCGCGCGAGACGCGATCACGCGCATTGCCCGACGCCCGGTCGAGGACGTGCAGGTTGAAGCGAGCCCTCGTCACTGGAGGTACCGGAGCAAGCTCACGCTCGAGATTCGGCGACAAGGAAGTGGTAGCTGGATTGCGGGACTGCATCGCTTCGACGAACCAGATGACGTATTCTCGCTCGACGATTGCCCGATCACCGACGCGCGCGTCGTAGCGTGTTGGCGCGACATACTCCGCGCCGCCAGCGATCTGCCGCCCGCAGACCGACTCCGCGGATCCGTACGCGTGACCGTGGACGGTTTCGTGTTCGTGCTCGACGGAGGGACGACTTGGGAACGGGCCGCTGCCATTCGGGCCGCGGTTCCCTCGCTGACGGAGGTGTGGTGGCGGCCTGATGGCGGAAGCCGCCGCCTGATTGAACGCGGGCAGCACGTGCCCGGCCTGGCGGGCGCTTCGTTCTCTCAGGTGAACGATGATGTAGCGGCGTTGCTTCGCACGCACGTCGTCGAGCGTGCGATGTCGTACAGTCCGGAGAGTGCCGTTGACGCGTACGCGGGCAGCGGGGCAACTGCAACCGCGCTCGCCGCGCTCGGCGTCCGAGTGACCGCGATAGAGGCAGACCGCCGCGCGGCTGCGATGTCAGCCCGCTCGTTGCCTACGGGATCGCGCTCCATTTCGGCGCGCGTCGAGGATGTCCTTCAGTCAGTGCTGCCGGCCGATGCGCTCATCGTGAATCCACCGAGGAGCGGCATCTCCGGCCAGGTAGCCTCAGTGATCGCGAAGGTCGAGCCGCCGCCGCGTGTATTGCTGTACGTGAGCTGCGACCCGGCCACGCTCGCGCGCGACCTCAGTCGGCTCGCGCGCTACGATATCGCGTCCTTGCGGGCTTTCGACATGTTCCCACAGACCGCGCACGTGGAGACCGTCTGCGAGCTCGTTCCCGCGGCGGCGATCTCGTGAGATATAGCGTAGACGTCAACGGTCAAATGATTGCCGTAGATGTATCGCCGGACGGTGTGCGCGTTGAAGGCGGCGCCGTTCTGGACGCTGAGCTCTTGACATCAGCGCTTTCTCCGCTGACGCGATTGCGCGTGGGCACCGCGGTCTATGAGATCCTGGTGAGGCAAGGCGCGGAGCCCGGACGCCTCACGGTAATCATCGGCCACGACCGCTTCGCCGTCGAAGCTCTGGACGAGCGCACCCGCGCCGTTCGTTCGCTCACGGTAGCCCGCCGAGGGGCGTTGGGTCCCGCGGCTCTCCGCGCACCGATGCCCGGCCTAGTCGTTCGTGTCTACGTCGTACCGGGTGAGCGCGTGCAGGCCGGCCAGCCACTGGTGGCGATGGAGGCCATGAAGATGGAGAACGAGCTCCGCGCTCCGGCGGCCGGCACCATCAAGTCGGTGCCGGTATCCGTCGGGAACGCGGTAGAGAAGGGAGCTTTACTCGCCGAACTGGAATAACCTGACTGCGGATCGAAGGTGCCGATCGTAGGGGCCGACAATCAGCCCCTACGATCATGCGCGTGCTATTGGCCAGTCGCGAACACCCGCGCGTCCACGTAGGCCGTCGAGCCGCGGTCCTGCGCCTCGATTGCGAGCAGGTGTGTTCCATTCGCCGTCTGAGCCAGTGAGCTCGCCGGTATCGAGAAAAAGTACGAATCCTGCTGGGGGCAGCCGTCGTGGGTCACGAACGGAGACGTGAAGGGTGCAGGAGAGCCCCCACCTCCTATGGCGGCGGTGGAACCAGAGGTCGTGATCTCGGTTCCGTCGACGAACACGCGAATGTCGTTGTCGACTGCGACACCCACCTGAACGCTTCCCTGCAGCGCGTTTGGCAGCACGAACGATTTCCGCAGCAGGAATAAGGAGTTGCCGCTCGGGTTGTTGTTCCACACCTGGTCGACGTTCGGTGCGAACTCGAGAGTGCAGCTTGGCTGGAGCGCCTGCGCATTCGGACTCGCGAATGGCGCGAGCACACCAGCGTTGCTTACGCCCGTAACCCAGTCGGGGCCGAACACGTAAGACGGGCTCGCGAAGTAATGGCTGCTGCCGTCGACCGAATCGCTTGCGGAGAAGGGATACTGCTCAGGGGGTACCGGATTATCCAACACGTAGTCGTACCCGCCCGAGCCGTAACCGGACACCGTGGTTGTCCCGGTCGCGGAAAAAAGCGGAACGGGAGCGGGCAACACCGTCACACCGACGCCGGTGCTGAGGATGGGAGGCTGGCCAAGCCCGGAAGAGGGATACACGGCCGAAGCGTTCACAGTGTTGGTTCCCGGTCCGAGTATCCACGCGGCCACGGCGGCGACGCCCGCGGGGGTGGTCGTGGAGAGAGTGCGTGGTACCACCACCGTTTGGGTTTGCGTCGTGCTGCCGATGGCGATCAGATCACCAGGAGACTGCGCGGCGAACGTTACCTGAGCGCTATCGATCACCGTACCGGCCGTGCGGGTGACCACTTGCACAGCTGGCGGCGTTGTCACGGAGGATCCGACGGGCGCCGACTGCGCCGGGAAGGGCGAAGGCACCGTACGTATGGTGAGCGCGGTATCGACTGCTCCGAACGGGCTGAATGAAGACGTCTTGCCGCCAATGCCGATCTTCACTGGGACGCCACCCGTTGCCGCCTGGGCGTCCTCTGGTGTCACCAGATCGCTGGCAAGCTGCCCCAAACGCTCGGCGGCACGAGCGAAATGTCCGTCTCGGGCCAACTGCAGCGGGCTCTCGCCCTGCGCCGACCCGGACGTGCCACAGTTTTGGAGGAAGTTCTGCGTGGCCGTCAGTAGCGGCAAAATCTCGATGATCGAGTCAGCTGGAATGGCGGGACCTGGAACGTTGTGTGCCAGGTGCAGCGCGGGGGCGATGCTCGGATCGACTGAGACGCAGAACTCGACGTTGAGCGCGCTGGCGAGTACCTGCGTACCCGCCGGCACGACCGTTACCGAAAAGAACGGCGGGAACTGATCGAGGCTGGTCTTGAGGGGCGGCGGGGTGGCTGGAAGCGCGGAGATGGTGATCGTCACCGGAGTCTTGAGCGCTCCACCGGGCACCTGGACGCCTCCGGAATTATCGGTGGTCGTGACCGTTTGCGTACTGCTCGACGGGAATACAACAGTGGAGACATCGTTTGGCCCGGACCCGAGGGCCAGGTGAGACCCGTCGAGGCCGACGGTGCAGTACAGAGCACGCCCGAACGCCAACACCATGGCGGGTCCTCCTGCCGATGTCGGAGTGACATTCAGATCGCCAGCGTAGAATTGCTGGAGCGTGTAGTTCCACAACTTGAACATCGCCGTTTGCGCCTGGCTCACTTTGCCGACCCGCTCGAGGTCGACGATGATGGCGAAATCGAGCGAAACCAAGATCTGTTGCTGCGGCTTCGGAAATAGCTGGAAGATCTGGCGAATCGTGCTCGCCGGCGACGGACAGGAGAGAGCAGACGCGGCGTTCGCCGTTGCGTCTGATGCGAGCGGCACTGAAGGCGCGGTCGGCGCGGACTGGTTATCCGAGCAGGCGGCCGCAACGCCCAGGCACGCCACAGTACAGACCCTTACGATCGAACGTTGCACGTGATTGCTCCGACTGAGAGAGTGTAGATCATGCTTGTCGAGTTGTTGTCGATCGCGGCCTATGGGCCGTTGGGCGCATGCGCGACCAAAGCTTGAAAGCGTGGATCATCTTGCAGACTGCGCCACCGCCATCCCGGGTCGGCGCCTAGGTCGGCCGCGCGGCTGGGATTTGCGGCGAGATACATCTTCAGATATCGCAACGCCTGGTTCTTGTCGCCGATCAGAATCCACGCGAAGCCCTCAGACTCCGCAAGGTCGCGCGTTGGGTCTATGTCCTGTGCCGCGTTGACGTGCGACAACACGTGCCGCGCGCTGTCGGCGAGCCCTGCGCGGGCAATGATTGCCGCCACCATCAGTCGCCCATTCAGCGCCGCGAATGGGCGAGCAGCCTCAGCCGATAATGTGGTCAACGAATCAGCCAGGCGCCAGGCCAGCGGTACGTCTGGCGCGACCGCCTTGGTTTCCATGGTGTGCAGCCTGCATTCCGGGGCGTGCGGCTCGCTTGGAAAACGTCGCCCGAGCACGTCACACCAGGATACGGCTTCTACGAACTGCTGCAGGTCATAGGACGACGTGAAGAGGCGCCAGACGACCACGTCGGCGTTGCTCAAGTAGGCGTCCTCCTCATAGGCGCGACGCGCCGCAAGCTTCGCCCCTTCGGTATCGCCTGCGTTGTCGTACAAGCTCCCCAACACGGCCCACGCGCTTGCCTGTCCGGGGTTGATCCTCGTTGCCGCCTCTAGGTCCTGTTGGGCTGAAGCGAAGAGCGCCTTTGCCTTACTGGCGTCGGGTGCGAGTCCCAGCAGCCATCGCCAGTACTCGAGCGTCCCGCGGAGCTCGAGCGCGTCCGCGCTCTTGGGCGCGATCGCGAGCGCATGTTCTGCGTGGCCTAACGCGCTGTCGATCCATGGCGCGGCGCGCGTAGGGTCTGCGCGATAGAATCGGGAGACCTTGTAGGCGACCTGTCCGCGCAGGATGGCCGGGTCCGCCCAGTTGGGGTCGAGCTCTTGAGCGGACGCCAACAAGGAATCCGCGACACGTACATCCTGGAAAATGGCCGCGGTATCGGTGCCGGCCATCAGGGACTCGGCGCGCCGGCGGCGCTGCTGGCCGCGCTGCAGAAGCGCCCACGCATCGGCGTTGCTCGTGCCCTCGCGCTGCTGCTGCAGCTTGATCTCTTCGCCCAAGCGACTGCGGATCATCCTGCTCACCTGTGCGGCGAGCGTATCTCGCAGCGCGAGAACCTTTCCGGCCGGCTGCTCGAAGCTCGCCCGCTCGTAATCGACCCCGCTGTTGCCATCCACCAGCCGCACTGCGACCCGCAGGCGGTTTCCGTCATGCTCGACGCTTCCGCGTACGAGCGTGCCCACCTGAAGGGCGCGCGCAATGCTATCCGGCGCAACGCCTCCCGCCCGGTAGGGTGCGACGCCGCCGCTCGATATCACATTCAGCGTGCGGACGTCGGTCAATTGACCGATCAGAGCATCGGTCAGTCCGTCGGCGACATAGCCCAAATCGTGCGAGGGGCTGGCGTCGTCGAAGTACAGCACGGCAACTCGCTTGGGGTCGAGTCCCCCGGCCGCCAGCGTCCCGCGAGCGGGCCCGCGCCACCGTTGCCACGCCGCCCATCCGCCCACGCCGAGCGCGACTACCGCGACGGCGATAAAGGCCGCCTGCCGCGCGCTCGGCGCGCGGGATACGGGGGCCGGTATCGGGGCAGGGGTGGCCAAGGACCCGCGTGTGGGAATCGTCCACCCAGCCGTGGCGGCTGTGGGCGAGCGGAGGGCGGCCGCGAATGCGGCGGCGTTGGGAAAGCGGTCAGCCGGCACCTTCGCGAGCGAGCGCATGACGACCGCTTCCAGCTCGGGAGACACGGTCGAGCGCACGGTGCTGATGGGGGGCGCCTGGTCCAGCGCGTGGCGCATAATGATGGCCTGGGCGCTCGGGCCTCCGAATGGCGGCTGGCCGGCGAGCATCTCGTACAGCACGCAGCCGAGACTGTAAATGTCGCTGCGGCCGTCGATCTGACGGTCGCCGGTTGCCTGCTCGGGACTCATGTACCGCGGTGTGCCTAGTGCCACCCCCGTCTGCGTCAGCTTTTCATCCGTCGCGGACGCGACTGCCCGCGCGATCCCGAAGTCGGCTACGAGGGCGTGGCCCTCATCGAGCAGAATGTTCTCCGGCTTGATGTCGCGGTGGACGACGCCCTTGTCGCAAGCGTAGTCGAGTGCGACGGCGACTTCGATGGCGATGGCAACCGCATCGTCGATCGGAAGGGGACCTTCTCGGTCGAGGCGCGCTCGAACCGACTCGCCCTCGACGTACGGCATGACGTAATACAGCAGCCCGTCCGCCTCCCCGGTATCGTACAGCGGGAGAATGTTCGGGTGGCTGAATCGCGACGCGAGATCGATTTCGCGGCGAAAGCGATCCGGCCCGACCGCGAGACCGAGATCGGGCAGTAGGACCTTTATTGCGACCATGCGGTCGTCTCGAAGGTCGCGGGCCAAGTACACGGTAGCCATGCCACCGCGCCCGACTTCGCGTTCGATGACGTACCGCTCCTTGACGACCTGGCTTAGTCGCTCAATGGAGCCTTGCACCACTCCCCTCTCAACGGTCCAGAACGACCCGTCGCGCCATCGCCCCGAATTCGGCGCGATCGCGACCCGTCAATGTACCGGTCGGACCCTCGGCATACCAGAAGCCTTGCCCTGACGCGCCGCCCGTAAGCGCGCCGCAAGCGCGTCGAGATTCTGCACACCAAAATTGACCATCCACGCGAGCGGGCCAACGGAGCGTAGCGGCACCAAGGTTGACTCTCGCTAAGTCGTTGGGTAGCTTGCAAATCTGTTGTAAAACCCGCCACACAACCACAAAAAAGCGCGCGCACTACATGAAGACGTACACCGCGACGCCCGCGGACATTGAGCATAACTGGTATATCGTTGACGCCGACGGCCTCGTGCTGGGTCGGCTTGCCTCGGAGATCGCGAAGATTATCCGCGGGAAGCACAAGCCGACATTCACCCCGCATATGGACGGTGGCGACTACGTGATCGTGATCAACGCTGCAAAGATCCGAGTCACAGGTCGCAAAGCCGAGCAGAAGGAGTACTTCAGACACTCTGGCTACATGGGGCACGAGCGTTTCATTCCCCTGGAGACGCTGCGTGTGAAGCACCCCGAGCGCGTGATCGAGCGGGCGGTTTTCGGGATGCTGCCGAAGACAGCTCTCGGGCGCCAGGAGCTGCGCCGCAAGCTCCGTGTGTTCGCGGGAGCCGATCATCCCCACTCCGCGCAGCGGCCGACGCCGTTCCCGATGAAGGACGAGGTAGCCCGTGCCAGCTGATCCTGAACGCAAGCACACGGTCGGGCGGCGCAAAGAGGCGGTCTGCCGGTTGTACCTGAGTCCGGGCTCCGGAAAGTGGCACGTAAACGGTCGCACGCTTGGCGACTATTTCCCCCGTGCCACCCTCGTGTCCGCGATCCAGCAGCCGTTCACGGTGACGGACACTCTGGGCCGCTACGATGTGCGCGCCAAGGTGGAAGGCGGCGGCCTTTCGGGGCAGGCCGGAGCGTTGCGTCTGGCCGCTTCTCGCGCTCTGGTCCAGGTCGATGAGGGCTACCGGCGGAAACTTCGCGATCTCGGCCTGCTGACGCGCGATGCCCGCTCGGTCGAACGAAAGAAGCCGGGCCGGCCCAAGGCCCGGAAGCGCTTCCAATTCAGCAAGCGCTAGTCACGCCGCGCTAATCCACACGCGTCTCCCGTCCCCTCTCCCTTACGAATGGCACATCCTAGTCTCGACGAGCTCCTCAAGGCTGGCGTCCACTTCGGACACCAAACGCGCCGTTGGAACCCCAAGATGCGGCGGTTCATCTTCGCCGAACGAAATGGGATCCACATCATTGACCTACAAAAGACGCTGCGGCAGATCGAGCTCGCGCAAAAGCTCGCGCGTGACGTAATACTGCGTGGCGACAATGTCTTGTTTGTTTGCACGAAGCGGCAACTGGCGACCATCGTGCGCGAAGAGGCCGAAAGGGCAGGGGCCCTGTACGTGACGGAGCGGTGGCTCGGCGGACTGCTGACGAATTTCCAGACCGTGAAAAAGCAGATTCGTCGCCTCAAGGAACTGGAAGCCGGTAGCGAGATGGGTGGCGAGTTCGAGAACTACACGAAAAAAGAACAGCTGCTCATGACTCGGCAGCGCGACAAGCTGTCGCGCTATCTGGCCGGCATCAAGAACATGACCCGCCTGCCCGGCCTTCTGTTCGTCATTGATTCCAAGAAAGAGCGGATTGCCGTAAGCGAGGCTAACAAGCTGGTCCTCCCGGTGATCGCGATCGTGGACACAAATGCCGACCCGGATCTCATCACGGTTCCGATTGCCGGCAATGACGACGCGATTCGATCCGTGGAGCTCATCGCCAAGGCCGTCGCCGATGCCATCATCGAGGCGCGGCGCGAGGCGCCGGTGCGTCAGGAGGCAGAGGAAGCCGAGTCGAGCACGTACAGCTCCGACCGCGGCATGGAGACGGCCGCGGGAGGGGGCGGCGCGGGTGAAGATGAGCGTCGTCGTCGTCGCCGGCCGCGCCGCCGCCGGGCCAAGCCCGAGGCGATCGCTGCGCGTCTGAAGACGGGCGGCGAGGGAGCTGCGGAGGCTGGCGACGACGTTATGACGGAGGAGGTCGAAGCGGGCGATGCGGGTGAGGGGGGCGACGCTACCAGCGACACTGAGTGACGCGGTGACCGCGGTTACGGCGCAGAGCGTCCAGGAGCTGCGCGCCCGCACAGGCGCCGGCATGATGGATTGCAAGAAGGCCCTCGAGCAGGCGGACGGCGACATGGACAAGGCGGCCGAGCTGCTGCGGGCACGGGGGGCCGCGAAGGCCGAGAAGCGGGCCGGGAAGGTTGTTCGCGAAGGACTGGTCGGTAGCTACATCCATCACAACGGCAAGGTCGGTGTGCTCGTGGAAGTGAATTGCGAGACCGACTTCGTCGCTCGTAATCCCGAGTTCCATACGCTCGTCAGGCATGTGGCGGAGCATATCGCGGCCGCTGCCCCGATCGCCGTCGACAAGGATCTCGTTCCGGCCGATCGCGTGGAGCGCGAGCGTCGCATCTTCGAGGAGCAGGTGCGTAGCAGCGGTAAGCCAGCGCAGATGATCGAGAAGATCGTTAGCGGAAAGCTCGACGCCTTTTATCGCGACGTGGCATTGCTGCACCAGGCATGGGTGCGCGAGCCGAAGAAGACGGTCGGCGAGCTGGTCCAAGAGCTCTCGGCCAAGGTCGGAGAGCGCATTGTGATCCGTCGCTTCACTCGCTACCAGCTCGGCGAGGAGTGAGCGGGCGCGTGCCCGATGCCGCGACCGCACCCAAGCTGGTCTATCCCCGCGTTCTGCTGAAGTTGTCGGGGGAGGCACTGGCCGGCCCCAGAGGCTTCGGGTTCGACTTCGATACGATCGAGCGGTTCGCGGATGAGATCAAGCACGCCGTTGACATGGGAGCCGAGGTTGGTCTCGTGATCGGAGGCGGCAACATCGTGCGCGGACGCCAGCTCTCGGAGAAGGGAGTCGATCGTGTTGGCGCCGACTATATGGGAATGCTTGGCACGGTGATCAACGCGCTAGCGTTGCAGGACGTGCTGGAGCGGCGCGGCACCGATACGCGAGTCATGACCGCCATTCGCATGGAGGAACTCGCTGAACCTTACATTCGGCGCCGCGCCCTCCGGCATCTAGAAAAGAAGCGCACGGTCATCTTTGCCGCGGGGACGGGCAACCCCTACTTTTCGACGGACACGGCGGCGGCGCTGCGCGCAATCCAGATGCAGGCCGATGTGCTCATTAAGGCGACGAGCGTAGACGGAGTGTACTCGGCTGATCCAAAAACCGACCCGAACGCCACGCACTACGAGCAGGTGACATATCGCGACGTGATGCTACAGGACCTTCGTGTCATGGACCAGACGGCGATCAGCTTGTGCAAGGAGAACCGCATTCCGTTGATCGTGTTGGACATTCATAAACCCGGCGCGGTCTCGCGCGCGATTCTTGGTGAACGCGTGGGTACATTCGTCAGTTGACGCGCCGGTCCCCTCCTCCTTCATTGTCTCCATGACCGTTTCCGCTGCCACGACTGGCATACCGCAGGTCCTCAAGGACGCGCGCACGGCGATGGACAAGGCGATCGAGAACACGCGCCGCGAATTCAGCTCCATCCGAACAGGCAAGGCGACGGCGAATCTGCTGGATACCATTCGCGTCGAGGCGTATGGCCAGTCGATGCCGGTAAACCAGCTAGCCAGCATCAACGCCCCGGAGCCACGGCTGCTTGTCGTTACTCCGTGGGACAAGGGGCAGATCCAGGCTATCGAGAAAGCGATTCGCGATTCGGAGCTGGGCCTGAATCCATCGACTCAAGGTGGAGTCATCCGAGTTCCGCTCCCGTCACTCAACGAGCAACGCCGTCGCGACCTCGTGAAGGTCGTCCACAAGCTGGCCGAGGAGGGGCGCATCGCCGTCCGGCATGCGCGAACCGATGGGCGCGAGCGGATGAAAAAGATGGAAAAGGTTTCCGAGGACGACGTGAAGCACGGCGAAAAGGATCTCCAGAAGGCTCACGACGACGCCATAGCCAAGATTGACGAGTCGCTGAAGGGGAAAGAGGCCGAGATCCTGGAAGTGTGATGGAGGCGGCCGTCGCTTTTGACGATCTCCTCGCACGCGCTCGTGAGCAGGGCGGCGTTCCGCGCCACGTCGCCATTATCATGGACGGCAACGGCCGTTGGGCGCGCGAGCGATTGCTCCCGCGCGCTCTGGGGCACCGCTCCGGCATGCGCGCAGTGCGCGAGGTCATCGAGGGCGCAATCGATGTCGGCCTAGAGGTGCTATCGCTGTTTGCGTTCTCGCAGGAGAACTGGCACCGGCCGGTCAGTGAGATCACGGCGCTCATGACGCTGCTCGAGGAATACATTACGCGTGAGGTGGGCGCACTGCACGATCGCGGAGTGCGCGTCCAGGTTCTGGGTGAGGTGGAGCGCCTGACGCGCGCGGCCCGCGACGCGGTGGAACGCGTAACCCGAAAAACCCAATCGAATGATCGGCTCACTCTCAACCTGTTCATCTCCTATGGCGGCCGCGCCGAGCTGGTTCGTGCCGCGCAATCCCTCGCTCGGGCCGCGTGCGCCGGGCAGCTGACGCCCGAGGACATCGATGAGGAAGCGTTCGGCGCTCGTCTGTACACGGCCGGCTGTCCGGACCCCGACTTGCTGATTCGCACATCCGGGGAGCAACGCGTTTCCAACTTCCTGCTTTGGCAGATGGCATATACAGAGCTCTTTATCTCTCCCGTTCTGTGGCCGGATTTCAGTCGCCGGGATTTGTACGAAGCGATCATCGATTACCAGAATCGAGACCGGCGCTTCGGCCGCGTGACCGGCTAGCTGCCCCGGTGGTCTAAACTCTTCGGTGGCCCCACACTCCGTTGCCGCACCGGCCGTCGCCGCGCCGCCGCCCGTCGAAGCCGCTCTCGCCGCGGGCGCCGCCTCCAATGCGCCGCACTCCGCGTCATCCGCCGGTTCGTCCGGTCCCGCCGACGGGTCCGCCACAGCGGCCGCTTCGCCCCAACCGCCCGACTCCGCATCCAGACGTGGAACCGCCTCCGAGCTCGCGCTCCGAATTGCCTTCACCGTGGTCGCGGTGCCCGCAGTACTGGTGCTCGCGTACCGCGGTGGCCTGTACCTGGCGACGCTGCTCGCCGTGCTGGCGGCGGTCGGTGCTTGGGAGCTGTATCGAGTTGCGCGATCAGGCGGCGTAGAACCAATCAGCGTCATCGGCGTGCCGCTTGCCGCGGCGCTTCCCATTGCCGCGTCGGCGGCGCCACCGGGCGTATATGTGCTTCCGCCCGGGTGGGCGGCCATGGCGGTCCTGCTCGTCCTCGCTGCGGCGATCTGGGTTCGCGGCGCCCAGCGGCGGCCACTCGCTTCAGTGGCAGTCACAATGTTCGGTGCTATGTACACTGGCGGGATGCTGAGCTTCGGATACGCTATCCGGTACCATCGGTATGCTGTGGGAGACTTGGCCGGTACCGCGCTCGTCATGCTTCCGGTGCTACTCACCTGGACCAATGACGTCGCGAGCTACGCCGTGGGACGCATGCTGGGGCGCCGGAAGCTATTGCCAGCGGTCAGCCCTGGGAAAACCGTGGCTGGTGCGGTAGGCGGTGTCGTGCTCACCATGGTCGTGTGCTGGGCGTACGTTCGCTGGGTCCTGCGTCCTTCCGCCGAGCTCGGGCTCGCGCCATGGGGGATCGTGGTTTTCGCCCTCGTGATCAGCGTCGCCGCGCAGATTGGCGACTTGGCGGAGTCGTTGTTCAAACGGGAGGCGGGGGTCAAAGACACGTCGCGGATCATTCCGGGCCACGGCGGCGTATTGGATCGGATCGACAGCCTATTGTTCGTTCTGCCAACGGCGTACCTGCTGTTCGATTTGCCGGGTCTGTTGCTGCCCGCACCCGTCTGACGTGGCTGTGCGTGCTGCTTTGAGCGCCGTGCGCGGCATAGCGATACTCGGATCGACGGGATCGATCGGCACGACGGCGCTCCGGGTGCTCGAGCGCCAGCAGCCGCGATTTCGCGTCGCGGCGCTCACCGCGTTCTCCAACGCTCCACTGCTCGAGCAGCAAGCGCGCAGGCTCAGCCCAACGCCATTCGTGGGGCTCGTCCAGGACGGGGTCGGTGAGCCACGCGGTTGGCATTCAGGGCCAGGGTGCCTGTTGGAAGCGGCGACTCTTCCCGACGTCGATATCGTCATCAACGCCATAGTTGGCTCGGCCGGTCTGGACGCAACGATTGCGGCGCTGCGAGCGGGGAAGAGGGTCGCTTTGGCCAACAAGGAGACGCTCGTCATAGCGGGAGCGCTGGTTGCCGCCGCGGCCGCCGCCGGCGGCGGCGAGATCGTCCCGGTAGACAGCGAGCACTCGGCCATCCTGCAGTGCATCGGACGGCGTCCCCGAAGCGAGATCCGGCGCCTGATTCTCACGGCTTCAGGTGGACCATTCCGCGGGTGGACGCGCGAGCGACTCGAGCAAGCGACAGTCGCCGATGCGTTACAGCACCCGACTTGGCGCATGGGCCGCAAGATCACGGTTGACAGCGCCACTCTCGCCAACAAGGCGCTCGAGGTCATCGAGGCGCATTTTCTCTTTGGTGTCCCGTACGATCGAATCGACGTGGTCGTCCATCCGCAGAGCGTGGTCCATTCATTCGTCGAGTTTGTCGATGGCAGCGTGCTAGCGCAGGTGGGGATCCCGAGCATGGAGCTGCCAGTCTTATACGCTTTGACACATCCAGAGCGAGTACCCGATGATGGAATCGCGGCCTTCGATCCGGTTGCGGTCTCGCCGCTGACATTCGAGCGCGTGAGAGACGACGACTTTCCGGCTCTGGCCCTGGGCATTGCGTCTGGACGCGCTGGCGGCGCGGCGCCCGCTGTCTTCAATGCGGCAAACGAGGCCGCGGTCGCGCTCTTTCTGGAAGGCCGAATGCCGTTCGCGGACATTGCGCCTGCGATTCGGTCGGCGCTCGATTCGTTGCGTGGGCATGCCTGGGCTAGCCGCGACGAGCTGATCGCAGCCGACGCGGCGGCGCGCGCGCACGTGCATGCTCTGGTCGACGCTGTCACCGGGGCCGCTCCGTGCTAGATCAGCTCCGCGAGCAGGCACCGTGGCTCGCGCCCGTCCTGGTGTTCGGCCTCGTGGTCTTCGTGCACGAGCTAGGGCACTTCCTCGCGGCAAAAGCGGTCGGCGTGTATGCGCCGCGATTCTCGATCGGGTTCGGGCCGGCGCTCTTCCGCCGCAGGTACGGCGAGACGGAATACCGCATCGGCGCGCTTCCGCTGGGCGGCTACGTCCGAATGGCGTCACGGGACGACGAAGCCACTGCTTTCATGGAAGGCGGCTCAGAGGAAGCGAGCGCATCGACCGCGCGGACCGGTGATCCGAACGCGATGATGCCGTTCGGTCCCAAGCCGATTCCACCGGACCGATGGTTCGAGTCCAAGCCGCTGCTAGCGCGGCTCGCGATCATGTTGGCCGGCGTAACCATGAACGCGCTGCTTACGCTCGTGATCGTGACGGGCGTGCTCGTGTACTACGGCCGCCCGTCCGTGTACTCACCGCCCGTCGTCGAATCGGTCGCACCAGGTTCCCCCGCCGCTCAGGCTGGGCTCGCGGCCGGCGACAGCGTCGTAGCGGTCAACGGGACGCCGGTCAAGATGTGGTCCGACGTCGTGACTCGGATTCGCCCATCCGCCGGGCAAGCGCTCACGCTGCGCGTCGCACACGCCGGAAAGGTGCGCGACATCTCGCTCACGCCGCGGGCAACCCCGGACACGAATCCCGAGACGCACGTCATCACGGAGATAGGTCGTATTGGGGCGGCTTTTCGCCCACAGCGGCAGCCCGTGCCGTTGGGCGAGGCCATATCAGCCGGCTGGACAGAGACCAGAGAGATGTCTGGGCTGATCGTTGGCGCATTGCGCGATCTTGCGACCGGGCGAGCGTCGTTGCGCACCCTGCAAGGGCCAGTGCGCATCGCGCAGTTCTCGGTCGCCGCCGCGCGCTCAGGATTCGAGCAGTTGCTGCTCCTCGTTGCACTCCTCAGCATCAACGTCGCCGTTTTCAATCTGCTTCCAATACCCATCCTGGACGGCGGTCAGATCGTGCTCACCGTGCTGGAGTCCATAAAGGGACGGCCGTTCAGCATGCAAACGCGAGAGTACGTGTTGCGGGCCGGGCTGCTTGCGATTGCGCTCCTGTTCGCCTTGGTGATGTACAACGATCGGTGCGTCGTTTCGTCCGCGTTCTGCTGACGGCGGCTGCCGCGGTGCTCGGCGTAATGCCGGCCGTGGCTCACGCGCAGACAGGGCGGGCACGGTTCGACATCGTGAGCGTGGGGGATTCGACGTTCACGTTCAGCATCCGCGGCAATCCGTGGGTTTCCCGGGGTCAATCGGGGCTAGCGGTCGATCCGGCCCACGGCGACGAGCTGATCGCTCAGTTTCGCGTAATAGAGGTCACGCGAGACGTGGCCACAGCTCTCGTTACCGGCCAAACGGCTCGACTGACCACAACGCACGTCGCCATTCTAAAGGAGCCGCGTCCGGCTTTCTATCGGGAGCCGTTATTCTGGGTAGGCGCTCTAGCGGGCGGCGTGGTCGGATTTGTTCTGCACAGTCACTAGTGGGGCGCCCCAACCCCTGAAGCGGCGCTACCCCGTCCCCTGAGG
>Ga0102924_1003254_pt1 | contig 17110 bp, 15 predicted proteins | sample PaiPotPPM11metaG_FD_80116 | JGI IMG/M metagenome (GOLD analysis project Ga0102924, IMG submission 80116) | Iron sulfur acid spring bacterial and archeal communities from Banff, Canada, to study Microbial Dark Matter (Phase II) - Paint Pots PPM... ...
CATGGGGCGGTTGTACCACCGGTCCGGTCGCTACCGGTCCGGGTGGGATGCGGCGCCTGCCCGCTGGAAGTCGTAGATCGACCCGACCCGCAGAAGGGTCGTCAGCTCGTCCAGCGCGCGCATCCCCTCGCGCGCCAGCGCCGGGTCCCCGAGGTCCGCCGGCACCAGCCGGTCGCGGTAGTGCCGGTCCACCCACGCCTCCAGGTCCGCGGCCAGGGCGTCGTCGAACACAACACGGCATCGCTGGCTCAGCGCGGCCGCCTCGCCCTCCGTCAGCGGGACCCGGAGGCGCAGGCACGCCGGCCCGCCGCCGTTGTGCATCGACTGGCGCACGTCGATGTAGTGCACGGCGCGCACCGGCCCACCGGCCGCGACGACCCGCTCCAGGAAGGCGCGAGCGTACGAGTCCTCGGATGAATCCTCGGGAGCGACGATGACCATCGAGCCGTCGTGCAGCGTTAGGACCTGCGAGTTGAACGGGTACGCAGAGACCGCGTGTTCCACCGGCAACTCGGTCTGGCTGGCCGACACGACGAACAGCTCGTCGCCGACCATGCGCCGAAGGTCGTCCACCAGCCGCGCGCGGTCCGCGAACGCCAGCTCGTGCATCATGAAGAAGCGCCCGTTGCCGACCGCGAGGACGTCCGTGTGGAACGCCCCCTCGTCGATGCCGTCCGGATGCTGCTTCGGGAAGAGACAGCGCGTCGGCTCGAGGCGGTGCGCGCGCGCGAGGGCCTCGCTCGCCTCGCGCGTCTGGCGAGCGGGGTGGCGCCTCGGCCCCGGAACGGAGTCCCACGCCGAACGCCCCCAGGCGAAGAGGTGCGCGACGCCGAGAGACGAGACCAGGCGCGTATGGTTTGCCGCGCCCTCGTCGGCGAACTGACCCCCTCCCGGCAGCGGATCGTGTACGGCGAAGCACGCCCGCTCCGCGAAGATCGCCCGAAGGACGCGCGTCGTCGTGGAAGCTTCGATGGCGCGGTGAAACATCTGCTGAAGGTTCGCCGGCACGACGTGGACGCGACCATCGGCGGTATCGCTCGAGGGCGTGACCGTCGCGGCGTTCGCGGTCCACATCGCCGAGGCGCTCGAGCAGATGCGGAGCGCGAAGCCGTCGCGCGCGCCGGCCGCCGCGATCACGTCCTCGTCTTTGCCGTGGAAGCCCAGCGCTCGCAACGACGACAGGCTCGGACGGTCGTGCGGAGGGAGCACCGCCTGCACGACGCCGAGGTCGCGCACGAAGCGCATCTTCGCGAGGCCCTGGCGCGCGGCGGCGCGCGGATTCGAGACCTCGCCGGTGTGCAGCATGCTCGCGACGTTGCCGGGGCTAAGGCCGCCGTAGTTGTGCGTCGGGCCGACGAGGCCATCGAACTGGTACTCGCGCATCGCTCAGGGAGTATGCGCCGGATCCGGGCCGCCGTAGGCGGGAAGCGGCGGTGGCTCGGGCGTCGACAACAGATCGCTGGGGCGCATCCCTGCGAGATCGCCGATGACGACGTCGCCGTCGTCGGCAAACACGGTCTCTCGTCCGAAGAACGTGTAGACGCGCACCCTCCCCCCGAGGCTCGGCTCCACCTGGTCCTCGTGCCGCTCGAGCGTACCGACCTCGAGCGATTCAACCATATCGCGGAAGTCGAGCACGAGCTCGCTCGTCTTCCCGCCAACCGGCAGCTTCTCTCTTTTCAGCCAGGCCGTGATGACTCCACGCCCAGGCCCGACGATCGCGCCGACGCGCGCCCCGGCGGGAACCTTCATGCGCCCCCCCGGCAGCAGCTTCTGCAGGGTGACCTCGCCCCTTGCGTCGCGCCGCTTGATGAAGACCTCGCCGGTCCGGAGCTCGTAGCGACGGATATCCGCGTTCCCGTCCGGTCGCGTCGAGCCCGCGATCGTCAGTCTTTTCCAGGCCCAGACCGGCGCGAGCGACGCGTCGTACCGGATCTCGACGTCGGAGATCGCGAGCGGCCACTCCTGCCTCGACTCGAACGTGTAACCGCATGGCGTGCGGAGGAGCGCGAAGCGCTCGCTGACGTTCTTCTCGTTCGACAGCGGCCCCCCGCGAATGTGTCCGCGCGCGACAGAAACGCCTTCTTCGCGCCCCGCGTCCTGCGCGCTCTCGGCGCACGCGGGATAACCGAGCTCCGGCTCGGCCTCGACGCGAACATGCTTGCGTTTGCACGCGGCAGACGCGACCGCGAGGCTCAGTGCAAGGGCGAGCGAGGCAAAACGCGAAAAGAGGGCTCCTGGCGTCGTGGCGATCGTCTCCGGGTTTTGGCGCGCTATTCCTTCTTCCCGTGCGCAGCGGCTGCGCCGTGCGGCGCTTCCTCGGCGACGCTGTCGGAGGTCGCCGTCGTGGCGGGCTCGCCGCCCGGAGCGGCCTGGCCGGTCTCCAGCTGGAACCGGCCGCCGTAGTCGTTGTCGACGCGGCCGCGATTGCCCAGATCGTCGTACGTGAGAAGGATGAAGATCCCGAGGAAGAGAAACGACGAGAGGAACGCGATCGTGTTGAAGAGCTTGTCGTGCCGCAGGTGCATGAAGAACGCGGCGACGAGCGACCCCTTCATCGTGGCGATGAGCAGCGCGATGAAGATGTTCGCCTTGCCGAAGTCGTAATACGAGACCTTTACCGTCAGGATCGTTAGGCAGATTAGCGCGCCGAAGATGCCCCAGTAAAACTGGGACGAGGCGATGTGGACGTGAACCGCGCCATCGTCCTGATGGGCATGCACGGCGTGGCTACCTTGCGCTGACATGGGTCACTCCGGCTTCCCGACGAGGTACAGCAGGGGAAAGAGATAGATCCAGACGAGGTCGACGAGGTGCCAGTAGAGTGCGCCGAGGTCGACCGGCGTGAAGTACGCGGGCGAGAACTTGCCCTTGATGTTCTTGTAGAGCACCCACGCCAGGATGCTCATGCCGACGATGACGTGCAGGCCGTGCAGGCCGGTCATCACGAAGTAGAGTCCGAAAAACATGTTGGCCCGCGGCGAGAGAAGCCTCACGTGCCCGTCCTCGTCGGCGGCCTTGACCCACTCCGGCATGACGGGCGCCGAGTCGGCGTGCACGCGCAGGCAAGTCCCGACTTCCTCGCCGTTCTGGACCGCGGCGCTCAGCCCGGGGTGCCCGAAGCAGTGCCCCGGCAGGAGCCCGAGGTGGAACTTGTGGCTGTACTCGAAGTACTTGACCACGAGGAACACGCCCGCGCAGAGGATCGTCACGATGAGGTACAGCGACGTCAGGTTGCGCTTGCCGACCTGTGCAGAACGCACCGCGAGCGCCGCCGTCAAGCTGCTGAAGAGCAGGACGATCGTGTTGGTCGCGCCGAGGATCTTGTTCAGGAAGTGGTGAGCGTCGTCGAAGACCCGCGGGTCGAGGCCGCGCCAGATGGCGTATGCGCAGAACAGGCCGCCGAACATGAGGATCTCGGTCGCAATGAAGACCCACATCCCCAGCTTCGCCGCGTTGAACTGCTGCACGGGCGTATCGAAATGGTGCTGGAGGAAATCCGGGTGCGCGTGAGCCCCGTGATCGCCTCCCCCATCGCCGTGCGCGTGCACCGATTCGCTGACGTTCGCCATCTCAGTCCTTCAGGTGTTGACCACGCCACCCGGCTCACGCCGGGTGGGTGCTCTCCTTCGCAGCCATTTGGGTCGTGAAGCTGACCTCGCGCCCGTCCTCGCCCGTTGCGAGCTCCTCCGGGGTGGCGAGGTGGTAGTCGTACGGGCCTCGCGTGAAGACCGGGGGCTGGTGAAAGTTCGCGAGAGGCGGCACCGTCTCGGTCAACCACTCGTAGCCCGCCGAATTCCAGGGGTTGCGAGGGGCCTTCTTCCCCTTCCAGAGCGCTTCGAGGAGCGTGTACGCCGTGATGAACAGCCCCGTCGCGAGAATCCACGACCCCACCGTCGACACTTTGTGGAACGGCTCGAACTGCGGCAGGTAGTCGTAGTAGCGCCGCGGCATGCCGCGCGACCCCATGATGAACTGAGGGATAAATACCGTGTTGAACCCGATGAAGACGAACCAGAAGCCTATTTTGGCCTTCCTCTCGTCGTGCATCTTGCCGGTCATCTTCGGCCACCAGTAGAGCAGGCCTCCCAGGAACGCGATGACCGTGCCGCCCATCATGACGTAGTGGAAGTGGGCCACGACGAAGTACGTGTCGGTCAGGTGGATGTCGACGCTCAGCGTGCCGAGGAATAGCCCGGTCAGGCCGCCGATCGTGAAGAGGAAGATGAACGCCATCCCGTAGAGCATCGGTGACGCCCAGAGGATGGAGCCCTTGTAGATCGTGGCCGTCCAATTGAAGACCTTCACGCCGCTCGGGATGGCCACGAGGAACGTGAGAGCGGAGAACAACATCGTCGCGAACTCGCTCATCCCGGCCGCGAACATGTGGTGGCCCCACACGAGGAACCCGAGGAGCGCGAGGCCGAGAGACGACATCGCGATCGCGAACTGCCCGAAGATGGCTCGTCGCGAGAACGTGGCAATGAGCTCGCTGTTGATGGCCATCCCCGGCACGATCATGATGTAGACGGCGGGGTGCGAGTAAAACCAGAAGAAGTGCTGGAAGAGGACCGGGTCGCCGCCGAGCTTCGGGTCGAAGATCCCGATGCCGAAGAAGCGCTCCGCACAGAGGAGCAGCAGCGTGATGGCGAGCACCGGCGTCGCGAGGATCTGCATGAGCGCCGTCGCGTACATTCCCCAAACGAAGAGCGGCATGCGGGCCCAGGTGCAGCCCGGCGCGCGCATCGTGTGCACCGTCACGAGGAAGTTGACGCCCGTCAGGATCGACGAGAACCCGAGCACGAACACTCCAAGCGTCATCGAGATGACCGAGTTCGACGACTGCACGCTGTAGGGCGTGTAGAAGGTCCAGCCCGTATCGACGGCGCCGCTGACGATGCTGACGAGCAGGATCGCGAGGCCGACGAGATAAATGTAGAAGCTGAGGAGGTTCAGACGCGGGAACGCGACGTCCTTCGCGCCGATCATGATCGGCAAGAAGAAGTTGCCCAGCGCCGCCGGCACGCTCGGGATGATGAAAAGGAAGACCATGATCGCGCCATGCAGCGTGAAGAAGCGATTGTAGGTCTCGCCGTCGACGATGGTCTTGCCGCGCGAAAAGAGCTCGATGCGAAGGAGCAACGCGAAGATCCCGCCGACGAGGAACGCCAACGAGACCATGGTCAGGTACATGAGCCCGATGCGCTTGTGGTCTAGCGTCACCAACCACGAGCCGATCCCGCGCTTGGCCTTCAGGTAGTTTGCATGCGGGTCGCCGTGCGCGTCCGCCGCGTGCCCGCCGGCTACCGGGATGTCGACTGCTGCCATGACCAGACTCCTTACCCTTAGTCCTTCAGGCTCTTGATGTACGCGGTGATCTCGTCGAGCTCCTGATCGCTGATCTGACCCCGGAAAGGCGGCATCGTCGGCGGGAAGCCCGTCACGATCTTCGCCTGAGGATCGAGGACCGACTCGCGAACGTATTGATCATCGACGGTGATGGGGCCGTGATCGGTAGACTCGGTCTTGCCCCAGATACCCTTCCAGGACGGCCCGACGAGCTTTGCGCCGGTCGTCGTGTGACACGCCACGCATCCCTTCTTCGTGTACAGGCTCTGGCCCGCCTCGACCAGGATGTTGTTCGGGCAGACCTGCCCCTTCACCGTGTAGGACGCGCACTTGTCGCCGATGCTGACGAGGTACTTCATGAAGTCCTCCTCGCTCTCGACGTGCAACAGCGAGTGCATCGACCAGTGGCCGGTCATCTGCGGGAACGGCAGCTCGTCGCCGTTCGCGTCCTTGCTCCGGCCGCCGCAGTACTCGGCACACATGATATCGTCCTGTCCGACGTGCGTGGCCTCGAACCAGACGGTCGTGAACATGCCGGGCACGACGTCGCGCTTCACGCGCAGGGCGGGGACGAAGAACGAATGGAGGACGTCCGCGGAGCCCATCACGAGCTTCACCGGTTTGTGCACGGGAACGTGGAGCTCGCTGTCGCTCCCTCCGTTGGGATAAACGAACTCCCAGCCCCACTGCTTGGCGTTCACGCGGATCTCCATCGAGCCCGCAGGCGCGATGGACATGTCCATGTACCCCGTGAACCCCTTGTGGAAGAGGAAGGCGAGAATGAAAATCGGAGCGATCGTCCACGCGATCTCGAGGGGCACGTTGTGGCCCGTGGGCTCGGCCTTGTGTCCCTTTCGCTCGCGATACTTGATCGCCCAATAGACCATCGCACCGACGATCGCGACGAAGAGGACGACGCTCAGCCAGTAGATGAAGTAGTAGAGCCAGTCGACGTCAGCGGCGATCGTCGACATCTGCTCCGGGAGCTGGAACGTGGCGGGTTCATTCATGAGAGGTGAGCTCCAGCGTGGTTCTCGCGGGACGCGCTGAGTTCTGCAGGCGGGCTGCGGTCGCGCGCCTTGCGCCGGCGACGCTCGCGAACCCACATGACGGTCAAGAAGCCCCCCAGGAGAACGAGCGTCACGACGCCGCCCAGGCGCATGACGTTCAGGGCAACGAGGGAGTAGTGCTTGCCCTGGGGATCGTAGTGGTAGCAGTAGAGGAGGATCTTCTCTTTCGTCGAGATCGATCGCCCCTCGGTCGCTTCGAGGAGACCGAGACGAACGTCACCGGGTGCGTACTGAATGCCGTAGAGATAGCGGGCGATGTTCCCTTGCGGCGTCAGCAGGTAGATCGCCGCAGGGTGCGCGTACTGCTTCTGGCGGGCGTCGTAGTTGTACTGAAAGCCGATGGCCTGCGTGACCTTGCGGATGTTCGCCTCGTCGCCGACGAGAAAGTGCCAGCCGCGAGTCGCGTCGGCCTTGCCCTTCGCGCGCGGGTAGCCGTCGATCACTTGCGCGCGCTTCTTCGCCGCGGTCTCGGGCGTGTCGCGAGGGTCGATGCTCACGGAGACGACGTCGAACTCGTCGCCGACCGTCCACGGCACGTCGTTCAGAGCCTTCACCGTCGCGTCGAGCACGAGGCTGCACAGCATCGGGCACGTGTGGTACGCGAAGACGAACAGCGTCGGCCGCTTTCCGTCGAAGTAGTCCCCGAGCTTCACTGGCTTGCCCTCGGTGTCGCGGAACTCGGCGTCGCGGGGGAGGGCTCCCCCGAGGTGCTCGACGATGTCCACACCCTCGAGCTCCGGCGGAGTCGTGTTCGGGACGCCCTGGCGCTGCTCCCGCCACGCCTGCGCGCGCGCGTCGGTGCCGGCCAAAGCCAGAATGACCAAGGACGCAACGCAGACCGCGACCGCCACGAGCGCGCGCAACGGCGAAAGCGAAGCGCCAGTGCGGGTGGTGGACATGGGAAGGGTGCTGCGGTTCACGGCTGGCTCAGAGCTGTTTGGTGGGGTGTTTCGGCGCGGAAGTCGGGGGCGCACCGTGGTCGCGCTTCGGCGCGGCGTCCGTGCCTGCGTCGGGGGCGGCGACGGCGGGTGCTGCGGACTCGGTGGGGGCGGCGGCGGCCGACGCGGCGCTGGCGGCCGCCATCATCGGCATCGGAACCTCGGACGGCATCTTCACCCACCCCTGCATTGGCGCCATGTCCATCGAGGCAGACGGCATGATGTCCGGGCTCGCTCCGCCGCGGTTGCGCTCCTTCATCATCTGCATGGCCTTGTCGATGGGCACCGGACCGGACGACAACCGCTGGTGTTCGGAGGCCCGGACGTCCATCAGGGCGGCCGGCGGGACGGAGCCGATCTTCCGGTACTCTTCGCCCTGAGCGGCGTGGTCGAAATAGGCGACCAGCGCCACATGCGTGAGGACCAGCGTCACGATCGAGGCAACGCCGATCTTGATGATCAATCCGGTTCGGGGCTCGGACTTGTCGGTGGGCATGCTTGGCCTATGCGTTCTCGAAGTCGAGCGCGCGAAGGAGCCGCGGATCGCCCACGGGGACGAGCGCGACGTCGCGCATTCCGTAGAACACCGCCGACAGGTACACGCCCAGCACGCCGAGCAGGCACCCCAGGTCGACGATGTTGGGCTGGAGGGGCCCGAAGTTCGGCATCACCACCCAGTACACCTCGACGATGTGCATGACGACCATGCACACAGCACCGGCGGCGAGGAGCGAAAGTCGTCGCTTGGTGTTGCGGGAGAGCAGAAACCAGAAGGGCACGAAGAAGTGCATCACGACGAGCGCCAGGCTGGTGACCTTCCATGTCCCGCCGTTATCGCTCCAGCGCTGGTGGAACCACGCGGTCTCCTCGGGGATGTTCGAGTACCAAATGAGAAAGAACTGGGCGAAGGCGATGTACGACCAGAAGACGATCCAGCCGAAGAGAAGCTTCCCCATGTCGTGGTAGTGCTCGACGTTCACCGCATCACCCAGAAGCCCGCTCTTCCTCAGCACGAGGGTGATCAGGATCAGCGATGCCATCAGGAAGAGCGACGTCTGCGCGAAGATGTAGACGCCGAAGATGGTCGAGTACCAGGTCGCGTTCAGCGACAGGAGCCAGTCGAAGGCGAAGAACGTCAGAGTGACCGCAAACAGCATGAGGGCCGCCGGCGAGAAGCGCTGGGCTGCGACGGTGTTCTCGAAGGCCTTCGTCTTGTCTTGCTCGCTCGACCAGACGAAGTAGCGGTCGCTCAGCCACCACCAGATGAGCAGGTACGCGATGAGGCGACCGATGACGAACCCCTTGTTCATCCATGCGCGCTTGTGGTCGACGATCTTCTGCTCGTGGGCCTCCTCGGCCTTGTCCATCCTGGTCGCGCTCGCGACGGGGAGATCCCGCAAGGCCGCCGGCTCGCGGGAGGCAAGTCCGCGCGCCTCATCGAGCGGCGACGCCTTCTTCTCCGTGGTGCCGTGCCGTTGCTCGGAGGTCGTCTCCTGGACGGCGTGCTTGGCGCCCATCCAGGGGAAGAGCTGCGGCATCGTCAGGACGAGCGGGATGACGAGGAGCGGGAAGACCTGCCCGATGGGCCGCATCAAGAGCTCCGCGACGCGGCGCACGCTGATGCCCCAGGACGCCTTCGTGATGTACAGCACCAAGACGAAGAACAGCGCCCCGAGCGCGAGGCTCAGCGAAACGAAGTAGCCGAAGAGATACGAGAACGGGAATCGGTCCTTGTCGGTCGCCCACCCGTACGCCGCGATGGCGAGGCCCACGACGCCAATCGCGGCCGCGATCTTCCACGCCCCGGCCCACGGGGAATTCGCCGGAATGCGGTAATTCGGTCCGTTCGCGCCGTCGCCGGCTTGGCTGCTCTGTTTGCCTTTCGTGCTCACTTCTTCGGCTCCGGTTGCGCGGGGTTCGCTTCGGCGAGCTGACTCAGCTCGAGCGCTCGTACGTAGCCGACGATGGCCCACCGATCCGTCACGGGAATCTGCGGGCCATACGCCGGCATCGTGCGGACGCCGTGCGTGATCGTGGCGAACAGTTGCCCATCGGGCATGTGCCGCAGGCGCGGGTCCTCATACGAAGGCAGCGGGGGGAAGCCGCGCGACTCGCACGGGTCGGTCGCCTTATCGCGCTTGCAGACGACCATTCCCTTGCCGTCGCCGGTGAGCCCGTGGCACGGCGCGCAGTAAATGCCGAAGCGCTCCTGCCCGCGCGCGAGGAACTTCGACATTCCGCCCATGCGGTTCACGAGAGGGGGCGGGACGACCATCACGTAGCCGGATTTGTCGGCCGTCAACCCGGTCGCGACCTCGGGCTCGTCCTCGTAGCGGTCGCGCGCGATCGTCCCCTCGACCGGTTGCCGCATCGTCCGGTGGTCCGGGAAGAACTGCGAGTACGACTCGGGGTTGTAGCGCTCCGTGTCGTACATGTTGCGTTCGAGCGCGATCGGCGGGTCTTCGCTGGTCTGCCCCTGGCACCCGGCGAGGGCACCCGCCGCGAGCAGACCGGCGGTCACGATGTGCGCCGTGGCGAAGCGGCTCACGACACGTCCTCCTCGATGACTTCGACGTTCGCCGCGTGCGCACCTGCGAGGAGCGCCGGCGTCTTGTCGACGTCGAACTTCGGGTCGTCAGCTTCGATCGAGATGAAGAAGCGATCGTCGCTGGCGAGGCGGAAGCGGTCCGACTCGAACACGGGGTGATGGTGGCGCGGAAGCCGGTTCAGGTGGAACATGCCGAGCACCGCGCCGAACGCCGACAGCAGGATGGTCAGCTCGAACAAGATGGGCACCATCGACGGCAGCGTCTGAGGTGCGCCGGGGGGCTTGTCGCCGACGACGGTGGGATAGTCGACGCCATTCATCCAGTGCATCATCGCGAACGCGCCCGTGAGACCCGTGAGCGCGAAGACGATGACGATCCAGCCGAGGCGCGAATCGCGCAGTCCCATCGCGCGATCCATCCCGTGCACCGGAAACGGGGTGTGCGTATCCCAGCGGACGTAGCCGGCATCGCGAACCTTCTCGGCCGCGTGCAGCACGTCGTGCGCGGACTTGTACTCCGCCAGAATGATCGACGGAGTCCGACGCCTGCTCGTGGGGCGCGCTTCCATCACTCGGCCCCTTCCGGGACGAGCGCGCCGGCGGCGGCCGCGGGCAGTCTCTCCTGATCCGGAATCTTCACCGGATCGTGCTCGCCCTCGTCCTCCGCGTGCCGGTGGGGATCGGCCTGCGGCATCGTTCCTTTCACCTCGGTCATGGACACCATCGGCAGCCACCGCATGAAGAGGAGAAACAGCGTGAAGAAGACGCCGATTGTACCCGTGAAGGTGCCGACGTCGATGATCGTCGGCCGGAAGAGCCCCCACGCGCTCGGGAGGAAGTCACGGTTCAGCGACAGGACGATGATGACGAAGCGCTCGAACCACATGCCGATGTTGACGAGGATCGAGACGACGAACATCACCGCCAGGTTCGTCCGCATCTTCTTGAACCAGTAGATCTGCGGGACGAGCACGTTGCAGCTCATCATCCACGCCCAGGCCCACCAGTAGGGGCCCATCGGCCGGTTATGGAGGAAGTGCGCCATCTCGTATTCGTCCCCCGAATACCAGGCGATGAAGAACTCCATCCCGTACGCGTACCCGACGAGGAGCGACGTAAGGAGCAGGAACTTGTTCATCAGCTCCAGGTGCCGCATGAGCACCACGCGATGCAGCTTGAAGACGGTGCGCGCGATGAGGAGCACCGTCTCGACCATCGCGAAGCCGCTGAAGATGGCGCCGGCGACGAAGTACGGCGGGAAGATCGTCGTGTGCCACCCGGGGATGACGGACGTCGCGAAGTCCATCGAAACGACGGAATGCACGCTGAGCACCAGCGGCGTCGAGATCCCCGCGAGGATCAGGTACGCGCGCTCGTAGTTCTGCCAGTGGCGATTCGACCCGCGCCACCCGAGGGCAAAAAACCCGTAGATCTTCTGCCGCCACGGATTGATCGAGCGGTCGCGCAGCGTGGCGAGATCGGGGATGAGGCCCGTGTACCAGAAGAGGAGCGACACGGTGAAATACGTCGAGACCGCAAACACGTCCCAGAGCAGAGGGCTCTTGAAGTTCGGCCAGAGCGTCATCTGGTTGGGGATCGGGAACACGTAGAACATCAGCCACGGTCGGCCGACGTGGATGCTCGGGAAGATGAGCGCGCAGATGACCGCGAAGATGGTCATCGCCTCGGCGAAGCGGTTGATCGCGGTGCGCCAGCGCTGGCGGAAGATGAACAGGATGGCGCTGATGAGCGTGCCGGCGTGACCGATACCGACCCACCAGACGAAGTTCGTGATGTCCCACGCCCAGTAGACGGGAGACGTGTTGCCCCACACGCCGACGCCGCGCCAAAAGAGATACGACACGCACAGGACGAAGATCCCCGCGAAGGCCGATGCGAGGAGGAAGCAGATCCACCATCCACGGGGGGCGCGGTTCTCGGTGATGCGCGCGATCTCGTGCGTCACTTCGCGCAGCTTGCTTGCAGGCTGTACGAGGTGGGCCTCGTCGAGCTCGCGAATGGGCTCCCAGTAAGCCATTTAGGCCCCCATCTCCGGGTTCGGGTTCCTTACTTTGCCGAGGTACGTGGTCCGCGGGCGCGTGCCCAGCTCGGCGAGGAGGCCAAACCGACGGTCGGTGCGTGACCACTTCGATACGGCGCTGTTCGGGTCGTTCACGTCGCCGAACACGATCGCGTCGGCGGGGCACGTCTGCTGGCAGGCGGTCTTGATCTCGCCGTCGCGAAGCTCGCGGTAATCGCGCTTGGCCCGGATTTTCGCGCTCTGGATCCGCTGCACGCAGTAGGTGCACTTCTCCATGACGCCGCGGAAGCGGACGGTGACGTTCGGGTTCTGCTGCATCTGCAGCGTCTCCGGGAGACCGCCGGTCTCCTTCCAGACGACGTCGTTGTGCCAGTTCAGGTAGTTGAAGCGCCGCACCTTGTACGGGCAGTTGTTCGCGCAGTAGCGCGTGCCGATGCACCGGTTGTAGGCCATCTCGTTCAGGCCCTCGGGCCCGTGCGTCGTGGCGTTCACCGGGCAGACGTTCTCGCAGGGCGCCTCCTCGCAGTGCACGCACATCAGAGGCTCGTGGATGACCAGCGGATCCTCCGCCGTCGCGCCGAGCTGCGCGTTCTCCACGTAGTAGCGGTCGATGCGGATCCAGTGCATCGAGCGACCGCGCCAGACCTCGCGCTTGCCGACGACAGGGACGTTGTTCTCGGACATGCAGGCGACGACGCACGCGTTGCAGCCGGTGCATGCGTTGAGGTCGACCGACATACCCCACTGGTGCCCCTGGCTGTAGTCTTGCTGCGTCCAAAGCGGCAGCGCACGGGGGGGAGGCGAATCGAGCTCGGCGAAATTCGGGCGGCTCTTGTACTCGAGGAGCGTCGCCTCGTGGGCAATCGGACGATCCTCGGCGGATGCGTGCTCCTGAGTCTGGGCGAAGAAGTACGGTTCGTCGCCGGTCTTCGTCACCTGGACGCCCGAGGCGAAACCCAGGTTCCGGGTAGTGCGCAGCGGGTAGGCGTTGAAGCCGCGGTCGTTGCCGATGCGGCCTGCCTTCTTTCGTCCCCAGCCCAGGGTGAGCGCGATCGAGTGGTCCGCCTGCCCGGGCTGGACCCAGACGGGCGCCGTGATCGACCGGTCGCCGAGCGCGATCTTCACGACGTCCCGGCTCGAGAGCCCGAGCTCCTTCGCCGTCGCCGGCGACACCAGCGCGGCGTTGTCCCAGACGAGCTTCGTCGTGGGGTCGGGTAGCTCCTGCAGCCACGTGTTGTTTGCGTGGCGCCCGTCGACCATCTTCGGGCAGGGGGCGAACGTCACCTCGATCGCGCCGGCACCGACGCGCGGCTGCGGCTGCGCCTTCTCGAGGGCCGCCGCGACGTCGGCGGCGCGAACCATCGGCCCGGCCGGCGGCGGCGGGGCGCGATGCAGTACGCCGATCGCCAGGGCGCGCGACCACTCCCGCTCCGCGTCGCCCAGCAGTGCGTGAATGGGGTTGCCGGCCGAGTCGTGGCACTCGGCCTTGCCCTTCTCGTTGAAGGGACCGCACCCGAGGAGGTCGTGCGCGGACAGGATGGTTCCGAACGCCGTCGCGCGGACCGCGTCGTAGGCGCTCGTCTCCGGGGCCTTCGCGACGAGCGCGAGGAGCTCGATGTCGCTGCGCCCGCCGTAGAGCGGCGCGATGAGCGGCTGCTGCACCGCGAGCGTCCCGTCGAGGGATCGCGCGTCTCCCCAGGACTCGTACTCGTGGGCCTGAGGCACGTGCCAGGTGCACTTCTCGCTCGTCTCGTCGAAGAACAGCGAGGCGTGGACGCTGAACGCCGCCTTGCGGAGCGCGTCGCCGAAGGCGAGGTCGGCTGGAGCGTCGTAGACAGGATTGCCGCCGAGGATGATCAGCGACTCGACCTGACCGGCGCCGAGGGCGTCGGCGAGGGCCTTGATGTCCGTGGCGGCGTCGATCTCGTCGGCGTCCGCGACCGGCGAGTACGCGACGGTGGACCCGACGTTGTTGAGCAGGTGGTTGAGCGCGTGCGCGAGGGCATGCACGACGGGCGGTTGACGGGAGCCGACGACGATGAGCGACCGCCCACGGCTGTCGAGCAGATCGCGCGCGGCGACGCTCAGCCATTTGGCGGGGATGCCATCGGCGTTCGCGAGCTTCGAGATGGAGCCCTGCAGCTCCCCGAGGGCGACCGCGCCCGGCGCCTTCTGGAGCTCGAGCGCCAGCGCGCAGAGGTACCGCTGGATGTCCGCCGCCGGCAGGCGCAGACGGTGATCTGCGTTGGCGCCGGTGGTCGTGAGCGCCGGTTCGACGACGTACAGGCGACTCATCGCGTTGTCTCGCGAAGAGCGCAGACGCCGCCCGCTCGCGAAGAGCTTCGTAGACCGTACCGCGCCGGTCTCGGTCTGCAGGAAATCGCTGTCGAGGGCCAGGATCACCCGCGCCTTTTCGAAGGCGTAGATGGGGTGCGCCGGCTGACCGGTGGCGATGCGCACGCCCTCGCGGACGTTGCTGTCGGCCACCGCCGACCACGTATGAACGCGAGCCTTGGGGAAGCGCTGGGCCAGCGCACCCCGCACGCGCAGCAGCGTCGGCGAGATCGTGGGCTGCATCAGGATGCGGAGTCGTGCGCCCTGGTCCGCATCGTACGCCGAGAGCTTCGCCGCGAGCTCGCGCTCGAAGTCGGCCCAGTTCGACGGTGCGCCCGCCTTGCGCGGAGTGGTCGATCGCTCCGGATCGTACAGGTCGAGGATCGTCGCCTGCGCGACGAGGTCGGCCCCGCCGAGACTCGACGGGTGCGACTCGTTCCCCTCGATCTTCGTCGGGCGCGCCTCGTGCGATTCGACCAGCAAGCCGAGCGCCTCGCCCCGACGCTGGATCACCGTGGCGTAGTGCGCGGGCACGCCCGGGATCACGTCCTCGGGCATCTTCGTGTAGGGAACGATGTTCTCGATCGGCCGGCGGCACCCCTCCGCACCGACGAGGGCGAAGGTCGCCGCCATGGCTCCCAGCAGCCCGCGACGACCCAGATACAGCGCCTCCTCGGTGGGCGGCGTGTCGACGTGTCCCTTGGAAAACTCCGGGGCGCCGTCCTGCGCGGGGGACAGCGACGGATAAGGTACCCGCTTGCTCATCGGTGACACCCCCAGCAGTTCTCGGGCGGATTGAGCGTCCGCGGGGTGTCCACGTGCCCGTCGTGCTTAAAGCCCATGTTCGTCATCTGCGCGACCGGCCGAATGTGTTCGCTGTCGCCCTGCTTCTGCTTCACGTCTCGATGGCAATCGAGGCACCAGCCCATGCTCAGGGGCTTCTCCATCCGCACCTGCTCCATCTGGTCGATGCGCCCGTGGCATTCGACGCAGCCGACGCCCGCGGTGACGTGCACGCTATGGTCGAAGTACACGTAATCGGGCAGCTTGTGGATGCGTACCCACTCCATCGACTTGCCCGTCGCCCACGACTGACGAATGGGCTCGAGCTCGGCGGAGTCGGTCTTCACCAGCTGGTGGCAGTTCATGCAGGTCTCCGTCGGCGGGACCATCGCAAGCGGAGCGCGCTCGACGTTGATGTGGCAGTACCGACAGTCGAGCCCGAGCTGGCCTGCATGCAGGCGGTGGGAGTAGGGGACCGGCTGCTTGGGCGAGTAGCCCACCTGCGTGAACCAGGGGGAGAAGTAGTACCAGATGACGAACGTCACGCCGACGAGACCCAGCGTGGCGGCCGCACCGGCGACCAGCGGCAGCTTGTTGAGGGTTCGTGAGAAGATTTGCATGGGGGTCGTTGGGTCCGCCGCCGAGCCGGCGGGCCTTTCGCGCAAGCGCGGCAGCCCAGCGTGCGGCAGGGCCGCAGGGGGGCTTTCAACTTACGCGGTAGCTCTCGATACGAGGGGGCTTGAACCGCGCGCGCTTATACGAAATCGGAGCCTTTGAGACAACGGGATGTTGCGCGAAAGATCTGCGCGATCCGATCGTGACGGCCTTCGCCGACCCTTCGATCGGACGCTCTTAGGGGACGCGCTCCTCGCAGGCAAGTGGAAGCGACCGGGGCATTGAGCGACACTGTGCCCGGAGGGCGAGCGGGTACCGTTCGGACGGACGAGCAACGGACCGACTGCAACCACAGCGAAATGGGCGGGAACGCGTGTCCCCGCCTTTTCAGTCCGCGTCTTCGCTTCGCTCGGGGGTCGACCCGAGATGAACTTCCCCTGCGCTCCAGCGCACCAACACGCCGTCTTCGCGGCGGACGAGGAGACGACCCTCGTCGTCGATCCCGGAGGCCACGCCGACATCGCCGGAGTCGTTGCGCACGACGCGGCCCCGCAGCAGATCGCACGCCTCGAGGCGCGCGCGGAAGAGCCCGAGCCCGCGCTCCGCGACGACGTGCAGGTCGCGATCGAGGGAGGCCAGGACGTCCGCCAGGATGGTCGCTCGGTCGGGGGGGTCCCGCGAGACAAGCGCGACCGAGGTCGCCCGTTCGGCGAGATCCATCGGGAAGTCGCGCGTATGCACGTTGATTCCCAGACCAATGACCACGGCGTCCACCCGGTTCCCGACCGTGATGGCCTCGACGAGCATCCCAGCGATCTTTTTCCACCCGGCCCGGCCGGCGGTGTCGGCTTCGACGACTAGGACGTCGTTGGGCCACTTGATGCCGATGCGCACACCGCTCGCCGCACGCGCGACCGCGTCGCGGACCGCCAGGCCGGCGATCAGCGCGACGGGCGGAAGGCGAGCCGGCGGACAGGCCAGACGCGCCAGCACCGAGACCAGCAGATTCTCACCCCGGGGGGAGTGCCAGACGCGCCCCTGTCGCCCGCGCCCTGTTTGCTGCTCCTCGGCGACCCACGTCGACCCGTGGGGGGCGTCCTCTCGCGCTCCGCGCTTGGCGTCCTCGTTCGTCGACGACGTAATCGCCAGGAGGTGCATCGGCCGACCGAGCGCGCCTCCCCGCTCGGCGACCAGCGCCGGCGCCCGGACGAGGTCAGGAGAGATGCGGGCGATCATTCGAAGTCGAGCCCCACGTCGGAGGCGGTGACCGAATGCGTGAGGGCCCCCACCGAGATGGCGTCGACGCCGGCCCGCGCGAGCTCTGCGACGCGCTCGATCGCGACGCCGCCGGAGGCCTCGAGCAGAGCTCGGCCTCGCGCCCGTTTCACCGCCTGCTCGATGGTAGGAGTCGCCATGTTGTCGAGGAGGACGA
>Ga0102924_1003255_pt1 | contig 17108 bp, 12 predicted proteins | sample PaiPotPPM11metaG_FD_80116 | JGI IMG/M metagenome (GOLD analysis project Ga0102924, IMG submission 80116) | Iron sulfur acid spring bacterial and archeal communities from Banff, Canada, to study Microbial Dark Matter (Phase II) - Paint Pots PPM... ...
CCTTCGGCAAAGCAGCCCAGCAGTCCCACCAGGGGGAGCTCGTCGATGGCCAGCGGCACCTCTGCGGGCTCGACGACCGTCCCCACGATCGGGGCGTGGGAGACGTCGATGTCGCACGCCGGCTCGCCGGCCGTGAACTCGCCCATCGGCTCCACCTCTCCGAGGACGATCGCGCCCATGCGCTCGAGGATGCGCAGGAACCCGGTCCGCGTCCAGTTGACGCCGACGTCCTCGAGCACCAGGCGCGAGCCCTTGACCAGCACCCCGGCCGCGATCAGAAACGCCGCCGAGGACATGTCGCCGGGAACCTCGACGCGATCCAGCGCGAGCTCGTCGAGGTTGGAGACCGTGGTTGTGTACCCCACCTGCGGGTCGCCTCGGCGCTCGAGCTGGGTGCAGGCTCCGAGCAGCATCCGCTCGGTGTGATCGCGGGTCGGGATCGGCTCGACGACCGTGGTGCGGTCGGTGAACAGCCCGGCCAGGAGCAGGCACGACTTGACCTGCGCGCTGGCCACGGGCAGCTCGTAGCGGGTCCCGTGCAGCGTGTGGCCGTGGACCGTGAAGGGCGGATAGCGACCGTCGCGGGCCTCGATGCGCGCCCCCATCGCGGCCAGGGGCTCGGCGATCCGGTCCACCGGGCGGCGCCGGATGGACTCGTCCCCATCGAGCGTGAACGAGCGGCCCTGCTGGCCGGCCAGCCAGCCGGGCAGCAGGCGCATGAGCGTGCCCGCGTTCCCGACGTCGATGGGCTGCGTCGGTGGCTGGGCGTACCGGAGCCCAACCCCGCGGATGATCAGCTCCTCGCCGGTGTCCTGGACGATCGCGCCGAGCTCCTGCACGGCGGCCAGCGTCGAGGCGGTATCGGCCGCGCTCAGGTAGTTGCGGACCCGCACGGGCTCCGAGGCCATCGCCGCGACGATCGCAGCCCGATGCGAGATCGACTTGTCGGCGGGCACGCGCAAGCGCCCGCGCAGAGGCTCGGAGGGGCCGAAGCGGACGTTCATGCCCGAACCGCCGGTAAGCCGAGCGCGTCGATCAGCTGCTGGGCCCGGTCGGCCGCGGCTTCGCCGGAGATCCAGAGGGCGACGACTCCCTCGCTCATGTCCGGCGCCGGGTAGAGGGCCAGGTCGCTGATGTTGACGCCGGCCCGGCCCAGCTCCAGCGCCAGCTGGGCGATCACCCCCGGCCGGTTGGGAACCGCCACGCGCAGCTCGAACAGCGCCCCTCCGGCCAGCTGTGACTCGAGCAGGCGCTGGCGATGGGCGGCCGCCCGCTCGTTCCAGGCCGTGATGTGCTCACGATCGCCCCGAGCCAGGGCGCCGCGCACCTCGGCGAGCGCTTCGACCACCTGCTCGATCGCCGCCACCAGCGCGTCGGCGTTTGACAGGTAGATGTCGGTCCAGATCGCGCTCGGAGCGCCGGCCACTCGGGTGGCATCGCGGAAGCTCGGGCCCGTGGCCGGCAGCTGCTCGTCGCCGGCGGCCAGCGTGCCCGCCGCCTGGGAGACGAGGACGTTGGCCAGCACGTGCGGCAGGTGTGAGACCGTGGCCAGGAGCGTGTCGTGCGCGGCGGCGTCGATGGCCGCCGGGCGGGCGCCGAAGCGATGGATGATCCGGTGAAGGCGCTCGTAGAGGACACCCGAGGTGTGCTCGGTGGGGGTCAGGTACCAGGTGGCGCCTTCGAAGAGATCGGGCCGGGCGTGCCTGACCCCGGCTGTCTCGGCCCCGGCCAGCGGATGGCCGCCCACGAAGCGGGGATCGTCCGCGGCCGCCACCACCGTCCGCTTCGTCGACCCCACATCGGTGACCACGCACTCGGCCGGCGCGGCGGCCAGCACCGCCTGGACGGTGTCGGCAAGCGCGCCCACGGGGACGGCCACGAAGGCGGCGCCGGCGCCGTCCACGGCCTCGGCCACGTCCAGGCAGGCGACGTCGAGAACCCCGCGGCCGACGGCCTCCTCGAGTGCGCCCGGGCTCGAGTCATACCCGGCCACGGTCGCGCCCAGGCGCTTTCGCGCGGCCAGGGCGACCGAGCCTCCGATCAGGCCGACGCCGATGACCGCGATCCGCACCTGGGTTCCGGACGCCGCCGCGCCTCAGGCGCCGCGGCGGGCTCTGACCGCGGCCGCCAGTCCGTCGAGCACCTCGATCGTGGTCTCCCAGTCCAGGCAGCCATCTGTGATCGACTGGCCGTAGCGCAGCTCGCCCTGGCCGAGCTCCTGGCGCCCGGCAAGCAGGAAGGACTCGAGCATCACGCCGATGATGGCCCGGCTGCCCTGGCCGAGCTGGCGCCCCACTGCCTCGGCCACCAGCGGCTGGCGGAAGGGATCCTTGCCGCTGTTGTCATGGCTGCAGTCGATCATCACCCGTTCCGGGAGGCCGGCCGTCCGCAGTACGGCCAGGGCGCCGGCCACGCTGTCGGCGTCGTAGTTGGTGGCATCGCGTCCACCGCGCAGGATGATGTGGCAGTCCGGGTTGCCCCGCGTGTACATCACGGCAGGCACGCCGTCGACGTTTATACCCGCAAAGGCCTGGGGGACGGCGGCGGCCCGCAGCGCATCGGCGGCCACCTGCACGTTGCCGTCGGTGCGGTTCTTGAAGCCGACCGGCATCGAGAGGCCGGAGCCGAGCTGGCGATGGGTCTGGCTCTCGACGGTCCGCGCCCCGATCGCGCCCCAACACACGGCGTCGGAGATGTACTGCGGGATGAGCGGATCGAGGAACTCGCAGCCGACCGGGAGGCCCGCAGAGAGCACGCCCAGCAGCACCCGCCGCGCCGTGCGCAGGCCGGTGTTGACATCGCCGGAGTCATCCAGACGGGGGTCGTTGATCAGTCCCTTCCAGCCCGTGGTGGTGCGTGGTTTCTCGAAATAGACGCGCATCGTGACCTGGAGGTCCTCCCGCCACGTCCTGGAGCGCTCGGCCAGGCGCCGGGCGTAGTCGAGCGTGGCCTGCGGGTCGTGGACGCTGCAGGGGCCGACCACGACCAGCAGGCGGTCGTCCTGACCGTCGATCACGGCGTGGGTCTGGGCTCGGCCGCGCAGCACGGTGTCGATCTGCTCGCCCGTCAGGGCGAGCTCGTCGAGCAGCGCCCGGGGGCGCAGAAGCTCCTCGTAGCGCTGGATCCGCCGGTCACGGACCGAGTCGCTCCCCGGCGGCGCTGTTCCGGCTATGTCAAGTGTCCTGGCGATCATCCTTTGGTCCTCTCTGAAACTCTAGGGAAGGGCGGGCGCTGCGGCCCGCGGCGGGCAGCGTGGCGGCGCTCGGGAGGGCTCGAGGCAACCGCCGGCCGGGGCGATCGCGGGCAGAAGCCGAGCGCCTAGCTAAATCGCCAGGAATAGAGGCAGCCGCGGCGGTACCGGTGGGTGCGACGGCTTGCGCTCACAGCTCGGGTTCTACCAGAAGAACGCTCAGCGCAGGAGCTCGCCCAGCGCGGTGACGAACCGCTCGTTCTCCTCCCCGGTGCCGACCGTGACCCGCAGCGCGCCTTCGCGCCCGAGCGAGCTTCCCGCCCGGACGAGCACGCCGCGCTCGCGCAGCCCCGCCACCACGTCGGCCTCCTCGGACCCGCCGCCCTGGACCGGCAGCCTGACCCAGATGAAGTTGGCGTCCGCGTCAGCCACCCAGAGTCCGAGCCCGCGTACGGCGTCGGAGAGCGCCATCCGTTCGGCCAGCGTCCGGGCCACCCGCTCCTCCACGGCGTCCTGGTGGCGCAGCGCCTCCGCCGCGGCGGCCTGGGCGGCGGCGTTGAGGTGAAAGGGCTGGCGAACCTGATCCAGCGCCTCCCGCATCTCCACCGAGCCGCACAGCCCGTAGCCGGCGCGCAGGCCAGCCAGGCCATAGACCTTCGAGAAGGTGCGCAGGATGACCAGGTTGGGGTGGCGGCGCAGCAACTCGAGCGAGGCGAAGGGGTCGCCCAGGCGGAGGGAGAACTCGCAGTAGGCCTCATCCAGGATCACGCAGACGTGACCAGGGACGCGCTCGAGCAGCGCCCGCACGGACTCGACCTCGACGGAGGTCGAGGTCGGGTTGTTCGGGTTGCAGACGAGCACCAGGCGGGTGGCCACGGTGACCTCGGCCGCCATCGCCTCCAGGTCGTGGCGGTCCTCGGCGTCGAGCGGAACCTCGATGGCCCGGGCACCCGAGGCGGCGGCCAGGTGTGGGTAGACGCTGAAGGCAGGCCAGGAGTAGACGACCTCGGCGCCCGGCTCCAGGAGTGCCTCGCCCGCGGCCAGCAGGATGTCGCACGACCCGTTGCCCACCGCGATCCGTTGCACGGGCACGTCGTAGCGCTCTGACAGCGCGAGCCTGAGCGCCGAGTAGGAGGGATCCGGGTAGCGGTTGGCCCCGGCGATCACCGCTTGGGCGGCCTGCACGACCTCTGGCAGCGGCGCGAAGCAGGACTCGTTGGAGGCCAGCATGGCCGTCTCGGCGCCCAGGTCGTAGCCCGAGGCAACCGGATAGACGGGTATGCGGCGGATTCGCCCGGCGAACTCGATCGGCACGTGCCAATTGTGCCGACTCGAGATCTGAGCGCAGAGACCTGGCCTCGCCCAGATAAACGTGACGCGGCTGGTGGTCCTCGGGGGCGTAATAGTGGACGAGGACTCGGATCACCCGCGGCAGTGAGCCGGGCACAGGGACCTCTCGGGCGCACAGCAGCGGGACTCTGTCCAGCCCGATCCGCCGCGCGGCCACGGCGGGAAACTCGGCATCGAGGTCCGCGGTGAGGGTGAAGATGCAGCTGACCATGGCCTCGGACTCGAGCTGGTTGCGGTCCATCAGCTCGTGCATCAGCTCCTCGGTGCCCCCGAGGATCGCGTCAGCCTGATTGGACTCCACGCTGTTGGCGCCCCGTAGCGCGAAGAGCCGCATGCAGCCGCGATTCTGCCAAAGGCACCGCCGGCTCGGCTCCCATGACGAGCGTGTAGACGCTGGCGCAGCCGAACCTGTGAACCGACTCGGTCACCGGCGCCAGCACCGCGGCCATGTCAGGACGGGTCTGGCAGTCAGCGAGAACGAACCTGGCTCCGGTGGCGTTGACGAAGGCGCGAGTCGTCGCGGCGGGCAGCGTCCCGTCGAAGATCATCTGGGCGATCTCGGCGCGGGGCCCGCAGTGCGGCTGTGACCACAGGCAGTCGCCGACGAACGTGCGCCGGCCGGTCAGCCCGGGGACGACGGTGCCCAGATAGAAGCGGGTGAGCACCCCGCCGTTGGCCTTGTCGCGAGCCAGGTACTGGAGGGCCCGATGCTCGTCGCGGTCGATGAAGTTGGGGTTGCCCCCGCTCGGAGCCACGAGCCGGCTCGCGGCATGAAGCTCGTAGACGGCGGCCGGGACCGTGGCCAGGGCGATCACCGCGGTGCCGAGCGCCGGCGCGAATCTCAGCGCACCGACGCCGAGGCGGCGGGCGCCTTGGACGGCCAGGATGCCCAGGGGGATCGTGATGCCCTCGAACGCGTGCAGCGGCGTGGCGCTGACGTTCGTTGCCGACACCAGGTAGATGGCCACGGCAGCCGGCGGCCACAGCCGGACCGCGAGCTCCAGGAAGGCGTGGGCGCGATCGCGGTAGGCGGCCAGGGCGAGGAGGGCCACAGGCGCCACGGCCAGGGCGATGGTCAAGCTCGAGAACGTGTGCTTGCTGGCGATCCGGGCCAGCTGCCAGGACTCGTCGGTTTGGCCCAGCGCGATGTAGTAGAGCAGCGGCAGCCCGGTCGCGGCCACGGTGAGGGCGAGCATGAGCGGCTTGGGAGGCCGGCGCCCGGTCCGGCGCCAGAGGAAGGCCTCGGTGCCGAGCAGCATGAGGATCAGCAGCTCGCCCTGCCAGGGGTGAAGCAGGCTCGACGTTGCGCCCAGAGCAGCCAGCCCGGCCAGGGTGCGCCGGCGCGCCGGCCGCTGCGAGGACCTGGCGCGCTCGTAGGCGAGCAGCGCGCAGAGCATCGTCCCCAGGGCGAGCAGGCCGAACGTGTATCCCCAGGACAGGAAGGACAGGAAGAGGTCGCCGACCACCCCCGGCGAGCCGTAGATGACGCTGAAGGAGCCAAAGAACAGGCAGAGGGCCAACCCGGCCCGGCGCGCGGCCCGTCCCGGCAGCGACCTGCGCACGAGCCGGCGCACCGCCCAGAAGGTCAGCAGCACGGCCACGGGCTTCCACAGCAGCAGGGCCAGCCAGGGCGCGAGGCCCGCGGCGACCAGGCCGCCGGAGATGGCGATGGCCGGCTGGAAGTAGTCGGCCGGCGTGCCCCGGAGCACGAACAGGTTCGAGATCAGGACGTGGTGGGAGGCGGCGCGGATCCACGCCAGGTACTGCATCTGGTCCACGATGTAAATCCCGTCGGTGCCCGTCCACACCCGGCTGTGGGCAACCACCTGCCAGACGTCCAGGCCGACGATCCAGAGCGACATGGCGCCGAACAGGGCCAGCGCGGCGGCCTCGAACCAGTCGAGCCGGCCCCCGAAGCGGGATCCCAGCCGCGGCTTCGCCGGCTCGGACGGGCGGTCGGTGAGCAAGGGGCTGGTGGGCGGCTCGCGGGGCAGCCCGGCAGGTTCGGTCGCACGCATCGGCCACCGAACCTTAACAGGACGCTAATAAACAGCTTGCCGGCGCCCGGCCGGCCGCGCGGCGGCCGAGTAGCGCCGCCGCAGGCGGTGGGGGCCGAGTAGCGCCGCCGCAGGCGGTGGCGGCCGAGTAGCGCTGCCGCAGGCGCGGCTACTGCGCCAGCTTCTGCTGAAGCCGGCTGGAGACCTGCCCGGCCGGTGTGGCCAGCGGGTCGATCCCGTGCCGGGCCAGGTAGATGCCGGTGGCCGGGGCGAAGGTGAGGATCAGGAAGGCGGTGAGAGCGAGCGTGGCGCGGCGCAGCCGGACGCTCGTGCCGAGCGCGGCCAGCGGGGCCACCCAGATGACGTACCAGGGCATCAGCCAGGCCAGGCTGAGCAGCAGCCCGAGGGTGCCCCAGCCGGCACGGGAGATCCAGTCTCCCCGCCGGCGCAGGAGAACCAGGACGCTCAGGACCAGCGCGACCTTGGCCACATCGAGCAGCGCTGGAGTCCCGCCCCCGATCCCCAGCACGAGCCCGACCGTGTTGGGCACGCTGAAGTCGGTGAGCAGCGTGCTCTGGTCCTGGAGGTTTGGCAGCGTCAGTCCGAACAGGGCGATGCTCATGACGGCCAGGGGAATCGCGGCCAGCGCCGCGCCGAGGAGCATGTCCAGCCGCCGGCGCCAGGCGGGCACGGCGACGAGCATGAAGGGAAGAACCAGGACGGCGCTGAACTTGACCGCCACCGCCAGCATGAGCACGGCCCCGGCCCAGCGGTGCCGGCCCCACAGCACGAGGGCAATCGCTCCCATCAGGGGCACGAGCATGAGAAAGTCGTTGTGAAAGCCTCCGACCGCGAAGATGAAGTAGATCGGGTTGGCGGCCACGAACAGGACCGCGAAGCGCGGGTCGCGGCCCAGCCGGCGGGCGCACATCCAGACCAGGCCGAGGAAGGCGAGGCTGGCGAGAACCGTCGCCACCTTGATCGTCCAGTAGGCGGCCGCCAGCGACCCGAAGGGCAGCAGGTAGCTGAGGGCCGTGAACAGGGGCCCGTAGGGACTGTGCAGGCCGTGCCAGGTCGCGAAGCGAAACACCGGGTCGTGGATCTCCTGAGAGATCACGTGCGTGTACGGATTGAGCCCATGCAGCCCGCCCAGACGGGCGTAGCCGAGGTAGTTGAAGACGTCGGTGAGCTGCAACGGCGGGCTCATCAGCAGCATCACGTGCATGGCCACGATGGCCACGACGATCGACCGGGCCGAGAGCGTCCGCACCGCCGCCAGGGCAATGCCATAAGCCATGGCCATGGCCACGAGCAGGAGGCTGAGCCCGATGCTGAGGCCCATCGGGTCGTGGGGAAGACCTTGGAAGACCGCGTGCAGCGGCCCCGCTTCCCATCCCGGGAAGAGCTGCGGGCTGCGCGGGACGAGCACCGAGGGGCCGGCGGTGGCGAAGGCGACCAGCGCGCCTGCGCCGAGAACGAGCGAGGCCAGCGCCAGCCGCCCGGCCACGGGGCCCATCGAGAGCCGGATGCGGGGCAGCGAGAGCCGGGCAGCACCGGTCAGGCGGCCCGGCAGAACGGCGGCGCCGTCACTGGTCTGCACGGTTTCGGTTCGCATGTGCTGCGCAAATAGTGCCCGGCGCCCGTTTTGGGCGCCCTCTGCTCCGGATTGGAATTGGGTTAAGGAGCTTCGGCCGCCCACCCGCGACCTAACATGCCGCCGCGTGAGCGCGGCCACGGTCCTCCCGGACGCAGGGGCGTCCCGGCGTGAGCGCCTGACGCATGCCGCGGTCCGCGTCCGGGCCGCGGCATGCGTCCGGGCCGCCGATCCGGCCACAGCGGCGGTGGCCGCGCTGTGCGCGCTGGGGGCGGCGCTGCGCTTCTACGGGATCGGCCGGCAGGCCTTCTGGTTCGACGAGGGCAACACCGTCCTGCTCATCCATCTCTCGCTGGGCAAGATGCTCGGGCTGATCCCCCAGACCGAGTCCACGCCGCCTGTCTACTACTGCCTGGCCTGGGCGTGGGCGCGCGTCTTCGGCTTCGGCGCCGCCGGCCTGCGATCCCTCTCGGCGCTCACCGGGGTGCTCGTGATTCCGGTCGCCTATGGAATCGGGGTCAAGCTGATGTCCCGCCGCGCCGGCCTGATCCTGGCCGCGCTGTGCGCCTGCAACCCGTTCCTGATCTGGTACTCGCAGGAGGCGCGCTCCTACGAGCTCCTGGTCCTCATGTGCGCCCTGGCCATGCTGGCCTTCGTCTACGCGCTGGAGCGTCCCACCGGTCGGTGGCTCGCCGCCTGGGCGGCCTCCTCGGTGCTGGCTCTGGGCACGCACTACTACGCGCTGGTGGCCATCGCGCCGCAGGTGGCCTGGCTCGTGCTGCGCCGCGGGCGCGAGCGCTCGGTGCGGATCAGCGTGGCCGCGGTGCTGGCCGGGGGCGCCGCCCTGCTGCCGCTGGCCCTGACCCAGAACTCCACGGGGCGCGACAGCTGGATCGGGCACTCCCCCCTGGGCCTGCGCCTGGCCCAGATCCTCCCGCAGCTGGTGATTGGCACGGATGCGCCGGCCAGGACGGCGCTCAAGATCGCTGGGCTGACGCTGGCCGCAGTGGGCTTGGCGCTGCTCGTCGCCGCCCGGCACGGACCTGAGCGCAGGGCGGCGCTCCTGGGCGGGGGTCTTGCCCTGGCCGGCTTCATCCTGGCCCTGGTCTTCCTCGCCGTCGGAAGCGACACGCTGATCACCCGCAACATCATCGATCTCTGGCTGCCGGGCGCCGTGGCCTTGGCCGGCGGGCTGGCGCTGGCCCGGCCACCGGCTGTGGGGGTCGCGGTGGCCGGCGCGCTGTGCGCGATCGGCGTCACCGCGGCCGTCGGCGTGGCCACCACGTACGACTTCCAGCGACCGGACTGGCGCAGGGTGGCCATCGCGCTGGGTCCGCCACCCGGGCCGGGAAGCGAGCGGCTGATCCTCATCCAGCACTACAGGACTCTGCTCCCGCTCTCGCTCTACACCCCTCACCTCCGCTTCCTGGGCACACGAACCGCGCATCACGTGGTCGAGCTCGACGTGGTCGCCATGAGCTCGCCCCAGCAGCCGCTGTGTTGGTGGGGAGCGGCCTGCAACCTCATCCCGTCGCGCCTGCAGGCGCGCTACGACATTCCCGGCTTCCGAGTGCTGTGGCGCCGGCGCGTGCGCCGGTTCACGCTCATGCGGCTGGTCGCGTCCCAGCCGGAGACGGTCACTCCCGGCATGGTCGCGCGCGCTCTGCGCACGACCACGCTCAAGCGCGACGATCTCCTCGTGCAGCGCTAGTCAGGGCTGCCACCTCGGCGGCGCTCAGGCGTTTGTGGGCGCCCTCGGCCAGCTCCCCCAGCTCCAGCGGCCCGAAGCGCACCCGTACCAGGCGGAGCACCGGGTGCCCGACCGCCTCGCACATCCGCTTCACCTGGCGCTTTCGCCCCTCGTGGATGGTCATCTCGAGCGTGTCCGCCGCCAGCCGGCGCACGCGGGCCGGCGACGTCCTCCCGTCCTCGAGCTCGACTCCGCGGCCCAGCGCCTCGAGCGCCCGCCGGCCCACGGGGCCGCCGGCGACCACGGCGCGATAGGTCTTTGGCACCTCGAAGCTCGGGTGGGTGAGGCGGTGGGCGAGCGGACCGTCGTTGGTGAGGAGGATCAGCCCCGTGGCGTCGGCGTCCAGACGGCCGACGGGGTACAGGCGCACGTCGGCCGGCACCAGCGAGACCACCGTCGTGCGGTGCTGGGGGTCCCGAGCGGTGGAGAGGACACCGGCCGGTTTGTTGAGCATGTAGACGACCCGCTCGGCCGCCAGCCTGAGCGGGACGCCGTCGAGGCTCACGGCATCCCCGTCCTCGACGTTGCGCGCAGGATCGGTCACGATGGCGCCGTCCACGGTCACCCGGCCGGTGCGGATCATCGCCTCGGAGGCGCGGCGCGACGCGACCCCGGCCGTGGCCAGGAACTTAGCCAGACGCATGGGGCGCGAGGATAGGACGGCCGCGCCCTAGGCTTGTCGGGATGGATCTCGACCTCCTGGCGCGAACTATCGATAAGCTCGGCCAGCCCGCCTTTCGCACCCGCCAGGTCTGGCGCTGGGCGGCCCAGGGCGCCCACGGCTACGAGGAGATGACCGACCTGCCCCGGGACCTGCGCGCCCGGCTGCAGGAGCACGTCCCCTTCTCCACCCTGGAGGCCGAGACCGAGACTCATTCCCGGGACGGCACGGTCAAGGTGCTCTTCCGCACCACCGACGGCCGCCCGGTCGAGGCCGTGCTCATGCGCTATCGGGACGGGCGACATTCCCTCTGCCTGTCATCGCAGTCGGGCTGCCCGCTCACCTGCACCTTCTGCGCCACCGGGCAGATGCGCTTCGGGCGCAACCTCAGCCGCTGGGAGATCGTGGACCAGGCGCTGCACTTCCGCCGCCTTACACCGGTCGACCACGCCGTGTTCATGGGCATGGGCGAGCCGTTGATGAACGTGGACAACGTGCTGGGCGCCTGTGACCGGCTCCCCGACCTGGGTATAACGCCGCGTCGCACCGCGATCTCGACCGTGGGCTGGATCCCCGGCATCCGCCGCCTGGCCGAAGATCCGCGCCCGCTGCGGCTCGCCCTCTCGCTGCACGCCGCCGACCCAGCCCTGCGCTCCGAGCTGATGGCGGTCAACGACCGCTACCCGCTGGAGGAGGTGCTGGCCGTCTGCGCCGCCCACTACGAGCGCAAGCGGCGCAGGGTGTTCGTCGAGTACGTGATGCTGGCCGGCATCAACGACTCGGTGGCTCAGGCCATCGGCCTGGCCGACCTGCTCGAACCCGGCATCTACAAGGTCAACCTGATCCCCTACAACCCAACGGCATCGCAGTACGAGGGATCATCGCCCAAGGCCATCGACGCCTTCCGGGAGGCGCTCGAGCGCCGAGGGCTATCCGCGACAGTCCGCCTCACCCGGGGCCGCGACATCGACGCCGCCTGCGGCCAGCTCGCCGCCAGCCGCGCGGTATAGGCTGCCGGGCCGGTGCGCTTCGACCTCTTCTACGAGCTGGCCGTCCCCGATTTCGCCGGCCTGGGCGAGCGCGAGGTGATCCGCAACTCGCTGGATGAGATCGCGCTGGCCGACCAGGCCGGGTTCGACGGCGTGTGGATGGCCGAGCACCACTTCTACCGGCAGTACTCGCACTCCTCCTCCCCCGAGATGATGATGGCGGCCGTCACCCAGCGCACGCGGCGGATGCGGATCGGTCACGGCGTGGTCCTGCTCCCGTTGGGGCACCCGGTGATGGTGGCCGAGCGGATCGCCACGCTCGACATCCTCTCCGAGGGGCGGATCGACGTGGGCGTGGGCCGCGGCCTCTCGCCGCTGGAGTACGAGGTGTTCGGCGGGGCGCTCGAGGAGAGCCGAGAGCGGGTCGACGAGGGGCTCGAGATCCTCCGGCGCTGCTGGGCACAGGAGCCGTTCTCCCACCAGGGCCGGTTCTGGTCCTTTCCCCAGATCGATGTCGTCCCCAAGCCCGTCCAGCAGCCCCACCCCCGGCTGTGGACCGCGGCGGTCAGCCCGGCGACCTTCCCGCTGGCGGCCGAGCGCGGCCTGGGCGTGCTGGCCGGGCCGTTCAAGCCGCTGTTCATGGTGGCCGAGGACCGCGATCGGTTCGTGGCCCGCTGCGAGGAGCTCCGGGTGGACCCGCGGGCGCTCGGCTTCGGGATGACGATCGGCGTCGTCGTGCTCGACGAGCACCGGCGCGCGCGCCAGATCGCCCAGCAGAACATCCGCTGGTTCTACGAGCAGCTGCTCCGGCTCACGGCCCCGGTGCTCGAGCAGGGCGGCGAGAGCTACCGCTACTACCGCGAGGAGCTGGCCACGCTGCGCGAGCTGACCGGCGGGGCGCCGTCGCTCGAGGCCCTGGACGCCGCCGGGATGGTCATCGCCGGAAGCCCCGAGTACGCCATCGAGCGCTTCCGCAAGCTCGCCGCCACCGGGCTTGACCACGTGCTGTGCGCCGTGCAGGCCGGCGGCGTTCCCCACGCCGAGGCCATGCGGACGATCGAGCTCATGGGCGAGCGCGTGATCCCGGCCCTGCGGGACACGGCCGCGCCCGCGCCCGGCGAGCCCGCCGGCGAGAGCTTCCGGGAGACCGACCTGCGGATCTTCCTGCGCGACTCCCAGACCCTCACCCCCGCCCTGCTCTTCAAGGCCCTGCCCCTCGCCTTCCGGCCCGACCGCGCAGCCGGCCTGGAGGCGATCTACCGCATAGAGCTCTCCGGACGCGGGGGCGGCACGTGGTGGATCCGGATCGCGGACGGGCGCTGCGAGGTCTCCGACCGCGACCCGGGTGCCCAGCCCGACGTCGTCATGCGCGCCGCCGCGCGCACCTGGCTCGGCCTGGCCCGGGGGACGCGGAGACTCGGCACCGCCCGTCTGTTCAGGCGGCTGCGCGTGTCCGGAGACCGCGGGAAGGCCGACGCGTTCGCCGAGTTGTTCCTCTGAGAACCCGGGTCGCCAGCCGCTCGGCCGCCCGCCAGGCCAGCGCCTCGATCGTCAGCGTAGGGTTGTAGCCGCCGGAGGTCGGGAACACCGAGCCGTCGATCACGTACAGGTTCGGGATCCCGTGGAAGCGCTGGTCGGGGTTGACGACGCTCGTGTCAGGGTCGGCGCCCATCCGCATCGTGCCCATCTGGTGGTTGACCAGGCCGCCGATGGGGTCGGGCGCCGAGCGCCCGGGGCCGCGCTGAGAGGAGCTGCCGGTCGGCGGCTCGGGGATCGAGGTGGTGGCGGCGAAGGGGATCACGGCCTGGGTGGACTCGGCCCCCATCTCGGTCAGGATCGCCGACAGGCGCGGCACCACGTCGGCGGCCACGAGATAGTCGTTGGCGTGGTGCTCGTAGGTGATCCGCGCCACCGGGAAGCCGTACACGTCGCGGACCGTCGGGTCGAGGTCGACCAGGTTGGAGGCCACGGGCGGGTCCTGGCCGTTCATGGCCAGCCACTGGGTGTGGCCGAACAGGCGACCCATGGCCGTCTTGTGACCGGCCCCCCATCCCGACAGCTTGGCCACGGCGATCATCCCGCCGGCCCCGAGCGGGTAGCCGGAGGACGGCCCCACCGTCTGGATGTTCCCGTAGCCGAAGGCGGGGACGCCGGGCTCAGGACCGAGGTAGAGATCGTCCAGGCAGCGCATGCTCCAGAACCCCCGGTAGTAGTCGATCCGCTGCGAGAAGAAGCCGATCCCGCCGGGGTAGTGGTGGACCATCAGGTGACGCCCGACGACGTCGAGGTTGACCAGGTCCGGCGGCAGCTCGGAGAGCAGGACGAGCCGGGGCGTGTCCACCGTCGAGCAGGACAGGACGATGCTCGCGCCGGACACCGACCGCGACCGTCCCTGCGCGTCGAGGTACTCGACCCGGTCGGCGCGCCCAGTGCGGTCGACACTCACTCGGTAGGCGTAGGAGTCCGGGCGGATCTCGACCCGCCCGGTGGCCAGAGCCTTGCGCAGCGCGGTCACGCGCAGGTCGTTCTTGGCCTCGATCGGGCAGCCGTGGCTCGAGCAGAAGCCGCAGTAGGAGCAGCCCGGACGGCCGTCGCGCCCCAGGTTGTTGATGGCCACGGGCGTCGGATAGGGATGCAGCCCCAGCCGCGCTGCCGCGTCCTCGAACAGCTTGGCGCCGTAGTTGGGCGGATGGCCCGGCATCGGGTATCGCTCGCTGCGCCACTCGGCGCCCGCTACCGGGTCGCCGGGTGAAGCCGATCCCCAGGGCAGCCCCCCGGCCACCCCGATCAGCGCCTCCACCTTGTCGTAGTAGGGCGCCAGCTGCTCGTAGCCGAAGGGCCAGTCGACGATGTCAGCGCCGGGTAGCGAGCCCCAGTACGAGCGGGCCCGGAAGTCCTCGGGCGCCAGCCGGAAGGACACGGCGCCGTAGTGGACGGTCCCACCGCCCACACAGCGGCTGATGCCCAGCACCCTCCCCACGACCAGGTGCTCGCCGTCCTCGGGCCGGTTGCGGAAGGTCCGCGGCTCGATCAGCGGGTCCTCTTCGATGAAGTTGCGATCGCCGAAGCGCAGCTCGTCGTCGCCGTAGTTGGCCGGCGTCAGCCAGGGCCCCTTCTCCAGCACGCACACCCGAGCCCCGGCCTGGGCGAGCACGTAGGCGGCGATCCCGCCGCCGGCACCCGAGCCGACGATGACCGCGTCGAACGGCTCGTGGCTCATGGCGCGGGAGCGAACGGGTCGACCATGCTGGTGCTGAAGCCCCAGGCATCGACGCACCCGGCGTAGAGGAGGTCGGCGTCCGAGGGGCAGTACGTTCCGCTGTTGAATCCGGCCGCGTAACCGATCTCGTTGGCCTGCGCCCCCCCGGGCAACGCGGTCCCGTCCGCGACATCCACGTCCAGATAGACCCCGTCGATGCGCTCGCCCTCACGGTTCAGGTACCACGGACCCGTGTAGTAGGGCCCCTGGGCGGCGTTGTGGATGAAGTGGGCGGTGTCGGAGGTGAAGCCGGCGAACTGGTGGCGGTCGAGCGCCCAGACCAGCGGTTGCTGGGGCGAGCCCTCAGGCACGAGCAGCTTGTCGTTGGAGAAGTTCTTGGTGTTGGGGCTGTGGGCGATCGGATCGAAGGTGTAGGTGAGGTTGGGCGATCTCAGGCGGTAGAAGACATGGCCGTGGGCGTAGTGCGCGCCCGGGACGATCTTCGAGAAGTCGATGAACAGGCGCCGGCAGCCCGGGCACAGTGTGGGCGTCCTGACCCGGATGACGACCAGCCCGGTCGCCTCGGGGGCAAAGCCGGAGTGGCGGCAGGCGGGGTCAGCCCCGGTCACCGTCGGCCCGGTCCCGCCCGGGGTGTACTCGGTCACGTCGGGACGCACGCAGAAGACGGCAGCGGGCTGATAGTGGCGCCACTGGGCGGTGACGTCGCCGATCGGCCCCAGCGAGTCCGACTGGAAGGGAAGGGCCGCGGCGTGCGCGGCGACCAGGGTGAGGAGCAGCCTGATCACGTCGCCTCGGTTCCCGGCTTGACCATCTCCTGGGGCGCGTAGCCGCCGTAGAGGTTCCACGGCGCGTCGGGTGGACCGATGCCCGGGAAGCGCACGCCGTGCACGTCGCCTGCGTAGCCGAAGGCCTTCCAGGCCGTGTAGTCCCGGTTGCCGCCGTACACGGGGTGGGAGTAGGTGCCCTCCAGCGCATGGTTATACAGGGCGGCGAAGAAATCCGAGCCGCTGTAGTCGAGCTCGGTGAGGATCGCGTCCTGCACCTCGGGGGTAAGCGCGGCGAAGTTGCCCCCGGCCATCTCGTCGAGCTGGGCCAGCCCGGCCGCGTAGACCCCACGCAGCCGCCTGACCTCGCGGCTCCAGCCCATCTGCTTGACCCGTGAGAGCCGCTGGAAGAGCGGGAAGCGCGAGCGGTAGGGGCCACCGGCGTAGATCTGGCCGGTGCCGGACAGGAGCGTGAGGATGTAGTTGTCGGCGCCCACGTCGGCTGCCGACCAGTCGCCGGCGCTCGAGGCCGGGATGATCCGGGCCACCGCCGCCCGAAGGGTCGCCGCCTGGCGAGGGCGCAGGACGGCCGGCGCCGGCGCGGACCTTCCCCGCCCGAGCAGCCAGGTCGGAAGCGAGACGGCGAGCCCGGCCGTGCTGGCTTGCCTCAGGGCCTGGCGGCGGGTCAGGAGCGGCAGTCTCATGCCGCCGCCGGCGCAGCCTCTGTCCGCCTCCCGCTCACCGCGCCGCCAACCAAAGCACGGCCTTCTCGCCCGGTCAAGTTGAAAAACGGTCAACCGAGCCGGGGCGCGTGCCCGCGCCCCGGGCTCAGCTCGCCGGCACCGCCTCCCGCGCTCGGGCCGCCGCCAGCCGAGCCAGCGTGGCCCGGTGGCGGCGCGCGCCGCCGAGCATTGCGGCGTCGAGTTGCGCGCGCTTGTAGAGCCAGTGCACATCCGCCTCCCAGGTGAAACCGATGCCGCCGTGCGCCTGGATGGCGCTCGCGGTCGCGTCTCGGCCCCCGTCGGCGGCGGCCGCCGCCGCCAGCGCCGCCGCCTCGGGCAGCCGGGCGGGATCGGCGTCGGCCGCCCAGGCCGCGAAGTACGCAGTCGAGCGAGCGCTCTCGGTGCTCAGCAGCATCTGGGCGCAGCGGTGGGCCACGGCCTGGAAGCTGCCGACCGGGACGCCGAACTGCTTGCGGTCCTTGACGTACTCGAGCGTCATGTCCAGAGCGCGCTGGCATACGCCGACGAGCTCGGCCGCGACAGTCACGCGGACGCGGTCCGCCGCCCCCGCGCCGAGCGGCTCGCCGCTGCCCGCGACGGTGGCGAACCGCCGGGTCGGGTCGATGGAGGTGAGCGGCTCAACCTGGGCCGCTCCGCGCTCCACGAGCTGGGCCTCATCGCCGTCGAGGAGCACGATCACCGAGGCCTCCTGGGCGTCGGCCGCCAGCTCGGCTGAGCCGATGCCGGCCGTGGCCTCCCCCGAGGCCAGGACGGGCAGCCACCGCCGGCGCTGTTCGGGCGTGCCGGCGCTCTGGATGACGGCTGCCGCCGTGGCCGTGGACAGGAACGGGCTCGCCGCGCACGCGTAGCC
>Ga0102924_1003256_pt1 | contig 17106 bp, 20 predicted proteins | sample PaiPotPPM11metaG_FD_80116 | JGI IMG/M metagenome (GOLD analysis project Ga0102924, IMG submission 80116) | Iron sulfur acid spring bacterial and archeal communities from Banff, Canada, to study Microbial Dark Matter (Phase II) - Paint Pots PPM... ...
CAATCGCGCCGGACATCGCCGCTTGAACCAGGACTCGGCTCTTGTTCTGAAAGGAGGCGGCGCCCCCGCCCAGGCCGTTCCGCTGCTCGTGGCCATCACCAAGGCCGTGCTGAGCCGCGACGGATTTATCGCCGCCGCCGCCTTTCAGAACACGAGCCGAGTCCTGGTGCAAGCGGCGATGTCCGGCGCGATTGACTGGCTGCAGGGCCTCCACGAAAACGTCATCATAGGCCGGTTGATACCTGCCGGAACTGGACTGGCATCGCAGGGTCGGCGCCAACGTCGAACACATGCAAACTCGTTGGCGTCGAGCGCCTAGGCCTTGCTTATCCGGCCAACGCACTGCACCTCGTTCTCCATTGTTTTCGACCGGACGCAAACAGTCTGAGCTGCCGCGGATGTCCAGGAGTCCTTCGGGCTCTCCGAAGAAACCAGCGCGAACTATCCCTCACAAAGTCTTTCGGGAAGCAAGAATCAGAAACGGCTGGCCTCATTCAAGACAAGATCCTGTCTTGGATCGGTGGCGCCACCGATTCAAGACAAGATCCTGTCTTGAATGCGTGGCGCCACCGATGGACCCGTCTCCACCATGCAGCGTGGTTGTTATGTACCCGCGTCGTTCGGCTAACGGGCCAGCAAGTAGCATCCGCTCTTCGCCCAGGGTACCCCGCGCCCTGGTGACCGCGACGCGACCCGCCAGCGTGCGAGCGATAGTTACGACCCATTGTCGTAGCCTTCTGACCATCCGCCAGGCCAGATAGATGTGGTTGCCGAGCGATGGTTGACGGCCGCTTGTTGACACCCAGGCGTATCGTTAGAGTCACCATTTAGCCTAGAACGGTAGACCGTACGTGATGTCAGCGCAGTGACATTCGAGCCTCGTCCCTCGACAGAACAAGCGACGCCCATTACCGCCGGGTGGCAGCGGTTCTCTCCGTAGCGAGCAGATACGGCCGGTGGTCTCACCGAGAACCTGAGAGACACACAACTGAACAGCACGCCATCGAGATGGTAGCCCTGCCTTCCGCCGGGACTTCTTGCTGTTTGCCCCTCCCCCTAAGTTTCCCGTCCCGCTTTGCACTTGCCCATTTCCCAACACGCCGACTTCACATTTTCAGAAAGGTGGAATGCACATGGCACTATGCCAACCGAACCAATCCTGGCCAACGCACAGCGCAACGCACCGTAACCTGATCCGCCCAGCGAACTTGAGCCTCGCTGGGGTACCGATCACCTGGCAATCCGCGCGCGAAACGGACTCGATCGGCCCAGCATCGGCTGAACCCCGCGTTACCTCATGGGGTGGCCAGGCCCGAGCGAACCTAACCCGGAGTATTCATTGCCAGATGAGCGTCGGTTGGTTGACATTGCGCCCTTTTGAACAGTCGATTTGTCGGTCGGAGGTTTGCATGGAGTAGCAGTAAGGGTTTTCACACGGGTGGCCGGGGCTGCGGGCTCCGGCGCCCGGACCGCGTACTCGCGAGGGCAGGGTGGTGCGGGATCTCAATGCGGCTGATGCGATCAGCAGCTTAGCCAGTCAGCTCCTCGGCAGTCTGGCCCAGTCAGTCCTCGAGATTGTTTGCATAGACACCGGCTGCACCAGCGGCTGGGCCAAGCGTTTCACGTGTTGTTCCGTTGTCAGTAGGGGTTCGCTTTGCGTCAGAGCGAGCCCCTTTTGTTTGTCCGCTTGCTGGTCAGCCTCGGCCAGCGTTCAGCGCAGTCGGTGGGCGTATTTCATGCCGGCGGCAAAGAGAAGGAGAAGAACCATGATTCAGTTACACGAGGGGATGTCGGACCCGACCAAGGCGCATGATCACGTGCGGGCCGTTTTGGAGACAGCGCTTCCATGGCCGGCGAAGCTGAACGCACTGTTCGCGCTCGGCTTTGAGTCAGGCTGCGCGGAGGATATCGATCCAGCGATAGAGCAGGTCGCTTTGAGTGTCATTTCCGATGCGCAATCGGCGCTCGAACATGACGAGCACTATCCCCTGGGATGGCTGAGCCTCCTCGCTCAACTCCACGAATTCGTCCCTCACAACAGCGTCCGCGAAAAGGCCCGAATGGCATTCGAGAATGCTTGCCACGGGTTGGGACTCCTAGCGAGCAAGCCGCAGTTCCCAGGACTTGCAGCGGCGTTTCCAGTCGCCTTCGGCCTGGCTGACGTCGTGGCCAGCGACGCCGGAATACCCCCTCACACCGCGCTCGTCTCTCGCCTTTACTTCCAGACGGCCGAAGCCCCGCCCGCGGTTTCGCACGTCCATCGGGGCGATGAGTGTCACAACGCGCGGCCGTAACCCAACCGGTCTGTTCACCTGCTAGCCGGCCCTGGCTAGCGTTCGGCGGTCTGCAAAGGGCGAATCTTGGCGTGCAGACGGATCAGGAGGAATGACAAATGGCAAATTACGTGCACTTCACGCCCAAGTTGATGGGCTTTCTTATGGCCTGGGTATTGATCACCGTTGCTACGGGACGTCCTGCAATCGTGGTCCTGCTCGCACCGGCGGTGTGGGCAGCCTACGTTGGCGCCCAAGCGTTGGAGGGGTGCCGTACCGAGGGCACCCAGCGTGGCCAGCAAGTTGCCCACCTGGACGCTCGGCTTGCACAGATCATCGAAGCTCACCTCAAAGGGTTCGAGGCGTTGGAGGAGCACTTCGCTCACGTGGAAGAGCTTGGGGGGCGGCTCGAAGCGTCAACCAGGTCGACCGCAGATATGACAGAGCGAGTGTTGGCCCAACTGGAATTGTTACGAAACAACCAAGACTTCACGTACCCGTACGAAGACCAACTCATGTCTGCCGCGGCCGCGGATGGTCTCGACGAACCCGGGTGGAGTGACACGCTGGACCCGGCGGCTGACGATAGGGCGCGGGCTGACGTTAGCCTCGAGGCGGCGTGGTCCGAGCAGACGGAGGTACCGGACGTGCCAGCAGTCCTGCGAGAGACCGCCGCTGTTATGGATGGGTTGGCAGCAGATTTGGCGAGCGCCGAACCTGACGCCGTTCCGCAGCCCGTACGACGTAGTCGTCGCACAAGAGTGGCAGTTGGTCTGGAACCGTGACCGAGACGCCATGGCATTGCCTGCCCTTATCGCCAGAGGGATCACGGACAGCGAGCCAACTTGTTTTCTCGCACAACCTGGGCTTCGTCAGATGATCAGCAGCACTTCAGTTGGTCCTGATCTCGCACTGCATCAACCATTTCTTGGAATTCTTCCCGAGAAGCACCAACAGAAAACGCCGTTTGACGATAGATGTCATCCCATCGCCAACGCCCACTGAGCGAATCGCTCGGGTGGACAGCAGCGCGTTGGTACGACAGTTCGTGCGCATGCGCAATGTGTTCACCAATAAGCAATAGGACGGGGATGTGGCGCTGATGGTCTACACGGTAAATGATTCGCCAGCGACCGGCAAGACGAGACTCGCAGAGCGAATCCACAGCGGCACCGCGTAAGCGAAATCCTACACAATAGTCGTGCTCAAGCCGTACGATGGCACGCAGGACAGCGAGGCGCAGCCGCTGTGCTTGGCGGGCTCGATGGCCGGTTCCACGTGCCTCGGTTTCGATGACGCTGAATCGCGCGGCAAACTGCGAAGTTTGCTCAGCGTCGTTACTCGCTCGAGGCAACCTTCGTGCTGCCCTGCAGGTGTCGCTTGCCTCGTGCGCGCATTGCTTCTAGCTCCGGGCCAGCGACGAACCTGCTTGTCCGCCCCTCATCAGCCTCCCTGATGGCTGCCATCAGCTCGTTTCGCTCGTCAGGATGGGTAGTCCAGAAGATATCCTCGATAGCGCCGCGAAGTTGTGCCGCTCGCTCGGCCGCTGACCCGTGCAGGTGCACGCTTCCAAGCAGCATTGCGGCCGCGACGACGGTGCCCAGCTCCAGAAATACGCGTTTACGTGCGGTTGGCGTCGCGCCCTCTTTCACGCTCGTACCCGGAACGCCCGGAAGCGCCCCCGCCCGAATCCAGGCCAGCACGGTGGGCTTGGTGACTCCGAGGAAGTCTGCGGCTTCCGCTGGTGTTAAGAGCACCGCAAACGCTCGTGACACAAGCGCCGTAGCACGCTGACGCTCATCTTCTGTATGCTCCAGCGGATGCTGGAGTAGTTCGCCGATCTGCTCGACCAAGCCACGTGAGGTTCGGGGGACTTCCTCGGTTACCACTGACATGTTGATAACTTTAGCGCCATTTTACAGAAATGGAAAATGGCGAGGACAAAGCGTGTTGGTGTTCTATCCGACCCCCCCATCACAACCCACACAGAAAGGAGTTTTGACATGGCACCTTAGATGCCAATAGCCCGAATCTAAAACGACAGGTAGAAGCCTGCTAAAAGAGCCCGCGCGGATGGAGTCCGGCGGGCTCTTTTGCGTTCGGGGCGGCAGTGACTTTGGACCTCTGCCGCCTCCAGGAAGGAGAACGAAGTGAACGATAGCACTCTGCTTTCCCGTACGTCGTACGGTGACCAAGTTCCGGCGCTGGTCGATGCCTCTCGGTCCTATCAGCCTTTGTGGAAGCACACTACGTTCGGCCATGGCGCCGAGCGGGACCTGATTGATCTGCTGTTCGCAGCCGGCATTCCCTTCCGTCAGGCGTCCCTCTACGAGGACGAGCGGCTGGGCGTCGACATCTGGGTGCGGGCGTGCATCAACAACGGGACCAAGAGCACTTCGGTTGAGGTGCCGGTGGACCTCACGGTCGCGTGCCGGGAGGACATCGTCCAGGGAAAACTGCGCAAATGCGAGTGCGACGGCTCGGCCGTCGTGTCCATTTGCATCCCGTACAGCTTGGTGCGGCGACAGGACGTGGACCGCGTTCACTCGGAGTTCGTCGTCCAGTTGCAGCACCGTATGGCCCGCATCCGCCGGGCTGACCAGCTCGCCAAACCGGTACCCCTGAACTAGAGGCTCAAGCTCCATTTCCATCCATCCCCTCTCCGTCCCCGGACATCGGCGGACTGACAGGCACTCGCCTCTGCTGCCGTGGCCGGCCATGCGAGAGCGGTTGTTTTCTGCCTACGCCTGCAGGACGGCAGGCCACCATTCGCGCGAGGCTTCCTCGCTAGTTCCAGACCCGCCGGGTTAGGTGCGGGCCAAAGGAGTTTCTTTCAATGAAGGCACTCAGCCTCAATATCGAAGCGATCGAGGCGATGATTGCTACTGCCGAAGCTGCGCTGCAATCGGCTGCCGATCACGACACAAAAGCAGTCGAGCGCGCGGGCAAGCGCGTCGCCCTGCTTGACAAGTTGAACGCGAGTCTGGGGCACGCAAAGACGGTGCTCGCCACCGCTCAGGCGCTGCGGCCGAAGGCTCAGGTGGCAGTCGAGAACGCCATTACCGCAGCCAGCCGTAAGGTTGCCCAGGAGGGTGCGCAGGCCCTGGATGAGAGCATCGAGCAGTTGGAGACGTTCACGACGCAGGTTGAATCCAAGGTCGTCTCGCTGCAGGGCGATTCCTTGGTGCAAAGGTGTGTGGCCGACCGCGAGGCCAAGGCGGCCGCGTGGTCGAAGTTCGCCGAGGACATGAGCAGTCTTCCGCTTCGCGAAGCGGTCGCCCGCATTCGGGCGTGCCGCGACTTCGACTCGCAGCGCCTGAATCAGCTCCGGACTGACCTGCTGAGCAAGGCCGTTAGGGGCGCGGCGGAAGCCGCCCTGCCGAAGAACTGCCCGAATCCCCTCCTAGCCCTGAAGACGTTGGGCGAAGCCATCAACACCCTCGGCATGCATCCGGCTCTGCTCGACGCGCAGCGGTCGGCGGCCGACCGCGCAGATCGCTTCTGGGCGGGCGAGATTCGATTCGCGCTCAAGGATCTGCCGGCACCCGGCCTGCGGCGCCTTGCTGACATGGCTCGGGTCGCTCCCAAGCGCATGATCGATGCGCGCTTCGTCGCGGCGTTCCGCACGCTGATCGAGCGGGGAGTCTACGTGGGTACGCCGCGCCACATGGAACTGGCCGCATGCAAACAGATCGGTGATCAGCTTGAAGTCGTCTTCACCACCTCCGCGAGGATCCCGTCGGGGACTCGGCTCTCCGCCGAAGGTGAGCTGCTCGCCCTGGCACCGTCGCTTTCCAGGCTGAAACCCACCACACGGCCCACCGCTCCTGAAGCCGCAACGGCGCACGAGCCCGTCGCCGCTTCGCCTGCCAGCGAAACGGCCCGCGACGTGGCCGATGGAGCCACCGCCGCGGCAGCCAAGACCGCAGACCGGCGGCGCCGGCACAGCTTCGCGGTCCCTCAAGGCGAGAGCACGATGGCAGCCGCCTTCCGCGAGGCCACCGCTGGCCAGGGCGATACCGACAACGCTGACAAGCCACGGACCGAAAAGCGTGCTGCGCGGGTTATCGTCGCGGAAGTGGATCCGCGCGAGTTCCGACGACAGCAGCGCGCTGACTACGAGGCAACCGCGGCCGTTGATGCCGCGGAAGCGACCCACTTGTTGGAAATGTCGATGGGACGGAAGCGAGTGGCGGCTAATCCAGCAGAGCGGGCGCGGCAGGCTGAGGTCGCCAATGCGACTCAGACGATGGCAGCAGCCTAGCCTTTCAGCGGTAATGTGGGGTCTGAAGGGTCCTCCTTCAGACCCCACTCATCGCAAGCGGTCGGTCCGCGATTGCTTGGATGCGTGGGTTGGTGAGCCCCGTTTGAGCGTAGGTGCCAAGGCCGTTGGCTTGGACACCATGAAGCGAGTCACGCACGAGCGTGGTCGCTACCGAACAGCGGAGGTGGCGTAGTGACGCACTCTCTGTTCTCTGTCCTCTGTAAGGCGCGAATGCCCCGGGCTTCTGGCAATCTCCTCCGCCCTATCTTCCGGTCGAGCGGCGCAGGCCACGTCCCTTTCCGGGACTGTGAATCCAGGTCGACGCCTAGGCATATGGGCGGCAGATCAGCGTCAGCCTTCGACCCTCCGTTTGCCCTAGCGATCATCGGCGCACAGCCATCCAGCCTGGCGTGGTGCGCCGAGAAGTGGGGATGGGGGAGCCGAAATGGTGAACTGGCGCACGGAACGTCAACGACGTGGCCAGACAAGGAACGCACACGGCCCGTTGGCGGAGGTCGCCCGGCCCGGAAGGGCCGGGCGCCTTTGGACTGCCGGCCTAGCCGTGCACCCTCCGACGACCCGGCAAAGGGTCCATGACAAGAAGGGTGCCTGTACGGAATCAATGACCGTCCTCGAGCGGGTCCGCGCGGCCGGCATCGAGGTTCGGAAAGCCGGCAAGACGTATTGGGCGTTATGCCCCTTCCACAAAGAGGACACGCCGTCGTTTAACATCGACCCCTCACGAGGGCACGGCGGATCCTGGCACTGCTACGGATGCGGCCGTGGCGGCTACGAGCCGAACCTGCGCCGCTCGCTTAATGGAGAGGACGCAACCATTCGCCCAGTCATGAGACGAAGTCCTGCTCAACAGCGCACCGCCCTAGAACGGACGCCGAATGCGGCTGAACGGTTGTGTCTCGACGGCGCTGTCATGGTGTGGCGGGACTGGCTCGAGCACAGCTCGCAAGCCGCGGCTTACCTGCAAGGTCGTGGCTTTCGCCCCGAGGTCGTGAGCTATCACCACCTGGGCTTCGGCGGACGAGGTGGCCTTCTCCAGGTCCTCATCGCCGCTGGGTTGCCACCTGAGGCCATCGAATCGGCTGGTCTTGTCCGCGTAGACGATCAGGACGGTCGATTGCACGAACGAATGCGCGGCCGCATTGTCATCCCCGAGATGCGGGGCAAGCATGCGCTGCAGGCCACCGGACGGCGCCTCGACACCAGCCGTCACCTCCGCTACATTGACCTGCCATTCGATCCAGTGCTCTACCACCTCGGCTGTGCCCTGCAAAAGGGTGGTCAGTGGGTTTATGTCGTGGAGGGCCAGCTGGATGCTTTAGCGTGTTGCCAGGCTGGCGTCGCGGCCGTGGCCATTGGGTCTACGTACCTGAGTCAGCGGCAGGTCCGGGAGCTTGGCTGGGTTCTTCGGAGGCACAGCAAACAACTTATCGCCTGGGGCGACGCAGATGAGCCCGGTACCATCCTCAATGAGTGGCTGCGGACCGCGGGCGCGAAGCTATGTGTGGCGCCTGCTTTCCATGATGCCGGCGAGGCTCTCGAAAAGGGCGGCACGAAGGCTGTCCGAACAGAGGCGTTTCGAATTGTCCCGCTCATGCCTAAGCAGGCTGCACATCCGGCCACGGCGACGTCGACACAGCCACCCCCAGGCGAATCTCTCTCTGCTGCGATACGCGACGAATCCGCGAGCACACGGAGTTCCTCGGCCGAGGAACGAGAGGCGCTGCTCATCCGCGAGCGCCACCCTGAAATATTTTGAACCTGCTTTCAATGGCCCGCATCCCCCCGCCCGCCTAGGCGGAGCCGGGCGGTGGGATAGGGGGGTACCATCAGTTGGACGGTGCTGCCCCTTGGATATATCGCCCGATGATGGCAAGCGGGGCGCCACCGGCGGACACCATGCAGTAGGACCGGCTCTACAAGAATGGCTTCCAGTACCACCGCCAGAGTTCATGCGCGAATTGCTGATGCAGCCGACGCGATGAGACCGACTTCAGGTTGTCTGCCAATCGAGACAGGTCAACGCCGGGCTGTGTTTCGATCAACAGGTGGACATGGTCCGCCCCTCCAGAGCACTCGCCACATCGCTGAGGATACTGGTGAACTCATCGAGCATCGCTGCTGTCAAGGCGGGCCGGCGGTACTTAGTGACCAGCACCAGGTGGAAAACAGGCGATAGACAGCATGGGCGCTTGTTCGGAATTCAGTTTGCTCCCTAGGCACAGCCTCGACTATACTGCACGCATGAGCAGTCATGTAGCGCGGCGCGAAGGAGAAGAAACGACGCGCACCCTGCACTACCGCGGTTACTGCTCCAAGACCGTCCTGACCACGCTGGCCGAGTGCATGGAACTGCACCGCGAGCTGTATAACGCCTGTATCACCGAGCGCCGATCCGCCTGGAAGATGGCCGGGATCAGTGTCTCCTATCTCGACCAGCAGAACCAACTGCCCGAGATCAAGCGACTTCGGCCCGAGCTCATCCCGCTTGGCAGCCATGCGCTGCAGGAGACCTGTCGCCGCGTCGAGCGCGGCTACCAAGCCGCCTTTCGGCGCATCCGCGAGCGGAAACCAACGAGCTTTCCACGCTACCAGTCGCGGCGGCGCTTCCGCTCGTTCGGCTATCCCGACCCGGCGGGTTGGTCGTGGGATAGAGGCCATGCACTCCATGTCAGCCATCTGGGCGATATCCGGTTGCACGGGAAGTCTCGCGTCATGGGTCGGCCGGTGGCGCTGCGGCTCAAGCTACGTGACGATGCCACGCTCGATGTGACCATCACCGTCGCCTGTGCCCTGCCCAAACGGGAGTCGGGGGCGAAGCTAGCCGGTCTGGATCTTGGACTTTTCCATGCTATCGCTCTATCCGATGGATCAATCTACGACGCCTCCAAGCCGCTGAAGGCAGCGCTCAAGCGGCTCCAGCACGAACAGCGCTCGCTGTCTCGGAAGAGGCGTGGCTCCAAGAATCGCGAAAAGCAGCGGCGGCTCGTCGCTCGTCTCCACGAGAAAGTGGCGAACCAGCGCAAGGACTGGGTGCACAAGGTCACGGCCAAGCTCGCATCCGAGTACACCCTTGTGGTGACGGAAGACCTTTCAATCACGAATCTGACTAGGAACGGCGGTAGCCACAAGCGCGGGCTCAATCGCTCGTTCAGTGATGTAGCGCCTGGGATGATCGACCAGTTCCTCTCCTACAAGTTGGCCGAAGCCGGGGGAGTGTACCGGAACGACGTCGATCCCCGCCGCTACAAGCCCAGTCAGACCTGTCCGCGCTGCCTGCACGTCCGAAAGAAGACGCTGGCGCAGCGTACGCACCGCTGTGCGGCCTGCGAGTACGTCGTCGACCGTGACGTGGCGGCGGGACAAGTTTGCCTCCTGGTCTACCAGCAGCACTATCCAACCGAGTTACAGGGGCGGGACGCCCCTGGTGTGGAGGACGCACAGCGATCCGGGAGACCGGGGAGGCGTCCGGTGCCGGCAGTCAATGACGGCCGTCGGCGAGAAGCACGAAACCGCCAGCTCGCCGCGTAGGCGGGAGTGGCGGTAGTTCATGGCGAGCGATGGAACAGTCAATCTTGTGCGGCGGTAGCTACGCTTTAAACAACAACCGGCGACATCAAAAGTCGGGTGCTTTGCGGCTACTGCGGGCCAGGCCATCAAGCGCCTGGCCGTTTTGGCGTGCCCTCCATTGGGGTGGGGCCTCGAGAGTTGACCTTAAGTTCAGTAGGCACTGAGGAGACGCAAAGGGAAGGGCTATGACGGGCATGAATGCTCCGGAGCTTGATCGCACGATGGCACTGCGGCAGCGATTGGCATCACGTGAACTTCGGCCGGCTCGGACTCGCGAGCTGGAGGAAGAGTTGAAAACGTTGGGGGTCGACGTCTCTCGGCTGGGATTCCTGTCCTGGCTAATCGTCAACGGCCATGATCCGGAGTTTCCGGCAGCGCTGTCATCTCGATCGGGTGACTCGGGGAGCCCTGCGCTCCAATGATGGGCAGAACTCACTTCGCGGCAGCGATATTCGCGTTCGGGGCGGTAAATACGTTCGCCAGCCAGTTCGTTCCACCGCTGCTCGTAGGCACGCTACCGATACCGGGCGCGGTCTTGGGTCTGCCACTGGCGACCCTCTCAGGCATGCTTCCGGACATCGACGAAGAACACTCGTGGATCAGCAACCCGAAAGACCGCGTTCCCCTGGTCGGCCCGATCCTTCAGGTGGCGGCCCAGGCCATCGCGTTCACGCTGAATCGTCTGCCATTGCTCAACCGACTGATTGGGCATCGGACCATCACCCATTCAGGGCTGGCCTTGGTGGCGCTCGGTTATCTCGCTGTGACGTGGGAACTTCGGTTTCACAGCGCGCTATTCCTGGCTTTGATTCTGGGTTTCGCAGTCCATTTGACGCTGGACGCCATGACCCCGGCAGGAATACCTCTCCTCTGGCCGGTACCGATACGGTTCCGATTCCCCGTGACCTTCCGCGCAGACGGCAAAATGGACCGGTTGCTGCGCTCGCTCTTCACCGTAGGAATAGGCTGGCTCGTCGTGCTCGCCCTTCCACTATCAGTGCGGGTTGCTTTGCTTTCGGAGCTCCAGAGCTTGCTTGGAACAGCCGTTAGCCCATAGCGGTGGCCGGCTCGATTCGATGCCCCCGGGGGGATGATCCAGCGGGGGCGTTCCCATTTTTGAAAGGAGACAGCCGATGGAGGAACATTCCACCACTCAAACCGCTGTCGCATGCACGGCCTGTCAGGCAGCCCAACCATGTCCTGAACACCGTGGCACATCCCCGGTCGGCGGGAATCCGACTGCGGAACTCAGCGCTATCCCGCAAGCCGACTCCGCCTTACTGCTTTCCACAACCGATGCGACTCCGTTCGAAAGAAAGTATCGAGCCCTCAAATCCGACCACACCGACACGTTGCTGCTTTTCCGTGTAGGCGATTTCTACGAAGCGTATGAGGATGACGCCCGAACCCTGGCAGCTGACCTCGGTGTCGCACTAACGACCAAACGCCTGGGCCCTGGACGCCGGCTACCGATGGCAGGCGTGCCCGCGCAGCAGTTGGAACAGTCAATCGCCCGTCTTTTGGCGAAAGGGCGCAAGACCGGGGTCGTCGAGCAGATCCTGGAGGAGAGCGCTCCACTTCCAGCCGTTCAGGTGGCCACGTCCTCGCCGACTCCGCAGACAGGCGACAGTGGGATAGCGGTGCGGGTCGATGCCGCTGAGGCTGAGCGTCCGCCATCCGTGGAGCCCAGGGACGCGCCGAATGAACCCGTCCCCCAGGAGCCTGTCGCTCCAGCGGTCACGATGCCGGAACCCGGAGCTGCAAAGCTGGCGGGAGGTGCCGGAAGCTGGAGACGGAGCGACATCAAGCTGGTCATCCACTTAACCCCTCACGGAAATCGTTTTGAAGCCATCCTTTCGGCCGGTGGGACATCCGGCATGATCCCAATCCCAGCCCCACGCCTCAAGCGTTTAGGGCGGGTTAGCGTGACCGAAGCCATCACGGAACTGGGGCCGTTCTGGGAAGAATGCCAGCTCGTGTGGGACGAGAAGCCTACGTATTCGTACTATCGCCCCGCAACTCAGCCCTCGGCTACCCCTGCGGCGCGGACTCAACGTCGAGCCAGAGCGAAGGACGTGTTCGAAACAATGCCGCCAGCTCAAGAAGACGCCGGGGCAGGCGGCGCTGAAACGGCCCGCGCCGGGGCAGTTGCGCCCGCTGCGGCTCCGTGTGACGCAGAAAGCACGCAAGGCCAGTTGGGCCTCTTCTAGCGACCTGCTGTGGCTTCAATTCACAGCACGAGCGGGCTCGAGTCCCGCCATTCACACGAGTAGGAGGAACCAAGATGACAGACCAAACAGGCGACACCGATGTGGCCGCGCTTGCAACGTCAGTTGATTCAGACGCGGGATCGCCAGCCAGCGCCGAAGCCGGGACGACGTCGCCCGCTGAGGGAGGAAAAACCCAGGAGTCGGAGCAAACCGCAGCCGGTGACAACGGTGCCAGACCTGCCGTGGAATCCGGCGACGGGACAGACGGCACTGGCACGCCAGCACCCAAGGAACGAGTCTTCGTCTACAACGGCCAGGAGCTGCCGGACCCTGATCCTCACATGAGCGTCGCTGACGTTCGCCGGCACTACAGCGAGTATTTCGCTGAGCTGGCCAATTGCGAGACCAGCGAACAGGAGAAGGACGGCAAGGTTGTGATCAGCTTCTCCAAGCGGATCGGGGTGAAGGGTGCGAGTGACGCGGCAACCGTCTTGTCCGCAATCCGCTCCACGCCGGTGAAGAAACTCCGTGTGTTTGCGCTTGCGGAGGAATTGCTCACAGACGACGGGGAACTCAGGATCGATCTCGCACGCAGCCACGAGCCCGATATCAGACTCGCAATCCTCGATGCCCAGGTGATGGCCAAGGAGACCCAGCAGGCGGTGAGCGCTATCCGGGCTCTTCCCGCCCGGTGATTCCGCGGCTCACCGCCCTAGCCGCAGCGCTGCGCTGGCGGCCGGTGAGGCCGCTTTCGCTGGCAGCCCTGCTCAGCCTCGATACGGAATACGTCTGCTTCACGGAAATCGTTCGAGGGCTGTTTTCGGATGAAGCTGACCGCATTCTGAGTGCTCGCCGGGATGGCTGGACGCGTGAAGCTGTACGCGTGGAAGCCTTCTGTGAGCGAGTCAAGGAAGTCTACGGGTTCCCCATGTACGAGATGCTGGACAGCTACGCGGCAATCTGCAACGACATTCCATTCGTCCGCTTCGGCTGGGAACCCGAATCGTTCGAGGCCGTGAGCGACATGCGCCTGGGGTGGCTGATGATGATGTCGATAGCGGCCCTCCCCTACGAGGACGAATACGTCGCCGGTCTACGGGCTCCGATGTACGACGAGCTCCGGCAGGCGCTCCCCGGCTTCGATATCCCAGCTGAGCTACCGCTCCTGGGGGTCGCACCCGAGGACCTGCGCCGTCGCCTCGACGGCGGTCCCTTTGGTGCACTCGCTGAGTTTGGCGACTGGATGTGGGCCAACACGGAAAACGTCTTCTTGGATGTTCCGGAGAGCTACGAAGGAATGTGCATAGACGACTGGAACGCCGAAACCATGGCAGGCTACCGGGAAAGCTGGCTCAAGGCCGATGCGTTGATGCAGCGTGTCGATGCGCTGGCGAAGTGGCTCGAGGACGCACCCCATTCACGGTTCGTCGAACTGTTGGAAGCGGCCGTCACGGACGCCCCGGAAAACGGCCAAATCAAGGAGGTGACGCTGGATGCAGGCCAAGACGCAGTCCAAGCCGACCGGGAGGGGGTCCAGTCGGATGCCGGAAGTCGCGGGGATCACAGCCCTCAAGCGGCAGTCATTTGAGGCCCTTGAGCTGGCAGAGGACCCACTGCTCTTACGCCTGGACTTTCACGGCGAGGCGGTGTATGTCTACGACTACGGCGAGCCTCGCGCCGGTGAAGCGGTTGCCGTCCGCACCAAAATGGTTGGAGCGTTGGATGTCGCGCATGCGCTGGCTCGGCAGCTTGCAGTGTGTTCCCCTGTGCTGCCCGCGAATACCCTGTGGTGGGGCAATCAGGCGACTGGCCCACGCGTAGCCATATGGCGCGACCCGCAAGTCTGGCAGGTAAAGGTGGTCGACCAGTGGGGGCGAAATCCGAAGCGCATGAAGATCCCCCTGCCGGGCCTCGTGTTTTTATGCCTCGCCGGTAAGCAGGCTCCCTACACGTTCGCTGCTCGACGGCGGCCCGTCAGAGTGGACGACCAGTTGTATCACTGCCCCGCGCTCAACGTATTCGACAACGGGCGAATTTGTACCGGGTCACACGACTTCCCGGACGATCCGGCCAGGGTCCCTGACGAGTTCTTTCGGAGCTTTTTTTCAGCGAACCACACGGCCGGCCAGAAGTCGAAGAAGTACCCCGAAGACATCCTGCGCATGTGGCAGGAAGTGTCCGGCAAGAGTGCATATCCGATCGACGACCTGATTCCCCAGCTCACACTGGGCGACACCATGAAGATTGAATCGTGACTCGGGTCGCTGTGGATCATTTGATTCACCGCGGGTCGCTGGAGGTGAGCGGCACCTTTTTTGACTATGTCACTCATGGCGGCGGCGTAAGTGTCGTCGCGGAGAACGCGCATTTGCGATTGGTGATTCCGGTGGCCCGAGGCGTCGTGCGCGGCCTGGAGGTGCTGGAGCCAGCGTGCGTGCTCAAGCACGGTCCTCTTCCGAGTGGCCTGATCCATGAGATCGTCGACATCATGCGGGAGGACATCGAAAGAGAGATCTTACTGGTGTTGCAGTGGACGTCGGCTGGGTACCGACTCATGCGGCCTCCTCAAGTTCGAGCGGAATGGCGGGTGGAATTTCAGCCTGTTGAGGACGCCATTGTCGAGATTCACTCACATCGGGGCGCAGCCGGCCGGTTCAGTGCAATCGACACCAATGACGAGCAACGATTTCGGATTTACGGAGTAGTCGGACGCCTGGATCTGATCCCTGAATGGTCCTTTCGCGCGGGCTGCTATGGGCATTTCATGGGCTTAGCGCCAGAGGTGATATTTGACATTCAGTCATCTCGACTCCCGCAGGAGCCAATGCGTGATACGTCCGCGGAGAGCTTCGCGGCGGGCCTCCAGAGCGGACAGCAGGTCTAGCGGCGACCATGTCCTACACCATCTACACGTCTGAATGGCGTGGCCAGGCTCTGGCGCCACGACCCTCCGCGGCTCGGGTCGTGATCGTTGGCGTCGGGGGCACGGGCGGCTTCCTCGCTGAGCCCGTGTGTCGGCTCCTGCTGGGCATCCCGTCTGAGGTGTTCCTCATCGACCCGGACGTTGTCGAAGAGCACAACGTCGCCCGCCAGAACTTCGATTTCTCGGAGGTAGGCGGCTACAAAGCCGAAGTCCTGGCAAGACGGCTCAGCCGGCGCTTCCGCAGGGAGGTTGGCTACTCGACACTCCCATTCTCGGCAGTACAGCATGGCCCAATCTTCTCGGGGTTCAGCCCTACCCAGCTCAACCTGCTGATTGGTTGCGTCGACAACCCGCATGCTCGCACGGCGATCCGCGACGCCTTTCGGGACCAACCTGCCATGAGACGCGCCTGGTGGCTCGATTCCGGCAATGGCAAGAACGATGGGCAGATCCTCCTCGGAAACACGGCCACGGCCGCTGGGCTTCACGGCGCCTTTCTGGAGGACGCGATGCTCTGCACTGACTTGCCCCTCCCCACGCTGCAACGTCCAGACTTGCTGGACGCCGTCCCCGAGCAAGAGCCGCAGCTGGATTGCGCGGAGTTGGTGGAGATGAGCGCTCAGGGCCCGACCATCAATCAAATGATGGCCACCTTCCTTGCTTCGTACGTCGAGAAACTGCTGCTGGGCTGCTGCCAGTGGATGGCGACCTATCTCGACGTGGACCACGGCATGTTTCGGTCCGTGTTCGCCGACCCCAAGCTCGCAGCGCAGTACAGCGGGCTGCACGTCAACGCGGTAGTTACTCGGACACGGAAACCAAGGGGTGGCGCCGCTGCCGCCTAGGCATCTTCGGGGCCGCGCCTTCGGGCGTAGACGTTCAGCCACACCCTACGTGACTGCCTGGCCCAATCTCCCATCCGGCCAATCCTCAACACAATGCAAGGAGGTGTTCCCCATGTACAGCCCCAAAATCGACGAACGCTTCATTCCTGAGCTCTATCGGCTGGGTCGCGCTCGTCGTCAACCCATGACCAGGCTCGTGACCGAGGCAGTGGAGCGCTATTTGGCAGAGCAGCGCGTGCTGGTTGAGACTCTCGGCCGAGTGAAACCGCCTTCCCAGGCCAACCAACTAGAAAGGGCCGCTTGAAATGAACAGATTCGCGGCATATCAGTACAAGTTGACCCCCAAGGGGGAAGCGCAAGTCCAGCGCCAGCGAAGTTTGGCCCCACGCCGGCGTCGGTTGGTAGTCCCTTCGGTCAAAGAGTCCGCGTACCGGATCGCCCTGGTAACCGTTCCCGTGGACCGTTGACACGTGTCAACGCCCCGCGCGGCTGATTTGTGGCGGGGGCCTGGCGGTGCAGCTAACGCCGCTCTATAGTGACAGTACGACCTGAGCACGGCGTGGCAGTGGGCGCCCCGGCGGAAAGGAACTATGACCGCACCACTCACAACAGGAGCTTAGATGGCTGTTAGCTATTGCCATTTGCACGTGCATCTCGAGACCAGCCTGCTAGACGGCACCTCCAAGATTCGTCCGCTCATGAGCCGCGTGAAAGAACTCGGCATGGAGGCGGTTGCGATGACCGATCACGGCAACCTTCACAGCGCCGTTCAGTTCTCGGCGGCCGGCCATGAATTCGGAGTCAAAACGATCGTTGGCTGTGAGCTGTACGTAACCCAGGGCAGCCGCCGGCGCCGTGAATCCGATGAAGATCGCAAGACGTTCCATCTGGTCGTGCTGGCCAAGGATGAGCAGGGTTATCGCAACCTCCTGCAGCTCGTGACGATCGGGCATCTGGAGGGCTTGTACTCAAAGCGGCCGCGCGTCGATCACGAGGCCCTAGC
>Ga0102924_1003258_pt1 | contig 17103 bp, 15 predicted proteins | sample PaiPotPPM11metaG_FD_80116 | JGI IMG/M metagenome (GOLD analysis project Ga0102924, IMG submission 80116) | Iron sulfur acid spring bacterial and archeal communities from Banff, Canada, to study Microbial Dark Matter (Phase II) - Paint Pots PPM... ...
CCCGGAGCGCGCAGGACGAGCTCGAGCAGCACGAGGACGATCAGCAGGCGGTCGAGAGGCAGTCCCCCCAGGCCGATCTGTTTCCAAGCTCCGGAGAAGATGGTGAGGGCGAGTGCCGCACACATGGTGAAGGCCGGGGGAAGCTCCCACAGCCTGCGCACCACCAGCACACCCGCGAGGATCAGCAGCGGCGTGATTATCGTCCAGTGACCGCGCAGGCGACTGGGATCGACCTCATACACGAAAGGCAGCGCAGCTATGGCCATCAGACCCCAGACCCACCAGCGCGGACGCCATACCGCGTGTGTGGCCATCAGGCCGGTTCGGTCGAGCGCTGCACCTCGCCCGCGACACCGACGCGCAGCGGCTGATGAGCCCGGCGCCGATCGAGCGCAACGGCCGTCGCGCAGCCGATCGCGAGACCTACGAGTAGGCCGATAAAACCAAAGAGCTCGACCTTGGATCTGCGGTCGCTTCCAGCGCTTGTGGCGCCCGCCAGCAGGGACACCAGCCCGCTGCGTGGCGCCTGGCTGGTGACTGCTGCCGTGTAGGCATCGCGGATTGCCGCAAGCCTCGCGGTGGCAACGGCTGTTTCAGCCTTGACGGGGGCCAGAGTTTGAGCGAGCGAGGACTTGGATGCACGGGTTTCGTGACCCCGTGCCGTCAGTCGTTCCAGGTTGGTGGTCAGGCCCTGCAGCTGAAGCGAAGCCTTTTGGTATTCCTGAAGCAGCGATTCTGCCTCGGGGTTGGAGCTGTTGCTCTGTCCCTCGTAGGCGATGATCGCATTGGCCGCGACGTTCGCGAGATTTACTGTCCCCGCTTCGGTGGGACCTTCGGCGAACACGCGAAAGGCGGGACTTTGCGGCAGCGGCTCGGCCGACAGCCTCGTGACCGTCTTGGCTGGCGGCAGGTCGAGCTTGTGCTGCACGGCTGCGAGCACGGGTGCGGCACTGATCGCGCGACTGAACGCGGTGGCGAGCGCGGAGGCGGACTCGACGTAGCTGTAGAAGCCGGGCGAGTTGGGATTGACCTGGCCCACCTGCAGCGTCGCCGAGGCGGTGTAGGTTCTCGGACGGGTGTGCGCGTAGGCGGCGGCGACCAACGCGGCAATCAGGCCGAGCGCGCAGATCAGCAGCTTGTGACGCCCTATCGCGGCGGCGACGCGCCCGCTGGGGGGCTCGAAGACGCCGTGGATCATCGGGGTCGACCCGCCAATGGCGGTCGCCTCGTCGAAGTCGACGGGCGATGGGCTGGCTGTAGACGATGAGTTCGTGGCTGTGGGGGAGGCGAGCATGAGTCCCTTTGCGGGCCGCCGCCCTGCGGCGGGGGCGGCCTTCGACTGTCAAAGCGTTACGACATCTAAACGCCCGGGTAGATCCCAAACTTGCGTGGCGCGCGAGCGTGATCGCAGACGGACTGCAGGCCAGATGCAAGGATGCACCACACTTCGCACGTTGGTGGGGCGCGATGGCTAGTACAGAACGCTCCGATCAGCAGACCGAGGCCGGCTCCAACGCCAAGCGCGCCAGCTATCGCTCGGGGTTCTTCTTCGGCACGCTCAGCTTCTTCGCGGTGGCGACCGTCGGTCTCATATCCACGATCGTCACATCGCGTCTGTATGGCGTGGACATCATCGGCCAGTTCGCGCTCGTGTACGCCCCCGTGGCGGGGCTCTGGATCTTCTCGACCGTCAAAGAGCAGCAGGCTCTCATAAAAGAGATCACGGGCCTGCCTCCCCGCGATCCACGTGTGACCCAGTTGTTCGCGGCGGTCTTTACATTCTCATTGGGGCTGACCGTTGTAGTGGCGCTGCTGGACGCACTGGCCTGTTGGTTGATCTTCCGCGGGCCGGTGAACGCCCCGCAACTGGTGGCACCGGCCTTCGCCACGATCGCAGGCTATGTGATCGTGACCAACACGGGCTGGAACATCGACTCGATCCTCGCCGCCTTCGTGGCGGGACGACAGATCTTCTGGGTTCGCCTGCACGAAGTGGTGAGCTTTCTGGCGATCGCGGTCGTGGCGGCTTTCCTCTGGCGATCGGTGTGGGGGCTGGTGATCGCGATCGTCGGCGGATGGCTCACCTCCTTCGTCCATCGCGTGATCGTGGTGCGACCGTTCGTGCGCGGCCGTCTGAGCTGGGCGGAATACAGAACCGGCTTGCGAGTCCTGCCGGAACTGCTGCGCTTCGGCTTGAAGGCGACCCCGGGCATGATCGCGCAGGGTGCCAGCCAGCAGGCAGGCATCTGGGCACTCGGCACGGTGGCGCCAGTGGCCGTCGTTGGTGCCTACAGCCGAGCTCAGACGATCCCGCAGCGCCTTCAACAGGCAAGCAACCGCATCACCGAAGTCCTCTACCCGACGCTCGTTGGGCGTCATACGACCGGCGACGGCCACGGTTTCGACCGTGCACTGATCGACTCGATCCGTTACGAAGTGGTCGGCATGCTGCTGATCGCAGCGTCGATTGGTGGCGCTGCGCGCTCGGTGCTCGATCTCTTCGGCCCGGGTTTCGCCCGCGCATCGACGGCCCTGGCGTTGCTGGCGCTGTTCCCCGTGCTGGCGTCGATCACGCTCACGCAGACCCAGGCGCTGTGGGCGACGAATCGACCCGGGCGCACCAGCGTAATCGCGCTCGTGCGTGTCGTGGTTACGATCGCGCTGCTGGTGGTGCTCACCCCGAGCGTCGGCGTGGCCGGACCGGCGATCGCGCTGCTCGCGGGCTATGTGGCGGTGGTGGTGCTCAGCGGCATATCGCTGCGCCCCACGCTCTCCAGGCCGCTGCGCGCAACGTGGCCGCTTCGTGAGCGCATCGCGGTGGTGGTCGCCTACGCGACAGGATTTGCGGCCGCACGACTGATCGAGCAGGCGATCCCATCGAAGTTCGGGCTGCTACTCAGCCTGCCGGCCGGCACGGCTGTATACGCGGGCGCGTTCGTGGCATGCGGAGGAATAAACGCGCGCGATCGTCGTCGCCTGGGCGACGTCGTCGTCTGGGTGCGCTCTTGGCTTGCGCAGCGAGCGACCTCGCGCGGCATGGAACCCGCCGTCGTGCAACCCGCCGTCGTGCAACCCGCCACTCAGGGACAGGTCCATGACTAGACGGAGGGCGCTGCGCCTATGTGTGGCATAGCGGGCCAGGTCAGAGCCGACGGCGGGCGGCCGGATGTGCAGCTGCTGCAACGGATGTGCAGTGCCATGGAACATCGTGGCCCTGACTCGCGTGGCGTTCACGTGGACGATGGCGTTGGACTGGCGATCCAGCGCCTGAGGGTCATAGACCTGGTGTCAGGCGACCAGCCGATGTTCAACGAGGATCGCTCGGTCGTGGTGGTGCTCAACGGCGAGATCTACAACCACCGCGAGCTCAGACAGCGTTTGCAGCGCAAAGGCCACCGCTTCGCCACGCAGAGCGACACGGAGGTCATCGTCCATCTCTACGAGGAGGTCGGTCTGGATTTCGTGGACTCACTCATCGGGATGTTCGGCGTGGCTGTCTGGGACGCTCGTGAGCGACGGCTGGTGCTGGCTCGCGACAGGCTCGGCAAGAAGCCGCTGTTCTACTCAGAGCGCGATGGCGTCGTGTCCTTCGCGTCGGAGATTCGATCGCTGCTACAAGATCGCAGCATCTCTCGCTCGGTCGACTACGAGGCTCTGGACGTATACCTGGCGCTCGGCTACGTACCGTCGCCCCTCAGCGCGTTTCGACAGGTGCGCAAGCTGGCGCCGGCACATCGCCTGGTCTTTCGCGACGGCCGGTCACGGATCGACGCCTACTGGCACCTGCGCTACACACCCAAGCGGTCGTTTACTGACGAGCGAGGGCTATGCGAGGAGTTGCGCGAGCGTATGAGAGTGGCCGTGCGTCGGCGAATGATCTCCGACGTACCTCTCGGAGCGTTCCTGTCCGGGGGCATCGACTCAGCTGCGGTCGTAGCGGTGATGGCCGAGGAGTCGTCCCGACCGGTCAAGACGTTCTCGATCGGCTTCGACGACGAGCGAATGAACGAGCTGCCGCAGGCCAGGGTCGTAGCAGAGCGCTTCGGGACCGAACACCACGAGTTCATGGTCACGCCGGATGCGATCGAGCTGCTGCCTGCGATCATTCGCCATCACGGCGAGCCGTTTGCCGATGCCACGGCGATTCCAACCTTCTATTTGGCGCAGGCTGCGCGCCAGCACGTGACGGTCGCCCTGAACGGGGATGGCGGAGACGAGATCTTCGCGGGATATACGCGCTACGTCGCAAATCTCGCCGCGGCGCACCTCTCGCGTCTACCGCTCGGTCTGCGTCGAGCCCTTGCGGGTATGGGTAGCGCGGTGCCAGCGGACGGACGGATCGACTCCTGGCCCAGTCGCATCCGTCGGGTCGCGCAGACACTTGCGCTGGACGAGCCGGGCCGCTACTACGCGTACGTGTCGCACCTCAGCGGCTTGCGGCAGGAGGGGCTATACACTGATGCCCTGCGCGAGGAGCTCGGTGTGGCGCGGGCGCGGGAGACAATCGCAGAGGCTTGGCGGCGAGCGTCTGCAACAGACCTGCTCGACAAGATGCTGGACACCGACCTGCGCACGTACCTGCCGGACGACCTGTTGACCAAGGTGGACATTGCCTCGATGTCCTGCTCGCTGGAGGCTCGATCCCCGCTGCTCGATCACGAGCTCGTGGAATTCGCGGCTTCGCTGCCTGCAGCGGAGAAGGTTCGCGGCAAGGAGAAGAAGGTGATCTTTCGCCGTGCCCTGCGCGGATGGGTGCCCGACGCGATACTTGACGCGCCCAAGCGGGGCTTTCAGCCTCCGATCGCACGATGGCTGCAGGGGGAGATGGGAGGCTTCGCCAAGGAGGTGCTCCTGGATCGCGCGGCTCTCGCTCGAGGACATTTCCGCCCCGATCGGATCGCTGCGCTCATCGATCGGCACGCCGAGGGCGTCGAGGATCATTCACAGGGCATTTGGAGGCTGCTGATCTACGAGCTGTGGCACCGTCAGTTCGTGGATGGCGCAGGGGAGGACATCTCCGATCGCCACAGCGAGCAGATCGCGACTGCGCAGGTGAGCTAGAGATGGCGCAGTTGCCCAGCTACGCGGTGATCAGCCCGGTCAAGGACGAGGCGCGCGACTTCGAGCGCACGGCTCAGGCCATGCTGGCGCAGACGCACCGGCCGCTGCAGTGGGTCGTGGTGGACGACGGATCGAGTGACGGTACGTTTGAGATCGCCTCCGGCTACGCGTCCGAGCACGATTGGATAACAGTCATCCACGCCCGAACGTCTGGCCGGCGCGAACGGGGAACCCCAATCGTGCGTGCGTTCAATCAGGGTCTCGCCGCGTTGGATATGCGCCCCGACTTCGTGGTCAAGCTCGACGGCGACCTGTTCTTTGCCTCGCACTACTTCGAATGGGTCTCCGCCACGTTCAGCGCTGACCCTCGCGCAGGCGTTGTAGGCGGCATCGTGTTCATCAACGAGGACGGTATTTGGGTCTACGAGCGTACGAGCCACAAGACGGTGCACGGAGCGATCAAGTCCTACAGGTACGACTGCCTGGATGACATCGGCGGCCTGCACAAGTCGATGGGCTGGGATGGGATCGACGAGTACGGGGCGCGTGCTCGGGGCTGGCATGTCCACGTCCTGTCCGAGCTGGGGGTCCTGCATTACAAGAGGTGCGGATCGGCACAGCCATGGCTTCGTTCGCGCTGGGAGGAGGGCCGGGGCGCTCACTACATGGGTTACCGGGTCCGCGCGGTGGCGCTCAGGACGGGCTATCGCATGCTCGTCGCCCATCCGCCGATCTTGGGTGGGATGGTCCTGGGTCTCGGGTTCTGCTGGTATAGCCTCGTCAAAGCGCCGCAGGCCGACCCGATCGCACGTCAGCAGTTGCGAGAGGAGCAGAGGGGAATCATGCTCCGGAGTCTGCGCAGTGGCCGCCGTCAGAGCTCGGCGCTCCCGGGCGGCGGCCCTGCCTACTGGATGACAAGCGCAGGGTCCGCCGTGCCGGCGGACGCCACGTCGTCGACACAGCGCGAACGTCTACTTGACATCGTGTAGTTCCGCTTTGACCAGTTCGAGCCGGTCCCAGGGGAACGATTCGAGTAGCTGGTTGGGACGCTTGCCTTCGAAGTAGCCGGCCGAGCCGATGTAGGCGTCGTTTCCCGTCGTAGTTGGGTCCTGAGCGTAGAACGTGGGAGCTGCCGCAGTGTCGGTGATGAAGATGCCGTAACGTTGCGCCGCTTCGGCGATCATCAACGTCAGCCGGGGAAGATGCAGCGTAGCGAGGTCGAGGGTTGGGTTGAGCCGCAGCTGAGCTCCCTCGGGCAACGAGTTCGCGCTTGTGGACTTGCCGTCGCTGCGGTGTGCCGGCGAGGCGTAGACGCCTGCGCGTGCGTTGGGAATCCCCACCGCCAGGGCATGATTGATCTGGCCGAGCTTGAGGTCTTCAATGGAGATCAGGCCGCCGACGAGGGAAAGCGAGGAGGCAGACGCTCCCCACCATTCCTTGGATTCGGGCCATACGCCGGGTCCAAACACGCCGGCCCCGGATGACACGCTCTGCATGGCGCCGCCCCACGAAGCATGCCAGCCGTTGATGCCATGTACAAGCCTCCAGAATTCCCACAGCCGGTTGGTGCTGGGCTGCGAGACCACCAGGATGCCGTCGGTGCCGGCGGCGGGTTTGGCGTCGGCGGGCAACGGCACGGCGCTCCAGGCTGCGGACAGCGCGGGTTCGGGCATCTTGTGTTGGAGTTCGACCGGCACTGTCGGTTGGCTCTTGGGCACGGTGTAGATCGGGATGCTGTAAGCCGTAGTGTTGATCCAAGGGCCATCTCCGGCCTGCTCGACGGCCTTGATCTCGTTGTCGAACGCGGTTACCACGGAGGCTGAGTTCGGGTCGATCGGAGCATTGGCAGCCAGCGGCTTGTTCCAGAAGCTCGTGGAAGAGAAGAACCGGAAGGGCGCTGTTTCCGATATGGCAGGGGCGGCCGACTGCACGGGTGTTACAGCTCCTCCAACTTCGGGTGATTGAGTCGATGTGGCTACTTCGGATGCAGCCGTTTCTTCGTGTGCGGGCGGTTCCCCTGGGATCACAGAGATTTTTGGCACGAGAGGCTTAAAGCCGCCTTTGTTGGTATTTGTAGACGCAGTCGAGTTTGTAACCAATGCGCTCGGAGCAAGGTGTGGGCTCAGGGCGGAGCTGCGGCCGGCCAGGGAGCTTGCCGCGAGCAGGCCGAGAGCCAGAATCGCGAGGGTCGAAGACGTGAGCCTCGCGGCCTTGAGCGGTGTTCGGTGAGTGTTCATTTGACGAGTCCTTGTCTTTAGCCCGTATACTCAGCGGGCGGCCGTGCGAATCGTTCTTTCACGACCAGCCATCGACCGTCTAGCAGGTGCCTTGGCATCTTGTTGTCTCTGCTTGGACATTCGTCCGGTGGCCGTCGGATTCGCGACAGTAGAAACCCTCAAGAGGGGCGCGGTATCTTGGCGCCAGCGTCGCTTTTCACTGCTTGATCGAGGGCGTATAGTGCAGCAGACAGTAATTCCATGTAATCCCTGTTTTCGATGTACTTGAGCATAGTACGCGGTTAGTCTATTTATGACACATTCACGACTTGGTGTTGCGGCTTTCCCCGAAGCGACCAGTTAGAGCGCAATGGCTACAGTCGCCAGGAACGGAGTCCACCGGCCCGACAACACGTTGATGTCGCCGGGCGTGTCCATCGAGCGAGAGGCCTTCAAGGGCTTCCCCTACGGCCTGCTGGTGCTCGATGGCGATGGCAGCGTCGTATGCGTCAACGACGAGGCCGTGCGTCTGATCACCGAGGCGGGCCTAGCCCCGATGGGTCTGACGTGCTGTGAGCTGCTCGGCTGCTGGCAACCGGGCACGGCGCTGGCTGGTGCGTGTTTGACCGAGCTTGCGCTCGGCGGGCAGGCGCGGTTGCCTGAGGTTCGCGTGGACATCGGCTGCCCGCAGGGTCCGACCGCCGTGTGGGTGGCGGCGGGCAGGATTGGCGACGGGGACTGCCGCGTGGTGTTGCAGCTTCGACCGGGCCTGGCAGGCGATCGGCGCCGGCGGACGGCGCCGGAGTGGGAGGCGGGAGGGCCGAGGCTGCGCATATGCTGCCTCGGTAGGACTGTGGTGGAAACCGCCGAGGGGCCGATGGGCGGGGCGTGGCTCGAGCAGCGCGCGGGGCAACTGCTGAAGTATCTGGTGGCCGAGCGCAGGCGCGCAGTCGCGGTGGACGAGATCGGCGAGAGCATCTGGCCCGGAGCGGACTACGCGGTGGGAGCGAACGTGCGCTACTACGTCCACGCTCTGCGGCGCAGGCTCGAGCCGCAGCGCGCAGCGCGCGAGCCGTCGGTGCTCATCCTGGCGCGCTCGGGCACCTACCGGCTGAGCCTCGAGGAGGTGGAGGTGGACGCCGACCTATTCGAGGCCCACCTGAGCGTTGGCCTGGCGGCGGCCAGGGCCGACCCCCAGCGTGCCGCCGAGGAGCTCGAGCGCGGGCTGGCGCTCTATCACGGCGACTTCATGGCCGACCTGCCCTACGCCGAATGGGCGATGCACGAGCGCCACCGACTGCACGACCTCGCGTGCATGGGCCTGCGCAGCCTGGCGGACATCCGCTTGGAGCAGCGCGTGATCGACGGCGCTGCTCGCTGCCTGGAGCGCCTGGCGATCCTGCAGCCATACGATGAAGACGTGCACAGGCGCCTGATGGAGCTCGACCTCATGCAGGGACGCCGAAGCGATGTGGTGCGACGCTATGAGACGCTGCGCACTAGGATGCGCAACACCTTCGGCCATGACCCGAATTTCACGCCAGCCGACCTCGCCCGCGCGAGGCAATAACAGTCACCGCGCCTACCGCGAGCGTGTAAACCAGCCTTTTTTGGTCCCCCTCGGCGGGTCTCCCGGCGTGAGCACCAGCGCACCCGGGCCGTTGAAGGAGAGTGTGCCATCATCCGATCGAGGCCGGGCGTGAGTGGGCAGACAGGCCCAAGCAAGGGCGCTTCGGCCGAGCAACAGCGCGAGCCGCAAGGGGACCGCAGCGTGACCCTGCGCATGGATGGCTTCACGTGGGAGGCGATCGAGCAGCAGTGCGACGGCCTGGGCGTGTCGGTGGAGGAGTTCATCGCCTTCTCGGCCCTGTACTACCTCGCAGACATCGACAGCGGCCGCGTGGCGCGGCAGATCGCCAGGAGCCCCTACCCGGGGACCTCCTAAGCTTCGGCGCCCGCGCCGGAGGCCCCGACCATGCCTTTGCGCGTCCGCGAGCCGGAGGTGGCGGGCGCGGCGCCGCGGCTTCTCAGCTCGGCGGTCAGCGCGCGGCGCCCGCGGTGGTGCAGCCCGTGCACGGACCCCTCCGAGCGCCCGGTGTGTTGCGCGATCTCGGTTGGCGACAGGCCGGCGATGTGGCGCAGGACGAGCACCTCGCGCTGGTCATGCGGGAGCTTGGCCAGGGCCTCGCGCAGATCGCTCATGCGCTCGCTGCCGAGCTGCTCGATGGCGCTGTCATCGGCGCCCCGCACCTCCTCCACGGGGATGGCGCGCTGGCGGCGGATGTGGTCGACGGCGACGTTGCGCGACACGCGCAGGATCCAGGCGAAGAACGGCACGTCGCGCTCCTCGTACTTGCCGATCACGTGGATCAGCTTGGCGAAGACGTGCTGGGTGATGTCTTCGGCCTCGTGCTGGTCGTGCACGATGCTGCGCACGTACCCGCAGACGTTGTCTGCGTAGCGCGCGTACAGGAAGCCAAGGGCCTCACGATCTCCCTGCTGGGCCAGCTTGACGGCACGCGAGACGAGCGCGCTCGTGGCAATCTCGTCGCGCCCTGTGGCGCCGTGCAGCGACGTAGGCCGCGACGACGCAATGACCGACCGGTCTATCGCAGCGGGCAGTGAGCCGCTCCCGACTGATGTAATCCCCATTGTACCCTCCCTGGTATACGCCAAAAAAGCACCTGGGAAGCTAGGCCAAAGCTGTTGTGCTGCTGTTTGTGAGGACGTTTAATTCCTGTTAAAACACCCCATTTAGCGACCTTCCTGTGAAGGTAGCGCAACATTCCGCTGCACCAAACTACATACAAACAGAGGTGTCGCAAATAGGGACTCTGGAGCGGCTTGTCCGAGGGACCGCAGTGGCCAATTTGCGGTGATTGCCCATGCACCCCTCAAGCGCCCGCTGGCAGCGGACGAAGTGCGAGACAAATGTCAAAAAGTTGGCTCTGTCCCACCGAGCAGGACCGCGGCCGCATAGTCGACGCGAACGCGCGGGTGCGCATGATTCGCAAGGTCGGCTCCAGCGCGGTGGGCGTGGCGCTGGTGGCGTGCGCGCCGTGGCTTGGCTGGTGGACGCTGATCCTGTTCTCGCTGTCGGCGCTGAACTTCCTCAGCATCGATCGCAGAATGGCCCGCAGCGAGCACCCCGAGCGGGTGAGCATGCGGGCGATCATCGTGACCGAGGCTCTGATCGCGTCCGGCGTGGTGCTCAGCGGCGGGCCGCACAGCCCGGCGCTGATGTGGCTGGTCCTGCCGGCGGGCATGGTGGCCGCGCGCTTTCGCCCGCAGGTGGTGCTGGCGGGCATGGCGGTCACGGTCGCTGTGATCCTCGCGGTGACCTTCGGCGTGGACCTCCACGCGACCCTCCACGACCCGGTGCCGGTGATCACGACCCTGGCCCTGCTGGTGGCCAGCGTGTCGATCGTGTGGGCGATCGAGGCGGGCGAGCTGCACCAGCGCGGCGAAGCGACGCTCGATCCCCTCACCGGCCTGGCCAACCGCCGCCAGCTGTCAGAGGACCTGGCGTCGGTGTGGCGCAAGGCCACGCCCGAGCACCCGGTGCGTCTGATCACGTTTGACCTGGACGGCTTCAAGGCCTACAACGACACGTTCGGCCACCCCGGCGGAGATTCGCTGCTCAGGCGTCTGGCGCAGTCGTTTAAGGCGGCGGTAGGCGACTACGGGCGCGCATATCGCCTCGGCGGCGACGAGTTCTGTGCGCTGCTGTGGGGCGACTGTGGCCAACAGATGGTGAGCTCGTGCCTGCAGGCGCTCAGCGCGGAGGGCAAGGGCTTCTCGATCCGCAGCTCGTTCGGGTCGGTGATGGCGCCGCAGGAGACAGTCGATCCCGACCATGCCCTGCAGCTGGCCGACAAGCGCATGTACTCCTACAAGGACTCGGGCCGCGCGAGCGCGAGCAACCAGACGCGCGACCTGGCACTGCAGGTGGTTGCGGTGCACGAGCCCGAGCTGCACAAGCACGCCGAGCACGTAGCAGAACTGACAGCAGGCGTCGCTCGCCGCCTGGGCCTGTCAGAGCAGCAGCAGTTGGAGGTGGTGCGCGCGGCCGAGCTGCACGACATCGGCAAGGTGGCGATCCCGTTTGAGATCCTGCACAAGGCTGGCCCGCTGGACGAGCACGAGTGGGCGCTGATGGCGCGCCACCCCACGATCGGCGCGCGCGTGCTCAGCGCTGCACCGGCGCTGACGGGGGTTGCGGAGATCGTCAGCTCGACGCACGAGCGCTACGACGGCACGGGCTATCCGCTTGGGCTTGTCGGCGAGGAAATCCCCCTGGCGGCCAGGATCGTGTTCGTGTGCGACTCCTACGACGCGATGATCTCCAGGTGCCCGTACGGCCAGTCAAAGAGCGAAGACGAGGCGCTGGCCGAACTGCGCAGGTGCGCGGGCAGCCAGTTCGACCCGCGTGTGGTGGAGGCGTTCCTGGCCGAGCACGGCTCGCGCCAGACCGACCGAGCGCGGCGCGAGGGCTCACCGAGCGCAGCGCAGGGCGATGAGCCGGTGGGAGCGACGGCGGTCGACGGCGCGGCGATCAACGGCGCGACCGGCAACGGCTCGCCGGCGGACCCGGAGATTGCCGAACGCGCGCTGGCGGGTAACGGCGCGGCGGCCAACGGCGCCGCGGCTGGCGTCTGACGAGTCGGGCCAGGCCCGTCCCGCATTTACAGGGACGCTTGGGGTCCCGGGCAGGCGGGCGACGAGCTTACGGTCTTTGTGTACCTGGAGCCATTGCATGAGTTGCCCGGTCACTACATCCACTACGATGTAAGTCGATGGCTGCTCATCCCGCTAAGACACCACCCTTCTCGATCCGGCTCGGCGCGCGGGCGAACCTACTCGTCGCCGATGAGGTCCGTCGTTCTGGGCGTTCGCGCAGCGCAATCGTCGAGGAGCTCGCCGAGGAGGCCGCCAAGACGCGCCTGCATCCCGGCATCGCGTTTCGTGGCAGACCCCGCCGCGCATGGGTGATCGGCAGCGGTCTCGACGTCTGGGAGATCATCGAGATGCTGCGCTCTTACGATGGCGATGATGAGTCGTTGCTGACAAATCACCCGCTCCTCAACGTCCGGCGCCTGCGTGCGGCACAGGCCTACGCAGAGCACTTCTCCGAGGAGATCGAGCCGCTGATCGAGGAAAATCATCGGCCTCTCGAGGATCTCCTCGAGCTCTACCCCTTCCTGCGCAGCGCACCCTCGCGATAGTCGCGCCAGTGCGGCTTCTGCTCGACGCGCACGTCTCCGGACCCAGGGTCGGGCAGCGGCTGGAAGCAGAGGGGCACGACGTACGCGCGCTCGACCAGGAGCCCGAGCTCGAGGGCCTCGAAGACGAGGACGTGCTCGCACTCGCATTCCAGGAAGAGCGCATCCTCGCGACCCAGGACATCCGCGACTTCCCCGCGATCCTGCGCGAGTGGGCGGAGGCGCAGCGCTCACATGCCGGTGCGATCCTCATCTACGGCATCGATCACAGCGAGTTCGAGCTGATCGCCCGCGGCATCCTGCGCTGGCTGGAGTTGTACCCAGAGCCCGCGAGCTGGACCGATCTCGCCGCCATCCTCGACCGGGACTTCGCGTCGGGCTGAAGAGACGCATGAGAACGGCGAGTCCGCGGCGCAGCGGGGCGCGTTTGACGTCGACACTCGCACGCCGGGCCGCGCGCAGATAGCCTTACCCCTCGTGGAGGAGGGTGCGCGACCGAGGGTGAGGCTGCGCCAGGCGGTGCTGGCGGCGGCCGAGCTCGAACCGACGGCGTTGGCGCTGCGCGAGGCGCTGAACATGGGCGAGCCGTTTCGCGACCCGGGCGTTGGCGCGTTCGGGCTGGCCAACGTGGTGTTCGCGCTGGGCGACTGCTTCATCGAGGTCGTCAGTCCCACGCGGGCCGACACGGCGGCGGGGCGCTACCTGACGCGCCACGGCGGCGACGGCGGCTACATGGTTATCTTCGACCTCCAGGACGCCGAGGGCGCCCGCTCGCGCGCTGCGGACCTTGGGGTGCGGACGGTCTGGCAGATCGCGCTGCCCGACATCTCAGCCACCCACCTGCACCCAGCGGACATGCGCGGTGCGATCGTGTCGTTGGATAGCTCCCAGCCGTATGGCAGCTGGCGCTGGGGCGGGCCTCAGTGGACGGCCCGGATCGGGCAGGGCGCGCCCGGACACCTGGCGGGGGTGACGATCGCCGTGGCCGATCCCGATGCGGTGGCAGCACGTTGGGGCGATGTGCTGGGCGTGCCTGTCGGTGGCGATCAGGACGGACCCGTCTTGTCCCTGGATGGCGGCGAGGTGCGCTTCGAGCGTGCCGAGGACGAGCGCGAGCAGGGACTCAGCGAGATCGCGCTAGAGCTTCCGGCCGACGTGCGCGACGGTCGCGACACGCTGGCGCTCGGCGGCGTACACCTGCGCCTGAGCGACCTGGCCTAGCGTCTCGGGCGCCGGATCGAGCTCAGGCGCCGAGCGCAGCAAAGCGCGGCTCGCGCCGCTCGAGGAAGCTGTTGACTCCCTCGACGAAGTCAGGTTCGGTGAACGAGCGCAGCATCAGCCGGTCGGCCTCGTGCAGCGCATCAGACAGGTTGCGCTGCAGGTCGCTGTGGACCTGGCGCTTGATCGTGGCGAGGCTCGCTGGCGAGCAGTTGACGACGAGCTCGCGCGCGTAGGCGAGCGCCTCGTCGAGCACGCGCTCGCGCGGCAGCGAGCGGTTGACCAACCCCATTGCCGCTGCCTCGCGGCCGAGTACCACGCGCGCAGACAACAGCAGGTCGAGCGCGTGCGCAGGGCCCACCAGCCGGGGCAGAATCCAGGAGATCCCGTGCTCGGCCACCAGGCCGCGGCGGGCAAAAGCGGTGGTCAGCTTGGCGTCGTCTGCGGCGAAGCGCAGGTCGCACATGAGCGCCTGCACGAGGCCGATGCCGGCGCACGCGCCGTTGACGGCGGCGATGATCGGCTTGGGGATCGATAGGGGAAACGTCTGGGCGCGCCGTTCGGCGTCGGCGTGCCCATTACCGTGGCCGTGCTCATGTGCCTGGCCCGGCGCGCTGCCGTTGCCAAGCGCCTGCAGGTCCTGCATGTCTGCGCCCGCGCAAAAGGCCCTACCGGCGCCCGTGACCACGATCGCACGCACGTGCGAGTCGCGCGCGCACTGCTCGAGCGCCGCGAAGTACTCGTCCTCCATGGCGGCCGTCCAGGCGTTCATCCTGCCTGGTCGGTTGAGGGTCAGCAACGCAACGCCCTCGTCCACGTCTTTCAAGAGAAATTCGCCCATGCCCTGCTGCCTCCCGCTCGCGCCACCGTGTCAGCTTGAGCCTAGCGGGGAAGTGCAGGGCGTGGGCAGATTGCGCCCTAGCATTGGACGCTGTGCTGGCCTGTAGGTGCCATCTGTCCATCTGACCTGGGAGGCACGGACGTGAAGATCGCAATCATCGGCGCGGGCAACATCGGGGGGACCCTCACCCGTCGCCTGACAGCGCTTGGACACGACGTTTCGGTGGCCAACTCGCGTGGCCCTGACACGCTCACGGATCTCGTCGCCGAGACGGGCGCTCGCGCGGTGACCGTCAGCGAGGCTCCCAAGGGTGCGCAGTTGGTGATCGTGACGATCCCCGAGAAGCGCATCCCCGAGCTGCCTGACGATCTGTTTGCGCCCGCGACAGCGGATGCGGTGGTGGTGGACACCGGCAACTACTACCCGCGCCAGCGCGACGGGAGCATCGCGGCGATCGAGCAGGGCACGCCTGAGAGCCGCTGGGTGGAGGAGCAGTTGGGCCACCCCGTGGTCAAGGCGTTCAACAACATCTATGCAGAACACCTGCTCGAGCACGGCCGCCCGGCGGGCAGCGAGGGGCGCATCGCGCTGCCGGTGGCCGGCGACGACCAGGTGGCCAAGGACGTGGTGCTGGCGCTGGTGGACGAACTCGGCTTTGACCCGGTGGATGCGGGCGGCCTTGACGACTCCTGGCGCCAGCAGCCCGGCACCCCGGTCTACGGGACAGACTTCGACGCGGAGGGGGTGCGCCAAGCACTCGCGCAGGCCAGCAGGGATCGTCCGGCGGAGTTCACCGCGACCGCCACGACATAACGTCGTCGTCGTCGACGTGGCGAAGGCGGCGGGCAGGCGTATGCTCAGCTCATGACGCTCGCCCGACTGCTTGCTCGCGACGGTGCCGGCCTGCTGGCGGGCGGGCGTGTGCATCCTGCAGTGCAATCGACGATCAACAGCCGTCGTGGCGGAGGGGGAACGCTTGACGCGGGCGCGCGCGCCCGCATGGAGCCGCTGGTGGGGCCCACTGAGGATGTGCGCGTGCACAGCGACGCCATGGCCGACGCGCTCGCGCGGTCGGTCCAGGCGCGGGCGTTCACCACCGGGCGCGACATGTTCTTCGCGCGTGGCGAGTACCGTCCGGGCACGCCCGACGGAGATCGACTGATCGCGCACGAGCTCGCGCACGTCTCACAACAGCGCGGTGCTCCGATGGGAGGCGCGCTCACGGTCACCGACCCGGGCGACTCGTTCGAGCGCGAGGCTGAGCGGGTGGCACACGAATCGGCAGGTTGAGCCTTGCCGCTGCGCTTCGTCGACCTCGACGCGCGCATCCGCGAGGGCGTCGGGCAGGTGGCCGCCGCGGAAGCTGATCCCCGCGACCCGCTGGCTGGCCTGTACGTCAGCGATGAGCAGGCCTTGTCGCTTGCCGCCGACGATCCCCCCGCCCACGTCGATGAGCGCCTCGCGCAGCTCGCCCGGTTGCTCGGCCTGGACGAGCTCGAGCAGGCCGTGCTGGCGGTCTGCGCCGCGCCGGAGGTGAGCTGGCGCTACGGCCGGCTGTACGGCTACCTGCACGACGACATGACGCGCCAGCTGGCCTCCCCGCGCCTGGCTGGCGCTCTGCTCGCGGGCGGCACGGTCGCGGGCGAGGACGTGCTGCGCTGCCTGGCCGCCGAGGGCACGCTGCGCCGCAGCGGCGCGGTGACCATGCTCGAGGAGCCGCGCCTGGTGCTCGCCGAGCGGCCGCTGAAGTGCGCCGACCTAATCGCGGCCGCGCTCATCGGTGCAGGGCTCGCCGACAGCCGCCCACCGATGTGCGAGGTGGTCTCGGTGCCCTCGCTTGCGCCCGCCGCTGCCCCGGTGATCGACGAGCTGCGCGGCGCGCTCGCCGCCGGCAGTGAGCTCACCCTGGCGCTCGCCGGTCAGGACGCGCCCGCCGCGCTGGCGTTCGCCCTGGGGCGGGAGCTGCTGCTCGCCTCGGCCGCCGGCCTGGTGGATGCGACGGCGCTGGCAGGCGCGCGCCTGGCGGCCATCCTGTGCGGGCGGGTGCTCGCGTTCTGCGGGCTCGAGCGCCTGCAGCCGGCGCAACGGGACGCCGCGCTTGCGCTGCTGGACGCAGAGTCCGAGCGGACGCTCGTGTGCATCGAGTCCGCCGACGACGGTGCCGTTCTCGGTGGGCGCCCTGCACTGCTGGTGCGCATCCCTGCGCTCGGCCTGCCCGAGCGCCGCGCAGCCTGGTCTGCGTTTGCGCAGGGCGGCGACGTGGGCGATGTGGCGGTCAAGTTCCGCTTGTCGCTGACCCAGATCGAGCACGCGGCCGCCATCGCTCGCGCGAGTGCTCGAGCCCGCGGCGCAGATGTCCCGGATGCCCGCGACCTCGACGGCGGCGCGCGCGGCGCTTCGCGCCACGGCCTGGCCGGGCTGGCCAGCCGGGTCGACGGACAGGCCGGCTGGGACGGCCTGGTCGTGCCCGAGCGCGCCCTGCGCTCGCTGCGCACGATCTCCGCCTTCCTGCGCAACCGCGACAGCGTGCTGCTGGAGTGGGGCG
>Ga0102924_1003260_pt1 | contig 17099 bp, 16 predicted proteins | sample PaiPotPPM11metaG_FD_80116 | JGI IMG/M metagenome (GOLD analysis project Ga0102924, IMG submission 80116) | Iron sulfur acid spring bacterial and archeal communities from Banff, Canada, to study Microbial Dark Matter (Phase II) - Paint Pots PPM... ...
ATGTGCAATGTCCTCTTGAAATGAGGTCAGCGTCTCCAGATTTTCCAGATCGCCGATATGCTGGCTGAGAAAAGCCTGCCGCCCTTTGGCGAGACAGAATGTATTTTTGAGATGTCCGCCACACGCCAGCACCGGTACAGGCGTTTCTTGTGCCAGCGTGAGAGGCTCCGGCGCGTATCCTCGGGCGCGCCGGAAAAACTGGGTATCCCCGCCAGCGACGCGCAGCACCGAATCATCGCAGCGCGCGTGAATCTCCCGGTTGTGGGTCAGCACGCCATCGGCCAACGTTTTTAAGCGCTGGTAAGCCTCCTCGTCACGGTAGGCGATCGGTTCATCGCTCAGATTGCCACTGGTCATGACCAGCACCATCGGGCGACCTGGCTCGCTCAGCGTGGCGAGGGCGTGCAACAGGAGATAGTGAAGCGGTGTGTAGGGCAGCATGAGGCCCAGCGTGTTATAGGCTGGCGCGACGCCTGGAGCTAGCTGACTATCGGGGCGCTGTGTGAGCAGAACGATGGGGCGCTGACGCGCTTCCAGTTGCGCTGCCTCGGCTGCACTCACCTGGCAGAGGCTACGCGCTGTTGCGAGGTCGGGCACCATGAGTGCGAACGGCTTGACCTCGCGATGTTTGCGCTGGCGCAGGCGTTGAACTGTGTCAACATCAAGCGCATTGCAGGTCAGATGATAGCCGCCCAGACCCTTGATGGCCAGAATCGCCCCGCTGGCCAGACGTTGTGCCGCCTGCACAAGTGGCTCTCGTGTGTGCTGTTGGGTATCCTCGCACCCTTCAGCAGCGGAGAAGCGCGCGAGCTTCTCGTTCCAGAGCAACAGTTGTAGCTGTGGACCGCAGTTCGGGCAGGCGTTCGGCTGGGCGTGAAAGCGGCGATTGAGCGGGTCATCGTATTCTGTTTGGCAAGTTGGACAAAGCGGGAAGGCACTCATCGTCGTCTTCGCGCGATCATACGGCACATCCTGCACGATGGTGAAGCGCGGGCCGCAGTTAGTGCAATTGATAAAGGGATACTGGTAACGTTGGTTTGCCGGATCAAAGAGTTCGCGCAGGCATTCCTCACAGACTGAAGTATCTGGCGAGATGAGCGCGCTCCGCTCGCTGTTCGCTTTGCTCTGGGTAATGATGAACGCACTCTCGTGACGCGGCGCGATCGGTTCAACAATCACTGTATTGACGCGGGCTAGCGGGGGAGCATCTTCACGCAGGGCACGTTGAAAGGCGTCCAGCGCGTCCTTTTTTCCCTCGACCTCAATGATCACGCCCGCGCTATCATTAAAGACAAAGCCGACCAGGCCCAGACTCGACGCCTGAGCATAGATAAATGGCCGAAAACCCACTCCCTGAACAATCCCCTGCACCAGTATCCGTCGCCGTTGCAGCCTGTCACCATCATGAACTCCCATGAGCTTATTTTTCCCCCCGCGCGAAATCCACAAGCCACTCACACCACGCGTCCAGTCCCACGCCCGTCCGGCAGCTTACCTCGAACACACGCAGATGGGGATTAATCGCAAAGACCTGCCGTTTGACCTTCTCCAGATCGTAATCCACATAGGGCAGCAGATCGAGCTTATTCAAGACCAGTACCTGTGCCGTAGCGAACATCTGTGGATATTTCGCTGGCTTGTCATCTCCCTCAGCTACGCTCATGACCACCACGCGCAGATCTTCTCCCAGCTTCCAGGCTGCGGGACAGACCAGGTTGCCGATGTTCTCGATAATGAGCAGTTCAATCTGAGACAGTTCAATTTTCGCGAGCGCGTCGAGGACCATATGCGCCTCCAGATGGCACGCTCCCCGCGTGTTGATCTGCACTGTCGCCGCGCCCGCCGCTTCAATGCGCTCGGCGTCAGCGCTGGTCTCGATATCACCCTCTATCACGCCAATGCGCAGTTTGTTGCGCAGATATGCGATGCTGCACTCCAGCAGCGTGGTCTTGCCAGCTCCTGGTGAGCTCATGATGTTGAGCGTGCGGATCTGTAGGGTTGTTAACGTCTGCTGGATTTCTGCTGCAATGGTTTCATTGGGGGCCAGGATGTTCTGGGCAATGGTTACCTGGGGCATAGACTCACCTCACCACCTTACTTTTACTCTCTATTCGATTTCCATTTCAAGAATGTGTAATTCTGTGCCGGAAAGAATATCGGCACTCCATTCTGCGCAAAGTGGGCAGCGCGGGACAAACTGTTCAACGACAAATTCCCGCGCGCAGTGTTGGCAGTGGGCCAGATGGGGCACCGTCTCAATCAGCAAACGCGCGCCTTCCAGAAGTGGCGAGAGGCCAGCCAGCATCTCAAAACTGAATGTTAAAGAATCAGGAAAGATCCCGCTGGCCTCGCCTATCTGGAGCCGCACACCTTTGACGTGTGTGGCTCGGCATTCGCTCGCGCGCTGTTCAACCACATCCACAATACTTTGCGCAATCGCGAGTTCGTGCATATCTACCTCGCTCCGCGTTCCAGGAGCTTTGCGATCTCTGGGAGCTACATCGCGCGGATACGCATATAGCGCTTGAGGTCGGGAACATTATGGTAGAAAACGTAACCTGCTACCACGGCTGCCACCACTGCTACGAGCTTAAACATGAGTTATTCCTTTCCTGGTCTATCCTTCCTCATTTGTGCTGGCAACGCCTTGATCGAGGCGTTTGCTCGCACAAAAAAAGGATTTTCTACGCACTAAGCAATTTCTCAACGAGCGAGTCAATCATCTTCACTGCCTCAACGACGGCAGCCTGAACGGGTGCGCTCAAACCCATCTGCATTTCGGTGTAATCTTCACCATAGTCAAATAGGACTGGTTCGCAACCGACCAGCAAGATCTGACGTGTCCTGGCTCCCAGGCTTCTGGCGAAAGCAAGCACCCTCACCGGGTCCATGCTATGGGCATCCAGCGCAACTCTCCCTGCCTCAGCACCTTTCTCCGGGCTGCACGCGCTCAAGTCCGGCTCTATTAGATAGAGCGTCCCCGGCTTGCCGCCTCGCGGCGTGGCATCAACCAGGATCAGGGTGTCGTAATCATCCAAAAGGGTATAGGCCAGTTCTACGCCCCGAATGCCAAAATCGCTGACTAGCACTTCTTGTGGGTAAGACCGGCTTCGCAGGTGTTGGACGACTTCAACTCCAAAACCGTCGTCACCCAGGAAAATATTCCCTATACCTGCAATCAGTATACGCCTGCACCTACAATCCGTTTTTGGTGATGTGCTCATGCCCCTGCCTCTAGCAGTTCCACCTCTTCTGGGAAGAAGAAGAAGCGGTGGCCGGGCATCACGCGCTCATCCCACTGTTCCCTGCCCGGATCGTCATCGATGGTTACCACCACGTAGAGGCGATTCTCAAAGTCCTGCTGAATAGCCTCGATCCGCGCCGTCTTGCCATCGAGGAGCAGATCGAAGACGTCAGAGCGCGCTTTGGGATGCAGGCGCACCGCGTCTCCCACGCGGGCCTCTTTGCCCGCAATCTTCACCACGGCTGGTGGCAGATAATCCTCGCCCGGATACTGCTGGAGACGCGCAAGCGGCGTGTTTTGCGATCCCTCAACCTGTTCAGTCTCGCCTGAGCGCAGCTTGCGAATGGTGCCGTGGAGTTGCATGAACTGCTCCGATGTGAGTGCCTCGGTGCGCTCTAGCAGCTCGCGCACTCGAGGATCTCCCTGGCGCATCTCGTCTTTCTCCTCATCGCTCAGGGTCAGGATACGCAGGGTGAGGATCTCATCGATCTCGGTGCCATCGAAGAGCGTGCCGGGGCTTTCTGGCGCGATCTGCGGATAATCGTAGAGAATAATCGGCGAGGAGAGCATGGTATCCTGCTCACCCTGCTCGCCGACCAGTACCGGCCAGGTGCGGCGATTCTGACAGTCCCGCGCCGCGTCTTGCAACTCATCAGGCGTTTCCAACAGCGAGAGAAAGCTGCCCTCGGAGACGCGCAGAATGGTATGGGTTGAGATAAACGACTGCAAGAGGATCGCATCCCGGCGTTCCTGTTCCGCGCTGCCAGCTGGCGTGGTATTCTCGATGTGGACGCTGAGCCGGTAGAGGTTCGCGTCATGCTGGTTAGGAACGCGCTCGGCGGCGATGGTCACCGCGCCTGCAAGCATTTGTTGCTCACGCACAATCTCCGTGTCGGGCTCGTTGGCCGGGTGTTCGACCATGCGTCCGCTGGGAAACGCGATGTCGACGCGCCTGGGCCGGGCAAGCAGTTCGCGCAGGGGAACATGCTCCACGCTCACCTCGCGCTCGATGCCCTCTTCCCAGGGTTCGTAGGCGAGCAGGCCAGCCATCAGGAAATGCTTCTGTCCATTCGCGTCCTGCTCCCGCGTGTTTGCAGGCACGGGTTGTGCCACGCTGCGTGTGAGCAGGTGCAGGAAGTTCACTGTGATGTCGAGCGATGTAGTAGGCTGGCCCGTGATCAGGCATTCTGTGTGCATGTTCCAGGGCTCGATCCCGCCATTGGCCTCGCTATACTCGCGCGGATAGACCACGCCAAATGTCCAGCGCTGGCGATTTTTGATGGCCGAGTGCCGGTAGGGATAGAGCAGATACCCCTCGTACAGAACCGCGCTCGCGATCTCCTTGACCTTCTCCATCTTCATGGGCGCGCCTCCTTGCTTCGTTTCTTCTCCAGACCGGGTGAGCTGGCTCTTCCTCCGTGCGGGCGAACAGTCTGATCGCTGTTCTCGTCGCCTGCCTGGAAAGGAAAGCTCGATTGCGCTTCTCTTTGCCCGCTTTGAGCGGAGCTTCGTCTCTTATCCAGATCGGGCGCAACGCTCGATCGCGTTTCTCTTTGCCCGATCTGAGCGGAGTCACCATTCTCTAAAAGCTGTACAACGACCTGATCCCAGGTGGGAAGCTTTTGTCTGGCTTTGTACTGGTAGAGCTGATCAAAGACATCTTTTTGCAAACGCAGCCACGCGCTATTGGGATAGTAGCGCTGGATCATGGCCCGCCAGAGCGAGACCGGCAGATCGTAGGTCGCCTCTTTTTGCCAGGAGATCTGCCCGGCCTGCAAATTCCCCGCCTCGCCGGAGTAGAAGACCGTTCCGCTAAACAGGAAATTCAGCGGAATCTCCCCATCCTCTAACGCGTCGAAGTATTTCGTACTTACCACCTCGAAGTCGTAGGTGCAGGGGACAGGCAAATCGACCAGGCAACTGCCGGTAAACTGGGGCAGCGCGGTGCTCACATGCGTCCAGAGCATCTCGCGGAGCGTCTCGCCCCAGCGCTGTGGCTCGCCGAACACATCAAGCAAGCGCTCTTTGGCCTCTGGGCTGTAACGCCGCCGTGTGACCGCGAGTTGAATTTGACTGCGCAGGGAGACGCTATGGATGGGTGTGCGTTCATTGGCGTTGGTGACGCGTAGCTTGAAAACGAGCGTGGGCTGCGCGGCAAATTTTGGGGCTTCCGCCCCGACGACTTCAAAGTTCAGGTCTGGTGCAGGCATTATCCTCTCCTCTCAGATTCTCAATTCTTAGATCGGACTGGCGGCCACGCTCGTGATCCGCATTAATCTGCTTGCTGACTGTGACCGCAGGAGACGCTTTGGCTGCCAGTTCCGTGAAGAAGGTAGCTATCGCGTCCCTGGCCTCTGTGCCGCCACTCAAGCCTTTCCAGGAAGTACGCAGCAGGCCAATGAGGCGATAGCAGACATCGATCGGAACGATATAGTAGGTACGCGCCTGTTCAACGCGGTTAATTAACAGCGCTTCAACGTCGGGCTCTAGCTCGTTCAGGATCGGATTGGCCGCGAGCAGGGTTTTCCAGTTGTCCAGATCGAGCAGCGATTCTGTCGCGCCCGCCGGGCTGGGATAGAAAGCCATCACGCGTCCGAACTCGCTGCTGCGGAAGATGTAGACCATATTGACCGGGAGCATTAGTTCGTTCCATTGTTCGTCCGTCATCTGAAACTCTAGCAGCGCGAGAGTGCGCTGGGGAATGATCTGGTACTTGCCCGCGTTCGCGCCTCGCGGGGCAAACAGCAGCGCGCAGGCGTTACAGGTGCAGAGCAGCTTATGATGGGCGAGATCCAACATATGGCGATGTTCGCGCCCCAATGGGGCAGCGCACATCTCGCAATGCTCCTCCGCTGTGGGCGCTGGCGCTGTGGATGTTGGCTCGCGCTCTTGCATGAAGCGACGTAGCACGTGCAGAGACGCAGGGGAAGGTTGATTCTCATGATGAAAAGCAGGTGTTGACACGATCCTCACCTCGTCCCGGAAACGGTGGCCTGGCTCTTCTCCTGGCCTGGTTGCGCGCTTGCCTCTTCGCCTGCGGGCGCGTGCTCTTTGCGTTTGCGCGTGGGCAGGAATTTGACTGGCTTAGGCGCTGGCTGTGGCACGTCATCTCCTTCGATACGGATCTCATCCAGGTCTGGAGCCGCTCCATAGATCGCGCTCTCGATACGCTGTTTGAGCGCGCCCGTTGACGCGGCGCAACCGTGGCAACTGCCCGTGAGCCGTACATAGGCAATGCCTTGCTCAATACGTAGCAGCTCGACCGTACCTCCCTGAGACTTCACCGAAGAGCGTACTTTGTCCAATGCCTGGCGAACCCGCTCCTCAAGCCCCATGGGATGCAGCCCGTACAGCAGCATGAGCGCTCCCACCAGCTCATCCTGCGCGAATGTTTCGATTAAGCTCTGGCCAGCGGCCTCAGCCTGGTCGGTTATTTCCAGCATCCGTTTGAGGCTCGCGCCATACATCTCCAGCAGCGCGTGGAGCAACTCCTCGGTTTTTGCGCGCACCTGCGGATCAGGGAAGGCTGCCACTTCCTGAATGAGCACCTCAATCTGTGCCGCCTGGCTCTGGCGTTCCCGCACATCCATATTCCACCTCCTCACTCACGAGAGCGTGAATGTATTGACATAATAATACACAAATCTATTCTCAATCGCACCGTCATAGCATACAGGCTGTGTTCAAGCCAGACAGGCAACGGCCAGAAGGAAAGCAGCGGTTGCTCTCCTCCTGGTCGTTGCAGCGAGGCCAGGACACGAAGCCAAGCTTCTTCTACACGCGGGTGAACGAGAGCTTGCCCATGGCTCATCTGCGTGTAGAGATGAAGTTCGCCTTCATCTCATTTCCCACTCTACGGTGTGGCGCCAAAGGTTGGCGAATGCGTCAAATCCAGTTCGTTGCCCTCGCCCAGGTACATGTGGACGCCGCAGGGCAGGCAGGGATCGAAGCTGCGCACCGTGCGCATGATATCGATACCCTTAAAGTTCTCCGGCCCATTCTCCTCGAAGATTGGCGTCCCCTGCACAGCATCCTCGTACGGACCAGGAGTGCCGTAGATGTCGCGTGGGCTGGCGTTCCAGGGCGTGGGCGGATAGGGATGGTAGTTGGCAATCTTGCCATTCTCGATCACCATATGATGCGAGAGCAACCCACGCACTGCTTCGTGGAAGCCACAGCCAATTGCTTCTTTCGGCACCGTGAAATCGCTCCAGGTCTTGGTGTGGCCCGCGCGGATCTCGTCAAGCGCCTTCTCGACACAATAGAGCGCCACCATGGCGGAATATGCCTGGAAATACGTGCGTGCCCGGTTGCGTTCGAGCGCGTTGCTCCACCTGGGAACCTTCCACTCAAATTCCACCGCAGGTTTCAGCATTGTCTTGGGCAGGCGAATCTTCACACTCTTGCCGGTTGCCTTGATATAGCCACCCAGATCCACCAGACCAGCCAGAGCCGTGGTCCACAGACGTGCGATGGGGCCGCCGCCGGTATCGAGGGCCAGGTAGTCGCCGGTGCGCTTATCGTACCAGCGCGGCGACATCACCCAGGTATAGTTGCCCGCGAAATCGCGCTTCTGCGGGCGCGGCAGCGTCGTCTGGTTCCAGGGATGGAGCTTGTCAACCGGATTGCCCAACGGATCGCGATCGACAAAGGTGCGCTCGCTCTGCCAGTCCTCGTAGTAAGAACTACCCAGCAGAATACGAATGCCCAGGTTGATATCCACCAGGCTGGTGGTGATCAACTCGCCATCTACTATCACGCCTGGAGTGACGAACATCGCGCGTCCCCATTTGTCCATCGTGCGGTAATCATAGTCGCACACATCGGGGTCCTGGAACGCGCCCCAGCAACCCAGGAGGGTGCGTCGGTAGCCCACCATCTCGTAGCCGGGCAGCGCCTGGTAGAAGAAATCGAAGAGGTCATCGTGCAGGGGCACGACTTTCTTCATAAACTCGATATACTTCATCAAGCGCACCAGATAGTCGGTGAAAACTTGCACGGTGGCCACGGTGCCCACGCCGCCGGGATAGAGCGTGGAGGGGTGGACGTGACGGCCCTCCATCAGGCAGAATTTCTCACGCGCCAGCCGGCTCATCTGGAGCGCTTCGCGGTAGAACTCGCCGCTAAACGGATTGAGCGAGCGCATGATGTCGCCGATGGTGCGGTAGCCATGATCTTTGGCATGCGGGGCCTCGGTTTTATTCGCCAGCTCCAATACACCAGGATTCGTCTCTTTGACCATCTGCTCACAGAAATCAACGCCCACCAGGTTCTCCTGGTAGATGTTGTGGTCAAACATATACTCAGCCGCCTCACCCAGGTTGATAATCCAATCGCCCAGAAGCGGTGGTTTGACTCCATAGGCCATATTCTGCGCATAGACCGAGCACGTCGCATGATTATCTCCGCAGATGCCGCAGATGCGGCTGGTGATAAAATGCGAATCGCGGGGATCTTTACCCTGCATGAACAGGCTATAGCCGCGGAAGATCGAGGAGGTGCTGTGGCACTCCGCGACTTTGCGCGCTTTAAAATCGATTTTGGTATAGATGCCCAGACTGCCCACAATGCGTGTAATTGGGTCCCATGACATGTCCACGAGCTGTGGGGCTTGGGCCGGCGTTTCTTCTCGCCTTGCTTGCGTCGCCATACTAACTACTCCCTCATAATCAAACGTTTGTTGCGCTAGGCCGCCGCTGCTCAGTGGGCCTGTAGCCGGTGGTCAGTTCGCGTCCTACATGCCGCCAGTGCGGCTCTTCATTGAGCGTGTGGTTGGTGATCTTACGCAGTTGGCGGATCATCGTGCCATAGACGCCCATGATCGTGGACGAGAGCTTGCCTCCCGGTGGCTCATCCATAAACGGCATGAACTTATCGGGGAAGCCAGGCATCGTGCAGCCGATGCAGATGCCGCCCACGTTGGGACAACCGCCCAGGCCAGCCATCCAGCCGCGTTTGGGCACGTTACATTGCACCACCGGTCCCCAGCAGCCCAGTTTCACCAAGCATTTGGGGGAACCATACTCGTTGGCGAAGTCGCCCTCTTCGTAGTAACTGCCGCGATCGCAGCCCTCGTGGACCGTTTTGCCAAAGAGCCACGTTGGGCGCAGAGCATCGTCCAGCGGGATCATGGGAGACATGCCTGCCGCCTGATAGAGCAGGTAGAGCAGCGTCTCCATGAAATTATCGGGTTGGACCGGGCAGCCAGGGACGCAAACGATTGGAATCCCGGCTTTGGAGCGCCAATTCCAGCCCAGATAATCCGGCAGGCCCATCGCTCCAGTGGGATTGCCCTGCATGGCGTGAATGCCGCCATACGTCGCGCAGGTACCTGCCGCTACCACTGCCCACGCTTTGGGAGCCAGACGGTCGATCCATTGGGTGCTGGGAATCGGCTGACCGGTCGCGGGATCCCTGCCCATGGCCGCCCAATAGCCCTCGGCTTTGATGTTTTCGTTGGGGATCGAGCCTTCGATGACGAGGACAAATGGATCCAGTTCGCCGCGCTCGGCTTTGTACCACCAATCCATGAAGTTATCGCCCACCTCCACGGCCAGCTCAGGATTGTGCAGGTGGACCTTGGGAAGTCCTGGGATGTTGCCCATGACGACATCCTCGATACTTGGTTGTTCCGCAGCGGTAATCGAGATCGTATCTCCATCACAGCCCAGGAAGTCATTCATCCAGATGATATGGACCTCCTCCACACCCGCTTTGGTTGCCATAATGTACCTCCTCTCACACGTGTCTAAAGTAATATCGCTACACGCCGGACATGCTACGGGAAACTGGCCAGGAGTGAAATGCCCACACTGAGGGAATATGACCGTGCAGCCCTATTATGCAACGAAAAGAAGTGATGTAATGCAATATGTTGTACTACATACACTTGTAAGATACGCGGCTTCACCAAGTTAACAATGAAACATGATTCATCCCTAAATTTGCGGATGAGCTAACGAAAAAGAGCCTCCTTGGTGGTACAAAGAGAAGGAGTCACTTCTCTTTGTATCACCAAGGAGGTTTTGCAGGTACTATCAATATACCACGTGCCCTTTAAACAAGCAGAACTCGGAAGAACAGGCAGAGGCGTTGGCGCAAGCGGTGGAACAGTTCTTGCATCCGCTGCTGGTCTGCTTAGACTTGGTGCTGGATAGCCGATTATCACCTGGCTGATCTCCAGGGCAACCAGAAGAGTCCAGGGCACCTCACCGGACACCTGCGTGCTTGGGCCCAGGCTCCCGGATGGGATGCCGTTCACCAGCGCACCATCCAGTTGAAGGTCCTGGCTCTCTGCGTCACTCATCCTGATCCGACTCTGACTGGCCAGTCTTTCTGGCTGGTCGTGTGTCGGCGCGATCAGAACCTGCCTCCCTGGTATCTGTTGACCAACGAGCCGATCACCTGCGTCGACGATCTCTGGACCCTGGTCTTTGCCTACTCCCGGCGCTGGCAAATCGAGCAAATGTGGCGCGCGTGCAAAAACGAACTGGCGAATGATCCGTCCTCGCCTGCACGACTGGGAGCATCGTCGTCGCTTGCTCATGCTCGCCAGCCTGGTCTATGCCTTTCTTCTCGAACTGATGAAGCCGCAGTGGGAAGGCACGAGGGACTGGGTCATGCACTTCTGGTGCCATCGCACCGGTGCCTGGACCCGTCAGACTCTCGTGCCTTTCACGCGCTTACGCACTGCCCTCAGTCAGCTCTGGATCGCCTTTCCCCCTTCCATCTTGCTCCCAGGCCGTTCCTCCCCCGGCGCTGCCTTCCGCCTCTTCCATGATTCGTGATGAATCATGTTTTCCCTTAATTAGATGGAAGCATCTACACGAAAAATATGCTGGAGATGATACTCTAGATAGTGGGATAATGGTCGTTGCGCGTTAGCAGGCAAAAGGAGATTCTCACTCAGTAGATCGGCGAAATATGGACTGACGCCCTGATCCTTCATGATGCTTTCTTGCAATATCCCAGATCGCAGTACTCCATAGAAATCCCCAACCGCAATATACCCCTGATCAAAGGCCGCATCGTGCATCGGGCAAGCCGCCAACCCATTGCGCATATCTACTCTTTCCCGTTCATTAGAGACTGCCCAGGGTTTGATATGTGAGGCGCGCAACAGGCTACTCCCAGTTTTCAACAGTGTATAAGGCGAGAAACCACAAAATACACACGTATAGCCACAATTCCGTAGTACATCACGGGCAAAGTAGTGCTGAACCAACCGCACTCGTCGCTCCATCAACTTCTCAGTTAGCCGATCGCCAAGTTGAAAGGCTTGATCAACCCTCTCTAGCTCCATTTGTACCCCTGCCTCTCGTAGCAAATGCTGAGAGCTGCTGGGCAGTTCGTATTGTCCCAAAAGTTCACCACGTTTAGCATTTTCCCCAAGCCCATGCAAGAAATCAGGCAATGCATTTTCTCCAAGAGAAATATCACGCGCCGTACTTAAAATGGCATGGTAAAGGCTGGCATAGAGATCTGGTTGCTCTGCTAATGTCGCATACAACAAAGGCTCCAGCCGGGAACTATGCGATCGTGAACCATCAAGATTGAGCATTTTATTGGTAATCGATCCAGCAGTGCGGCGAAAAAATAGCGCCAATGATTTGACAGCATCGGGCACCTGATCAATATTCCTGCCGCCATAACGGTGTGGATTGAGCAATTCAAACAGGCCATAACAGAGCAGCGTTTCTACAGGATTAAACGCTTCTTGCCTCCGCCCAGGCTCAGGGAGCGGGCGTGCCAGAATTGCTAACAGATATGTCCTGATCATCTGTGTTGGTAAATCTAGATACCTTTGTAGCCCTTCTTCGCCTGTGTCTTGTCGCTCCATTGATTAAACCTAATTTATCCTCGGACCCACTTAATAGAAATTGTAACCGCTTTATTATACAAGTATATTGCTCGCTTGTTCGTCTCATAGCATACTTACAAACCAAAACGGTTATTCCTATGATTGGTGAGCCACCTCACTACTCACTGGGCCTATTCGCGACACACAATTAAGAGAGAACTGAGGAAACAAGGTCTGAGTCCTATTGGTGTCCGTGTATCATGTAAATAGGAGGTCCCGTGGCCTATTTGCTCATCGGGAGGAGCAAAAAGCGCCAGTTGACCGGTTGGCGAACGTGGAAATGTGAGAGAGGGCGAGTATGCAAAACTTGCAAAACGTGACCCTGGAGGCTGAGCTGAGTGATGAGGCGCTTTTATATGCCATTGCCGATGGCTCTGGCTGGGCCATGGAATCGCTGTACACACGGTATTATCGTCTGCTCTATACATTGGCCTATCGCATGGTGGCCAACCCACAGGTAGCCGAGGACCTGTTGCAGGATGCTTTTCTCGCCGTATGGCGGCGCTCTAACACTTATTCACCCCACGCGGGCGCGGCTCGCAACTGGCTCTTCTCGATTCTGCACCATCGCGCGATTGATCACTTACGTAAACTGCACCGCCGAGGCACAATCCAGGAAGCTCCGCTGGACCTGCTTGATCTGGACGAAAAAACGGCAAGCGGGGATGTCTGGGAAACTGCCTGGCATCTCGTGCAGAGTTCTCAGGTGCATAGTGCCCTACTCAGCCTTCCACCGGAGCAACGGATAGTCATCGAACTGGCGTATTTCCAGGGCTGGACCCATAGCGAAATCGCCCAGGGCACACAGATGCCCCTGGGCACCGTCAAGGCCCGTCTGCGCCTGGGCCTGCATCATCTCAAACAAGCCCTGGAACAGGTAGGCATAGACGAAATTTAAGTCTAGCGTGCAGCAGACCCGTCTAATCGCTAAAGGCGGTTTTGAGATAGACCAGGACGCCGCCCGAAGCCAGCAGGAGGAAGCAGCCCCAGATAAACCTGTTCTCGCTATTCGCAGTAAATCCCAACCAGACCAGATAGATGCCAAAAATCAAGCCCAGCACAGAGGCCAGGCCAATCAGCGTAGGCACAAATTTGTTGAGCCCAACAAAGGCCAGCCCGAAGAGAGCCAGGCCAACAAGTACAATAGGGAGTAGCATTTGCCCCTCACTTTCCCAACCAAACCACTATTTTTAAAGCATTTATTTGCTCCTACTTACAGTATAGCCTCAAGCAAAAATAGCTCGCCGAGAAGAATTTAAATAACGGACTTTGATGTTTATGGCAGAAAAAATCTAAGAAATAGATTTTTTCTGCCATAAACATCAAAGTCCGTTAGGAATAAATATGGCGGCTCGTCCTATTCGCCACAACGCGCATGCAGGCAAATAAATCATTTACCCGAACACAGATACGTTGCGACTTGCAGAACGAGCCGCGATCCCATGAACTGAGCCACGGTGTGTCCCCCCCAGGACATGATCCTTATGGCTTCTTTCCCCCATACGTATGATAATATGCACATAGTAAGAATCGGGTTGATATTGCGTTGAGAATACATGAAGATTAGAAATAAGGGTCTTTTTTCTGGTTAAGAAATACGCTTCCCGATTATTTGTCTGTACTCCGATTATGTATCTTTCAATTGAAACATAGGCGCTGCTTCAATTTTAGCAGACAGTTCGCGCACAAAACGCGATTCCCGGCCACGCACCGTGACCAGGTAGAGCATCTCGGCGGCCCGTGTCATGCCAACATAGCAGAGCATACGGGCGCGTTCGACCTCCAATTGCGCTTCTTCCTCATCCTGAACGGCGCGCTCAGCACGAGGAAACTCCCCCTCATTCAGGCTGGTGAGAAAAACGACCGGAAACTCCAGACCCTTGGCCGAATGGATCGTCATGATCTTGATTTGCTCTTCCAGAATATTGAATTCGCGATCGCTGCGCAAAACAGCTCGCAGGCCGTTGCCCACGAGAATATCTTTGCAGCGCTGGCACATGCGGTTATCAGGGCACAAGACCGCGATATCAGAGAGGCGACACTGCTGCGTATTCAACAGCTCAAGAATCTGCTGGTAGACCACATCAATCTGCTCATGGCTGGTTGCCGACGTAAGTAGCCTCGGCTTCTCACCAGCTCGTCGGGTCCATTGGGGATCAACATATTCGTTTAAGGAGCGCATCAGGGTATTCTGCATGATCAAATGAGAAGCGGCCTCGGCTATCTGACAGGTGTTGCGGTGATTCACACGCAGATCGACTGGTTTGAGATCCTGAGCCTCGTCTACTACAATATCATCGTAGAGCCTGCCCAATGGTCCACGCGTGGCCTGCTCTAGAACCAACAAGGCAGCATCTGCCCACTCGTGAATATTAGTGGTAGCCAGACGCTTTTGATAGGCCTCGTAGACGCGCCAAACAGCCTCACGCTGAACGGGACCCAGGGCTGTTTTGCGCCCATAACGTCTGATCGCCTTATAGGCATCCACGCTGACCAGGCCCAGACCCTTGATGACATGCTGAATTTCGTCACTAAAGAAGGTGTCATCGCGCTTGAGCACCAGCGTAGCATCCGTTGCACGCCCCTCGGCTATAGCCTCGTGTAGATATTGCCGAGCACGCTGCAATTGAGAATCGCCAGGACGATGAAAACGCGAACCGAGCAACGATGTCATCACACTATGGGCCGTTTTCACCTCCAGATTATCCGGCAAGGGGCCAATGAGCTCCTCAATCAGCGTCTTTGTCACAGAAGCGAGCGTGCTGTTATACGTCACAACCAGCACGCGCCGCCCCTCTTCCGCCAGGCGAATCGCCCGATAAATACCAATGGTTGTCTTGCCACAGCCAGCCGTGCCTTTGAGCAGAAGTAGAGGAATATGCTTCAGATCAACATACTGCTGCTGATCAGGCTCCAGATTGAGCATCAATTTTTTAATACGTCCCTCAAAATAGCCATCCAGGCGATCGAGACGTGTACGATAGAGTAGCTGTGAAGGGTCGAGCAACACTGTTTTCATTTTTGGCGAAGTAGCCACATCCAATAAATGATTGCGCGCTGGCTCTGGCAAACCTGGCAATCCTAAAACCTCATCCGTTGTTTGCGCTTCCTTAACGGCCTGCACCAGATCACCCGGCACCCCTAGTACACGCAAGTATGCCTCGCGAAAATAGGCAAACGCGTTACTATTCCCTAAAGCATCGTCAAGCGGGCGCGAAGCCGCAGCATAGAATTGTGCATCCCGATATACTGGCGCGGGAACTTCAGACGTGGGTAGTTCTAGCGCAGCAAGCGGATCTACAGGCGCTTGCCAGAAAAGGAATTTGGCATCGTGATTAAAACTCAGCTTACGCGCACGGTCTACGATCACATGGCCACCGAGATACCACAGTCGCAAGATGTTCTGCTGGATTTCGTAAAGTAAACGCATGCCCTGGTCAATATAACACTCCCAAATATCCTCACCCGCCTGCTTTAACCTATGAGCATTGAGCGAAGAATGAGAAGGATCGGCCAGCAAATAGACTATTTTACGTCTGACAATCTCCTGTTTCTGTGGCTGAAGCTGTTGAAAGGCCAAATCAAAATCCCGGCTCATGATTACTTCCTTGAACATGATGCTATTTTCTCTCTTTCGCCATTGCAATCACTGAATATGAATATACTACTATAAATACATGTATAGTACAAGAGGATATAGAGTCAAGATTCCATCAGCAATCGAAAGTTAATAAATGACAAGAAAAACTCGCATTTCCTTCCTGTAAGGTGTAGCGCCGATGCTCGCCATCGGTGTGGGAGTGCGATCGCCCAACGTGTAGCGCCAATGCAGGTCATCAACGTGGGCACACGCTTCTACCGCTTTTCTCTAAATTTGCCTTCATGTGGTTGACAATCCGGGTACAATAGCACGTAGGATTTCCTCTGGAAAAACAAATCAAGAGCGCCGGAATCCGGGGATTATGTACCTCTCACTTACAGCCACACCAACGCTGTGGCTGCCACAAGGCGAGAGAAAGAAAATCACAAAACAACATGTCCGAAGAATTCATGGCCGCGCGCCAACGAGCGCGCCAGGCATTTATCGCACTCATCACGGGAGACGACGCCAGCATTGACCTGGCGCGCGCGGCACTCTTGATCGCCGCGGAAGAGTATCCCGCGTTGGATGTTGACCAGTACATGGATCGCCTCGCAGAGCTTGCGGAGCGCGTACGCCTGCACCTGGCGAACCAGGAACAGCAGGTTAGTAGCGCACCAGTCACCATGGATGACTACCTCACGGTGCTAAACGCTATGAACACGGTCCTGTTTGAGCAAGAGCGCTTCAGAGGCAACCGGATCGATTACTACAATCCCCAGAATAGCTTTCTCAATCGGGTGCTGGAGAGACGCCTGGGCATTCCTCTCACGCTCTCCCTGGTCTATATGGAAGTAGGCAAACGCCTGGGTCTGTGCATTGAGGGGATTGGTATGCCTTTCCACTTTATGGTGCGTTGCGTGCCAGAAGAGGCTGCCGCGCTCTACATCGACCCATACGATAAAGGCAAATTCTTGAGCGCCCTGGACTGTCGGCGGCGGCTCAGCCAGATCTTCAAGAACGAGGAAGATTTCGATACCAACTGGCTGGAACCGCTTAGCCCCAAACAATTCCTGGTGCGCATGCTGACCAACCTGAAGCAGATCTACCTCCACAAAGCAGACCTCCAGCACGCGCTGATGGCCAGCGACCGTATTCTGCTGCTTGACCCCACCCTGGCCATTGAACAACGCGAGCGCGGCATCATGCATTTTCGCCTCAAACATTACGCGCGCGCGATTCACGATCTAAGCACCTATATCGAAATGGCTCCCCAGGCCGACGACATTGAAGAAGTTCGCAAGCAGATCAAGGTCATCCGCCAGCTTATCGCGATGATGAATTAACGCATCTACCACGAAGCTCGTAGGCCAGAGGAATTCTCATCCTCCCTGGCCTACGAGCTTCGTGGCATG
>Ga0102924_1003261_pt1 | contig 17099 bp, 13 predicted proteins | sample PaiPotPPM11metaG_FD_80116 | JGI IMG/M metagenome (GOLD analysis project Ga0102924, IMG submission 80116) | Iron sulfur acid spring bacterial and archeal communities from Banff, Canada, to study Microbial Dark Matter (Phase II) - Paint Pots PPM... ...
ATGATGAGGTGGGCGTGCCGACGGCTGGGCGCGACATGAAGCTCGTGCATCGGGCGAACCGTGCCGCAGTACTGCCGCTCGACGGAATCGATATCGCGCCCCCGATCCTGGACGTCGCGTCGGATTCGGCGCAGCAAGCGGATGTCGTCGTCCGTGTCGACGAACAGGCGCAGGTCGAAGGCGTCGCGTAGCTCGGCGACTGCGAAGAGAAGTATGCCCTCGACGACGACGACGCGATGCGGTTCGACACGCCGGCGCATCGGCTGACGGGTATGCGTCGCAAAATCGTAGCAAGGACATTCGACCGCGGCGCCCGCCTTGAGCGCCCGGAGGTCCGAGGCGAGCTGCGCGTTGTCGAGGGCGGCGGGCTCGTCGAAATTGACGAGGTCGCGCTCCTCGGCCGTCAGATGGCTCCGATCGAGGTAGTACCAGTCGTGCTGGACCAGCGCGGCTCCTCCGGGGGGGAGGGCGGCGACAATTTTTCGCGCGACGGTCGTCTTGCCGCTGCCGGTTCCCCCCGCGATGCCGACGATGGTGGGGGCGCTCATCCGTGGCTCCCGTGGCGTGAGCGTAGCGCACCCCGCGCGCCCTTGCCTTCGGCCTATGTTGCACGGACAATTGAGGTCTGATTCTCCCGGCGAAGAACCACGTCCGTGACTGCAGGAACCTGGTCGGAGGCAGGTGGCGCGCCTCCGTCGGGTCGCGAGCGCTCGACGTGAAGAGCCCCTACACGGGGGAAACGGTCGGATCCGTCTGCCTTTCGTCGCCGGAGGACGTCGACGCCGCCGTCGCCGAAGCGCGGCGCGCATACCCCGGCTGGGCCTCGACGCCCGCGAAGGACCGGGTCGTGCCCCTCCGCCGCTTTCGCGAGCTCGTGACGAACGTCGCTGACGACCTGGCCGAGGTCATCGCGCTCGAGTCCGGCAAAACGCCGGCCGAGGCTCGGGCCGGGCTCGAGCGCGGGCTGGAGGTCGTCGACTTCGCCGTGAGCCTACCCAACCTCGACGAGGGCGGCGTCCTCGAGGTCGCACGGGGGGTGACGTGCGAGGCGCGCCGCGAGCCGCTAGGAGTGGTCGCGGGGATCACGCCGTTCAACTTTCCGGCGATGGTCCCGATGTGGATGTTCCCGATCGCGATCGCCCTAGGGAACGCGTTCGTGCTCAAGCCGTCGGAGAGAGTGCCGCTCACCGCGTGCCGGATCGGTGAGCTCATGGTCGAGGCGGGCCTCCCGTCCGGCGTGTTCTCGGTGGTCCATGGTGACCGAGCGACGGTTGACGCGCTCGTCGATCACGCCGACGTCCGCGCGGTGGGGTTCGTCGGCTCGACCCCCGCGGCTCGCGCCGTATACGTCCGCGCCACGGCGCTCGGCAAGCGGGCGCTCTGCCTCGGCGGCGCAAAGAACCACGTCATCGTCGCGCCGGACGCCGACGAGGCGCTCACCGTACGCGGCGTCGTCGATTCTTTCACCGGGTGCGCAGGCCAGCGCTGCATGGCAGGCAGCGTGCTCGTGACGGTGGGTGCGGCCGCGCGTTTCGTCGACGCCGTCGCACGGTCGGCCGCAAAGATCGAGCTCGGCAAGACGATGGGGGCGCTCATCGACCCGCCCGCTCGCGCGCGCCTGGTGCAAGCGATTGGCCGGGCCGAGTCGGACGGCGCAGAGGTACCCCTCGACGGCCGAGGCGCACGCCCTCCCGCCGGCTTCGAGGGTGGAAACTGGATGGGGCCGACGATCATCGACCGGGTGCGCCCCGACATGGAGTGCGCGAAGGTGGAGCTCTTCGGCCCGGTGCTCACTGTCATTCGGGTCGACACCATGGACCAGGCGCTCGCCCTGGATCGCGGGAGCCCGTACGGCAACGCCACGAGCGTCTTCACGACGAGCGGCGCCGTAGCTCGCTACGTCGCGGAGCGAGCGACCAGCGGGATGATCGGAGTCAACGTGGGCGTGCCGGTTCCGCGCGATCCGTTCTCCTTCGGGGGCAGCAAAGAGTCGAAGTTCGGCAGCGGCGACATCACCGGCAGCGGCGCGCTCGATCTCTGGAGTCAGTGGAAGAAGATCACCACGCGGTGGGTCGTGTCTCCCGACGCGAACTGGATGTCGTGATTGCCATGACGACGATCAAACCGAAGCGCAAACAACCCAAGACGATCGTCCTCACGTCCCACCCGGGCGGCCATGGTCCGAAGCCGATCCCCGTGGTGTGGGGCGCCGAGGACCCGATGGTCCGGGGCCCGCTCATCGGGACAGTGACCGCGCGCGCACACCGCAACGTCATCGGAACGCACGCGGGCTCGTATTCGGTGTACCGGGCGGTCGCGGTGGCCGCGGGCGCCCTCGACCCGCTGAAGAAACCAGACCTCACCAATACGGCGCCGACCCATCGCATCGGGCCCCATCCGCAGTGGTTCGATGGGACGAAGATCGTGTCGCTCGATCCCTTCGGCGCAGTCGTGGGCGACGCATTTCGCACGTACTTCGAGCAGGGTTACGACATCCGTCCGACCATCGCCATCACCCGGGCGCGCATCCACGTGCCCGAGCTTGCCGCCGCTGCCCAGGCGAGTCGAATCCAAGTCGATGGGAAGGTGCTTCGAGACGGCGGCGCGATCGACGTCGTCAAAGCCGCTATCGAGCCCGTGTGGTACTTGCCCGGAGTCGCTGCCCGATTCGGCTGCCCCGAGGCCGACCTGCGACGCACGCTCTTCGAACACACGGCGGGTATGTTCCCCGAGCTGGTAACGCGCGGGGACCTCGAGGTCTTCTTGCCCCCGATCGGCGGAGCGACGGTCTACATGATCGGAGACGTCACCAGCATCCCGGATGCCAAGAAGCCCCTTGCTGTGCGCGTTCACGACGAATGCAACGGGTCCGATGTCTTCGGGTCCGACATCTGCACGTGCCGCCCGTATCTGACGCATGGCATCGAGGAGTGCGTTCGATCGGCGCAGGAGGGCGGCTCGGGCGTGATTGTCTACAATCGCAAGGAGGGCCGCGCCCTCGGCGAAGTGACCAAGTTCCTCGTTTACAACGCACGGAAACGGCAGGACGGCGGCGACCGCGCCGAGCAATATTTCGCGCGCACGGAGTGCGTCGCCGGCGTGCAGGACATGCGCTTCCAGGAGCTCATGCCCGACGTCCTGCACTGGCTCGGCATCAGCAAGATCGACCGCTTCGTCTCGATGAGCAACATGAAGTACGACGCGATCGTGCGCGCCGGGATCGAGATCGTCACGCGCGTCCCCATTCCGGAGGAGCTCATCCCACCCGACGCGCGCGTCGAGATGGACGCGAAGATGGCGGCCGGGTACTTCACGGAAGGCACGGTTCCCGACGGCAACGAGCTGGCGAAGCCCAAGGGCCGGACGCTCGATGCATGAGTCCCGCGGCGGGTCGAACGCAAGCCGGTGAGGAGCTCGCTTACTTGAGGAGCGCGCGCGCCGTCCGCGAGCGCTGCGAAGCGATCTTCGTGGCCGCCACGAAGGGCGACGTCGAGCACTGGGCGGTCGACGAGGAGCAACTGGCGAGCGTCGTCGACCGCGTGGTCCGGACGACGCTCGCGACGTACGGCGACGTGCGGTCGATCCCCTACCACAGCCGCTGGAGGCACTTCGGCGCCGGAGGGCTCGACCGCGTTGCCAAGCTCGAACAGCGCCTGCGGAGCCTTGCGCCCGAAGACCGCTTGGTCGCGGCGGTCGACCTCGTCGTGCCGAGCGTCCTGCTCGACGCCGGTGCCGGCGACCGCTGGTCGTATCGCGACGAGCGCGGACAGCAGTACGGCCGGTCCGAAGGGCTCGCCGTGGCGAGCCACGATCTCTTCGTGAGCGGCGCCTTCTCCAACGACGCGTCCGGCGATCCGTTGCGCGCCGACGGCGCTGCGCTGGAGCGGGTAACCGCGGCCGTGCTGGCGAGGGGGCTTCAAGCCAGCGAGAACAACCCGCTGGTAGGCCTCGAAGGCCGGGCGGCGGTCCTCCAGCGACTCGGCGAGGTGGTTCGCGCGAAGCCCGAGTATTTCGGCGCGGCGTCGAGCGGTGATCGCCGCGCCTCTCGCGTCGGTCACCTCGCGCTGTATCTCGCGAGTGCCGCCCAGGACGGCGCGCTGCCCGCGGCGCAGGTGCTCGCGGTGCTCCTCGACGCCCTCGGCCCCATCTGGCCGGGTCGCGAAGCCTACGACGGTACGAACCTGGGGGACGTCTGGACGCATTCGCGCTTCGGCCGCGTGCCATTTCACAAACTGTCGCAGTGGCTCGCCTATTCGCTCTGCGAATCGCTCGAGGGCGCGGGCACGCCGGTCGCCGACATCGACGAACTGACGGGGCTGGCCGAATATCGCAACGGCGGCCTGTTCGTCGATGGCGGCGTGTTGGTTCCGAAGAGAACGGAGATCCTGCATCTCGAGCACGACGTGTCGTCCGATGTCGTCATCGAATGGCGAGCGCTGACGGTCGCGCTGCTCGATCGGACGGCCGCGGCCGTGCGGGTGCGCCTCGGCGTTTCCGCGAGGGAGTTGCCGCTGGCCAAGGTGCTCGAAGGCGGGACCTGGCGCGCCGGGCGTATCCTCGCGCTCGAGAAGCGTCCAGGTGGGCCTCCGCCTCTCCGCGTGCGAAGCGACGGAACCGTCTTTTGATCTGCCCCGAAACAAGGGATCCCATGGCTTCCAACGTCACCGTCATCGACCATCCTCTCGTTCAGCACAAGCTGACGCTGTTACGCGAGAAGCAACGGAGCACGAGCTCGTTTCGCGCCCTCCTCGCCGAGATCAGCATCCTGCTCGCGTACGAGGTGACGCGCGATCTCCCGCTCAGTTACCAGACGATCGAGACACCGTTCGCGACGATGCAGGCACCCGTCCTGGACGGAAAGAAGATCGTCCTCATGAACATCCTCCGGGCCGGGACGGGGATGGTGGAGGGCATGCTGCGGATCCTCCCTTCGGCGCGAGTCGGCCACATCGGCCTGTACCGCGACCCCGAGACGCTCGGTGCCGTCGAGTACTACTTCAAGATGCCGCGGGAGATGGCCGATCGCGACGTGATCGTCGTCGATCCGATGCTGGCGACCGGCAACAGCGCGATCGCGGCCATCGACCGCGTCAAGACGGCGAGCCCACGTTCGATCAAGTTCGCGTGCATCGTCGCCGCGCCCGAGGGTCTGGCGAACTTTCACGAGACCCATCCGGAGATTCGCGTCTACACCGCAGCAATCGACGAGCGCCTCGACGCCGACGGGTACATCCTTCCTGGCCTAGGCGACACCGGCGATCGGCTCTTCGGGACGAAGTAGCGAGGCCGGTGTGCGCTGCTCCTCGGTGATCCTCTGCGCCTGTTTGCTCGCAGGTTGTCGTCGAGGCAGCGCGCAGGAGGACGCGGGCCCGGCGGTGATCGCCGCAACGGACAGCAGCCCGGCCAAGAAGCCTCCGCCGGTTCGCGCTCCGCACGTCACGACGCCGGCGCTGCCGGACCTACCAGCGCTCGCCGCGCACCAGGCCCCTGCCGTGCCGCCTCCGGACGCGGATCTCGGCGGGCACCCGTGCCGCGCCGTTTGGACGGGGTCCGAGGCCGCGCCGCTCGCGTGCGCGCGTTCGCTTCTCTTCGGTTCGGACCACCCGGCGGGTGCCGTGCCGATCGTTCCGCGCGACCGCATGCGCTCGGATCCGTCGCTCTTGCCAGCGCTGGTCGACCATCGGCTCGAAGCCACGGAGGGACCGGTACGCAACCAGGGAAGCGTCCCCGCGTGTACGGCCTTCGCAGCCGCGACCGCTCTCGACCATGCCCTCGCCCGCTGGGGCGGAAAGAACCCCGCGATCAGCGTGATGGAGATCTGGTCGCGGTATCACTCGCTACACGTCGAGACGTCTCTCACCTCCAACATCGGGCAGGCGCTCGCGTCGGAGAGTCAGTGGCCCTTCCGGACGAGCGAAGCCATCTCGTGGATCCCGTGCAGCGACTTCGCGAAGCCCCCGCGCGACGGATGCGGCAAACCCGTGGACGACGCGCGCGCGCGCTCGGCGGCCGCTGCCTCCATCGGTGAGTTCACCGAGGTCGAGTACCTCGCGGCTCCCCCCGATACGTCGGTCCTCTGCAGCAAAATCGCGGCCGGACAGGATGTCCTCGTTTCGATGGAGCTTCCGTCCGCATTCGTCCCGAAGGGCCGTGCGGGCGTGCGGTATATCCCCCACTACCTTAAGTCCGGAGGTGCCGACGCAGGGCATGCGCTGGTGCTCGCCGGTTATGTGCACCTGCCGCACGGAACCTACTTCCTCGCTCACAACAGCTGGGGAGCTGGCTGGGGCGACGGCGGCTATGCGTGGATTCATGAGGCGACGCTCAGGCAATGGGTGCGCGAGGTCGTCGCGCTCGACGCCGAGCCCGTCGAGCGCGGCGAAACGAGCCGACCACGCCCCAGGCGTGCGGAAACGACGTGCGCCGGCGATCTCGTCCCGGACAGCATCCGTGGAACGTGCGCGCTCGCGTGCCCCGACGGCAGTCCGCGGCACGACGGGGTATGCGCGATCGCCGGCCAGTGTCCGGCGGGATACGTCAATCTGATCGGGGTCTGCGCGCTCGCCGCACCGACCGGGAGCGGGAGAGATCCGGACACGGGAGTCGCCTGGCGGTGCGGGCCCGGGGGGGTGCAGTTACGAGCTGCCGCGCGCGCTCGACCCGGCGTGCACGGGCGCCACCTGCCGGGCGGCGTGTCCCGCCCCCGACTTTCGGATCGCGAGAATGGGCGACTCGCTCGTGTGCGTCGAGTAGAGAGGACGCGTGGCCTCCAGGGGCAAGGGGAGTACGCGGGGAGCCGGTGCCACGACGAGCGCGGGCCACACCGGCGACCGCCCTCTCGGCTGGATGCACCTGGCCGCGGTCGCGGTCGGCGCGACGATCGGCGTCGGGATCTTCTTCACGCCGGCGGCCCTCGCGCGAGTCGTGCCGAATCCGATCTGGCTTCTGGCTCTGTGGGTGTTGGGCGGCGTCGCCTCGATCTGCGGGGCGCTCATCTTCGCCGACCTCGGCGTGCGCTGGCCGCGCGCCGGCGGGATCTACGTGTTTCTGCGCGAGGGCTTCGGCGGACAATTCGGAGAGGCCGTCTCCTTTCTGTATGGCTGGCTAGAGCTTCTGGTCGTGCAGCCGGGCGCGATGGCGGTGATCGCCGTCGTCATGATCGACCATGCCCTTTACCTGTTCGGACCCGCACCGTCCGCCGCGAGAAGCGGAGGCGCGTGCGCGGCCATTGCTCTCTTCACCGCCGCCAACCTGCTGGGGTTGCGAACCGGGGGACGCATCCAGATCGGGATGGCGGCGCTCAAGCTCGCGGGGCTGTCGCTCCTCATCGTCGTGAGCGTGGTCTGGGGTCACGGCGCACGGGTACTCGCAGCGCCGTCGGCCAGCCTCGCGCCTCCTGGTTGGTCGTCGTGGCTGATCCTCGGGATGGTCCCTGTCCTCTTCACGTTCGGCGGCTCGTATCACGCGACGTTCGTCGCCGGATCGGTGCGCGACCCCGAGCGTGACATCCCGCGTGGGATCATCGGAGGGATCGCGACGGTGCTCGTTACGTACCTCGGCGTGAACGTCGCCTACCTCGCCCTCCTCGGTCAGGATCGTCTCGCCGCGAGCGGAAGTCCGGCGGCCGATGCCATCGGGGTCGCCCTCGGGGGCGCGGCTGGGAGGGTCGTCGCCGCAGCCATCGTCGTCTCGGCCGCCGGGATCTTGAACACCGTGTCGCTGGGATTTCCGTTCGTCGTGTACGCGATGGCAAGGGATGGCGTCTTCTTTCCATGGGCGGGGCGCCTCGATCCGCGCACGGGTAGGCCGGCGGCGGCGGTGGCGCTGCAAGGGGCGCTCGCCTGCCTCGCGGTGCTCGTCGGATCTTCTCGCGTCGATGTCTTGCTTACGGGCATCGCCTTTGCCGACGCGACTTTTCAAGCCGCAGTCGGCCTCGTCCATCTGCGCTTCGGGGCCGGGCGTTACGCGCCGCGGATCGCCGCGTGGACGTTTCTTGCGACGGAGCTCGGCGTAGGATTGGGCTGTCTCGTTCAAGCGCCCACGCAGTCGGCCTACGGGGTCTTCATGCTCGTTGTCGGCGTCGCCGCATGGCGCATCTGGAGGCGATCGTGACCTTGAGATGGGAACCGGCCGAAGGGCGACTCGTGCTCCCGAACGGTGCCGCACTCGAGGCGAGGGTACAGGGCTCACGCGCCGGGCTGCGGTGGCGAGACGGCGCGTTCGAGATCCATACGACGTCTGCGGGCACGATCCCCGCTGCCGGAGAGGACGAAACGGTCTCGCTCGTCGTGCGGCATCCGCTCCCGGCGCCCGCGGTCGTCTGGGTGCCTCACCTCGCCCCCGAGCCCGGCGACGTGATCGGGGACGCGGTGTTCCGCTCGCCGGCGGTCGTCGTCGCCGACGACTCGATTGCGGTGGCCTTGATTCCCGATCTAGACGACGTTTCGCGCGCGGCCGCCTGGCGAGCGTGGCTGGACTACGACCATCCGCAACGGACGGTGACGCTGGCGGCCGGCGCTTACGAGGCCAGGGGGCACGTATTCTTTGCAAAGCGGCCGTTGGCAAATACCCCGCACCCGGTCGCCCTGCGCTTGCACGTCATCGCCAGCAGCGACCGGCGCGATACCAGAAATCCCTATGGCCTGGCCTCCCGGTGGATCTGGAGCCGCTGGGGTCGCCCCTGCATGCTGCGCGCTCCCGCGCCGCCAACCTCGGTCCTCCTCGAACGGATCGTGCGCTGGGCCTTCTCGGCGGAGGGCTGGGGCGAGAGTGTATGGCAACCCGTCGACGTCCCCGGCGCCTCGTCCGAAGCGGGCGCGCCCGTCTTCATCGTCGACGTGACACGCCACCCATCCGTGCCGGTCGACCAGCGCCGGTGGCGCGAGCCGTTGAGCATCTGGAACCAGGCGTGGTTTTCGACTCAGCGCTGCGCCAACGGGCTTTTGCGCTATGCGCGCCAGGTCGGGTCCCGCGATCTGGGGGATCGAGCGCACATGATGACGCGAATCGCACTCGCGGCTCCCCAAAGCGACGGCCTGTTCCCAGCCGTCTTGATCAAGGGCGGGGGCGGGGAGGGGTGGCGCTGGACCAACTCGGACCGGCGTCCGCCGGGCGCCTCGGAACGCGCGTGCCACATCGTAGACGCCGCGTGGACGTGCCGGATGCTCCTCGAGTGGCACGCGCTCACCGGGGACGCGGAGGCCCTCGCTTACGTCCGTCGATTCGCCGCGCGTCTGACGGCCTTGCAGCGCGCCGGCGGAGCCTTTCCGGGATGGGTCGAACCCGATGGTCGCGTCCCACACGAGCTCGCCGAAGGGCCCGAGTCGGCCGTCGCGCTCGCGCTCCTGTTCGAGCTCGGCGAGATCGAGCCCGCTCGCCGCGGGCTCCCGTTTCTCGAGGACGTCGCGCGTGTGGGCCGGTGGGAAGACTTCGAGACATACTACTCGTGCGCGCCCTGGGGTGCACCCGAGATGCTTGGTCGGCGCATTCAGCGCAACGGTGTCTACAAGCAGAACACGCTGTCGATCTACTGGTGCGCACAGGCCTTCTTGCTGGCCTGGCGTGCGACGGGCAGCCGGTCGAATCTCGAGATGGCGCGCCGCTGCGTCGACGAGCTGTCGCTCTACCAGGCTGTATGGGATCCCGCGTTCTTGCCGGCTCCAGCACACGGCGGCTTCGGAGTCATGAACGGCGATTGCGAGTGGAACGACGCCCGACAAAGTCTCTTCGCCCTGCTCTACCTCGAGCTCGGGCGCGAAACCGCGGACCGCGAGCTCACGGAGCGAGGCATCAGCGCGCTGCGCGCGTCCTTCAGCATGCTCTACTGCCCGGAGAACGCCGCTCTCGCGCGCGCATACGAGCACCGGTTCCCGTTCTTCGGCCCCGAGAGCTACGGCTTCATGATGGAGAACCAGGGCCACGACCCCGCCGAGCCGATTGGAACGTTCGCGATCTACAGCTGGGGAAACGGATCCGCGCTGGCCGCCGCCGCGGCCGTCTGCGATCGATACCCCGAAGTCGCGTTCGACTGCGGTCTCACGCCGTCTCGAGGTCCCGGGCCGGCGACGCGGAGCTCCGCTTGACGGCGAGCCTCGTGCGAAGGACACGCGACGCTTACGTTGGCCTCGAAGACCCGACGTGGGACGAATGGCGCGACTGGCATCGTGCGATGCTCGCGGAGCGCGAGTCCGCCATCGCGCACGCCGGCCTGGATCTCGGCGCGTACGCCGACGATCGGACGACCTGGAGCGACTCCTGTTTCCGGCAGCTGTTCCTCTTCATGTACGACGAGGCGCTGTACGACCGGGAAGCGAGGCGCTACCGCACCGCGGAGCTGGTCGAGCGCTGGCGCGCCCGGTTCGGGCGCGTCGACTCGGTTCTCCTCTGGCACGCGTATCCGAGGCTGGGTTTCGACTCGCGAACGCAATTCGACTTCTACCGCGACATGCCCGGAGGCTTCGAGCAGCTGCGGCGAGAAGTGTGCGAAGTCCTCCATTCTCGAGGGATCCGAGTATTCGTCGATTACAACCCCTGGGACCGCGGGTCGTACGAGGAGCTCGGCGAAGTCGTCGGTTGGTTGGACGCCGACGGCGTGATGCTCGACACGATGACCGCCGTCCCCGAGGAGCTTGTCCGCGCGGTGTCCCGGCGGAAGAACGGCGTCGTCTTCGCCCCCGAACTCCGGCCGGCCGATGCCGACTTGGGCCGCGTTCGCCAGTCGTGGGCTCAATGGTTCGACATCGGGGACGCGAGCACCCCCTCGATCTACCGCCATCGCTGGCTCGTGCCCCGGCACATGCAGCTCGCGATACGGAGGTGGGATACGTCGCGCAAGCAGGATATCGTCTACAGCTTTTTCAATGGCACGGGACTCATCCTGTGGGACAACGTGTTCGGGACGTGGAATCCATACTCCCGGGAGGACCGGCGGCTCATCGCCGAGACCGCCGCCGTCTTCGACGGCTATGCGGATCTGTTCGTCTCCGGAGAGTGGCTGCCGCTCGTCCCCAGCGGCGCTCCCGGTGTGGACGCGAACCGCTGGAACGAGCGGCCCACGGCGAGTCCGGGCCGCGCCGAGCGCCCTCCGGCGTCGCGCGCGATCCTGACGCTGCGCAACCGCACGACCCAACGCGTGCACGTTCCAGTTCCCGAAGATGCCCCACGTGGAATGGGGTACTTCGCGTTCTGGGGGGACGTCCACGAAGTCTCCGCCGGCGACGCCGTGGCGATCGAGCCAGGAGGCACGCAGGCCCTCGTGCTCGACGATCCCGTGGCGGCACGGCACGCTCTAACCCGGTTCGTCCGCCAGTCGACCCGCGCCGACGTCGATCTTCCCGAGTACGATGAACGCTGCCCGCGGCCGCGCGCGGTGAGCGTGCCAGGGCCGAGGGCCACGAACGCCGCGGGAGCGTCCGCGCGCCTCGCGGGGACGATCGATCTCCCGGAGGCGACCTTCGACATGAGAATCCGCCACGATCGACGTGAGTGCGGTTGCTACCCCTTCGGGGCGAGGGACGACGTCGCGTGGGGCTGGTTCTACAAGGACACGGTGGTGCACGAACTTCGCGTGAGCCTCAAGCGCTTTGCGATCCGCGCGACGGCCGTGACGAACGCCGAGTATCTCGACTTCGTGCGCGCGAGCGGGTACCGGCCGCAGGACAGCGAGAATTTCTTGAGGCACATCGTGCGGTCGAAGGACGGTGCCCTCCCCGCCAAGCTCCCGGAGGAGCAAGCGCCCCTCCCCGTGACGTTCGTGAGTCTGGCCGACGCGAGGGCGTTCGCCGCCTGGCATGGTCAGCGCCTGCCCACCGAAGCCGAATGGCAGTGGGCGGCGGAGGGCGCCGGACTGCACCATCGCTACCCGTGGGGGGAAGGCGAGAAGAGCTTCCCGGGCGGGATTCGTCCCGCCGGCGATCCCGCAACGGCCACCCCGCAGGGTGTCCTGGGCCTCTCGGGAAATACATGGGAGCTCACCGAGAGTGAGTACACCGACGGCCATACTCGATTCGTCATGGTCCGCGGCGGCAGCTTCCTGCCTCCCGGCGAAAGCGAATGGCTCGTTGCACGCGGCGTGCGCCCGAACGACTCCCACGCCAAGTACCTTCTCTTGAGCGATGGCCTCGATCGAAGCGAGGCCGTCTCGTTTCGAACGGTCGCCGATCGGGCAGAGGGAGAGTGATCGCGCGAACTGCGGCACGACGACGGAGCGTCTCGGGACGGAGCGCGATCGGTGCGGAGTACCCTCGATGCTCGCGTCCGCGGGAGCTTCAGGAGGGGTGCGTGGCCGCCTCGGCGCGACCCTGCGCGTTGGCGGACGACGAATCCGACGTCACGCGCGCGACCTCGGCGTCCATCGTGCCCTGCGCGATCTTGGACCACATGAGAATGTCGGCGCGCAACGACCAGAGGGGATGATCGAACGAGGCCGGCTTGTTCTTCTCGAATACGAAGTGCCCGAACCACGCGCAACCGTAGCCGACGACGGGCGCGAGCACGAGGAGCGAGGGGCGGCGCAGGACGACGGCGCCAACGACGCACCCCATTGCGAGCGAGGTGCCGACAAAGTGCAGCTTACGGTTCGTCGCGTTCGAGTGCGCGCGGACGTAGACGTCCCAGAACTGCTCGAAGGTCTCCGGCCGCCAGTCATCCATGGCGCCAAGCATGGCGCCAATACCGCGCTTCGTCGAATGCTTTGGCGGAGCTCTCTCGTGGCTCGTGCCCTCTCGCTCTGCTCGGTTGGCTCGATGGTGCGACATTCGCGCACGCGCCTTGACCGGGGCGATCGAGCTCGCCGGCAGTCCCGACGCAAGACCATAGGCCTAGACTTGCGCGCGTGACCCTCGACGACCTCGCGGCGATCATCCGAAAAGCTCAGCTCGCGACGCTGGCCAAGGAGGTGCCGCGGCCGCAGGCCTGGACGTACGAGCTCAAATGGGACGGGTACCGCATCCTCGCCTTCAAGGCGGCGGATGGCGTCCGGCTCATGAGCCGGCGGCATCAGGACTGGACGGGCGAATTTCCTCAGGTTGCTCGAGCTGTCGGAAGGCTCTTCACGACCGAGTGCGTCCTCGACGGCGAAGTGTGCGCGATCGGGCCGAACGGCCTGCCGTCGTTCCAGCTCCTGGAAGACGTACTGGAAGTGCAAGCAGAAGCTGCCTAGGGTGCCCTAGTGTCCCCGAGTCGCGGGTGAAGCGGATCGAACGCGCTCGCGACGAGGTGCTCGGCGTAGGCGATCTGCGGCATCGTCACGCGATGCGCCCCTGCCCGCACGAGCTTCGGCACGTAGTCGGACCGCTCGCAGCGTGCGTGGACCTCCAGCACCGCGTTCATCGCGCTCGCCGTGAGCGTGACCACGATGTTCTTCTCGGCCTCCGGCAGCACCGCGAAGAGGCGCTTGGCGCGCGCCACGCCGGCTGTCCGCAGCGTCTCTTCGTCGCGCGCGTCCCCGGTCGCCACGAGAAACCCTCGCGCCCGCAGCGCCTCGGTCGTCTCGGCGTCCTGCTCCACGATGACGAATGCCTCGTCGCGCTCTTTGAGCGTCTCGGCGATGTGAGCGCCTACGCCACCCCCGCCACAGATGACCGCATGCCCTTGCATCGTCTCGACCTGTTTCATCCTGCGGATCTCCCGAAAGTGCCTCAAGAAGTGGCTTTCCATCATTAGATCGGTGAAAAGCCATCCCCAGTACCACGTGACCAGGGTTCCCACGTGGAGGACTCCGAGCTGCACAAAAAGGGCGGCACCCTGCTTCTGCTGCTTACCCAGGTACGCTAGCGTCTCGACGCTCAATGCGAGACCGTCCGCGAGGCCGACTCCCATCGTGATCGCGAATCCGATGCCGCCCGCCACGATCGTAACGACCAGCACCCAGGTGAACCGAACCAGTCGAGTGCGCGCGGCGCGGAGCTCGTTGGTCTCAGCGTTCATCGCCCTCCTCACCTGCTGAACGTCGATGATTCACCCGTATACGGAGCTCCGGTTCATCAACGATACTATCGGATTCGGGGTGGTCGCGACAGCGCTCATCCCCCGCGGCACCATCACGTGGACGCGAGATCCTCTGGATCGCGCGATCTCGCCGGAGGAGGTCCTCGCGCTCGGCCCCCTCTTCCGGGCCGAGATCGACAAGTTCACGTTCATCGACGGCGCGGGCGCGCGCGTCCTCTGCTGGGACATCGCGAAGTACGTGAACCACTCCTGCGAGCCGACCTGCCTGGCGCCCGGCTTCGACTTCGAGATCGCGGTCCGCGACATCGCGCCGGGTGAGCAGCTCTGCGACGACTACGGGACACTCAACCTGCTCGAGCCTTTCGGATGCGCGTGCGGCTGGGCGGAGTGCCGGAGGATCATCCGGCCCGACGACCGCCTGCGCTTGGCGGATGCGTGGGACGACCTCGTGCGAGCTGTCTTCCCGACCATCGGGCGCGTGGATCAGCCGCTCTGGCCTCTCGTCGCGAGGCGCACGGAGGTCGAGGCGGCCGTCCTGGACGCGACGCGCGTCCCCTCGTGTCGCGCTCACTTTCCCATGGCAGCGGCCGCGCCGCCGCCGGTCCGCGCAGAGAGCGCGTCGAACGGAGCGCGCGCAACCAGCCGGCGTGTGTCACGACGGCCGGGAAGCTCACCCGCCTGAATCATTGCGGGAGGAAATACGCGTGGCTGCAGGCGTTGCCGGCGGCGGTGCACTGGTCGGACGTGTCGCCGTACGTGCCAAGCGGATCGCCCGACCCGCGGCACTCCAGCGTATCGGCCGATTGATAGAGCACGGTGACGTTGTCTTCGTGGCAATCGAGGTATTCGAGGACGGCGCTTCCCCGGTACGTCAAGTCCACGAGGTCCGGGCCCCCGTTCGTCAGGACGGTGTCGCTGGGTGAGCGTCGCGACGGTGCCCCCGCCACCCGTGAGGGTCGTCACCTGCGCGACGCCGAGTTGCCCCGCGGAGCCTCCGGAGATGCTCACCAGGTCTCCAACGGCGAAGCCGCTCCCGGCGCTCGCGGAATGGGGCGACGCGGAGACGAGCGACGTCGTCACCGTGCCCGCACCTCGTCAGCGTGAGGTTGCCCGAAGAATCGATCGCGCAGGTGGTCGAGAGGAGGTCGCTCGAGAGGGAGCCCACCATCCGGTCGGGGGGGGAGACCTCCGGACCCGTTGACGAGCAGGCGAGGGCGGCGAAGAATCCCCCCAGGAGGAGGGGTCGTGCGAGCGAAGCGGCACGCGTACGGGCGCTGCGGATCCTCAGGCAAATCATGTGTGTGCGCGGTTCCTTCGGCGAGCGGTTCCGCGCACGCGTGCAATCCGAAGACCAGCGCGTCGACGTCGGAGGTGGTCGGATACTCGGCGTCGATGCACACCTCTCGCAGCCGCCCGAGTGATCGCTGCCCAGGCGGCTGCCCACCTATTCCCTTTGGAGGCGCCTGGATAGTGAAGTCGAAGTTCCGGACAACCCGGCGGGTCGCGGTCTCTATCGTTTCGCTCGCCGCACTGGCGGGGAGTTCCACGTGGGCGCGCGCCGAAGGTTTGCGGTCGCTCGTCATCGTGGGGGAGGGGGCGGATGGCGAAGAGCTCGCATCAGACATCGCGTCTCACGTCAGTGCGCCGTATCACCTGAGCGGTACTACGCCTTTCCGTAAGGCGCTGGGGGCCTCGGGTCGCTCGGCTGCCCTGGGCGCAGCGGCCAAGACACCGGCGGCGGACGCGAAGCTCGTGGCGAAAGCCCGCGCGGCCGCGCAGACCGCCCACGTCGACATGGCGATCCTCCTGCTCGCCAAGCGTTCGAAGAAAGCCGCTGCCGTGCACGTCTGGCTCGTCAGCGCCTCCGGGACGGGGGCTGCGGAGGTAGACAAGGACGTGTCGCTCGGGAGCAAAGCCTCGGTCGACGACCTAGCGGACGCCACCTGGAGTGCGGTTTCCTCGGAGCTCGGCGCCCGGGACGACGCGGCCCCCAGCGCGGTCGCGACCAAGTCCGCATCGAGCACGACCGAGAGCGGAGGCGAAGCTCCTGCTGCCGGCTCGAAAGACACGCACGCGGATGCGCCGCCGGACGCCGATCAGGGGACGTCGGAGGCCGGTTCGCGCGAGGGCGCAGACCCCTTTGCCACCTCGCTCGCGGTTCTCAAAGCCTCGATTCAAGGAGGCTCGCGCAACTTCGACTACGTCGACCGGCTCACGTCCACCCTCCGGCCGTACAGCCTTACCGCCGCGCCGCTCGCGGCCGTCTCCGCGGAGGTATACCCCGCCGCTCGCACCGGGACCCCTTTCCTCAAGGACCTCGGCGCCACGGTCGACTACGCTTTGGCGTTCGGCCTCGGGTCCACCGACTCCGCGGGGACGAACGTGAGCACGTCGTGGAGCGCGTTCGACCTCGGGTTGCGGGAGCGCATCCCCGTCGGGCGCCAGGTACTCCTCGGTGTCCACGGCGGGTACGGCGAGATCGACTACACGTTCTCGGGGAACCTCAACACGACGGCCGAGCTCCCCTCGGTGCAATATCGCTTCATCCGCGGCGGCGCGGACGGCCGCGTAGCGCTCGGGATCGTGAACGTCACCCTGTCCGGCAGCTACCTCGCCGTGCTCTCCACGGGAGCCGTCGGTAACTACTTCGGGCGAGCCACGGTCGGCGGGGTCGAGGGGAACGTGGGCGTTTCGCACGGCTTCGGGCACGGGTTCGAGGCCGGAGTCGAGCTCGCGTATACCCGCTTCTTCTACACGCTAAACCCTCAGCCTGGGGACCCATACGTTGCCGGTGGCGCGCTCGACCAGATGGCGCGCGGATCGGTGAGCGTCGCCTACGCGTTCTGAGGCGCGGGTCGCCAGCCTGCGCCCGAGGGGTCAGCGTCCGTCGGCGGAAGCCGACGGTGCGGCCGACTTTTGTTCTGGATGCATCGTTCCGGTGCCCCGGTACGTTTGCGGTGGGTGCGCTGGAGACGCAATGGTGGCGCAGACGGCCCCGCGGACGGTTCGAGTTGGCCGTAACGTACGGCGCAGTAGAGACCTGGGAGACCGTCATGCCGCATCCTGCTGGTTTTCGCTTCGGAAGTCTGGTGGTTGCGTCCTTTGCCGCCTTCGCGCTCGTCGCCTCGTGCGGCGGCTCGTCGGGTAAGAAC
>Ga0102924_1003263_pt1 | contig 17091 bp, 15 predicted proteins | sample PaiPotPPM11metaG_FD_80116 | JGI IMG/M metagenome (GOLD analysis project Ga0102924, IMG submission 80116) | Iron sulfur acid spring bacterial and archeal communities from Banff, Canada, to study Microbial Dark Matter (Phase II) - Paint Pots PPM... ...
CCGCCCGGTATACCGGGCGGCGGTGTCGCAAACGCGATCGTTGGTTCCGTTGAGATCATTGCGATGACGTCGTTGCTTGCGGTACCGATCGGGGTCATGGCGGGTATTTATCTCGCGCTGTTGGGCAAGGGCAGGCTCGCCAACGCGGTGCGCTTCCTCAGCGACGTGCTGACCGGAGTGCCGTCAATTGCCATCGGCGTTTTTGCCTACACGATCGTGGTCGTGCCACAGAAGCACTTTTCGGCGAATGCGGCTGCGGTTGCATTGGCAGTCATCATGCTACCCATCGTCGTGCGCACGACTGAGGAGGCTGTGCGTCTGGTCAACCCCGCAATTCGCGAGGGGGCCCTGGCACTCGGCATCAATGCGTGGAAGGCGATTGTGCTCGTGACCCTACCATCTGCGCGGGCTGGAATTGTCACGGGCGCTCTTCTCGGCGTCGCTCGCGTCGCCGGTGAGTCGGCCCCGCTGCTTTTCACAGCATTTGGCAGCCAGTATTGGTCGATCAATCCCAACGGCCCAACTTCAGCGTTGCCCCTGATCGTCTTTCAGTACGCGAATTCTCCGTATAAGGATTGGCAGCAGCTTGCCTGGGGTGGAGCGCTCACGCTCATCGCGCTCGTCTTCATCCTGAACATCACCGCTCGCGTGCTGTTCCCAGCGCGGGTTGCGCGATGACCGATCCAAACGGCGCTCCCGAAAAGTCGCTCCAGACAGAGCACTTGAGTGCATGGTACGGCACGCACTGCGCTGTGCAGGACGTTTCCATGCGCTTTGCGCCGGGTGCTATCACCGCGCTGATCGGCCCGTCTGGTTGCGGCAAGTCAACCCTGCTCCGCTGCCTCAATCGCATGCACGAGATCATTCCAGGCACACGAGTTGAGGGCGAGGTTCGTCTGGATGGACAGAATCTGTACGATCCAGGCGTTGATCCTACGGCCATGCGCCAGCGCATCGGCATGGTGTTTCAGCGGCCGAATCCATTTCCAACGATGTCGATTCTTGAAAATGTGCTGGCCGGTGTGAAGCTGACCAACCAAACGCGCAATCGAGCGAAGCTCGCTGAGATTGCGGAGCAGAGCTCGCGCAAAGCCGCTCTATGGAACGAAGTGAAAGATATACTCAACCGCTCCGGGGCCTCGCTGTCCGGCGGACAGCAACAGCGCCTGTGCATCGCTCGAGCGTTGGCTGTTGAGCCCGAAGTGCTTCTCCTCGACGAGCCCGCCTCAGCGCTCGACCCGATCTCTACAATGAAGATCGAGGACCTCATGCGCGAGCTCAAGGGCAACTACACCTTCATCATCGTGACGCACAACATGCAGCAGGCGGCTCGGGTGTCCGACTACACCGGGTTCATGCTTGCAGAAGAAGGTCAACCCGGATTGATGATCGAGTTCGATACGTCATCCAAGATGTTCACGACGCCAAAGGACAAGCGCACCGAAGACTATATCACAGGGCGATTCGGATAATTCGAACCTAACCATCCGGAACGCTCCGCTGAAGAATCAGGCGCCACTGGAGCTCTTCGGTATTCCGTATCGCGTGTTCTTCATGTCGTACATGTTCCACGCCCACAAAGGTTCGAGGTTAGGACAGCTGGCTGAGCTTAAGCTGTCTTAACCTCGGGTTTACCATTTCTTAAGCCTCGAGCCGTACAGTGAGCACTAAGACCGTCTGAGGTTACTTCTTGTGCTTTTCGGGGGACCAATATCTTGAGGCGATTTTGGAATATAATGCTGCGTCTAGCTTTTGCTCTCGCAGCGGTTGGTTTGAACGCTAGTGTAGCGCTGGCCGCGGGTGGAAAAATCTCAGGCAAAGTTGTTGACGCAGATTCCAAGGCGCCTCTTGCTGGAGTCTCGGTTGTCGCCGAAGGGCCAATGACAGCCCGCGCAGCTAGTAGCAGCAACGGCACTTTCACGCTCAAAGGTCTCGTTCCGGGAAACTACATCCTGATCACAAGTCTTAATGGATACGAAACCGCGCAATCGCAAACGATCGCAGTCGCAGAGGGGATGGAACAATCAGTTACGCTGAGCATCGCGCGTAAGTCGCCGGGGGCCACCACGGTTTTGGGCCCGATTCTGTCCATCCCGGCTGCATGGGTCACCTATAGCGGAGACCTACGCGCATTCTATTTTGGCCGCACCAATGGGAACACGTGCCTCACCTGCACCCCGAAAGGCAGCCCAAATGCGACAGCGTTCAATTTTGGTGGCCAGCTGCACGGGCAAGTCAACATACCCTATTCACCCTGGGTAGTCGGCGCCACGTATTTCGGCGCGTATCCTTTTGGCGCGAACTGGTCTGGACCGTTGCACAACATCGGATACAATCCGCTGGTCGACAACACGCTTCCCGGATATCCAGTGAGTCTGTTCGGCGAAGCCTACATTCAGTACAAACCCCCCGGCACGTTCGGGCAGATGGGCAGGCAAGTTCTAACCCAACAGCAATCGCCGTGGGCGAATCCATCGGACTCCCGTATAAACCCGGTCGCATTCCAGGGCACGCAGCTCAACGGTAACATCAACCCGAGCCTCAACGTAGGCGTGATGTATATGCCGCGTTTTCGCGCGCGTACGACCTCGGCGTTCAATGCAAACACGCTGCTCACAAGTTGCAATACGGCGTTTCCCACCGGCAAAGGTTCCGTCAACGGCCTATCCGGAACCTTTGCGGTCCCCGGCGATCCGTGCAACAAGCCGCTCCATAGCCAAGGCTTCTTACAGTTCTCTATGCAGGCGAGTTTCCCGCACATCGGCTTCGCGGCGCAAGCGTATCAATACGAAGTTTACGATCTCACGACCATGACCTACGTCAACTCGGTGTGGAACTTTAATAAGAGGCCAAGAGCCACCCCGTACGTGGCCGGGCAGTATCTCGCCGAAAGCTCCACGGGCAATCATTTGGTCGGCTTGATCCATAACAGCACTTATGGCGGACAATTCGGAGCGACGATCGCCAAGAATCTCAACTTGGTCGTCGGCTACAACGCTTCGCCCGCTCTCTCATCGGTCGTCGCGGCCAAGAATTGTGGCACCGTTTCATCGCCAAAAGGGGCGTCGACGAGTGGCGTATTCGGCGGCGTTTCTGATACGTCGACCCCGGGGCTTCCACTGGGACTCGTCAGGTGTTGGCGAGGCGGTATAGCATCACCATACACGGACAGTTATGCGACCGATCCGCTCTACACTACACAAATTTCCCAAGGTTTGGCTGACGTGCACAAACCGGGAACCGGTTCGAAAATCGCTCTGACATGGCAATCGAATGACAAGCGCCTTAGAATCCTCGCGTCCAACGCATGGTGGAATTACTCATTGCCCGGTAATGTTTCGGGCACAGGTAATGGCGACTCTCGCGCTGAGTTCAACTTCGACGTTCAGTACTTTTTCAATCAAGTGCGCAGCGGCCCGTACAAAGGTTTTTGGATTCGCCAGCGCTATGCAGATCGGACACAGACCTTTACGCCGTTCGATTTCAAGTATAGCCGTACGCAGCTCGAGTACACGTTCTGAAGCAGTTGGCCGTGCGCGCATAGCGGAGGGTACCGCACGAGCGACGCAAAAGAGCGCTTCCATGGCAAGGCCTTGGGAGCGCCTTTTTATTGCGGCGGCAAGGCTTTTTGCGTGGTGCGTCGTGCTCACGCCATTCGCCGTGGTCGGCGTGTTGGTTGCGGCGGCGCTTGCCGGCCGGCAAAAACCGGACATCGTCTTTTTTCTCGGTAATCTCGTCGTCCAACTTTTTGCAACGGTGTTCGTTGGCGCCATCGGTGCTGCTGTCGGTGCGACCATTGGCATCGGCACCGCGCTCTTAACGCGCGAGCTGCTTCCGCCGAAAACAGGCCGGACATTTGTGCTGGCCATTCGCATCCTGGCCGCGCTTCCGGCTGTCGTGCTAGGGTGGTTTGGCGCAACGGTCGTGCTGCCTGCGTTGTCCGGCCGTACATCGATCGCCGTCTTTATCGCGGCTGCGGCCGTTGTGACGATGGCAGTCATCCCGCGGGCCTACCGTCTCACCTCACGATCGCTCGCCGAGCTGTCTCTATCGGTGCGTGAGAGCGCGGCCGCCGCGGGCGCGAGTCCTTCCCGCGTCACCGCTCACGTCACGCTTCCTGCGATCAGACGTCGCTTGGGCGGCGTATACGCGGATTCGTTTTCGCGAGGCGTCAGCGAGGCGGCCGCAGTGACCATCGTTTTCCTGGCAGCGGTGCGCGCCGGCTACCCCGTCGATCTGTTTACGATTCCAAGCTCAATCATGGCGCATGCACCCTCCATCCAGTTTGTTGACGCCGGAATAGCACAGTCGGCGCTGCTCGTCTTGGTGCTCGCAGCGGTCAACAAAACCATCGCTGCACGACGGATGGGAGATCTGCAATGGGTCTAGCATCCCCGACCGCGCCCAAAGCGGATTCATTCCGGGAACGTGACGCGCTCGTCACCGCGTGCGCGTATGGTGCCGGCACCCTTGCTGCGGTGGCGGCGGTCGCAATCGGCGTCGCACTGATCGCCTACGGGTGGAACGAGGTCGGTTGGGTGCTATCGACACCGGGTCCGCAAGGATCGCTGCGAGCATTGGGTACGACGGCGCTCATCGTGGTCATCGCGTTGCCCATCACGTTCGTTGCCGGCATTTTTGCTGGAGGCAGCGCGAACAATCCGAACATCGGCGGCATCGCGTCCAAAATGTTGCGCGAGTCGATCGAGTGGTCGTCTGGCACACCCCCTGTTGTCGTCGGCGTCGCTGTCTTTTTCTGCGCCATCGCGTTGCACACTCAGAGTGCGCTGTTGACGGCAACATTCGCCCTGGTCGTGTTAAATGTGCCAAACGCGACGTCTCGACTTGCGCTCGCTTTCGGCGCCGTGCCGCGTCAAGCGCGCGAAGCGGCGGCCGCTCTCGGCGCGTCCTCTGCGGCAACGTTTTTTGGTTTAGTCTTGCCCTTGTCGGTCTGGGCGGTTGCGGCGGCACTGTTCGCCGTCGCAGCGCAGATGATCGGCGAGACGACCGCAATTGCAATTGCAATCAGCACGAGTAATGGGCCTCAGCCGTTGTCGGTGCAGATATGGCACTTCGCGTCCAATCGTAGCCTGGCGGGAGCAGAGGCTGCAGCCTGCGTTGTGCTTGTGTTGGTCATCGCCGTTTTTCTCGCCTTGTCGAGAGCGTGCTTACGCCGGGGCGTCGAAGCCGTGTCGCTACCACCATGAGCGAAGGCCGAGGACCCGCTGTCGAAACTAAACTTGAGGCGTCAGCGCTTCACGTTTGGTTAGGAGAACGGCATGCGTTGCGCGGCGCAAGTATCTCGGTCATTGCCAGGAAGACGGTTGCCTTCATCGGCGCGTCCGGGAGAGGCAAGACGACGCTCTTGCGCTCGTTTAACCGCCTGCATGACTTGGACCCTCGGGTGCGCATGCACGGTAGCGTGAAGCTCGATGGTGCAGAGATCCTCGGCCGTGGTGTCGATGTGCTCGGACTGCGCAGGCGAGTCGGCATGATCTTCACGCGTCCGACGATTCTTGCAACCAGCGTTTTCGACAACGTTGCCTTTGGGCTTCGTGCAAAGGGTTTGCGCGATCGCATCGTGCTCGAGGAGCGCTGCGAGCGCGCGTTGCGGCGAGCGTTGCTCTGGGATATCGTGAGCCCAACGCTTGACCGGCCGGCGGTAGAGCTCGCCGCCGATCTGCTGCAACGACTGTGTTTGGCGCGCGTGCTCGCACTGGATCCTGAGGTGCTGCTCTTTGACGATCCAACAGCCACCCTCGACCCGGTCGCGGGCCTGGCACTCGAAGAGGTAATCCTGCCGTTGCGCCGGGACCACACGGTGCTCATCGCGACAAATAATTTGGAACAGGCCGCCCGTCTTTCGGATACGACCTGTTACCTCGCCAACGGTGAAGTGGTGGAAAGCGGCGAAACACCGCTCATTTTCAGCCGCCCCGCTGACACCCGAACCGAAGACTTTCTTGCCGGCCGGCCGTCAGGATAGATTGCATGAGGAGATCTCAATGAAACTGGACGCGACGACGGCGTCCCCGGGACCGTTGCGTGCCGACGGCATGCACTACTACGATAGCGCGTTGGACGTTATCGGTTGGACGCCGCTCGTTCGGCTCAATCGCGTGCTAGATGGGCCAAAATGTACCGTGCTTGCCAAGGTTGAGTACCTCAACCCGGGCGGATCGGTGAAGGATCGGCCGGTGCTGACGATGATTGCCGACGCGGAGGAGCGCGGTCTCCTCAAGCCGGGCGGCCCGATTGTTGAAGCGACCTCCGGAAATACCGGCACCGGTCTCGCAATGGTCGCCGCGATCAAGGGGTACCGCTGCATTCTCGTGATGCCGGACAAGGTGAGCGACGAAAAAGTGCGCCTCTTGCGCGCCTACGGCGCCGAGGTAGTCATCACGCCCACGAAAGCACCGGCGAGCAGTCCTGAATCATACTATGGCGTCGCTGCGCGATTGGCGAGCGAAATCCCGGGCGCTTTCCAACCGAACCAATTCGCAAACCCGCTCAATCCGGCCGCCCACGAACGAACGACCGGCCCCGAAATCTGGCAGCAGACCGCCGGCAAGATTACGCACTTCGTCAGCGGCATTGGCACGGGCGGCACGATCTCCGGTGTCTCGCACTATCTCAAGAAGCAGAACAGCGACATCCGTGTTATTGGCGCTGACCCGGAGGGCTCAATCTATTCGGGCGACACCGCGAAATCGTACAAAGTAGAAGGCATCGGCGAGGACTTTTTGCCTGCGACAGTCGATTTGCGCGCGATCGACCGCATCGAGCGGGTGTCGGACAAGGAATCGTTTCTGATGACGCGGCGTGTGTGCCGCGAAGAAGGTCTGTTGGTCGGGGGATCGTCGGGTACAGCGCTGGTCGCCGCGCACCGTGTGGTACAAGAACTTCCGGCAAGCGCGATCATGGTGGTGCTGTTGCCGGACAACGGCCGCGGCTATCTCACCAAAATCTTCAATGATGAATGGATGCGTGCCAACGGTTTTCTTGGCGAAGAAGGGCTCGCTGCAACCGTGGGTGACGTGCTCCGTTCAAAGGGTGAATTGCTCAAGCTCATTACGCTTTCTCCCGCTGACACCGTGCGACACGGCGTCGAGCTGATGCGCGAATTTCAGATCTCGCAGATACCGGTCGTCGCCAACGGCGATATGGTCGGGAGCATCAACGAGGTTGCGGTCATGCAGCTGATCTTCGACCACGCCGACATCGTACACGGTGAAGTCAAAGACGTCATGGGCCGCCCCTTCCCCCTCTTAGACGAGAAAGAAGAGGTCGCGCGTGCCTACAAAGAGCTCTCACTCGGCCACGCGGCGATCGTGGTTGGTCGCGAAGGAAAGGCAATCGGCGTGCTTACGAAAATGGACATCATCAACTACTTGTCGGCGACGTAGCGCAACGATGGAGTTTGCAACCAAGGCCATCCATGTTGGCCAAGAGCCCGATAAGACAACCGGCGCCACCATCGTGCCTATCTACGAGACGTCGACCTACACGCAGCCGGCGCCGGGCCAACACCTGGGCTATGACTACTCACGCACGATCAATCCGACGCGTGTTGCCCTTGAGCGCTGTCTCGCTTCGTTAGAAAACGCGCAGCACGGGTTGGCTTTTGCCAGCGGCATGGCGGCAACCGCGGCCACGATGAACCTGCTTTCCGCGGGCGACCATGTCGTCGTCACGGACGACCTCTACGGCGGTACGTTTCGGCTCTTCGATAAGGTGCTTGCGCGCTACGGCTTGACGTTTTCGTATGTCGACGCCACCGACACGCGCAACGTCGAGGCTGCGATGCGCAAGAACACGCGCATGGTGTGGCTGGAAACGCCGACAAATCCGCTTATGAAAATTATTGACATCGCCGCGGTGGCTTCGCTGAGCGGAGCCTGGGAGGCGCTTGTGGCGGTTGACAACACCTTCGCGAGCCCCTACTTGCAAAATCCGCTCGACCTCGGCGCAGATATTGTCGTTCATTCGACAACCAAGTACATCGGTGGGCATTAGGACGCAATCGGCGGCTTCGTGGCGGTCAACCGCGATGATCTGTTTCAAACCATCAAGTTTCATCAGAATTCCGTGGTGGGCGTTCCCGGGCCGTTTGATTGCTTTCTCACGCTGCGTGGCGCCAAGACCCTGGCGCTGCGCATGCGCGAGCACGAGCGCAACGCGCGTGCTGTCGCTACGTTTTTGGCGGGGCGCAGCGATATTGAGAAGCTCTACTACCCGGGCCTTCCCACGCATCCCGGGCACGACGTCGCTAAACGCCAGATGCGCGGATTCGGCGGCATGATCTCGTTTATTCCAACAGGCGGCGCGCCACGCGCGAAGGCAATTGCAAAGGCGACGAAGATTTTTTCACTCGCGGAGAGTCTTGGTGGCGTGGAGTCGCTGATCTGTCACCCCGTCTCTATGACCCACGGCGCGATTCCGCAAGACGTACGTGAGGCGCGCGGCGTGCACGACGCGTTGCTGCGGCTATCCGTCGGGATTGAAGCAGAAGCAGATATCATCGCCGATCTCGAGCTAGCGCTCAAGACCTAAGGCGTCATCGTCGAGCACTATGCAAGTCTTAGGAAATTATTTATTCCGTGTCACCTTTGGAGTAATAGTCGGCGCCGTTTACCTAATTTTTCTTCTGCCGCTGTCTGTCCCCGCACATCTGAGCTCGCAGACAATGGGAATATGGGGGCCGTTGGTCTTGTTAACATCGGTGATTTGGCTTTATCCAATCATCGCGTTTCACGAACTCGGTCACGTGTTAGGTGCTAAGCTGGCGAGCTTCAGAGTCATTTCCCTAACGCTATGGCCATTCGTTGCGAATTTTCAGCCTACTCTTTCCCTACGACTTAAGCCAAAGTTGAAGTCGACGCCGCATGTGGTCGGCTTCCCGATAGATGACTCAAACCTCGGATCGCGATACCTGCTTTTTATTGCTTGCGGGCCGCTCGCGTATGTAGCCATCGCGATAGGCACTTGAATAGCGATACTGTTAGGCCCCGATCTGACATTCGTACCTCAGCTCATCCTCCGAGGGGCCTTCATATCGGACATCATGATGCTGATGCTGACGCTGTACCCTGCGCCTGGGAGCGATTCTGCGAAGATACTAAAGCTGCTCTTTTCCCGAAATCCGGTTCCTTTGCTAGCGCTGTGGGGGATTTACGGGCAATTTATAGGCGGAATACGACCCAGGGACTGGAATGCGGCGATGCTGTCGAAACTCGCTGCCCGCGCGGAGCAATCTGATGAAGAAGCCTATAGATGTATCGTCCTGTATTACAACGCGCTTGACAACAAACGCTTCATTCTGGCTGGCGAGTTCATTGAGGGTGCCCTTGAGTGCGCTTCTAAGACTAATAAAGTGATCTCAAACGTTGTTTACAACGAAGCGGCATTCTATCAAGCTTTCGTTCGTGGGGACGCAGTGACCGCACGAACTCTTCAGCCAAAATTAAGCACGCCAGAGACCTATATGACATTGAGAACGAAAGCTGCAATCGCGAGTGCCGACGGGGACTTCGTCCGAGCCGAGGCCTACGCACTTGAGGCGCTGCAACAACTACATGAAAATCCAGCCGAAGGATGGGTTCTCACTGAGCGCGAGCTGCTCTCGCAATTTACTCCGCTGTCATCTGCTGGTCAACCCTCGTCGGGCTAGATCCCAGACATAAAAATAGGGGAGCGACCGACTCGCATCGGCCGCCCCTTTTCGTATCTAGAAACCGAACCTCGTAGTAACCACGAACAGGTTGCGGCCGTCCGACGTCAGCGTGCTGCCGTTGGTGCCGGGTTGCGTTGTCGCGAGACTGGAATGGCCATACTGCAGACCGAGGTTGCCATTCTTGTCGAATTGGTAGAAATACCCGAGTTCGTAGAGCTGCACGTTGGTTGCGTTGGGCAAGAATTGCGCATTCCACATGCTATCAACGCTGTTGATGATCGAGAAACCGTTGATGACCGAGTTCTTGCCTGTACGGACATAACGCGCGGTTCCCTGGGAATGCCACAGCGCTGTGCTGCCGTAGGCGAGGTCGACAAGGTACGCAGTCGGGTCTTCGTAGCCTTTTCTCGTCGTCGGATCGTTGCCATAGCGCAAGAGGACCTCTCCCTGAGCGTTGAGCTGTGACCCGATGTTGCCGTTGATGAACAGCGAGCCGACCGTCACCGGTCCAAACGCTGTCACCGGAGCCCCAGCTGTCGGCGGCATTCCCGCCGGTATGATGAAGTTCGTGAGCTCCTGCGAGTTGAGACCCAAGTATTGGTAGGCGAACAGAACGTCACCGGAGTGTGCTTCGATGTGGAACGCCGTGACATTCTGGGTTAGTCCTGGACCGCTGGGCAGCTGAGTCGGGGTCCTCTCGGCGTTTTTTACCGAGCCGGCCGAGCCCCATGCAGACCAGCGCTTGTTCATCGACGTCCACTTCGCTGCTACGCCAATGGGCACCGCGTCAGCTATGAGTCCGCTGCCATCCGGCAGCCATGGCGTATTGCAGCAATACAGTAGTTTGCCTCCGTAGAAGTTCCAGTCCGTGTGCGGCAGATTGTATTCGAAGAAGTCAAAGTCGTTGTGAACCCACGACCCCAAGCCGTTGTTTGCACCGGCATTTTCTTCGGTCGACAGACGGATGATGAACTTCGCCGTGTCGCTGATGTTGCCGGTTCCGACAAGCCGGAGCCGGGCTTCCATCTGTCCGAATCCGTTGTTGCCAATTGGCACGGCCGCTCCGTTGAAGCCGGATGTTGGCACAAAGCTACTTTTTGGCAGTTGGGCGCCAGTGACATCCGTGCCGCTCGAGGACTGATTGAAACTGTTGACCGGGCGCACGCGGAACTCGCCATGCAGCTCGAACCCTGCCTTCGTTTTCTCCGGTACAACTGCAGCAACAGTCTGATCGAGTTTTGTCATCTCCTCATGCATCGAGGCTTGCGACTGCTCAACCGCGGCCACTCGGGTATCGAGCGTATCGACTCTGCCCTTGAGCGTGCTGAGATCCGCTTTGAAGCTCTCGAATGTCTGTTGTAGCGCCACCACATCCGCTTGTTTGATGGCGACCATCTTGCCCTGATGCACCATCGTTTCCGCCGTGGTGATCGCCTCGGCGGCGATGATTGCAGCTTGGTAGCGCATGATAGGCTTGCCAGCGGCAAGAGACTGAGTGTTCACCGTGATAAATCCGTCTTTCGCGAGCAGATTTAGCGCCACGATTTCAGGGCTGTCGGGACTCAACAGCTCAAACGGATTTTTGCTGTGTGCTAAGCTGATACGTTCGGCTCCTTGAGCGCCGGCGTTTGCTGCCGCAGGGCTGGAGCTCGTCGTTTTGTCGCTCCAGGTTGATCGGCAGCAAGAGTCAGCACCGCCCCGCTCAGCACGATGGCTGCTACGAAAGCGAAAGCCGTCGCAATCAAAGTCAGTCGCCTCATGTACGTCTCCTCTCAGGTTCCCATCTGGCATCGGTGCAGCAAAAAGGCCCCACCCCACACGCTGTTCGATGCTTTCGGATAACCCGCCGCATCGTAACAACGAGTGGTAGAGGAGCTCCTAGGTTGCAAACCCCAGTGATGAAATCATCACCGCGTCAGGGTGACTGCTTCATGGGGGAGAGGTAAGCCGCGATGAACCTGAAGTCCTAGGCGTATGCCCTACGTGTTGACCCCGAGGCGCCCACTAATCTCGGCCGCTTCGCGTTTGACCTCGGCCGCAATGACCTCAAGACGCTGCTCATCGATGTGCCGCGCGAACCCCGCCACCCAGAGAACTGCGACCAGCTGATGTTGCGGGCCCGTGACTGGAGCAGCGGCTGCGCGGATTCCGTCGACGTACTCGTCCAAGTCAATTGCTGCTCCGCGCGAAATCGTTTCAGCGACCGCTTGTTCGTAGTCGGTGGTGTTTACAATCGCCGCGGGCGTAAACGCGGGTAAGTTGGTTTCTTTGAGGAAACTGCGACGGCGGATCGGGTCCCACGATGCGAGGACAACTTTACCGACTGCACCGGCAAGAAGCGGAATCGACGAACCAACCGGCGCGGAAATCGAAAGCGTTGGACGACCGTGCACAATGTCGAGAATCGTCACGTGGCCGTCGGCCGGCACTCCAAGGAAACTTGTCTGCTCTGTTGCTGCCGCAAGCCGCTCGAGCGCGGGGCGAGCGACCTGTCGTAGGTCGGCCTGGTTGCCGCCGCGCGCACACAGCGCCGACAATCGAGGCCCAAGCAAGTAGCGTTTCGAGCCGTTGACGGCCTCAAGTACACCGAGCGCTTCGAGCGTGGTGACGAGACCATGCACCGTGCTCTTGCCCATTTGCAGCTGTCGCGAAAGCTCGGAAACGCCGAGCGGTTTGTCGGAAAGACTGATCGTCTCAAGGAGCTTGAATGCCTTGAGAACTGCGGGGACTCGAGGAGCGGGAACGGTCTCGCCATTGCCAGCCGAGGTGACTCCTTCAGCGTCGCCGGGGTGACCGTTCTGTCTTGGGAACATCCGCCTCGAGATTTGCGCTTGCTCGGCCGCTCCCTTTTGTGCGGCACTCGCGCGTGTGAAATAGCGACCGAGGTCCCTTCTCTGTGAGCAAGGTCGCCTTCTGGGACACGCCAAACTACCCGAACCGGGCTTTTTGACCACGGGAGGTTTTAGTTTGCACTTCGATGCCGAATCGCAGCGCGTGCTCGATACCGCGGCCGGTCTTGGAGCAGAGTACGCTGACGTGCGTTTTAGCGAAACGCGCGACGAGCATGTCGAGGTCCGTAACGGGGTCGTCAACAGTCTGTCCGATGGCGAAAGTGCAGGTTTCTCGGGTCGTGCGCTCGTCAATGGCGCGTGGGGCTTCGCCTCGAGTGCGCATATCGACGATGCGGAACTCGATCGAGTGGCAGCGCTTGCGGTGAACATTGCACGCGCAAGCGGGCGTGTCAAAGGTCAACCAATTACGCTCGTGCCGTCGCCGGCGTACACTGACTCCTACAAGACACCGTTCGAAATTGATCCGGCGACGATATCGCTCGGTGATCGCGTCAATTATCTATTAGCCGCTGAGAAAGATGTGCGCGCGGCAAAGGGCGTAACCGTTGCACGCGCCTGGATGGATATCTGGCGAACCAAAAAATTCTTCGCTAACACCGATGGCAGCAAGATCGAGCAAGAGCTGCTGCAGTGCGGCAGTGCTCTGCATGCGCTCGCAGTCGGCGAACGCGACGTCCAAGACCGGTGTTACCCGGGCACCGGTGGCCTGTATCAAACTGGCGGCTATGAGATCATCAAAAAGGCCGATTTGCTCGCCAACGCGCGACGCATCGGCGAAGAAGCCGTTGCATTGCTGACGGCCGACCAATGTCCGTCCGGGACGATGGATATTGTGTTGTCGGGCGACCAAGTCTCGCTGCAAATCCATGAGTCGATCGGGCACGCGCTCGAGCTCGATCGGGTGCTCGGTTGGGAAGCGAATTTCTCCGGCACCTCATTCGCCACACTCGACAAGCTCGGAAGCTTTCGATATGGCAGCTCATGCGTGAGCGTCGTTATCGACATGACGTGCCCGCTTGCGCTTGCAACGCACGGTTACGATGATGAGGGCGTCAAAGCCACGCCGGTCGATCTCATCCGCGATGGGATCCTCGTCGGCTACATGGCCGGACGCGACACGGCAAAGACTGCCAAGATTCAGCTGAGCGGCTGCGTGCGCGCGGAATACTGGGGCCGCTTGCCGATGATCCGCATCGGCAACGTTAACCTCGAGCCAGGTGTCGTGCCAGCAGGCAATCTCATTGACGACGTTAAGAACGGTGTGCTCATGGAGAGTAACCGTTCGTGGTCGATCGATGATAAGCGCCTCAATTTTCAATTCGGCTGCCAGATCGGCTACGAGATCAAGGACGGCAAGAAAGGCAAGCTGCTCAAGAACCCGACGTACGCGGGAATGACGCCGGCGTTCTGGCGATCCTGCGACGCGATCGGCGACGCAAAATCGTGGGTCGCGTGGGGCACGCCGAACTGTGGCAAAGGAGAGCCGCTCCAAACGGCGCGCTCGTGTCAGGGCGCGTCACCCACACGTTTTCGCAACATTCAGGTTGGCGTGGGCTATGAGCGATAAGGAGTACGCCGATCCGCAGGCGCTAGCGTCCGTGCTCGACCGCGCCCTCGCGGCATCGAAGGCGGACGAAACGGAAGCGCTTGTTGCGGCGAGCGATTCCTCGCTGACGAGCTATACGCACAACTCCGCGCACGAGAGCGTCAACGAACGTAACTGCCAGATCTCAGTGCGCGCAGTGGTCGGCAAACGCCAAGGTGTTGCTGGCACGAACAAGCTCGATGACGCGAGCATCGTCGATGTCGTCCGGCGTGCGTACGAAAGCGCGAAGCTCTCTACGGAAGAGCCGGTCTTTCCCGGCCTCCCGGGGCCCGGCGGTGACATCGTCGAGATTGCCGATGCATACGACGACACAACCGCAACTGCAACGCCTGACATGCGAGCCGCGGCGGTCAATGACGTCGCCAAGATCATGCGAGTCCATAATCTCTATGCTGCGGGCTACGTGTCGACTCAATCAGACGCGTTCGCGATTGCCAATACGAAAGGCGTCAAGCGCTTCCATCGTTCCACCGACAGCGCCATCAACATCAAGGCCATCGGGTCGGATTCGAGCGGCTACGCCGAGGGGTTCTCGCGCCGCTTCGATGATCTCGAACCCGCAGTGATTGCCGAACGCGCGGCCAAGAAAGCGGTCGCGGGCAAGAATCCACGGGCACTCGATGCTGGGAAATATACCGTGATTCTTGAAGCGCCTGCGTTTCGGGAATTCATCGGGTATCTATCGTGGATCGGGTTCGGCGCGCAGGCATTTGAACAAGGGTCGTCATTCATGAGCGGCCGCCTGGAAGAAAAAGTCGTCGGCGAAAACGTCAGCATTCGAGACGACTTCACGCACCCGCTCGGCAGCGGCATTCCGTTTGACTTCGAGGGTGTACCGCGAACGGTCGTGCCGCTGATCGACCATGGCGTAGCGAAAGACGTTGTGTACGATTCATATTACGCAGCCAAATTGAAGCACAAGAACACGGGTCACGCGCTACCGGCGCCGCACTCAGAAGGGCCGATGCCGCTCAACATCGTCGTCGACCCGGGCAGCACGGCACTCGAAGCGATGATTCGCGACACCAAACACGGCGTGCTCGTGACCCGAACGTGGTACATTCGGCTCGTCGATCAAAACCAGACGCTCATCACGGGCATGACGCGTGACGGGCTCTTTCTCATCGAGCGCGGGCGGCTGACAAAAGGTCTCAAGAACATGCGCTTTAACGAATCGATCATCGGTGCGCTCGGCCGCTGCGAGCTTGCATCCGCACTCGTGCGATCGGAAAGTCACGTTCTCCCTGCCGTCAAAATCGAGGACTTCCACTGCTCAAGCGGCACCGAATTCTAGCGCAACGTCTGTAGCAACGGACCTTTAGGTCCGTTTATCAGCGTAGCAACGGACCTTTAGGTCCGTTTATCAGCGTAGCAACGGACCTTTAGGTTCCGTTTATCAGCGTAGCAACGGACCTTTAGGTCCGTTTATTAGATTGTTGCCGTTGGGCTTGGTGCAGGTGGGAGCGGCTTGTGCTGCTCGCCGGGCATGAGCGGGCGCATGACGGTACCACGCGGCGCGCTTGAGATGTGAAGCGCCGAGGCGACTGCCAGAGCATCTGCCTCGAGCGCGCTGCCGCGCGCGTCTGCCGGGCAGCTGAGATCAGGTGAACGGCTGTGGTTCCAATAGACGAAGAGTGAGGTACCGAACGATATGCTCTTCATGCACGCTGCGTGCTGCACGTTTTGCAACGGTGCAGCGGCGCGAAGGTCGCTAAAAAATCTCGACGCGATGGACGCAGGCACTTGTGCTTTGGCGCGCGTCGCTTGCGCAATATACTCGGCGTCACCGCTGCGTTGTACAACGATACGATATCCGCCCGTATTGGTTGAACCGGTATTCAAAATGACGGCAGCGCCTTTGGGCACCGGCAAATATCCCGGTACCTTTGAAACGTTCGTAACATTAGCGGCGGCCGCAAGCGGTGATGCCACGAGCAAGACGGCGATCAGGCGCTTCATCACATTATGAGAACGCGGCCGTGTCCAGAAACGTTTCACTGCAACCTCTGTCGCACTACATTTCGATATTCCTTCGCCCTCAGGCGGCAGTCCGCAGCGACCGTTGCAAGGCGGCGCATCGAGTGTGACGAAGCCAGAGCGCCTGCGCTTGATGCGTACCCGCCCTGGTGGCGGAATTGGTAGACGCGCTGGCTTCAGGTGCCAGTGGCTGCAAGGCTGTAGGGGTTCGAGTCCCTTCCAGGGCATGGCGACGCACGTAAGCCCATCATTAGTTGCGCAACGTAGTGGAGGTTTCATGGCTACCACACTGGATCGATCGGCTGCCCAGTCAACGCTGAACGTCTGGCAGATGGCGCAGCGCCAGCTCGACGATATCGCGGAGATCATCGGACTCGACGACTCCATCCACGGATATTTGCGCGAGCCAAAACGCGTATTGACTGTTTCGGTGCCGGTGCGCATGGACTCGGGCGAGCATCGCGTGTTCGAAGGGTATCGCGTGCAGCACAATTTGTCGCGAGGACCAGGCAAGGGCGGTATCCGTTACCACCCCGATGTCACGCTCGATGAGGTCAAGGCGCTTGCCATGTGGATGTCGTGGAAATGCGCGCTGGTGAATATTCCGTTCGGCGGCGCGAAAGGCGGCGTTATCTGCGATCCCAAGTCGATGTCGATTCAGGAGATAGAGAATCTGACGCGGCGTTTCACGAGCGAAATTTCGATCTTTATCGGTCCGGAGAAAGACATTCCCGCACCCGATGTCTACACGACGCCGCAGATCATGGCCTGGATCATGGATACGTACTCGATGCAACACGGCTATTCCATTCCGGGCGTCGTCACGGGGAAACCAATTGCTGTCGGCGGATCGCTCGGTCGCGACAAAGCAACAGCGCGCGGATGCCTGTACGTCGTCGACGAGGCGATGAAAGAACTGAGCGTGCAGCGTCCGGCCCGCGTGTCCATTCAAGGATTCGGCAACGCCGGTCTTCACGCCGCCG
>Ga0102924_1003264_pt1 | contig 17091 bp, 17 predicted proteins | sample PaiPotPPM11metaG_FD_80116 | JGI IMG/M metagenome (GOLD analysis project Ga0102924, IMG submission 80116) | Iron sulfur acid spring bacterial and archeal communities from Banff, Canada, to study Microbial Dark Matter (Phase II) - Paint Pots PPM... ...
CAGCGTGCTCCCGTCAGCGGACCGGATCCGACTGGGCCAGGCGCGCCTAGGCGGACCGGCATCGTGCATCGACGACGCCTATTGCGCGGCGGGGATCAGTCGGGTCTACGGGGTGTCGCTCGGTCCCCGCATCGTCAGCCTCGCCACCCCGGATGCCACGCTCGCCGCGCTCGAGGCCGGAGCCGTCGACATCGGCGTCCTGCCCACCGCTTCGGCCGAGCTGAACGATCCCCACCTGACGACCCTGGTCGACGACCGGGGCCTGCTGCCGGCGACGAACTTGGTTCCCATCGTGTCCGCGGACCTCGTCAAGACCGCCGGAAGCTCGTTGGCGGCGACAGTCGACGAGGTGAGTGCCGAGCTGACCCCGGGGGGACTCGCTTCCATCGAGCAGGCTCGAGCCAACGGTCAGAGCCCAGACGCGTCCGCCCGCTCATGGCTGCAGAACCATGTGGCCGCAGCCGTGCCCGGCCGCGCGCCGGCCGACGCTCCGCCGATCGTGATCGGCGCTCGGGCCGACGACCAGAGCGCGGCCATTGCCTCGGTGTATGCCGGCGCGCTCGCTCGCTACGGGTGGCGTACATCGACGGTGCGGGTCGGCGGGGACCGACCCGAGGAGCTCGACGCCCTGACCTCGGGTCGCGTCGGCGTTGTGATCGACGAGGCGTCACCGTTGCTCGAACAACTGACCGGGTTCAGCGGCGAGTCGACTCCCGACGCCGACCAGACCGTCAGCCTCCTGCGCCGCCAGCTGGCCGACCTCAACCTCGTCGCGTTCGCGCCATCCCCGGCCCGCCCCGGTATCGCATTCGCGGTCAGCCGGGCGGTCGCCGCCGCGTTGGGGGTCAACACCCTCTCGGATCTGGCCCGAGCGTCGGGCGCCCGCATTCCTCCCGTCCCGACGACGACCACCACCACCACGCTGCCTGGTACCTCACCCCACCCCGGAGGCACGATACCGGGACGCGACGCCGAGGGACCCCCCATCGCACCGGTCGCAACGCTCGGGATCGGCGACACGGGGCAGGCCGTTGTCGCTCTCCAGAACCGCCTCAATGTCCTCGGCTACGACCGATCGTCCCCGAGCGGCCTGTTCGACGAGACAACCCGACGGGCGGTGGTGTCGTTCCAGATCGACAGCGACCTCATCGACACGGGAGAGCTCGACGCAGCCACGGGGCGCGCGCTGGCCTCTGCGCACCCTTCGGCACACCCCGCGGCGGTGCCCACCCCCGGCGACCCGGCCTCACTGCGGCCGCCGCCGACCGGTGGCACCGGCGCCACGTCATCACCCGCGGGCACGGTGTACCTCGCCTTCGCCTCGGGGCCGTCGCCTGTCACCGCCCAGATCCTGGAGCTCCTGAGGGCTCATCACGCAACGGCCACGTTCTTCACCGACGCGCTCGCACTCACGCGCGATCCGGACCCCGTGCGCTTGGAGGCGGCGGCGGGGAACGGCGTCGGCATCTCCGAGCTGCCTCACGACGGGTCGAGCGCCGTCGCCAGCGACGTGCTGTTCCGGACCGCCGACCGGACCCAGGAAGCTCTCGCGCCCCTGTTGTCGCGCACGCCCACGTGTCTGCTCGCCCCCTACGGCGCGACGGACCCCGCCTCGCGTCAACGGGCCCAGCAGCTGGGCCTGCGCGTGGTTCTGTCCGACGTCGACCCGCAGGATTGGCGCAAGCCGGGGGCCGACGCGATCGCGGCCGACGTCGCCGCTTCGGCGCGAGCGGGTGCGATCGTCCTACTCCACGATGGAGGCGGCGACCGAGCCCAGACCGTCGTAGCCGTGGCCAAGGTGCTCGACACGTTGACCGCCCGTGGCTTCGGGTTCGCGGCGATTCCGGACTGCTGACCCGACAGCGCCCCCGATCGGATCAGCGACCCTGGTGCACTCGATCCTGGGCCAGTTCGATACGGACATGAGCCCGCCGCAACTGCGCCTCGCAGTCGGCATCGTGGGTCTCGCGCAGCTTCGCTTCGGCTTCGTCCTTCGACTGCTGAGCTCGAAGAAGGTCGATCTCGTGGGCCATCTCCGCAACGTCGGAGAGGATCGTGACCCGGTCGTGGCTGACCTCGACGAAGCCGCCATGGACTGCGGCCAGCTGGTCCTCGCCGCCGACGGCACGGATGCGGACCGGACCGATTCCGAGGGCTCCGACGAACGGCGCGTGACCGGTGAGGAAGGCGATCTCGCCGTCGGTCGTACGGCAGATCACCATCTCCGCCTCACCCGAGAACAGGATCTGCTCGGGTGAGACCAGCTCCACCTGGAGGGTCACGGCTACTCGCCCTGGAGCTGCTTGGCCTTGGCCAGGGCCGACTCCGCACCCGAGACGTTGAGGAAGGCCTGCTCGGGGACATCGTCGAGCTCACCGTTGAGCAGGACCTCGAAGCTCTCGACCGTCTCGGCCACCGGGGTGGTCACGCCGGGGATTCCTGTGAACACCTCGGCGACGTACATCGGCTGGGACAGGAACTTCTGGACCTTGCGGGCCCGGCTCACCGTGACCTTGTCCTCTTCGGACAGCTCGTCGAGGCCGAGGATGGCGATGATGTCCTGGAGCTCCTTGTAGCGCTGGAGGACCTCCTGGACGCGACGGGCGACGTTGTAGTGCCGCTCACCGACGACTTCGGGGGCCAAGATGGTCGACGTCGACGCAAGGGGGTCCACCGCGGGGTAGATGCCCAGCGAGGCGATGTCGCGGGAAAGCTCCGTCGTGCCGTCGAAGTGGGTGAAGGAAGTGAACGGCGCCGGGTCGGTGTAGTCGTCGGCCGGCACGTACACGGCCTGGAGAGAGGTGATCGACCGGCCGCGGGTGGACGTGATGCGCTCCTGGAGCTCACCCATCTCGTCGGCCAGGGTGGGCTGGTAGCCGACCGCGCTGGGCATGCGCCCGAGCAGGGCGGACACCTCCGATCCGGCTTGGGTGAAGCGAAAGATGTTGTCGATGAACAGCAGCACGTCCTGCTGCTGGACGTCGCGGAAGTACTCGGCCACGGTGAGCGCGGCGAGCGCGACGCGCAGCCGGACGCCTGGCGGCTCGTCCATCTGGCCGTAGACGAGCGCGGCCTTTTCGAGAACGCCGGACTCGCCCATCTCTAACCAGAGGTCGGTCCCCTCACGCGTGCGCTCGCCCACGCCTGCGAACACCGACACGCCACCATGGTTCAGCGCGACCCGTCGGATCATCTCGGTGATGAGCACCGTCTTGCCCACGCCGGCCCCGCCGAACAGGCCGATCTTGCCGCCGGTCTTGTACGGCGTCAGCAGGTCGATGACCTTGATGCCGGTCTCGAACACGTTGGCGCTCGACTCGAGGGTGTCGAAGGCGGGCGGGTCGCGGTGGATGTCCCACCGCACCTTCACCTCGTCCATGGGGATGGTGTCGAGCTGCTCACCGATCACGTTGAAGACGTGGCCGAGGGTGGGGTCCCCGACGGGCATCTGAAGGCCGTGACCGAGGTTGCGGACCACGGTGCCCCGGGTGAGCCCGTCGGTGGGCTTGAGGCAGATGACGCGCACGCGGTTGTCGCCGATCTGCTGGGCGACCTCACCGGTGACGGTGATCTTTCGACCCTCGAGCACGATGTCGAACTGCACCGCCCAGTTGATCTCGGGCAGGGAATCGGGCGGGAACTCGGCGTCCACGACCGGGCCCGCGATGGCCACGATGCGGCCGTCTTTCAGCGCGGGGGTCTCGGACTCTGGGGTGACGTCGGTGATGGTCATGTCGGCCTCTCCTGCTACTTGGACAGAGCCTCGGCTCCGCTCACGATCTCCATGATCTCGGTGGTGATGCTGTCCTGGCGGGCGCGGTTGCGCTGGCGCGTCAGCTTGGTGATCAGCTCGTCGGCGTTGTCGGAAGCCGAGGCCATCGCCCGCTGCTGGGCGGCGAAGAACGAGGCCGAACCGGCCAGCATCGCCCCGAACAGCCGGGCCTCGACGTAGCGCGGCAGCAGGGCGTCGAGGATCTCGGTCGGGTCCGGCTCGTACTCGTAGTCGGCCTGGGGGCCGTCCTGGGCCGGCGCCTCGGCCGCGAGGCCCATGGCCTCGGCGTCGAGGGGAAGGAAGCGACGTTCGACGACGCGCTGGGTCCCGGCCGAGATGAACTCGGTGTAGATGAGTTGCACCCGCTGCACCTGGTCCTCGGCGAACCGGGGAAGGATCTCGGCCGCCACCCGCCGGGCATCCTCATAGGTCGGGCGGTCGACGGTGCCGTTGATGGCCGCGGCGATCTCGTGGTTGCGAAAGCGGAAGTAGGACTGGACCTTCTTGCCCACGGTGACAAGCACGATGTCGCGGCCGGCGGCTCGGTCACGGCGGATCGAGGTCTCCGCGGCCCGGATGACCGAGGAGTTGTACCCGCCGCTGAGGCCCCGGTCGCCCCCGAGGACGACGTACTCGACGGCGCGAACCTCGTCATCGGGCACCGTGCGCAGCAGCGGGTTCACCGTCGCCGCGCCACCGACCGAGAGGTGGTGGAGCACTTGCACGATCTGGTCGCTGTAGGGGCGGGCGGACAGCACCCGCTGTTGAGCCTTGACGATGCGCGACGCGGCGATGAGCTCCATCGCCTTGGTGATCTTCTTGGTGGACTGCACGCTCTTGATGCGGCGCCGCAGTATCCGCTCCTGGCCTCCGGCCACGGGTGTGCTCCTTCGCCTCTCGGCCTCAGGCCTCGTCGGCCTTGCCGGTGGGCGCGAACCGTTCGGCGAACTCCTTGACACCAGCCTCGAATGCGCCCTCGTCCGGGATCGCGCCGGTGGTCTTGATCGCCTCGACGATGTCGGGGTGGCGGGTGGCGAAGTGCTCGATGAGCTCCCTCTCGAACCGCCGGACGTCGCCGACCGGGATCGGGTCCAGGTATCCGCGCGTACCGGCGTACAGGCTCAGCACCTGATCCTGGACCGCCATCGGTGAGTTGAGGCCCTGCTTGAGCAGCTCCACGAGCCGGTAGCCGCGGTCGAGCTGGGCCTGGGACACCTTGTCGAGCTCGGAACCAAATGCGGCGAAGGCCTCGAGCTCCCGGAACTGGGCCAGGTCGGTCTTCAGCGACCCCACGGCCACCTTCATGGCCTTCACCTGGGCCGCGCTCCCCACCCGGGACACGGAGATGCCCACGTCGATCGCGGGGCGGATGCCGGCCTTGAACAGGTCGTCCTGCAGGTAGACCTGGCCGTCGGTGATCGAGATGACGTTGGTCGGGATGTAGGCCGACACGTCGCCGGCTTTCGTCTCGATCACCGGCAGGGCGGTGAGGCTGCCTCCGCCCAGCGCGTCGCTGAGCTTGGCCGCCCGCTCCAGGAGCCGGCTGTGGAGGTAGAAGACGTCGCCCGGGTAGGCCTCGCGGCCCGGTGGCCGCCGCAGCAGCAGGGCGATCTGGCGGTACGCCTCCGCCTGCTTGGACAGGTCGTCGTAGACCACGAGCGCGTGCTCGGAGTTCTCCATCCAGTGCTGACCCATGGCCGAGCCCGCGTACGGCGCCAGGTACTTGAACGGCGCCGGGTCGGACGCGGGGGCGACGACGACGACGGTGTATTCGAGGGCGTTGTGGAGGCGCAGGGTCTCCACCGTCTGGGCCACGGTCGAGGCCTTCTGGCCGATCGCGACGTAGATGCACTTCACACCCAGGCCGCGTTGGTTGATGATCGTGTCGACGGCCACCGCGGTCTTACCCGTCTTGCGGTCGCCGATGATGAGCTCTCGCTGGCCTCGGCCGATGGGCGTCATCGAGTCGATGGCCTTGATGCCGGTCTGGAGCGGCTCGTGGACCGGCTTGCGGCCCGTGATGCCCGGCGCCTGGACCTCCATGCGCCGGGTCTCGGTGGTGGCGATGGGACCCTTGCCGTCGAGCGGTTCGCCGAGGGCGTTGACCACCCGGCCGAGGAGGGCGTCGCCGACGGGGACGCTGAGGATCCGACCTGTCGCCTTGACCGACTGGCCCTCTTCGATGTGGTTCACCTCACCGAGCACGACGGCGCCGATGGTGTCCTCGTCCAGGTTGAGGGCGAGGCCGAGCATGCCGCCTTCGAACTCGAGGAGCTCGTTCACCGACGCCCCGGGAAGACCCGAGACGCGGGCGATGCCGTCCCCGACCTCTTCGATGGTGCCGACCTGCGCCGAGGCGACCTCGGGCGAGAAGTCGGCCAGCCGGGCGCGCAGCGCGTTCGCGATGTCGGAGGCGTCGAGGTTGAACGTGTCAGTCATGGGTGTGGCCTCCGGTTAGAACGATTCGCGGAGCTGGTCGAGCCGGCTCCGCACCGAACCGTCGATGACGGTGTCGCCGACTCGGGCAACGATCCCGCCGAGGACAGATGGGTCGATGATGACCTTGACCGTGATCTTCTTGTTCGTCGCCTTGCCGAGGGCGTCGGCGAGACGCGAGACCTGGTCCTGGTCGAGGGGGTATGCGGTGCGCACCTCGGCCACTGCCTCTGAACGCAGTTCGGCCGCGTCGGCGACGAACGCGTCGGCGATGTCGGGCAGGTCGTGGGCGCGCCCCGCGCTGACGATGAAGCCGACCATGGCCGTGGTCAGCGGGTGGGCTCGCCGACCGAGGAGCTCCTCGACCACGCCCGCCCGGCGCTCGACCGGGATCGCCGGATCGGTCAGCGTGGAGCGGAGGTCGTCGTTGGCTTCGAAGGCGCGGGCGACCTTGAACAGCTCGTCCTCGACCCGCTCCACGGATCCCTCGGCCCGCGCCACCTCGAGAAGGGCGCTGGCGTACGCGGTGACCTTGTCGCTCATGCGTCCGGCGCTCCGGCTGTGCCGGCGGACTCAGGGGGCAGGCTCATCGAACCGTTTACCTTCCCGACCCGATCGAGCTGATGTAGTCGTCGACAAGTGCCGCGTTGGATTGGCGGTCCAGGTTGCGCTTGACCACGCGCTCGGCGAGCTCGATGGTGAGCGTCGTGAGTTGGGTCCGGAGCTCGGCCATGGCCCGCTCCTTGGCCGCGGTGATGTCTCCGGTGGCCCGGTTGCGGAGCTCGGTGACCTCGGCCTCGGCCTTGGCCATGAGGTCCCGTCGCAACGTGTCAGCGGTCTGGCGGGACTCCTCGATGATGCGGTTGGCCTCGTTCTTGGCGTCGGCCAGCTGACGCTGGTAGTCAGCAAGGATCGCTTCGGCATCGGCCTTGGCGGTATCGGCCGAGCTCAGGCTTTCGCGGATGCGCTCGGTCCGGGCGTCCATGCTCTTGCGGACCGCGGGCATGGCGACCTTGGCCATGATCGCGAACAGCAACACGAACGACACCGACCCCCAGACCAGCTCGTTGACGGCCGGGAGGATGGGGTTCTTCGATTGAACGGTCGCCGCCTGGGCTGCGACCAGGACTGCGGTTACGTGCATCAGGTCTCCTTTAGGTGAACTTCAGGAGGATGAAGACCACGAAGCCGATCAGCGCGAGCGCTTCGGTGAAGGCGATGCCCAAGAACATGGTGGTCCGCACCATGCCCGCGGCCTCCGGCTGGCGGGCCATGGCGGTGATGGCGTTGCCCACCACGATGCCGATGCCGATGCCTGGGCCGATGGCGGCGGCGCCATAGCCGATCCCAGCGCCGACCGCGCCGAGACCTTTCAGGATCTCTTGGGACTGGATGGTGATGTCAGATGCTGCAAGGGGGTTGATCACCCGGATCCTCCTAGTGTTCGGGATGCATGGCGCCGCCCAGGTAGACGGCGGTGAGAATGGTGAAGATGAACGCCTGCAGGACCGCCACCAGCAACTCGAAGCCGGTCAAACCGATGTCCATCACGGCGGGCAGGACCGCCACCGGCTTGAAGAACACGATGGTGTTGTGGAACAGCAGGGTGTCGGTGAGGACGGCGAACGTCACGAGCAGGAGGTGTCCGGCCAACTCGTTGGCGAAGAGCCGGACCGCCAGCGAGAACGGCCGGACGATGAACGTCGACAACAGCTCGATCGGAGTCACCAGCACGTAGAGCGCCTTGGGGACGCCGGGCGGGAAGAGCGCCGCCTTGAAGTACCCGGGGCCCTGCTTCTTGATCCCCATGAAGATGAACATCACCCACGTGATGAGGGCGAGGAACATCGGCATGGCCATGCGAGCCATCGGCGGGAACTGCATCACCGGGATGATCTCGAAGAGGTTGCAGACCAGGATGAACATGAAGAGCGTGGTGAGGTAGGGCAGGAAGACGAGCCCGTCCTCCCCCATCGTCTGCATGATGATCCCGTCGGTCACGAACTCGATGATCGACTCGACCACGTTCTGGATCCCGCTCGGAACGAGGGCTTTCTTCCTGCCCGCCGCGACGAACAGGGCCACGACGATGAGCGCCGACACGATCATCAGCAGGATCGGCTTGTTGAAACCGGGTAGCCAGAACTGCTTCCAGTCCACGAGCTCACCGATGGCTGGGAACTCGAGTTTCGCGAGAAGCAACGCTCACCGTCCTTTCTGGGGTCTCGGTCGCAAGCTCGGGTACGCGAGGTTGGCCGACACGTACCGGGTCTCCCACCACAGCAGGCCTAGATGGGTGACCATGAGCGTGAGGGCCAGGGGCACCATCGACACCCACGGCTGGTTCCGCACCACGTAGACCGCCACGGTCAGCAGCGCCAGGCGCACCAGGTAGCCCCCGAGTGCGGCGACGGCCATGAGGACCAGGGAGATGCGGGCGGCCCAGCTCACGATGGCAGCGGCAACGACGAAATTGGCGAGCACCAGCACGATCGCATAGGCGGCGGAGAGCGCTCCGTTCACGCCCCAGATCAGAGCCGCCACCGCGATCAGCACCGGAGCTGCAGGCAGACCGCGCCGGACCATGTCGGCCACGAGCTCGCGCTCGACCGCCGGGCCATCCGCCCGTTGGACCCCACCGTCTCGTTGGATCACGGTGGCGCTCACCGGCGCGCACCCGGGCCCGGGCGGCTTCCGGTGGTCCGACCCCACGGCGATGCGGCGTCGTGGGCGCGCATCTCGGCGTCGTAGGCGAAATAGGTACGGACCGCCATCGCGACGAGGGCGAACACCGCCAGGATGATGGTCAACACCGGCATGGTGCCGAGCCGGCGATCGAGGAACCAGCCGAAGCCCCCGAACAGGATCGGTATCACTGCGATCTCGAAGCCTCGGGCGAGAGTGTCGCCGAAGCCGTTGTAGAGCTCCTGTCGTCCTCTCAGGTCATCCACGGCGGAGGCATCCTCGAAGTGGGGGTGGAATCGATCGCTTGTGAATAGTTTCGCAATGTAGAAGATGCGGTTTGGGGGCCGCAAATTCGCGGCGGACTGTAGTGGGTCCGGCGTCGTTCGCGCGGAGGACGACCGCGGAGCAGCCCCCCGATCGGGCGGCGAGACGGGTCAGGCGCGCCCGGGGCCGGCCCCGGCCGGCTGGGGCGCGGCCGGGTCGGGGACGGCGAGCGGCGGTCGGTCCGTCTCACCCCCGTCGGGGGGCCGCAGCCGGGGGTGCAGGATCGTGAAGAGCGCGACCCCCAAGGCCGCGATCCCCACCGGGATCACGGCATTGCCCTTCTTGAAGTAGATCGGGTAGAGCACCAGGACCGACAGGATCGTGGTCCACGCCCACAGGATGAACACAGCCCGCCGGTGGCCGTGCCCCATCTCCATGAGACGGTGGTGCAGGTGCTGTTTGTCCCCCGCCTCGAGCACCCGCGTTCCGTCACCCCGCGCCCGCTTGACGGTGCGGCGCACGATGGCGAACCCGGTGTCGAGCATCGGCACGCCGAGGATCACGAACGGGATGAACACTGGGGCGAAGAAGAAGAACTTCTGGCCGGAGAAGGTGTCGGAGGTGTGGCCCCCGACCACCATCGTCGACGACGCCATCAAAAGGCCGAGGAACAGGGCCCCCGTGTCACCCATGAAGATCTTGGCCCGATGCACGTTGTGGGGCAGGAAGCCCAAGCAGATCCCACAGCAGATCACCGCGAGCAACGGGCCGACGCTCTCCGACGGCAGGAGTCCGGCCCCGGACAGCTTGTGGCTGTACAAGAAGAACGCCCCGGCTGCGATCGCCACGATCCCGGCTGCGAGGCCGTCGAGACCGTCGATCAGGTTCACCGCGTTGGAGATCAGGCAGACCCACGCCACCGTCAGCAGCGGTTCGAGGTCGGCAGACAGCGACACGAAGCCGGCGAAGGGCACCTGGAAGTAGATCATCGTGACGCCGAAGAGGTAGAGGATGCTTCCCGCGAACACCTGGCCCGCCACCTTCGCCGGGGCGGACACGTCGCGGACGTCATCGAGGAGGCCCACGGCGAGGATCGCGGTGGCGCCGAGCACCACCCCGAGCGGCTCGGTGGACCGCTGGAACATGTCGTGGAACTGGCCCATCACGGACGCGACGGCCATCGCCAGCAGGAACGCGACGTACATCGCTGCGCCGCCGGCGGTCGGCGTCGGGCGCTCGTGGACCTTGCGGTCCGACATCGCCTCGATCAGCCCGCACCGCACAGCCACGCGGCGCCCGATGAACGTGAAGCACCACGAGCTGATCGCGGCCACGGCGAGGATGACGGCGTAGCCGGCCATCGCGCTGGCGCCCTCAGACCGCCGGACGCGGGTACGGCGGGAACTTGGAACAGAGCACGGCGACCTCGTCGCGCACGGCATCGCCGTCCCCGCCGAGGGCTCGCTCCATGAGCGAAGCGATCTCGTCCATCTCCGGCTCACGCATGCCGGTAGTCGTCACCGCCGCGGTGCCGATCCGGAGCCCGCTCGTGACGAACGCCGAACGCGGGTCGTCCGGGATCGTGTTGCGGTTGAGCGTGATGCCCGCCTGATCCAGCATCTCCTGGGCCTGCTTGCCCGTCAGGTCGGGGTGCGACGTTCGCAGGTCGACGAGCAGGAGGTGGTTGTCGGTCCCTCCCGACACGAGGCGGAAGCCGCGCTGGGCCAGCGCCTTGGCCAGCGCGGCGGCGTTGGCCACGATCTGGGCCGCGTAGGCCCGGAACGCGGGCGTCGAGGCCTCCCGAAACGCGATCGCCTTCGCCGCGATCACGTGCTCGAGCGGGCCGCCCTGCAGCCCCGGGAACAGCGCCTTGTCGATCTTGGGGCCCAGCTCGGCAGTCGAGAGGATGCATCCGCCGCGGGGACCGCGCAGGGTCTTGTGGGTGGTGAACGTGACCACGTCGGCGTGGGGCACCGGCGACGGATGGGCCCCTCCCGCGACGAGACCGGCGATGTGCGCGGCGTCGAACACGTAGTACGCCCCCACCTCGTCGGCGATCGAGCGGAACGCAGCCGGATCGATGATCCGGGGGTAGGCCGTGGCGCCGGCGACGATCATCTTGGGCCGGTGCTCGCGGGCGAGCTGGGCGATGGCGTCGTAGTCGAGCCGCTCGTCGCTGGCAGTGACCCGGTAGTGCACGAAGTTCCACAGCTTGCCGGTGGCGTTCGCCGGACTGCCGTGCGTCAGGTGGCCGCCGTGGTCGAGGCTGAGGGCGAGGACGGTGTCGCCGGGGTCGAGCAGGCCCAGGTAGACCGCAACGTTGGCGTTGGCCCCGGAGTGGGGCTGGACGTTGGCGTGCTCGGCGCCGAAGAGCGCCTTGGCCCGCTCCCGAGCGAGCTCCTCCACCTCGTCGATGATCCGGTTGCCGCCGTAGAAGCGCTTGCCCGGATAGCCCTCGGCGTACTTGTTGGTGAGCACCGAGCCGGTGGCCCGCAGCACCGCGGGCGAGGTGAAGTTCTCACTGGCGATGAGCTGGAGGGTGGTCTGCTGGCGGTCGAGCTCGCGCTCGATCAACCCGAACACCTCATCGTCGGAGCCGTCGTCGTCCCAGGTCACCCTCGCAGTCTAGGAGCCGCCCGGGCGCCTGCCGCGACCAGGCTCGAGGTCCGCCCGGCAGCCCGCCGCGACCAGGCTGGCGGCCCGCCCGCACCGGGCGCTACAGATGCACGATGGCCCTCGATCCCCGCACACCGGTCCTCGTCGGCGTCGGACAGCTGACCCGGCACCCGACGGCCACCGAGGACATCATGACCCCGGTCCAGCTGATCGCCGCCGCGGCTCGCGCCGCCGGCGACGACGCCGGTGGCGGCCTCCTTCACCGGGTCGACTCGGTCCAGATCGTCGACGTCATGGTCTGGCGGCCCCCGAACGCGGCCGCGGCCGTCGCCGCCGAGCTCGGCATCGAGCCGCGCGAGCTGGTGACGACGACCGTCGGCGGCAACACGCCCCAGATGCTCGCCAACGATGCCGCGGCCGACATCGCGGCCGGACGCGCCGACGCTGTGCTCGTCGCCGGCTGTGAAGCGGTCCACTCTCGGCGCCTGGCCCACAAGGCCGGGATCCGGGTCGAGTGGGACCGCCAGCCCGACGGCACCCGCGCCCCTGACCGCGTCGTTGGGACCGGCCGGTCCGGGGTGTCCGACGCCGAGATCGCCCGCGGGTTGACGCTTCCCATCTACGTGTACCCGGTCTTCGAGAACGCGATCCGCATCGCCCGGGGCGAGACGGTCGAGGACCACCAACTCCGGGTGTCGGAGATGTGGGCCCGGTTCAGCGAGGTAGCGAGCACCAACCCCCACGCGTGGGACACGACCGTGCACTCGGCCGAAGAGATCCGCTCCGTGTCGGCCCGGAACCGGATGGTTGGCTGGCCGTACCCGAAGCTCATGAACTCCAACATCCAGGTCGACATGGCCGCGGCCTTCCTGCTCACCAGCGTGGAGACGGCACGGGCAGCCGGCGTCCCGCAGGACCGCTGGGTGTTCCCGTGGGCGGGCGCCGACAGCGCGGATCACTGGTTCGTGTCGCAGCGGTGGGAGCTGTCGGCGTCGCCGTCGATCGCAGCCAACGGGCGGGCCGCCCTCGGCGCGGCAGGCGTCGGCATCGACGACGTCGCCCACGTCGACCTCTATTCGTGCTTCCCGTCTGCGGTCCAACTCGGCGCGGACGCGTTGGGGCTTGCGCCCGATGATCCCAACCGGCCCCTGACCGTGACCGGCGGGCTCGGGTTCGGCGGCGGCCCGGGCAACAACTACGTCACCGGATCCATCGCAGCCATGTGCAACACGTTGCGGGGCGAGCCGGGAAGCGTCGGGCTCGTCACCGGCCTCGGCTGGTACGCGACCAAGCACAGCCTGGGGCTCTGGTCGACCAACCCTCCGCCGCAACCCTTCAGCCGCCACCTCCCCCAAGCCGAGGTCGACGCCGGCCCCAGCCGGGTCGCCGCCGAGTCCTACGCCGGACCGGTCCGCATCGAGACGTGGACCGTCACCCACGAACGCGACGGCGAACCCGCCCTCGGCATCGTCGCCGGCCTGACCGAGGACGGTTCCCGGGCGTGGGGCAACGTCCGCAAGCCCGACGCGCTGCGGACGTTGCTCGATGAGGACCCGGCCGGGGCCGTGGCCACGATCGCCGAGGACGGCGAGCTCAGCCTCTAGCCCGAGGACGGGATCGCGATCGGGGCGCTGCCCGAACCCGCCGACCGGTAGGCGGCATCGACGACACGATGGGCCCGGAGGGCCTGGCGAAAGTCGGGTGATGCCGGCCGGCCGGCCGCGACCGCGGCAATGAACCCACCGTCGGGCAGGGCCCGGCTGAGCCCGAGGGCGCGCGCCTCCTCCAGCAGCGCCTCTCCCTGCCGCGCGGTAGGTGGCGCCCCCGGTCGCTGCCACCGCAGGGGCCCGATCCAGTCGCCCTCGAGGACCGCCCACAGGCGCTCGCACACGACCTCGACCCGCCGATCGTTGAGGCGCTCCGGGATGTCGTGCCAGACGGTCGTCAGGTTCGCTACCGCCCCGCTCACGTATCGGAACGAGGCCGCGACGAGATCCTCGATCCCGTCGATCCCGTGGGTCTCGGCCAACGTGGCCGTGACCGAGCACACCGGGCCGCCGAGGCGCTCGATGAGGTCGACATCGTGGATCGAGTGCTCGAGGAGGACGCCGGCACCGGCCCGGGCCGGGTCCGATCGCCACGTCGAGGCGTACCAACCGTTGACCGGAAGGTACTGGTCGTCGTGGAACGTGACGCTCAACAACCGGCCGCTTTCGGCTCGCGACACGAGGTGCTCGAGCAGCGCGAACGAATGGGAGCTGCGCAGCACCAGACCCACCTGGTTGATGATCCCGGCCGCCTCGACCGCATCGACCATCGCCTCCACCTGCGACACCGTCGGGGCGAGCGGCTTCTCGCAGAACACGGCGCGTCCGTGCGCCGCGGCGAGACCCACGAGCCGGGGGTGCTCGGAGGTCCAGGCGCACACATAGACCGCGTCGCAGCCCTCGACCACCTCCTCCTCCGATGCGCACACCATGGCTCCGGTCCACGACGCGAAGGTGGCCGCGCGCTCCGAGTCGGGATCGTGGACGCCGGCGAACGCGAAGTCGGCCTCGGCCGCGACCAGCGAGCGAGCGTGGTAGCCGGCGATCAGCCCGGCACCGAGGAATCCGACGCGCACGCTCATCCCAGCCGTACCGCCCCCGCCCGCAGAACCGCCGGCGGCTCCCGCCGGCAGTCCACGACCGTCGAGGGCGCACCGCCGAGGGTCCCCCCGTCGACCACCACTTCGACCGAGGGGAACGCCGCGGCGGCGGCCCAAGCCGTCACGGGTGTCGGCTCGTGGTGGAGGTTTGCGCTCGTGGTGGCGAGCGGGCCGAGACGGGCGCAGAGCTCCCGCACCTCGGCGTGGTCCGGGCAGCGGAGACCGACCGAAGGGGTGTCACCGACGTCGCCGGGCCACGACGCATCACGATCGACCACGATGGTCAGGGCACCAGGCCAGTGACGGCCCGCCAGATCCTGCGCCGCAGCCGGCACCGGCGTCATGGCGAGCGCCCACGCCTGCGCCGCGTCGGCGACCAGCACCGCGATCGGCACCTCCCGGCCCCGTCCCTTGAGGGCGAAGAGCCGTTGGACCGCTCCGGGCAACGTCGGGATGGCCGCCAGCCCGTACACCGTGTCGGTCGGGATCACCACCGCCTCGCCCCGCAACAACGCGAGGGCCGCCGCCTCCCACCCGTCGCGTGTTTCGCTCACCACGTGGTTCCCGCTCCCGGCCGCTCGGGCCGGCTCGCTTCGCTCACCATGCCGCCACGAGCGCACGATCCCGGCCGGTCATGTCGGTCCGTATCTCAGCGCGGGATGCGCCGGCTCCGCGCGCCAGCTCCACGGCCACCGACGCCTGGTGCGGAGCCACCTCCACCACCAGGATGCCGGGGCGGGCGAGCCACCGCCCTGCCCCGCCCACGATCTCGCGGACCGCGTCGAGACCATCCGGCCCGCTCCTCAGCGCGAGCTCGGGCTCATGGGCCGAGACGTCCGCCGCCAGCTCCTCGTCGGCCCCGACATACGGCGGGTTGGACACCACCAGATCGAACCCCCGGGTCAGCTCGGCCGGCAACGCCGACCACCACGAGCCCTCCGCCAACCTGACCCGCGTGGCCGCCCACCCCCCCGCACCGGCGAGGTTGGCCCGGGCCACGTCGAGCGCGTCTGGGGACACGTCGGTCGCCCACACCTCGGCCCCCAACTCGACCGCGAGGCTGATCGCGATCGCGCCCGAGCCGGTACCGAGATCAGCGGCCCGGGTCCTCCGGTCCCGATGGAGGCGCCGCGACTCTTCCAGGGCCCACTCGACGACCTGCTCGGTCTCCGGGCGAGGGATCAGCACCCGGCGGTCCACCATGAGGTCAAGGGTCCGGAATCCCCACCGGCCGAGGACGTACTGGAGCGGTTCGCCGGCCAAGCGTCGCTCGAGCATGCCGGCGAGGTAGGCCCCGCTGCGAGCACTCACCTCGTCCTCGAGGTGCACCACCAGGTCGGCCCCGTCGAACCCCGACGCCTCCTCGACCAGGCGTCGAGCCTCAAGCGGCGAGCCGAGCTCGGCTGCGACCTCGGCGAGCAACGACCGCCACGAACGCCCACCAACGGGCCGGTTCGCTTCGCTCACTGGCCTTCCCGCTCCTGGCCGCTCGGGCCGGTTCGCTTCGCTCACTCGCCTTCCCGCTCCTGGCCGCTCGGGCCGGTTCGCTTCGCTCACTCGTCTGTGAGCTGGCGAGTTCGCTCGTCGGCGCCGAGGGCGTCGATGATCTCGTCGAGCTCGCCCTCGTTGAGGATCCGGTCGAGCTTGTAGAGGGTGAGGCCGATCCGGTGATCGGTCACCCGGTTCTCCTTGAAGTTGTAGGTCCGGATCTTCTCGGATCGTCCCCCGCCTCCCGTCTGGCCCCGTCGGGCCTCGGACGCCTCCGCCGCCTGCCGGTCCTGCTCGGCCTTGAGCAGGCGGGAGCGGAGCACGACCATGGCCCGAGCACGGTTCTGGATCTGGCTCTTTTCGTCTTGCATCGCCACGACCACCCCGGTCGGGAGGTGGGTGATGCGCACCGCGGAGTCCGTCGTGTTGACGCTCTGGCCCCCCGGCCCGGTGGAACGGTAGACGTCGATCTTGAGGTCGTTGGGATCGATGTGGACGTCGATCTCCTCCGCCTCGGGCAGAACCGTCACCGTCGCAGACGAGGTGTGGATCCGGCCCTGGCTCTCAGTGACCGGCACCCGCTGCACCCGGTGGACCCCGGCCTCGTGCTTGAGCCGGCTCCACACGCCATCGCCGCGGACCATGAACGAAACCTCGTTGAAGCCGCCCATGTCCGACGGGTCGGAGTTGAGGACCTCCAGCTTCCAGCGGTTGCGATCGGCGTACCGGGCATACATCTCATACATGTCGCGGGCGAACAGGTTCGCCTCTTCTCCCCCCTCGGCCCCGCGGATCTCGACGATGACGTTCTTGTCGTCGTTGGGGTCACGCGGCAGCAGCAGGACCTTGAGCTGCTCTTCGAGACGGGCCATCTCCACCTCGGCCCCATCGATCTCGGCCCGCAGCATCTCGCGGTCGTCGGCACCGGCGTCGGCGTACATCTCCTTCGCCGCAGCCAGGTCTCCCGCCGCCGCCTTGTAGGCCCGGAACGTGGTCACGATGGTCTCGAGGTGCTTGTGCCGGCGCGACAGATCCCGGAACCGCTTCTGGTCCGACGCCACCCCGGGGTCACCGAGGCGCTCGAGCACGTCTTCGTATTCGTCTTCGAGGGTCTCGAGCCGTTCGAACACGGACCCGACCCTACGTGCCGGTCGATCGCCACCCGGCGGGGACGGTGACCACC
>Ga0102924_1003265_pt1 | contig 17085 bp, 12 predicted proteins | sample PaiPotPPM11metaG_FD_80116 | JGI IMG/M metagenome (GOLD analysis project Ga0102924, IMG submission 80116) | Iron sulfur acid spring bacterial and archeal communities from Banff, Canada, to study Microbial Dark Matter (Phase II) - Paint Pots PPM... ...
CAGCCAGGGCCAGCCCACCTATCTGGAGGCCAGCAATCGCGATAGCGCAAGGCTTTACGAGCGCCTGGGCTACAAGCGGCTTGACCGGACGACCGACATGCCGGGTGGCCCGAGCCTGTACCCCATGTGGCGCAATCCTGCCTAGCCGAAGGCCGGGGCTATAGCCTACGCGAGCGCGAAGGACGGGCTTTGGACGATCATCTGCACAACCCCGCAAAGAGGAAAGAAATGAAATGGTAGAACTCATAGAAAAGCCACAGCCGAAAAGCGGCCGTCTGGGCGCCAAGGTATTGTCGTTCCCTGATGTAATAGCGCAGTCCGTCGGGTTTATGGGCCCGGTCTTCTCTTCGGCCTTCGTGATACCGCTCGTGGTCGGAGTGGCCAGTGTCACCGGTAAGGGAGGCGGCATCGCATCCCCGCTATCGGTGCTGATCGCCGGGATCGGAGTCTTCGCGATCGGCTGGATCGTGTCGAGGTACGCCAAGGAGGTCCGCACTGCCGGATCGCTGTACGAATACGTGACCCGCGGGCTCGGTGAACGCATCGGGACCGCAGCCGGCTGGCTGTACTACGCGGGCATCACTATGCTAACCGCCGCCTTGCTGCTGATTCTCGGCGGCTACCTGCAGTCAACCATCGCCTCGGAATTCAACGTTAACCCGCTGCCGGGCTGGGCCTGGACCCTCATATTCCTGGCGATAGTCGCCCTGGTCCTGTACTTCGGCGTCCGGATCTCCACCCGCGTCCAGCTCGTGCTAGCGCTGATCTCCATCATCGTGGTGACGGCCTTCTTCATTTCCGTCATCGTGAAGCTGGGATCGGCTAACAGCTTCGAGCCGTTCCGGCCGTCGTCTTCCGTCGATGGCTGGGCCGGGATTTTCTTCGGTGTCCTGTACGGGATCCTGCTCTTCACCGGCTTCGAGACCTCAGCGAATCTGGCCGAAGAGACCCCCAAGCCGCATAGGCATATCCGTGCAGCAGTCATGTCTACTGCCGGGATCGCGACGATCTTCTTCGTCCTGGCCACCTACGTCGAAGTGGCCGGCTTCCACTACAGCCTTAAGACCTTGGATGCCGCCGCGTCCGCGCCGCTGTTCGCGCTTGGCGCATCGAAATCGGCCGGCGGGTATGGCGGCACCTGGATCGACCGCTTGCTTGAGCTTGTCGTTCTACTCGACATGCTGGCAGTCGGGATCGGCTGCGGCGTCTCAGCTACTCGCGGGATTTTCGCGATGGCCGATGACGGCAGGCTCCCGAGACCACTTGCCGTGGTGTCCAAGCGCCGCAGCTCGCCGCTCGGCGCCACGGTCTTCGTGACCGGCTTCTGCGCCGTGGCACTGCTCGCCGACGTGTTCTGGAAGGGGCTGTTCGCGCTGCCGGCAACTCCGCACTATGACGCCCTGTTTTCCTGGGGCTCGACCTTCGGCGGCTTCGCCCTGGTAGGGGTCTACCTGCTGATGGCGATAGGCTCTCTGCGCAGCTTCGCCCACTCGCCGCATCGGCTGTGGCTCGTGCTATCGGCAGTCCTCGCCATCTTGATCACCGCAGGCGCCATCTTCGGATCGTTCTACAAGGTTACGAGTCCCACAGTCCTCGCGCCGTGGTTCGGACTCGCCGTGCTGGTCATAGGTTTCGCCTCCACCCGGGTCACCCGCGCCCGGAGATCAGCAGGTACCTAGTCCCAGGCCGCCCGCTATCCAGACGCCCGAGACCCTGACCACGCAAGAAGCGCTGATCGCCCGGCTGGCCAGCCGGTCAAGGCCAGGCTACCGCCCCGTAGTCGCGTTCAGCGCGTAGACTTTCCCGTCATCGCTGCCGATGAAAAGCGCGCCAGCGCCCGTGACCCATGCCTCGCATTCGACGTGACCACCCGTCAGATGCTTCCAGACGTAGGTCGGGTCAGTGGTGGCGGTCAGCGCGTATATGTTGTCGTCATCGCTTCCGAAGTAGACGATTCCCTTGTGGACGACAGGATTTGAGCTGACATAATAAGACGTCTCATATGTCCCAGCGGCAGTCCCGGTCGCTGCGTTTAATACGTACAGGTTGCCGTCGTTGTCGCCGATGTAGAGGTCGCCGTTCACTACCGTTGGATTCGAATCCACAGCGCCGGCGGTCGGGGAAATCCACCGGATCCTTCCCGTAACGGCACTCAGTTGGTACACCCGTCGATTCGTGCTGCCGACGTAGACCTTCTCGTCAGCCACGAACGGACTGGAGTGGTCTATGGGGCCGGTGGGTTCCTGCCAAACGATGTCCCCAGTCTCGGCCTTCAGCGCGGACACGTACCCAGCCTTATGGTTCGACGTCATAGAGCCCACATAGACCTTTCCCTGGGAAATTGCGGGAACTCCCTCTACCGGACCGCCGACATACCGCTGCCAGAGAAGCTGGCCATTGCTCGGCTTCAGTGCGTACACGCGGCCATCTTCGCTGCCTATGTAGACCAAGCCGTCGGCCACCACCGGGCTGGACTCGATTATCGAGTGGGTGTGGTATGCCCAGATACTCTTTCCCGTCGCCGCTTCGAGGGCGTAAACGTTGCCGGAATCCCTGCTGCCGATGTAGAGGATTCCGTTCGAGACATACGGACTTGAGTCCCCGTAATGCCCGACGTTCGCCTTCCAGTTGATACGGCCAGTGGACGCGTCCAGGTCGTAGACGTCGCCGCCATCGCTGGCAACATACACGCTGCTGCCGACGACGAAGGGCCTGCCGTCCACTGGGCCGGCCAGCTGCCGAGTCCACGTGGAGACAGGAGGCCGGTACGTGTAGAAATACAACCCGAGGATCGCTGCGATCGCGAAGAAAAAGCTGGGGATACCCACGCCGATCAGCAGGGAGCGGTGCTTTCGGCTGATCGCGTCATGGGCGTCCTGCCACGCGCGAAGCATCTTTTCCGCTACGGTGCCGCGCGAGCTGGAATCAATTTCTTCGTACATCGCGATGAACGTGTCCAGGTACCTCCTGGGTGGGAGCAGGCGACCCTCCTGGTAAGCGTGATGACGCTTAGCGTACTTCTTGGGAAAGTCCTCCCCTCGAATCAGCGTGCCCTGAGTGTACTCGCGCAGCTTCCTGGCGAACGCTTCTTTCTTTGCCGCGCTTTCACTCGGCCGGCTGTGCCGGGAGAGGAAGCCGTGCAAGGCATTCGCCGCGACGGCGACCCCGGCCAGGACCGGCGGCACGATGGTGGCGTAGGCCGCCGCGCTGTCGGGTCCCCGCAGATGAATGACGAACGCTACGGCACACGCTGCGACTACCAGCAGAGCTATGAACACTGGTTTCTTCGGCACCCCAGCTTCACTCATATGCGCTTCACCATCTTCGATTCACATGCGTCTCACGTTGGACCGTGCTGATGCGGCCCGCGATGTGCCATTTTGCCGCAATTGGACGTAGTGTATTACTATGTGCGACTGATTCGTCACGTCTTGGCGATGACGGCGTGGGCAAGGCGCGTCCCCTGGGCAGCTTCAGCCGGTCATGTGCATGAAATCAGGCTCGGCCGGAAGTCCTGTTTAATCGTTTCCGCAGATCAACGGTGAGACGCGAGCGCCTGGGACGGCCTGCTTCTGGACAAGTCGTTGGGTGCATGTTAGGGAGTTAAAGGCGGGATCCTCCCCTTTGGTCCGGCCCGGAGGGAGGACGGAAACATGCCCAGCGAGAGCCAGCACGACATGGCCGGACCGCACGAGCGGCCACTAAGCGCACCGTTCCCCGAAGGAGAACCGGCATGCCATTCCCCGCCGATCAGCCCGGTCCGGCCGATCAGGCCAGTCCTGCCGGTGCACCCGCGGCCGTACCTGGCCTCTCCCGGCGACGGCTGCTGACCGGGACCGCACTGGCCGCGGCGGCCGGACTGGTGGCCCGCCCGGCCGCCGTCTCGGCGGCGCCGCGGACGGTGGCCGGGCCCGCGAGCGGGCTGCGGGCCGCCGGGGCCGGGGGGCCGCAGGCCGCGCACCAGATCACGTTCGACCAGTACTCGCTCATGGTCGACGGCCAGAGACTGTTCGTGTGGTCGGGGGAGTTCCACCCGTTCCGGCTGCCGAGCCCGTCGCTGTGGCTCGACATCCTGCAGAAGATGCGGGCCAGCGGCTACAACGCGGTGAGCATGTACTTCAACTGGAGCTACCACTCCCCGGCCTCAGGCGTCTACGACTTCACCGGCGTCCGCGACATGGACCTGGCGATGCGGATGGCCGCGGACACCGGGATGTACGTCCTGGCCCGGCCCGGTCCGTACATCAACGCCGAAGTGAACGCGGGTGGCTTCCCCGGCTGGCTGACCGCCACGGCGGCGGTGGCCCGCACCGACGACCCGGTCTACCTGGCCGCCGCGGACCAGTGGCTCACCGCGATCAACGCGGTCCTGGCCCGGCACCAGCTCACTGACGGTTCCGGAACCCTGCTGCTGTACCAGATCGAGAACGAGTACGCCAGCAACGTGGGCCGGGCCACCGGCATCAACTACCTGGCCCACTTGTACGCGAAGGCCCGCGCCGACGGCATCACCGTCCCGATCTACCACAACGACAAGGGACGGAACGGCTTCTGGACGCCGGGCAGCTTCCCGACCCCGGATAACAACTACCTGTACGCGTTCGACGGCTACCCCTCGGCCAACGGGGCGCCGCCGGACTGGGGTTACTACGGGCCAGGCGGGGCGACAGGCGGTGCCAGCGCCAGCCCGGCGACCCCGGGGTTCGAGGCGGAATTCGGCGGCGGCTTCTTCGACCCGTGGGGCGGGGCACCCTGGCAGGGGCAGGGCTACGCCTTCGAGCGGGCCTTCGACGGGCCCGCCTACGAGCGGCAGTTCTACCTCACCAACGTGGCCAACGGCATCAAGCTCCAGAACGTCTACATGACGTTCGGAGGGACCTCGTGGGGCTGGCTGCCCGCCTCTGTCGTCTACACCTCCTACGACTACGGCGCCGCTATCAGCGAGGCCCGCCAGCTCACCCCGAAGATCCCCGCCATGAAGGAGATGGGCTACTTCCTCCAGTCCGTCAGCGACATCGCCAAGGTCGACCCGGCGGCCGCGGTGACGGCCTCGAATTCGCTGGTCAAGACCTACCATCTGGCCAGCCCGGACACCGGGACGCAGTTCTACTTCGCCCGCAACGACCACACCGCCGACCTCACCTTCACCCTTCCGGTCAGCACGCCGGACGGCTCCTACACCGTCCCGCAGACCGGCACACTCCAGCTCAACGGCAAAGACATGAAGGTCATCGTCGCCGCCTACGGCATGGACTCGGCCCATCTCGTCTACACGACCTCGCACCTGATGACGCACACCCCCGCCGGGAACCAGGACATCGCGGTGCTCGCGAGCCGGCCCGGGGACGACGGCGAGACGGTGCTGCGCTACCCGGCGGCGGCCACCGGACCCGCCGTAACCGTCCTGACCGGCTCCCCGGTGACCTCGTCGTGGGACGCCACCACCGGCGACCTGCTGCTCAGCTACACCCACAGCGGAGTCACCCAGGTGCGGGTCGACCCCGGCGGGACGGCCCGCCCCCTGCTCCTCGTGCTGATTGACGACACCGCGGCGGCGACCTTCTGGCGGCTCGACACCAGCGCCGGGCCGGTGGTCGTGAGCGGCCCCGAACTGGTCCGCTCGGCGACCCTGCGCGGGCCGTCTCTCGAACTCACCGGGGACACCACGGCCGCCACCACGCTGGAGGTGTGGGGCCCCCGGCCGGTCGGCCTCGTCCTGTGGAACGGCAGGCCGGTGCCCACTTCGCGGACGTCGGCGGGAAGCGTGGTGTCGCGCTCGTCGCTCGCCGCGCCGCCCGCGCTGACCCTGCCCGCCCTGGCCGGCTGGAAGTACGCGCCGGAGAATCCCGAGTCAGCTCCCAGCTTCGACGACAGCGGCTGGACGCCCGCGACCAAGACCACCTCGGCCAGCGCCACCCCCGTGCCCGCCGGACAGCCGGTGTTGTTCACCGACGACTACGGCTTCCACTACGGCGATGTCTGGTACCGGGGTTCGTGGACCGGCACGGCCGGTGCTGACTCGGTCGCCATCAGCTACCAGACCGGCCAGGTCGGCATGTTCCTGGCCTGGCTGGACGGCTCCTTCCTCGGCGGCGGCGAGATGCCCGCCCCCACATCCAGCCAGTCCACCACCCAGGGCTGGGCGGCCACGGTCACCTTGCCGATCCCAGCCGCCGCGCAGGACGCAGGAGATCACCTGCTCGCCGTGCTGGTCCGGCCGATGTCACACCAGGAGGACGGCGGCGCGAACAACGCGTTCAAGCAGGCACTCGGTCTCACCAGCGTGACCTTCACCGGTGCCGCACCCGCGGTCACCTGGCGCATCCAGGGCACGCTCGGCGGCGAGGCGCCTGGCGACCGGGTCCGCGGTCCGCTCAACAACGGCGGCCTGTACGGCGAGCGGGCCGGCTGGTACCTGCCCGGTTTCCCGGACCAGCGCTGGGCCGGCGTGACGCTGCCCAGTTCCGACCCCCGCCCGGGAGTCGCGTGGTACCGGACGTCGTTCCGGCTGCAGGTGCCTCGGGGTATCGACGCCTCCCTCGGGCTGACCATCAGCGACGATCCCGCGAAGTCCTACCGGGCCCAGATTTTCCTCAACGGATGGAACCTCGGTCAGTACGTCAACAACGTCGGGCCGCAGCATACGTTCGTCCTGCCGGCCGGCATCCTGGATCTGCACGCCGAGAACACCCTGGCCATCGCGGTGCTGGCGGACGGCAGCACCGTCGGCGGCCTGGGCGTTGTGACCCTGGCCAATCTGGGCACCGCTAGCGGCGGTGTCCCGATCCTCCCGGTGCTTTCCCCCGGCTACCCGCTCGGCCCGGCTCACTAGTACCGCAGCTGCCCTGGTCCGGCTAGGACGGTCGCAAACTCGGCGGCGGCCAGTGCGGGCGGTCAGGCCCGTGCCAGCAGGGATAGCTCATGGTCGAGGGCACTGGCGGACGTGAAGGTGATGGTGTGCATGCCGAGGTTGCGGGCGGCGGCGGTGTTCTCGGCGCGGTCGTCGATGAACAGCACCTCGTCGGGTTTCGCGCCGCGGTCACGCAGCACGATCTGGAATGCGCGCGGGTCGGGCTTGGCGACGCCCAGGCGGCAGCTGTAATAGCAATGGTCGAAGTGCCGCGACCAGCGGGAGTGGTCGATTGCCCGGGCTAGCGGTTCGGGTGCGTTGGACAGCAGCGCCAGCTGGATGCCGGTGCGTCGCACCCGGCGCAGGAGCGCCGGCAGGGTAAGGGGGTTGGGCCGGAGCCAGCCGCGCACGTCGGTGTCGGTCAGCCGGTCCACGACCCGGGGTGAGCTGCTCAGGTCGCGGGCCAGGACCTCGGACCAGTACCCGGCAGGTGGCTGGCCAAGGTCGTAGGCGGGCCGGTGCTGCCAGTAGCGGTCGAGGAAGACAGCGCGCGGCTGGTCGGCCAGGGCGGCCAGGTCGGTGATCGTGCCCTCGGGGAGCGGGGTGCTGATGACCTCGCCGTAGTCGACGAGCAGGAGGCGGATCATCTCGCCGCGGCGCACTGGGCGGGAGCCCGGACCTGACGTCCAGTGCCGAGCGCCGGTGAGGTAAGAGTGCCGGCGACGACGAACGCGGTGAGCAGCGGCAGCAGACCCAGGGCGACGGGCAGCGAGGCCCATTCGGACAAGCGCCCGATGACCGGCGGGCCGCAGACGAACCCGGCCCATCCGCAGGCTGACGCGGTGGCCACGGCGGTGCCCGGTGCCAGGCCGGGTATCCGCCCGGCGGCACTGAACACCGCCGGGACTACGGAAGCCAGGCCAATGCCGAGGCAGCCGAACCCGAGGAGGGCAGCCGGCGGCTCGGCGATGAGCAGGGCCGCGGCGAATCCGGCCGTCGCGACCACGGCCAGCGCGGGCAGCAGCCGGTCGGGCCGGAAGCGGGTGAGCAGCCGGTTGCCGGACAGCCGGACGGTGACCATGGCCAGGGCGAACGTCGCGTAGCCGAGGCCGGGGACCACTCCGGTGGTGTGCAGCGGGCCGGACAGGTAGACCGCGGCCCAGTCGGCGGTAGCGCCCTCGCACAGCATCGCGGCGAAGGCGATCGCGCCGAGCAGGACCATCCCGCCGGACCAGCGCGAGACGTGCCTACCCGGCCGCTGGACGACATCGCCGCGCCCTTCGGCAGGGGCGTTGGGGCGGCCGGGTTGTTCCGCGGCGGCCGGCAGCATCCGCGCGGTAAGCAGCCCCGCGGCGAGCAGCGCGATCGTGCCCAGGACAAGCAACTGGACGCTGAGAGTGATGCCGGCGGCGACGGCCAGCGCGCCGATGCCGGCGCCGGCGAACGCGCCGATGCTCCAGCTGCCGTGCAGTCCGGGCATCAGCACCCGCCGCTCCTTTCGCTCGACGGCGATGGCCTGCGTGTTCATCGCGACGTCGAGGGTGCCCTGAAACGCGCCCCAGACGAACAGCGCCCCGAACAGCGCGGTCAGGCTTCCGGTCAGCCCGACCAGCGGCCCGGCCGCGCAGTAGCCGACCAGGGCGACCTGCACGATCCGGCGGCTGCCTACCCTGGGCAGCAGCCAGGATGCGGCGATCATCGCGATCACCGAGCCGACCGGGGCGCCCAGCAGCGCGAACCCGAGCGTGCCGTCGGTCAGGCCAAGGTGGGCCTTGACGTCGGGAATGTGGGCGGTCCAGGACGCGAACAGCAGTCCGTGGACGACGAACACCGTGGTGACGGCGATCCGCGGCCAGCGCACCGAGCGGCCGGCGGCCGCGGCGGTCTGCGGCTTCGGGTCAGACACGGTGCACCTCCACCCCTGCGGCCTGCAGCGCCTCCAGGGCCGGTGCCGGGGCGCGGTCGTCGGTGACGACCACGTCGAACGCGGCCAGCTCGCCGACCACCGCCAGCGCTCCCCGGCCGAATTTGGCGCCGTCCACGGCGAGCACGCTGCGGCTGCCCGAGGCCAGCAGCGCCTGCTTGACCGCGGCGTCACCCAGGTCGTGGGCCATCACGTGGCCTTCGGGCGACACCCCGCAGCAGCCCAGCACGACGGTGTCAAAGCGCAGGGCCGCGATCGCGGCCAGGGCCAGCGGGCCCACCATGGCCAGCTCCCCGGGGCGGGCCTCGCCACCGGGGAGCATCAGCCGGACCGACGCCGATTCAGCCAGCGCCATGGCCGCATGCAGCGACACGGGCATCACCGTCAGCCGCCGGCCGGCCAGCGCCCGTGCCGTCTGCGCCACCGTGGTGCCGCTGTCCAGGGCGACGGCCTCGCCGTCGGCGATCAGTTCGGCCACCGCCGCGGCGATCCGCCGCTTGCTGTCGACGACCTCCATCGCTCGCATCGCGAACGGCAGCTCCTCGCCGCGCATCAGCAGGTTCACCGCGCCGCCCCGCACGCGTCGCGCCACCCCGCGCTCGACCAGCACATCCAGGTCGCGGCGGATCGTCAGCTCGGCCGTGCCGAACTCGGCCGCCGCGGTTGCGACATCAACCCGGCCGTCCCGGCGCAAGACCTCGACCAGCTCGCTCAGACGTTGCGACGCATCCATAGCGCCCAGGATACACCAGGCATGTGCGTACGAACATCAGTGATGTTCGCACGCGCCAGGCCGGTAATCCGCGGCGATTCGTGCGTCTGCGGGGGCATGGCGCGTGACGTGGCGTGAGCTGCACTGACAAATAAGCATAGTATATTTATATAGTTTCTCTATGTTGAGCTGCTAGGATGGTGTTGAACTGGCTACCTTGACAGCGACCGGGTTCGGAGCGGGCTGATGGAGAAGGCGATCCTGCTAGCCCTGGCCGCGAGCTTCTGCACCGCCACGGCTTCTGTGTGCCAGCGCCGGGGGGCCAGGAGCAGCGAGGTGACGGGCCTTGATGTCTGGCTCGTGTTCCGCCTGGCCCGCCGGCCGGCCTGGCTGCTGGGCACGGCGAGCATGATCCTCGGGTTCGTCTTCCAGATCAGCGCCCTGCGGTTCGGGCCGCTGGCCCTGGTCCAGCCCGTCCTGGCTCTGGAGCTTCTCTTCGTCTTCGCCTACATGGCCGTCATCAGGCGGCGGGCCAGGAAATCGGTCATGGTGAGGCGGCGTGACTGGCTGGCCGCGGTCGCCATGTCGGCCGGGATCGGCTTGTTTCTGCGGCTGGCGTCCCCGTCGGGGGGTCGGCTGCACGCGCCGGGCTCCTGGTGGTGGCTGGCCGGTCTGGCCACCGCCGGGATCGTCCTGCTCGCCCTGGTCCTGGCATTCGGGCCAGGCAGCCGTCCGGGCGCGTCCCGGGCCCGCAAGGCGGCGCTGCTGGGCGTGGCTACCGGGATCTCGTGGGGCTTTGTGGCCGCGGTGATCAAGGAACTCAGCTCGCATCTCGGTGACGGGATCGGCGCCATCTTCGCCAACTGGTCGCCGTACGTTCTCATCGTCGTCGGCGCGGCGACGATGCTGCTGGCCTCCCACGCCCTGGCGGCCGGGCCGCTCGCGGCATCGCAGCCCGGCTTCACGATCCTGGACCCGCTCTCAGCCAGCCTGATCGGAGTGTTCCTGTTCAGCGAGCACATCCAGACCCGGCCCTTCGACGTGGCCGGCGAGGCGGTAGCGCTGGCCATTGTCATTGCCGGCGCCTCGGCCCTCAGCCACAGCCACCTCATCGACGGCGAGGATGCAATCTCGCCCGGCCGGCCAGCCGGAGATCCATCCCACAGCCACCGCCAACGGGCCCTCCCACTGGTGGACAAGCAGCGGTGGGTTGCGATCCGGACTGAGCCCTTCGAAGTCAACCGGCGCAGCGCCGTCAGCCTGGATGGAACGCAGCCTCGGACCAGAACCGGCCGTGGTGGTGACCGGCGCGCCTCATCAGCGGATGCTTAGGGCACGACAGTCACCGGGCAGCCGCACCGCCGGACAGCACGTACGGCGGTGGATCCGAACAGCCTGTGCCCGATCGCCTTGCTGGCGCCAAGGACGATCCCGTCAGCGCGGTGTGCTGCCGCGATCTTGATCAGCACCGTCACCGGATCACCCGCCACCGACACGAACTGGGTCTTGACCTGGTAGTCGGCAGCCAGGGCCTGGATCTTGTGCTCCAGTTCCTCGGCCAGCTCACGGGTGGCCTGATACTGGGCGGCGCTCATTTCGGCCTCGTAGACCAGCGGGCCGGTCATGGCGTAGACGGCGATGACGCTGCAGTGCTGGCGGCGGGCCAGCCCGAGAGCGTAGTAGAACGCGCGGGTGGCAGTATCGGATCCGTCGACGCCGACGACCAGCGTCGTGGGCCCGTCGCAGCCGAGTTCGAAACCGGTATCCATCTCGCGAGCCCTGGCCTCACCATGCGCGCGGGTGATTGAGGGCGCGATCCTCGCGGAGTGCCTCGTCGGCGATGACAGACTCCTCTGCAGCCGGCGGCGCCTCGACCGCGTCGCCATACGGAAATCATATAGAAGATTTATATAGTCTGTCAATGCACTTCGGCGAGGCAGGCGCCTCGAGTCGGCGGGCCGAGGTGAGTGCATAGAAGCTTCATATAGACGTCGTTATGCTCCAGCTATGAGCGATCAGCCGGCCGCGCCGCGCGAGAGCGGACGCGGCGATAGCCCCGCGGGCTCAGCCGGGGCGCTATACGGGCTGCTGGCCACGCTGGTCCGACGGGTGCCGCGCGACCTGAGCCTCACCTCGCTGGCGACTCTGTCTGCCCTGGACCGCACCGGCCCGCGGCGGATCACCGACCTGGCCGTCATCCAGGGCATCACCCAGCCGTCGATGACCGTGCTCGTCACTGGCCTGGAGCGAGGGGGCTTTGTAACACGGCACAGCGACCCCGCCGACGGGCGCGTCACGCTGGTTGCCCTGACCGCCGAGGGCTTGCGCTATCTGCAGGGCCGGCGACGCTCGGGAACCGATGCGCTCGCACAGCTCATCGCCAGGCTGCCGCCGGGCGAAGCCGCCGCGCTGGCCGCCGCGATCCCGGCGCTCGAGCATCTGCGGGAGCTAGACGACGAGCAGCGCGAACCCGACAACCGGGCGCCCGCCGAGCCCGGCTAGATCAGCCAGACTGCCGGCTCGCATCGCGCGGTTCAGCTGATTCGCTAGTCGTTACCTCCGGTCTCAGGACCTCCCGCCTGGGTGATTCGGTAATCGCGCTTTAGCGGGCTGGGCGAGCGGGGGCGGGGTGCTGGAGGGCCTGGCGGGTGATCTCGGCGCGGGAGTGGGCGCCGAGCTTGGACAAGATGTGCGAGACGTGCATTTTCACCGTGTTGCGGGACAGCGATAGCTCGGCTGCGATGTCGGCATTCGGCTGGCCCCGCGCGACCAGGCGGGCGATGGTCGTCTCCGCGCGGGTGAGCGCCTCCCACCCCTCGGTCGACCGGGGCCGGCGGCCGACCGGGCTCGACCGGATGCCGTGGGCGCGCAGCCGGCCCTCGGCGCGCCGGAGGTCCCAGCCCGCGTCCAGCGCCCGGTACAGCCCGGCCGCGTCGGTGTACGCGCGGCGCGCGGCGGCCATGTCGCGGCCTTCGGCCAGCAGCACCGCGGCGTCCTCCAGGGCCTGTGCCCTGGCCAGCACCCGGTCCGATGACTCGTAGTAGGCGGCCGCGGCGAGCACCGGTTCTGGGTCGCCTGCGGCCAGCCCGCGACAGTGGTCCGCCGTCGCGGCCCTGGTCGGCACGGAGTCGCGTTCCTTCTGCGCATACGCGACCTGCGCTGCCTGGTCGGCGGTAGCGGCATCGCCGGTGACCAGGGCCAGCCGGATAAGGGTCGGTAGCAGCATGAACCCGTCGGCGATCACGCTCAGGCCGCGGTTGTCCGCCAGCACGCTGGCCGCCTCGTCTGGCCGCCCGGCGCTCTCGGCGATCACCGCCCTGGCCATGACCTGGAAGTACCGGCTGGCCGGCTGGCGGGTGGACTGTAGCTGCTGCGACACGGCCGCGAGGTGTTCCTGCGCCGTCTCCGGCTCGTCGCGGTGCCCGGCGAAGAGCGCGAGCAAGCCATGCACCTGGACCCGCTGGAAGTCCGGGGTGGGGAACTCCGTGGCCATTTCCAGCAGGGCGACCGCGTCGTCCCACTGGCCTGAGACGTAGAAGGTCTGTGCGGCTACCACGTAGATCGCCGCCAGCCGCGGCGTGCCCGTCCGCTCGCCGAGGGCGAAAGTGTGCCGCAAAACGGTCCTGGCCTCAGCCTGCCGGTCCAGGTTCACCAGCGCTTCTGACCGGTTGGCCAGCAGCATGAGCCGCAGGTCGATGGTCTGCGGGGCGTCGCCGATCGCCGCGAGGGCCTGGTCGATGTAACTGAGCATTACGGTCCAGTCCTGGGAGCGATAGGACACCAGGTACAGGGCGTGCAGCGCGTATCCCACCGCGAGCGGGTCCGCCGTGCGCCCCGCGCTGGCTACGACCGCCTCGGCGGTGGCAGCCGCCCGCTCCATCTGGCGCATGGCACACAGGAGCATCGCATGCAGGGCTCGCAGTCGCGCCGGCCACAGACCGCCGTCTCCGGACCGGTCGAGGGCTGCCTGCACCACGTCGGCTGCGGCTTCGGTGCGCTCTCCGTTCCTGGCCATGCTGTAGGCCAGGAGCCACGCCGTCTCCCCGGCGCGGGCGGCGTCGCGCGTGCTGGCCAGGATCCGGCTGGCGATCTGGTCGACCTCCTCATCCAGGACCAGGAGGAACGCCACCCGCACCAGGGCGATCTCAAGCAGTTCACGCCGCGGATCCTCATCCGGCAGCGGAGCCAGCGCCCGCCGCAGCAACTCCGCCGCCACCAGCGGCGCCTGATAGGTCAGCGCGGTGGCCGCACCGGCCAGCCAGTCCCGCACCCACTCGTCGCCTATCTCAGAAACGGGCACCAGCTGCGCCGCGACTCGGTCGGCCGGGGCCGCCGCGTCGGCCAGCACCCGCGCCGCCCGCAGGTGCAGCGCATCCCGCAGCGCCCGCGGGATGCTCTCGTACAGCGCCTGGTGGATAAGCCCGTGCCGGAACCCAAGCCGGGCCCCCGCCTCGAGAACCACGCCCGCGCTCATCGCCTGCCGCAGCCCGGCCGTCAGCTCGATCGCCGGTCGGCCCGAGACCTGGCTGAGATCCGCTTCGGAGAACTCCGGCCCCAGCACAGCCGCCCACTGCAGGACGCTGAGCGCCTGTCTCGGCAGGGAGCTCAGCCGCTCGCCGATCGCCTCGGCCAGGGACTGAGGCACCCGAACGCGGTCCGCCTCCCCAGTCAGCTCGGCCACCCCCGCCGCCGTCCGCACCCGGCCGTCCCGGACCAGCGCATCCAGCAGTTCCCGCAGGTAAAGGGGATTGCCCGCCGCCCGCTCCAGCAAGCCGCCGAGCCGCTGGCCCGGCCGTGCGCTCAGCAGCCCCTCGGCCAGCTCACCGGCCTCAGGCGACAACAGCGGGCCGAGCTCTAGCACATCTGCGCGGGCCGCCAGCGTGCGCCGCACGTCCTCCACCTCCGCCCGAAGTGGTGCCGGCCGGCAAGACCCGATGATCAGCAACGGGAGTTGCGTGACTGCCCGGCTCAGCTGCTGCCAGATCATCAAGCTGGCGTCATCGGCCCACTGCAAGTCCTCGGCCACGATCACCAGCGGCGACACGGCGCACAGCTGGTCGACCAGCTCCAGCAGCCGCTGCGCTGCCGCTGGCACCCTGTTTCCCCCGAGCAGTCCGCTGTCCGGGTCGCCGTCCCCGGCCTCCGCGGCCAGCCGCCCGTCAGCACCTAGGCACTCCTGCATCAGCAGGAGCGGGAAGTGCTGCCCCAGCTCGTCAGCCGCGCCTCGCCCCAGCCGGTAGCCCTCCGCTGCCGGAATGGCCTCGCGCAGCAGCGCCGACTTGCCAATCCCCTGCTCGCCCACCACCAGTAAGGCGCCGCCCACCCCGGTCGCCAGTCTGGCCAGCAACTCCCGCACCCGCGCGAGCTCGGCACGTCGTCCGACAAGACGCTCGGATTCCATGCCAAAAGAGTACGAGCTACGCACACTGGTACGCCCCTTGGGCGGCCGACGAGAACGGCGTCCGTTGAACCGCGCTCTGGGTCGGTGTCGTAGCCGCATCCAGCGGTCCCGAGGCCGTAGCGGCCGCGCTCTCGGCCGGTGATCAGGCCATTCGGAAATGGACGGAGATCGAGGATGACCGAACCCGGTAGGCCCAAGCACCTCTCGCTCTGCAACGCGGCGACTGGCGGTCAGAATGCCTCTCCGGAGGAGACCCGGCGGGCCGATGACGAACTGATCACCAAGCTGTACCGCGACAACGGGCCGTTTGTGCTCCGCTATGTGACCGGCCTGCTCAAGGACCGCTACCTGGCTGAGGACGTCGTTCAGGAGACGATGCTGCGCGCCTGGCTGTACTCCGCCCAGTTCAGCGAGGAGAAGGGCTCCGTGCGCGGCTGGCTGGTCCGGGTGGCGCACAACATCGCGATGGACAAGATCCGCATGCGCAAGTCCAGGCCCGCGGAGGTAGCCGAGGATGCCGCGCCCGAGGCTGTTGTGGCCGATCACGCGGACGCGGTAGTGACCTCCCTGCACATCAGGACGGTGCTCGGCCGTCTCAGCCGGGGCCACCGGGACGTACTTGAGCAGGTCTACCTGAACGGGTTCACCGCCAGGGAGGCGGCGGCCAGGCTGGGCATCCCGGAGGGCACGGCCTTCTCGCGGTCCTACTACGCGCTGCGGATTCTCCGCCGCGAGTTCGGCGCCACGTCGTCGTCGGATGCTCAGGACCGGGCCGCCTGACCGGCGGCGTGACGGCCGCACGCGCCCGGTGAATGAACCACGCGCGCTCACCCGTACTAGCCATTGACGAACAGAGCGTGGCGGCTGGCTGGCCGGAGAACCGGATACCTCGCCGGAGACCCAGGCGGGCGAAGGGACGTGGACCTCGTGACCGAGCAGGACTTCGCGGCCGGGACCGAGCCGGAGGACGGCCGGGACCGCGGGTATCGGTGCCATCACATGCTGCTCCGGCTGGCCGGAAGGGCGCCTGATGGCCTGCTGACCCAGGCTCGTGACTGGCTGGCGCGGGGCCAGTTCGGCCACCTGGCCCGTTCCGTGACCTTCTGGGCGGTCTCGCAGGACGCCGTGCTGGCCGAAGCCGACGCGGCACTGCTGTCCAGGCTGCTGACTGAGGCCGCTGCCGACCCGTCGGAGATCGCCCGGCTCACGCTGGATGACCTTGATCGTCTCCCGTGTTACGCGTTCGCCTGGCGCAAGCCCGCCGACCCCGCCGCCACCGCGGCAGGGCCTAGCCCTGGAGCCCGGTCCGACGAGGCGGCCGTGCGGGCAGCCGCGACCGAGCCGGCCGCGGTCGGTGTCTGGCGAGCCTGGCGGTACCCGGCCGGCGGGGCGCCGTGGCCGCCGCCCAGGCGGGTATTCGTGGTCGAGACCGGAGCCCCCGGCGAGCCGGATCTGGTCGCCCGGATGCAGCTGCGGCTGGCGGCTGCGGGCGAGGTGGATCCGCAGGTCGAGGTCTATCGGTCCGGCGCCGAGCTGCCCATTTACCAGGAGCTCGCCCGCTCGCACGGGGAACTGCTATGGGCAGCGGCGCCGGACACGGGAATCCAGCTGGCGGCGATCTTCGATGACGTCGAAACAGGTCCGCTCTTCCGGCCCGGCCATCCGGTTCTGGACGACGACGAGTCGGCCAAGGTCGTGCGGTACCTGCTCGGCGGCGAACCGCTCCTGGTCACCGAGGAGCTGATGGACGACGTGCTGGACAGCGGGCAGGCTGGCTGCGTCCCGATGAGCTTCAGGACCGACGGGACATGGATCTGGAACGAGGCTTCGGCGTACTACGCCCAGCGGTACGGGCTGCAGCCGCACGCCGGGCTGGTCGCGCATGTGCGCTCGAACGGCTACCGGCCACCCCCGGTAGATGGCGTCACCGTGCACCGGGCCCTGCGCGTCCTGCAGGACCGGCCAGGGGAGGAGCCGGACGTGATGCTCGACGAACCCACCCTCGACCTGACCTCTCAGCTAGGCGTCGGCTTGTCCGGGGTCCGGACGAGCATTTAGTGCCTCTAACGGGCCGCTGGGTCCGAGTCTCCGTTTGCTCGGCAGCGCGGGCGGGGGCGCGTGATGGCGATTGAGGCCTCGGCCGCGGTGCGGCGGATGTTTTTCGTGCTGGCCGGGATGGTGTTCCCGGAGGGCAATGA
>Ga0102924_1003266_pt1 | contig 17084 bp, 5 predicted proteins | sample PaiPotPPM11metaG_FD_80116 | JGI IMG/M metagenome (GOLD analysis project Ga0102924, IMG submission 80116) | Iron sulfur acid spring bacterial and archeal communities from Banff, Canada, to study Microbial Dark Matter (Phase II) - Paint Pots PPM... ...
CTCGCCCGGCAGGGCGGCCAGCTGGGCCGAGACGATGACCTTCTCCAGCGCGGGCTGACGGCTCAGCTCGGCGATGTGCCTGATCATGGCCAGCATGCGGGTCATGTCGGCCGGATCGGACAGCAGGTTCTGCTCCACGACCGGGTTGTCCGTCGGGTCGGCGGAGGCCAGCCGGAGCTGACCGGTGGACAGCGTCCGGTTCAGCCAGCCGAAGATCTCGGCCTGGTCGGGCGCGCCGGCGTGGCTGAGCAGGCACAGCATCCCGTCGGCCGGCTCGGCGGTCAGGCCCAGGCCGAAGCGCACGCAGTAGCGGCTGTGCCGGGTCCCCGGCAGCTGCCCGTGCGCGCCGGGCCGCAGCCGGACGATCAGGCTGGCCAGCGGGTGGTCCTGCAGGCCGGCCCCGGTGGGCAGGTCGGCCAGCACCTCGATGCCGAGCGCGCGGAGGTCCGCGGCCGGGCCGAGGCCCGAGCGCAGCAAGATCGTCGGGCTGTGCACCGCCCCGGCGCACAGCACGACCGCGGCGGCCCGGTACTCGGCCGGGCCGTCCGCGGTCAGCGCGCTGACGCCGACCGCGCGGCCGTGCTCCACCAGGACCCGGTCGATGATGGTCTCGCCGTGCACGGTGAGGTTGGGGCGCTCGCGGGCCGGCTCGAGATACGCGTCGTTGGTCGAGAAGCGCCGCCCGTCGCGGCCGTTGAACGCGTACGGCGACAGGCCGTGGGTCCGCGGCGCGTTGTGGTCGGGGGCCCACGGATGGCCCATGGCCAGCGCCGACTCCCGGAACGCCGCGTCGACGGGCAGGAACTCCGCTTCCACCGGGCGCATGACCGGGATCGGGCCGGCGTCCCCGTGGTAATCGGCCGAGCCGTAGTCCAGGTCGGTTTCCATGCGCCGCAGCAGCGGCAGCACCTCGTCGAACGACCAGCCGCGGGCGCCGGCCGCCGCCCAGCCGTCCAGGTCCTCGACCGTCGGCCGAATGGCGAACAGCCCGTTGACCGACGAGCTGCCGCCGACCCCCCGCCCGCGGAGCAGGAAGGTCAGCGGCTGGTCGGGTGTGCGCCGGGCGAACAAGGCGGGCTGGTGGTAGGGCGACATCTTGGCGTCCGGCGCGGGCGGATAGTCGTCGCCCTCGAGCGGATACGGGTCAATGCTGGCCACATCGTCGGGAGTCTGGGCGGACCGGTAGTCGAGCCCGTGCTCCAGCAGCAGTACGTTGCGGCCGGCGTCCTCGGACAACCGCGCGGCGAGCGTCGCGCCGGCCGAGCCAGCCCCGACGACGATCACGTCATATTCACTCGAGCCCATCTTTGTTACATGCCTTTCACGTGACTATCCCTGCGACGGCGCCGGCTCGGCGGCAGACGCCTGCTCCAGCCAGGCCTCTTCCGAGCTCGGGATGGAGTCGACCAGCATCCGGGTGTACCAGTGCCGGGGATGGTCGAGCACTTCTGAGGTGCTGCCCTGCTCCACCACCTCGCCCTGGCGCAGGACGTAGACGCGCTCGGCGACCTGCCGCACCACGGCCAGGTCATGGGTAATGAACAGGTAGCTGACGCCGAGCTCACGGCGCACCGCCGTGAGCAGGTTGAGTATCTGGGCCTGCACCGAGACGTCCAGCGCCGACACCGGCTCGTCGCAGACGATGAGCCGCGGGCGGACCGCCAGGGCCCTGGCCACCGCGACCCGCTGCCGCTCGCCGCCGGACAGGGCCACCGGCTTGCGCTCGGCGTACCGGGCGGGCAGGCCGACCTGCTCCAGGAGCTCGGCCACGGCCCGGCGCACGTCGCGGACCTGGTCGTCGGCCGCGCTGAGCGCCTCGGCCAGGGTCGAGCCGACGGTGCGGACCGGGTTCAGCGTCGAGTACGGGTCCTGGAAGACCATCTGCACGGTGCGCCGCAGCCGCCGCCGCTCGGCGCTGCCGAGCCGGGCCGCCTGCCTGGTGTCGACGCCGTTGACCACGACGCTGCCGCCGGTCGGCGTTTCCAGCCCGACCAGGCAGCGGCCGAGGGTGGTCTTGCCCGAGCCGGACTCGCCGACCAGGCCGACCGCCTCGTTCTCGCCGATCTCCAGCGTCACGCCCTTGAGCGCGGCGACCCGCCGGCCGGACTGGCGCTTGTCGCCGAACACCTTCTGCAGGTCGCGCGCCGCCACGACGGCACCGGGCAGGCCGGCGTCGTCCGGCAGCGCGGCCGTCTCGTCCTGCCCGACCTGGGCGGCCAGCGCCTCGGCCCTGGCCCGCTGCATCTCCGGCGTGATCTCCGGGATCCGGATGCAGGCCGACCAGCGGTCCCCGGCCACCTCGGCCAGCGGCGGCGCGGCCAGCGTGCAGGGCTCGGCCCGCCACTCGCACCGGGGCGCGAACGCACACGAGCTGGCTATCTGGTCGGGCGCGGGGACCGAGCCGGGGATCGCGGCCATCTGCGACAGCCGCCGGTCCACCGGCGGATCGGACAGCAGCAGGCCCAGGGTGTAGGGATGCAGCGGCTCGGCTTCCATCCGCTCGGCGGCCGCGGTCTCCAGCACAGAGCCGGCGTAGAGCACCAGCACCCGGTCGCAGAGCGCGAACGCGACGCGCAGGTCGTGGGTGATCATGATGAGCCCCATGCCGCGGGCCCGCTGCACCTCGCGCAGCCGGGCCAGGATCTCGCGCTGGGTGGTGACGTCCAGGGCGGTGGACGGCTCGTCGGCGATCAGCACCTGCGGGTCACGCGCGATCGCCGCGGCGATGCCGACCCGCTGCCGCATGCCGCCGGACAGCTCGAACGGGTAGGCGTCGGCCACCGCCGGGTCGGTGATGCCGACCTCGGCCAGCCGCCGGGCCGCCTCCTCGCGCCGGGCCGCGCGGCCGGGCCGCTTGCCGTCCTGATCGGTGACCAGCTCCACGATCTGGGCGCCGCACTGCATCAGCGGGTTCAGCATCGTGAACGGGTCCTGGAAGATCATCGCGATCTCGGCCCCGCGGACCTGGCGCAGCTCGCGCCCGCCCATGGTCAGGACATTGCGGCCCCGGTAGATGACCTCGCCCTCGGCGCGGACCCCGGCCGGGAGCAGCCCGATCAGCGCCCGCGCGGTCATGGACTTGCCGCTGCCGGACTCGCCCACGATGCCGAGCGTCTCGCCGGGGGCCAGGCTGAAGCTGGTGCCGACGGTGATCACCCGGTCGGTGCCCTGCAGGCGGCTGGAGATCCGCAGCCCGCTGACCGTCAGCAGGGGCTCAGCAGCGGCTCCGGCCGTCATCGGGCTCGTCCCCTGTCCGACAGGCGCTCGTAGATCCAGTCGCCGATGAGGTTCATGCTCGTGGCCGTCAGCACCAGGGCGATCGCCGGGCCCAGGCAGGCCATGGCGTTGGACTGGATCAGCGAGAAGTTCTGGGCCAGCATGCCGCCCCAGTCCGGGGTGTTCAGCGGCACGCCGAGCCCGAGGAACGACAGCCCCGACAGCGCCACCAGGCTGAACGCGAAGTTCAGGAAGGTGTTGGCCATGACCAGCGGGAGCAGGTTGGGCCAGATATGTCGGAGCATCACCCGCCACGGGGAGATGCCCAGCGTGCCGGCCGCCTCGACGTAGGGCATGTTCCGCTGCTGCAGGGCGGCCCCGCGCACGATCCGGGCGTCGACCGGGAAGGTCAGCACGATCAGCACGGTGACCGCGACGTAGTAGCCGCCGCCGATGACGCCGACCACCACGATCGCGATCAGCAGGCCGGGCAGGGCCCACACCAGGTCGGCCAGCCGCATGATGAAGTAGTCCACCCGGCCGCCGACGTAGCCGGCGATCAGGCCGAGCGCGTTGCCGATGATCAGCGCCCCGACGGCGATCAGGGTCGGCCCGATCACCGCCGCGCGGGCGCCGACGATCAGCCGGGACAGGATGTCGCGGCCGAAGTCATCGGTGCCCAGCAGGTGATGCGCCGACGGCGCCTGCGTGGCCAGGCTCAGGTTCTGCGCGTTGGCCCCGAACGGCGCGATCTGGGACCCGAAGAACGCGCAGATCACCACCAGCGCCACGATCAGGAACGACAGCGCGATCAGCAGCGAGGGCCGTCGCCGGCCGCGCTTTCTCGGCGTGACCAGGGTCCCCGCGTCGGGGGCGGTAATGACAGTCACTGGGCGCCCCGTCCGGCCGTGATCCGCGGATCGATGAACAGGAAACAGAGGTCGATCAGGAAGTTGGCGGCGATCAGGATGGCCGCGGCCAGCAGCGTGAAGCCCTGCACCACCGGGACGTCCTTGGCCTCGACCGAGGTGACCAGCAGCGACCCGATGCCCGGCAGCGCGAACACCTGCTCGACCAGCACGGCGCCGGTCAGCACCACGCCCAGGATCAGGCCGCCCGCGGTGATGATCGGCCCCAGCGCGTTGCGCAGCGCGTAGCGGACGATGACCCGCACCGGCCCGACCCCGCGGGCCTGGGCGAACGCGATGTAGTCCTGCTCCAGCACGGTGATCATCGCCGCCCTGGTCAGCTTCACGATCAGCGCCATCACGCCGAACGCCAGGGCCAGCGCGGGCAGCGTCAGGTGCCACAGCCGGTCCACGAAGCCGACGCCGGGCCCGTAGACCGGGAACCAGCCGGCGTCGATGGCCAGCAGGTAGAGCAGGAAGACCCCGCTGACGAAGGCGGGCACGCTGACGCCGAGCAGGCTGATCCCGACGATGGCCCGGTCGGCGATGCCGCGGCTGTGCATGGCCGCGATCACGCCGGCCGGGACGCCGAAGACCACCGCGACCAGGAAGGCGTAGACGCCGAGGAAGGCGGTCACCCCGATGCGGCTGCCGATCAGCGCCGTGACCGTCTGGCCGCTCTGGATCGAGACGCCGAGGTTCAGCCGCACGGCGCCCTTCAGCCACACCAGGTACTGCTCGATGAAGGGGTCGTTGAGGTGGTACTTCGCCTTCAGGGCGGCGACGATGGCCGGGCTGGACGGGTGCGTGCCGAGCAGCACCTGGATCGCGTTGCCGGGGGCCAGGTAGAGCAGGCCGAAGACCAGGAACGAGATCAGCAGGAGCAGGACGATCAGCGCCAGGACGCGGCGAGCCAGGAAGACCGAGATCTGTCGTGCGCGCATGCCGCCTCCGGTTAGGCGCCGCTCGGCGGTCGGCGATCACATGTGGACGAAATTAGCATCGGGGTATCAGGGCGGGCATTAGGCAGCTGACGGAAGATGACCATGGGCCTTGCTCCAGTGGTTGAAGGGTTCCTCACCCGGCGGGGGTCCCGGTCACTGCAGCAGGACCGGCATGGCCGGCGAGTGCCACAGCGTGACCTCGGGCACGTGCACCAGGGCGTCATAGGCCGCGGTCACCGGCACGTCGATGTACTGATCGAGCGAGCGCATCGGGCGCGAGCCGCCGATCAAGGCCGCGTCCTGCGGGGTCAGCGTTCGCAGGTCGAGCGCGGCCGGCGTGTCCCTGGCCGACGCCAGGAGCCCGTCGATGCTGTCCGGGTCGGCCGGCCCGAGCCGCCGGACGACGTCCCGCACGTTCCAGCCGGCGGCGTCGGGCTCGGGGCCGGGGTCCACGCCGACGACCTCGCCCGCGCCGAACGTCGTGCCGATCACCCGGTAGTCGTCGCCCAGGCTCCGGTTCAGATGGTGGCCGAGCGAGCTGGCCGCGCTGGCAGAGCCGTCCTCGCTCAGCCAGGACAGGCCGTAGGGCGTGCGCTGGATATGCAGGTTGTGGGCCAGGATGACCAGGCGCTCCTGGCGGGCCAGGATCCACCGCACGGTCTGGGCCATCGACGCGTCCCGGATGTTGATGTCGAAGAACGCGTGCTCGCCCGCGGCCGCGGTGGCGTTGTCCCGCAGCCACGTGTCCAGCTGCCGCGCCACCCGCACATGCTGCGCGGCCAGGTCATAGGCCTCATCCCCGGTCCGCTCGCGATACTGCAGCTCAACCGCGTCGAACCGCGCCGTCAGGTCGGCCAGCAGCCCGGTCAGCTCGTCACGCTCGCCCCGGGGCCGGCCGCAGTAGGCCGCCATCGTCCGCCGCACCTCGGCATCGCAGCGCGGATCTGCCGACACGTAAGACGCGGCCAGCTCCTCGACCCGGCCCAGCCTGATGGCTTGAGCCGGGTCGGCCAGAGCCAGGTACTGGTGCACCGCCCGCAGGGCGGGCTGCAAGGAGCCGCATGATGCAGGCAAATCGATCCCGTAGAACCCGACCGGGCGCCGCCCGGCATGTGGCTGGCTCTTGTTAATCCGGCTCATATTCAGCTCGCGCAGCCAAGCGAGCATGCTCCCCATCTCATCGCACTCGCCGAACAAGTACGTCAGCCCGGCCGACTGCACCCCGCTCAGCTCGCCGGGCCCGCCGCGGATCCACTCATCCGTCATAAACGCCTCGGGGAACCCGGACTCGAACGCGATGGCGGTGAAGCCGAGCCGCTCGACCAGGAACCGGGTCAGCCGGTGCCGCAGCAGGTAGAACTCGTGCGCGTAGTGGGTACTCTCGCCGATCGCCACCACCCTGGCGTCGCCGGCCAGGTCGCGCATGAACTCCAGGTCGTCCAGGCCGGCCTGCGGGTCGAGGGTGGTGAGATCGGCGAATGAGCTGGTCAGCATGCCGTCAGCTCGCGCTGAAGATGCGGCTCAGCCAGTTCTGGTTGTAGTAGAGGCCGGTGAAGTCCTCGTAGACATAGGTGTTCTGGATCGCCATCACGTCGTTCTGCCACCACAGCGCGAGGTAGGGCAGCTGTTCCTGGGAGATCTTCAGGACCTGGAACAGGTACTGGGCCCTGGCCGAGTCCGAGGCGCTCGAGGTGGCCTGCTGCAGCAGCTTGTCGACGGCCGGGTCCTTGAAGTTGGCCGTGTTGAAGTTGTTCTTGACCGCGTTGGCGCTCGGGTAGACGAGGTTGATGTAGTCGGCCGGGTCGGCGTAGTCGGGCCCGAACTCGCCCGCCACCACGCCGATCGAGGCGCTGTGCCCGTACAGGTTGGCCAGCCACTGGTTCTCGGGCACCTGCTGGACCGGCATGTTGATGCCGATCTGCTTGAGGGATAGCGACAGGCTCTCCATGGCGTTCACGTAGGCCGGGGCGTTGTTCGCGACCAGCAGCTTGCCGCTGGTGAAGCCGTGCGGGTAGGCCGACTTGGCCAGTTCCGCGCGGGCGCTGGCCAGGCTGTACGGGTAGGTCGGCAGCTGCTTGTACAACCCGGCCACCTGGGCCTGCGGCAGCACCGGGCCCCACTGCTGCGGCGGCACGATACACGACGCGGGGGTGCCATTGCCGTCCAGGAACGCCTTGACGTAGCCGGCCGTGTTGGCCGCGTGGGCGACGGCCTTGCGGACGTGGAGGTCGTTCCACGGCGGCTTGCTGACGTCGAACGACAGGTAGAACACCAGCATGCCGGGCGTCGAGTAGCTGTGCAGGGTGGTGACCTTCTGCCAGCTGGCCGAGTCCTGCACCGGCACGTCGAAGGTGCCGGCGATCTCGCCGCTCCGGGCGGCCAGCAGCAGCGTCTGCGCGTCGGGAATGCAGGTGAAGCTGCACTTCTGCACGACCGGCTTGGTGCTCCAGTAGCCCTCGAACCGCTCCACCGTGACCGAGGTGCTGGTCGGGAACGAGCTGATCTTGTAGGGCCCGGTCCCCATGATCCGCAGCCCGGCCCCCGGCGACCCCAGCCCCGAGCCGATCTTCTCGACGAACGCCTGGGACAGGATGGGGGCGAACACCAGCGTGTTCTGGACATCCGGGTCGGGTCGCTTGAGCTTGATGGTCAGCTCGCTGGCGCCGGTCTTGGTGAACGCCTCGACGTTGGCGAAGTACGCGCCGATCTGCGAGCCGACCTTCGGGTTGATGTGCCTGGTCAGCGAGAACACGACGTCGTCGATGGTCATCGGGGTGCCGTCCCAGAACTTGACGCCCTGGCGGATCTGGAACACGTACTTCAGGTGGGCCGGGTCGTAGGTCCAGCTCGAGGCGAGCAGCGGGGCCAGGCCGAGCTTGTTGGTCGCGGCCAGCAGTCCCTCGAGCCCGCACCGCTGCACGTACATGGCATGACCGTCGAACGCGCTGGCGATGTCCAGGCCGACGATCGTGCTCGTGCCAATGCCCCAGGTGAGGCTCGGGATGTTAGCTGTCGAGGTCTTCTTCTGGCCGGGCGAAGTCGAGCCGGCGGGCGAGGAACCGCAGGCGGCGAGCACGCCGGGAAGGGCGACCGCGGCCGAGCCGAGCCCGATCCTGAGCGCCCGTCTGCGGTCGAGCGGCGATGCGAGAAACGACGGGACATCATGTGCTGTCATGGTCTGCCTGTCCCACTAATTTTCCCGGAAACGGGGCGTTTGCTGTGACGAAATCGTACGCCGTGGCCCCCGAGTCGCTCATGCTACAAAAGTGGCAGAGGTGGATGAGTAACTGCGACGATTGTCGTTACCGCGGCCGCCTGCGATCGTTTGTAACACCAGTGAACCGGCGTAGAAACAAAGCGGGGTCAGTGCCGGCATTCGTCGCATGCGCATTTCCGAGTCGGCTTTTAGCATCGACGATGCAGCCGCTGAAGGAGACCGCGTGATCGAGTCCGCCCGTGCCGTGCCCGCGTCCGCGGACGCGGGCACGGCACGGGCGGACTCGATCACGCGGTCTCCTTCAGCGGCTGCATCGTCGATGCTAAAAGCCGACTCGGAAATGCGCATGCGACGAATGCCGGCACTGACCCCGCTTTGTTTCTACGCCGGTTCACTGGTGTTACAAACGATCGCAGGCGGCCGCGGTAACGACAATCGTCGCAGTTACTCATCCACCTCTGCCACTTTTGTAGCATGAGCGACTCGGGGGCCACGGCGTACGATTTCGTCACAGCAAACGCCCCGTTTCCGGGAAAATTAGTGGGACAGGCAGACCATGACAGCACATGATGTCCCGTCGTTTCTCGCATCGCCGCTCGACCGCAGACGGGCGCTCAGGATCGGGCTCGGCTCGGCCGCGGTCGCCCTTCCCGGCGTGCTCGCCGCCTGCGGTTCCTCGCCCGCCGGCTCGACTTCGCCCGGCCAGAAGAAGACCTCGACAGCTAACATCCCGAGCCTCACCTGGGGCATTGGCACGAGCACGATCGTCGGCCTGGACATCGCCAGCGCGTTCGACGGTCATGCCATGTACGTGCAGCGGTGCGGGCTCGAGGGACTGCTGGCCGCGACCAACAAGCTCGGCCTGGCCCCGCTGCTCGCCTCGAGCTGGACCTACGACCCGGCCCACCTGAAGTACGTGTTCCAGATCCGCCAGGGCGTCAAGTTCTGGGACGGCACCCCGATGACCATCGACGACGTCGTGTTCTCGCTGACCAGGCACATCAACCCGAAGGTCGGCTCGCAGATCGGCGCGTACTTCGCCAACGTCGAGGCGTTCACCAAGACCGGCGCCAGCGAGCTGACCATCAAGCTCAAGCGACCCGACCCGGATGTCCAGAACACGCTGGTGTTCGCCCCCATCCTGTCCCAGGCGTTCGTCGAGAAGATCGGCTCGGGGCTGGGGTCGCCGGGGGCCGGGCTGCGGATCATGGGGACCGGGCCCTACAAGATCAGCTCGTTCCCGACCAGCACCTCGGTCACGGTGGAGCGGTTCGAGGGCTACTGGAGCACCAAGCCGGTCGTGCAGAAGTGCAGCTTCACCTGCATTCCCGACGCGCAGACGCTGCTGCTGGCCGCCCGGAGCGGCGAGATCGCCGGCACCTTCGACGTGCCGGTGCAGGACTCGGCCAGCTGGCAGAAGGTCACCACCCTGCACAGCTACTCGACGCCCGGCATGCTGGTGTTCTACCTGTCGTTCGACGTCAGCAAGCCGCCGTGGAACGACCTCCACGTCCGCAAGGCCGTCGCCCACGCGGCCAACACGGCCGGCTACGTCAAGGCGTTCCTGGACGGCAATGGCACCCCCGCGTCGTGTATCGTGCCGCCGCAGCAGTGGGGCCCGGTGCTGCCGCAGGCCCAGGTGGCCGGGTTGTACAAGCAGCTGCCGACCTACCCGTACAGCCTGGCCAGCGCCCGCGCGGAACTGGCCAAGTCGGCCTACCCGCACGGCTTCACCAGCGGCAAGCTGCTGGTCGCGAACAACGCCCCGGCCTACGTGAACGCCATGGAGAGCCTGTCGCTATCCCTCAAGCAGATCGGCATCAACATGCCGGTCCAGCAGGTGCCCGAGAACCAGTGGCTGGCCAACCTGTACGGGCACAGCGCCTCGATCGGCGTGGTGGCGGGCGAGTTCGGGCCCGACTACGCCGACCCGGCCGACTACATCAACCTCGTCTACCCGAGCGCCAACGCGGTCAAGAACAACTTCAACACGGCCAACTTCAAGGACCCGGCCGTCGACAAGCTGCTGCAGCAGGCCACCTCGAGCGCCTCGGACTCGGCCAGGGCCCAGTACCTGTTCCAGGTCCTGAAGATCTCCCAGGAACAGCTGCCCTACCTCGCGCTGTGGTGGCAGAACGACGTGATGGCGATCCAGAACACCTATGTCTACGAGGACTTCACCGGCCTCTACTACAACCAGAACTGGCTGAGCCGCATCTTCAGCGCGAGCTGACGGCATGCTGACCAGCTCATTCGCCGATCTCACCACCCTCGACCCGCAGGCCGGCCTGGACGACCTGGAGTTCATGCGCGACCTGGCCGGCGACGCCAGGGTGGTGGCGATCGGCGAGAGTACCCACTACGCGCACGAGTTCTACCTGCTGCGGCACCGGCTGACCCGGTTCCTGGTCGAGCGGCTCGGCTTCACCGCCATCGCGTTCGAGTCCGGGTTCCCCGAGGCGTTTATGACGGATGAGTGGATCCGCGGCGGGCCCGGCGAGCTGAGCGGGGTGCAGTCGGCCGGGCTGACGTACTTGTTCGGCGAGTGCGATGAGATGGGGAGCATGCTCGCTTGGCTGCGCGAGCTGAATATGAGCCGGATTAACAAGAGCCAGCCACATGCCGGGCGGCGCCCGGTCGGGTTCTACGGGATCGATTTGCCTGCATCATGCGGCTCCTTGCAGCCCGCCCTGCGGGCGGTGCACCAGTACCTGGCTCTGGCCGACCCGGCTCAAGCCATCAGGCTGGGCCGGGTCGAGGAGCTGGCCGCGTCTTACGTGTCGGCAGATCCGCGCTGCGATGCCGAGGTGCGGCGGACGATGGCGGCCTACTGCGGCCGGCCCCGGGGCGAGCGTGACGAGCTGACCGGGCTGCTGGCCGACCTGACGGCGCGGTTCGACGCGGTTGAGCTGCAGTATCGCGAGCGGACCGGGGATGAGGCCTATGACCTGGCCGCGCAGCATGTGCGGGTGGCGCGGCAGCTGGACACGTGGCTGCGGGACAACGCCACCGCGGCCGCGGGCGAGCACGCGTTCTTCGACATCAACATCCGGGACGCGTCGATGGCCCAGACCGTGCGGTGGATCCTGGCCCGCCAGGAGCGCCTGGTCATCCTGGCCCACAACCTGCATATCCAGCGCACGCCCTACGGCCTGTCCTGGCTGAGCGAGGACGGCTCTGCCAGCGCGGCCAGCTCGCTCGGCCACCATCTGAACCGGAGCCTGGGCGACGACTACCGGGTGATCGGCACGACGTTCGGCGCGGGCGAGGTCGTCGGCGTGGACCCCGGCCCCGAGCCCGACGCCGCCGGCTGGAACGTGCGGGACGTCGTCCGGCGGCTCGGGCCGGCCGACCCGGACAGCATCGACGGGCTCCTGGCGTCGGCCAGGGACACGCCGGCCGCGCTCGACCTGCGAACGCTGACCCCGCAGGACGCGGCCTTGATCGGCGGCTCGCGCCCGATGCGCTCGCTCGATCAGTACATCGACGTGCCGGTGACCGCGGCCTATGACGCCCTGGTGCACGTGCCCGAGGTCACGCTGTGGCACTCGCCGGCCATGCCGGTCCTGCTGCAGTGACCGGGACCCCCGCCGGGTGAGGAACCCTTCAACCACTGGAGCAAGGCCCATGGTCATCTTCCGTCAGCTGCCTAATGCCCGCCCTGATACCCCGATGCTAATTTCGTCCACATGTGATCGCCGACCGCCGAGCGGCGCCTAACCGGAGGCGGCATGCGCGCACGACAGATCTCGGTCTTCCTGGCTCGCCGCGTCCTGGCGCTGATCGTCCTGCTCCTGCTGATCTCGTTCCTGGTCTTCGGCCTGCTCTACCTGGCCCCCGGCAACGCGATCCAGGTGCTGCTCGGCACGCACCCGTCCAGCCCGGCCATCGTCGCCGCCCTGAAGGCGAAGTACCACCTCAACGACCCCTTCATCGAGCAGTACCTGGTGTGGCTGAAGGGCGCCGTGCGGCTGAACCTCGGCGTCTCGATCCAGAGCGGCCAGACGGTCACGGCGCTGATCGGCAGCCGCATCGGGGTGACCGCCTTCCTCGGCGTCTACGCCTTCCTGGTCGCGGTGGTCTTCGGCGTCCCGGCCGGCGTGATCGCGGCCATGCACAGCCGCGGCATCGCCGACCGGGCCATCGTCGGGATCAGCCTGCTCGGCGTCAGCGTGCCCGCCTTCGTCAGCGGGGTCTTCCTGCTCTACCTGCTGGCCATCGACGCCGGCTGGTTCCCGGTCTACGGGCCCGGCGTCGGCTTCGTGGACCGGCTGTGGCACCTGACGCTGCCCGCGCTGGCCCTGGCGTTCGGCGTGATGGCGCTGATCGTGAAGCTGACCAGGGCGGCGATGATCACCGTGCTGGAGCAGGACTACATCGCGTTCGCCCAGGCCCGCGGGGTCGGGCCGGTGCGGGTCATCGTCCGCTACGCGCTGCGCAACGCGCTGGGGCCGATCATCACCGCGGGCGGCCTGATCCTGGGCGTGGTGCTGACCGGCGCCGTGCTGGTCGAGCAGGTGTTCGCGCTGCCGGGCATCGGGTCGCTGCTGGTCACCTCGGTCGAGGCCAAGGACGTCCCGGTGGTGCAGGGCTTCACGCTGCTGGCCGCGGCCATCCTGATCGCCGCCAACTTCCTGATCGACCTCTGTTTCCTGTTCATCGATCCGCGGATCACGGCCGGACGGGGCGCCCAGTGACTGTCATTACCGCCCCCGACGCGGGGACCCTGGTCACGCCGAGAAAGCGCGGCCGGCGACGGCCCTCGCTGCTGATCGCGCTGTCGTTCCTGATCGTGGCGCTGGTGGTGATCTGCGCGTTCTTCGGGTCCCAGATCGCGCCGTTCGGGGCCAACGCGCAGAACCTGAGCCTGGCCACGCAGGCGCCGTCGGCGCATCACCTGCTGGGCACCGATGACTTCGGCCGCGACATCCTGTCCCGGCTGATCGTCGGCGCCCGCGCGGCGGTGATCGGGCCGACCCTGATCGCCGTCGGGGCGCTGATCATCGGCAACGCGCTCGGCCTGATCGCCGGCTACGTCGGCGGCCGGGTGGACTACTTCATCATGCGGCTGGCCGACCTGGTGTGGGCCCTGCCCGGCCTGCTGATCGCGATCGTGGTGGTCGGCGTCATCGGCGGCGGCTACTACGTCGCGGTCACCGTGCTGATCGTGCTGACCTTCCCGGTCGACGCCCGGATCGTGCGCGGGGCCGCCCTGCAGCAGCGGAACATGCCCTACGTCGAGGCGGCCGGCACGCTGGGCATCTCCCCGTGGCGGGTGATGCTCCGACATATCTGGCCCAACCTGCTCCCGCTGGTCATGGCCAACACCTTCCTGAACTTCGCGTTCAGCCTGGTGGCGCTGTCGGGGCTGTCGTTCCTCGGGCTCGGCGTGCCGCTGAACACCCCGGACTGGGGCGGCATGCTGGCCCAGAACTTCTCGCTGATCCAGTCCAACGCCATGGCCTGCCTGGGCCCGGCGATCGCCCTGGTGCTGACGGCCACGAGCATGAACCTCATCGGCGACTGGATCTACGAGCGCCTGTCGGACAGGGGACGAGCCCGATGACGGCCGGAGCCGCTGCTGAGCCCCTGCTGACGGTCAGCGGGCTGCGGATCTCCAGCCGCCTGCAGGGCACCGACCGGGTGATCACCGTCGGCACCAGCTTCAGCCTGGCCCCCGGCGAGACGCTCGGCATCGTGGGCGAGTCCGGCAGCGGCAAGTCCATGACCGCGCGGGCGCTGATCGGGCTGCTCCCGGCCGGGGTCCGCGCCGAGGGCGAGGTCATCTACCGGGGCCGCAATGTCCTGACCATGGGCGGGCGCGAGCTGCGCCAGGTCCGCGGGGCCGAGATCGCGATGATCTTCCAGGACCCGTTCACGATGCTGAACCCGCTGATGCAGTGCGGCGCCCAGATCGTGGAGCTGGTCACCGATCAGGACGGCAAGCGGCCCGGCCGCGCGGCCCGGCGCGAGGAGGCGGCCCGGCGGCTGGCCGAGGTCGGCATCACCGACCCGGCGGTGGCCGACGCCTACCCGTTCGAGCTGTCCGGCGGCATGCGGCAGCGGGTCGGCATCGCCGCGGCGATCGCGCGTGACCCGCAGGTGCTGATCGCCGACGAGCCGTCCACCGCCCTGGACGTCACCACCCAGCGCGAGATCCTGGCCCGGCTGCGCGAGGTGCAGCGGGCCCGCGGCATGGGGCTCATCATGATCACCCACGACCTGCGCGTCGCGTTCGCGCTCTGCGACCGGGTGCTGGTGCTCTACGCCGGCTCTGTGCTGGAGACCGCGGCCGCCGAGCGGATGGAAGCCGAGCCGCTGCATCCCTACACCCTGGGCCTGCTGCTGTCCGATCCGCCGGTGGACCGGCGGCTGTCGCAGATGGCCGCGATCCCCGGCTCGGTCCCCGCGCCCGACCAGATAGCCAGCTCGTGTGCGTTCGCGCCCCGGTGCGAGTGGCGGGCCGAGCCCTGCACGCTGGCCGCGCCGCCGCTGGCCGAGGTGGCCGGGGACCGCTGGTCGGCCTGCATCCGGATCCCGGAGATCACGCCGGAGATGCAGCGGGCCAGGGCCGAGGCGCTGGCCGCCCAGGTCGGGCAGGACGAGACGGCCGCGCTGCCGGACGACGCCGGCCTGCCCGGTGCCGTCGTGGCGGCGCGCGACCTGCAGAAGGTGTTCGGCGACAAGCGCCAGTCCGGCCGGCGGGTCGCCGCGCTCAAGGGCGTGACGCTGGAGATCGGCGAGAACGAGGCGGTCGGCCTGGTCGGCGAGTCCGGCTCGGGCAAGACCACCCTCGGCCGCTGCCTGGTCGGGCTGGAAACGCCGACCGGCGGCAGCGTCGTGGTCAACGGCGTCGACACCAGGCAGGCGGCCCGGCTCGGCAGCGCCGAGCGGCGGCGGCTGCGGCGCACCGTGCAGATGGTCTTCCAGGACCCGTACTCGACGCTGAACCCGGTCCGCACCGTCGGCTCGACCCTGGCCGAGGCGCTCAGCGCGGCCGACGACCAGGTCCGCGACGTGCGCCGGGCCGTGGCCGAGCTCCTGGAGCAGGTCGGCCTGCCCGCCCGGTACGCCGAGCGCAAGCCGGTGGCCCTGTCCGGCGGCGAGCGGCAGCGGGTCGCGGTGGCCAGGGCCCTGGCGGTCCGCCCGCGGCTCATCGTCTGCGACGAGCCGGTGTCGGCGCTGGACGTCTCGGTGCAGGCCCAGATACTCAACCTGCTCACGGCGGTGCGCCGTGAGCTCGGCGTCAGCTACCTGTTCATTACCCATGACCTGGCCGTGGTGCGGCAGGTCGCCGAGCGCGTCTACGTCCTGCGCCAGGGCGAGGTGGTGGAGCAGGGCAGCACCTCAGAAGTGCTCGACCATCCCCGGCACTGGTACACCCGGATGCTGGTCGACTCCATCCCGAGCTCGGAAGAGGCCTGGCTGGAGCAGGCGTCTGCCGCCGAGCCGGCGCCGTCGCAGGGATAGTCACGTGAAAGGCATGTAACAAAGATGGGCTCGAGTGAATATGACGTGATCGTCGTCGGGGCTGGCTCGGCCGGCGCGACGCTCGCCGCGCGGTTGTCCGAGGACGCCGGCCGCAACGTACTGCTGCTGGAGCACGGGCTCGACTACCGGTCCGCCCAGACTCCCGACGATGTGGCCAGCATTGACCCGTATCCGCTCGAGGGCGACGACTATCCGCCCGCGCCGGACGCCAAGATGTCGCCCTACCACCAGCCCGCCTTGTTCGCCCGGCGCACACCCGACCAGCCGCTGACCTTCCTGCTCCGCGGGCGGGGGGTCGGCGGCAGCTCGTCGGTCAACGGGCTGTTCGCCATTCGGCCGACGGTCGAGGACCTGGACGGCTGGGCGGCGGCCGGCGCCCGCGGCTGGTCGTTCGACGAGGTGCTGCCGCTGCTGCGGCGCATGGAAACCGACCTGGACTACGGCTCGGCCGATTACCACGGGGACGCCGGCCCGATCCCGGTCATGCGCCCGGTGGAAGCGGAGTTCCTGCCCGTCGACGCGGCGTTCCGGGAGTCGGCGCTGGCCATGGGCCATCCGTGGGCCCCCGACCACAACGCGCCGCGGACCCACGGCCTGTCGCCGTACGCGTTCAACGGCCGCGACGGGCGGCGCTTCTCGACCAACGACGCGTATCTCGAGCCGGCCCGCGAGCGCCCCAACCTCACCGTGCACGGCGAGACCATCATCGACCGGGTCCTGGTGGAGCACGGCCGCGCGGTCGGCGTCAGCGCGCTGACCGCGGACGGCCCGGCCGAGTACCGGGCCGCCGCGGTCGTGCTGTGCGCCGGGGCGGTGCACAGCCCGACGATCTTGCTGCGCTCGGGCCTCGGCCCGGCCGCGGACCTCCGCGCGCTCGGCATCGAGGTGCTGGCCGACCTGCCCACCGGGGCCGGCCTGCAGGACCACCCGCTGGCCAGCCTGATCGTCCGGCTGCGGCCCGGCGCGCACGGGCAGCTGCCGGGGACCCGGCACAGCCGCTACTGCGTGCGCTTCGGCCTGGGCCTGACCGCCGAGCCGGCCGACGGGATGCTGTGCCTGCTCAGCCACGCCGGCGCGCCCGACCAGGCCGAGATCTTCGGCTGGCTGAACCGGACGCTGTCCACCGGTCAGCTCCGGCTGGCCTCCGCCGACCCGACGGACAACCCGGTCGTGGAGCAGAACCTGCTGTCCGATCCGGCCGACATGACCCGCATGCTGGCCATGATCAGGCACATCGCCGAGCTGAGCCGTCAGCCCGCGCTGGAGAAGGTCATCGTCTCGGCCCAGCTGGCCGCCCTGCCGGGCGAG
>Ga0102924_1003268_pt1 | contig 17081 bp, 18 predicted proteins | sample PaiPotPPM11metaG_FD_80116 | JGI IMG/M metagenome (GOLD analysis project Ga0102924, IMG submission 80116) | Iron sulfur acid spring bacterial and archeal communities from Banff, Canada, to study Microbial Dark Matter (Phase II) - Paint Pots PPM... ...
CGAGGTCGACCGGATCCGCGACGGTCAGTCGTTCACGACCCGCCGCGTCGTCGCCATCCAGCACGGCCGCGCCATCTTCAACCTCCAGACCTCGTTCCAGATCGTCGAGACCGGACCTGACCACTCCTTCGAGATGCCGGACGTCGCCGATCCCGACGAGCTGCCGACGTTCCGGGAGCGCATCGAGGGCTCGCTCGACCGGTTCGGTCCCGAGGCCACCGAGTGGCTGGTCCGGGAGCGGCCCATCGAGTCCCGACCGGTCGACGATCCGCACTGGCTCGCGCCGGGCGCGCGCCCGCCGGCCCAGGACGTGTGGATCCGCGCCAACGGCTCGCTGCCCGACGACCCGCTCATCCACGCCTGCGTCGTCGCCTACGCCTCCGACCTCACGCTGCTCGACACCGCCACCCTGCCGCACGCCATCTCCTACGACGGCAACTTCATGATGGCGAGCCTCGACCATGCCATGTGGTTCCACCGCCCGTTCCGGGCCGACGAGTGGCTCCTGTACCACCAGCTGAGCCCGTCGGCGTCGGCGGCGCGCGGCCTGGCGCTCGGGCACGTGTTCCGGCGGTCCGGCGACGTCGTCGTGACGGTGGCCCAGGAGGGCCTCATCCGGCCGGTCCGGCCGGCGCCGTCGCCGTGACGAGCCCCGACGGGCGCGTCGACCTGCGCTCGGACACCGTCACCAGCCCGACCGACGCGATGCGCGCCGCCATGGCCGCCGCCGACGTCGGCGACGACGCCTACGGCGAGGACCCGACCGTGAACCGCCTCGAATCGATCGCGGCCGCGCTGCTCGGCACCGAGGCGGCCCTGTACGTCGCGTCGGGCACGATGGCCAACCAGCTCGCGCTGCGCGTCCTCGGCCGTCCCGGCACCGAGGTGCTGTGCGGCGAGCGGGCCCACGTGTACCGGTACGAGCACGCCGCCGCGGCCGGCAACGCTGGCGTGCAGCTGCGGCCGGTGCCCGACCCGGACGGGGCGTTCCCGCGCTCGGTGGTCGCCCGGGCCAGCGAGGACGCGGAGCAGCACCTTCCGTCCCTGTCGGCGGTCACGATCGAGAACACGCACATGCCGGCCGGCGGCCGGCCCTGGCGGCCGGCCGAGGTGGCGGCGGTGGCGGGGGAGTCCCACGCCCACGGGCTCGGCGTGCACTGCGACGGGGCGCGGATCTGGAACGCCGCCATCGCGACCGGGGTCGCGCCGCGGCAGCTGTGCGACCCGGTCGACACCGTCATGTTCTGCTTGTCGAAGGGGCTGGCGGCCCCCATCGGGTCGGTCCTGTGCGCGCCGCAGGCGGCGATCGACGTCGCCCGCGAGCACCGGGAGCGGCTCGGGGGCGCGTGGCGTCAGGCGGGTGTCATCGCGGCGGCCGGGATCGTGGCGCTCGAGACGATGGTGGAGCGGCTCGCCGACGACCACGCCCGCGCCCGGCGGCTGGCCGACGCGCTCGCGGCCCGCTTCCCGGGTTGCGTCGACCCGGAGACGGTGGAGACGAACATCGTCTGCGCGGCGGCGTCACGGCTGCCGCCCCGGCTGCTCGAGCGGCTCGCGTCGGAGGGCATCCGCGGCGGCATGATCGACGCCGGGACCGTACGCTTCGTCACCCACAAGGACGTGGACGACCACGACCTCGACCGGGCCATCGGCGCCCTCGACCTGATCTGCAAGGAGGATTCATGAGCCGGGTGCTGATCACTGGATGCTCGACCGGTTTCGGCCGGCTGGCCGCGGTCGAGCTCACCAAGCGGGGTCACGACGTGGTGGCGACGGCGCGGCGACCCGAGACGCTGGACGACCTCGACGTCGCGGCGCGCCTCGCGCTCGACGTCGACGACCCGACGTCGGTCCGGTCCGCGGTCGACGCCGCCGGCCCGCTCGACGCGCTCGTGAACAACGCGGGGTGGGGCGCCGCGGGGCCGATCGAGCTGGTGCCGCTCGACGACGCCCGTCGCTGCATGGAGACGAACCTGTTCGGCGCCGCCCGCATGATCCAAGCCGTGCTCCCGGGCCTGCGGGCCCGCGGCGGCGGCACGATCGTGAACGTGTCGTCGACGGCGGGGCAGGTCGGGCCGCCCCTCGACGGGTTCTACGCCGCGACGAAGTGGGCGCTCGAGGGCCTGTCCGAGGCCCTGCACTTCGAGGTCGGCCACTTCGGGATCCGCGTCCGGATCGTCGAGCCGGGCCGCTTCGAGACCGCGTTCGGCTCCAACGTCGTGCAGCCGCCGATCGACGGCTCGCCGTACGTCGAGCTCGAGCGCCAGTGGGAGGAGGCCCGGCCGCGCCTGGACGGCGAGGGCCCGCCCGCCGACGCGGCGCTGGTGGCGAGCGTGATCGCGGACGCCATCGAGAGCACCGAGCCGCGGCTGCGCTGGCCGGTCGGCGCCGACTCGGAGCTGATCGTGGCCGCGAAGGCATCGATGTCGTTCGAGGACTTCGAGTCGAACATGCGGAGCCTGCTCGGCGTCACGTGGTGATCCCGCTCGTCGACGAGACTCCCGGGCGCGTCCTCGCCGTCTACGCCCACCCCGACGACCCCGAGATCGCGGCCGGCGGCACCCTGGCCCGCTGGGCCGCGGCCGGGGCGACGGTCTGGGTGCTCATCACCACCCGGGGCGACAAGGGCTCGACCGACCCCGACGCCGACGGCGACGACCTCGCTCGGATCCGGGTCGAGGAGACGGAGGCGGCGAGCAAGCTGCTCGGGTTCGCCGGCCACCTGCACCTCGACTACTCGGACGGCGAGCTGCCCGACGACCTCGACCTGCGGGCCGCGATCGTGCGGCAGGTCCGGGAGCTGCGGCCCGACGTCGTGGTCTGCCCCGATCCGACCGCGGTGTTCTTCGGCGACTCGTACTTCAACCACCGTGACCACCGCGTCACCGGGTGGGCGACCCTCGACGCCGTCGCGCCCGCGGCGGGCAACCCGCACTACTTCCGAGACCAGATCGAGGCCGGCCTGGCGGTGCACCAGGTCCGCGCGGTGTACCTGTCGGCGACGCTCGAGCCGAACTGCTGGGTCGACATCGGCGAGTCGCTCGAGCACAAGATCGACGCCCTCTTCTGCCACGCCAGCCAGCTCACCGAGACGGGGGACTGGTTCCGGCAGTTCCTGCGGGAGCGGGCCGAGGAGGCCGGGCGGGCGGCGGGCGTGAAGTACGCGGAGGGGTTCCGGCGCCTGACCGTCGGCTGACTTAGCTCTGACCCTCCGACTGGGGCCGGCGCTTCCACTCCGCCATCGCGCGCAGCACCAGCACCGCGATGATCCCGACGCCGACCGCGCCACCGGCGGCGCCGACCAGGGTGCCGAGCAGCTTGGCGGTGCTGGCGGGGCCCTTGCTGCCGACGTCGACGATGCCGTAGCCGATGATCCCGCCGAACAGGCCCGCCACCACGACGCTCAAGAACGCGAGCAGGTACGCGGCGCGCGACGGCAGGCCGGCCGGGAGCCCGCCCGCCTCGGCATCGCTGCCGCCCGCGACGCCTGCGCCGTTGCCGCCTGCCACGCTTCGATCGTACGGCCGGGACTCACCGGTAGGCTGCTCGGCGATGCGCGAGTGGCTGGTTGCCGGCGCGCTCGTCGAGGTGGACGGCGCGCTCCTACTCGTCCGCAACGAGCGGCGGGGCGGCTACTCGGACTGGTCTACGCCCGGCGGTGTCATCGACGCCGACGACGACTCGGTGCTCGGCGGGCTCACCCGTGAGGTGGAGGAGGAGACCGGCCTGCGCGTCACCGCGTGGGAGGGTCCGCTCTACGAGGTGCAGGCCGACGCGCTCGACCTGGGCTGGCGGCTGCGGGTCGAGGTCTACCGGGCGCTCGGCTTCGAGGGCGAGCTGCGGGTCGAGGACCCCGACGGCATCGTGGTCGAGGCGGTGTTCGTCGACCCGATGACCTGTGCCGACCGGCTGGCCGACGGCGCCCGGTGGGTCCGCGAGCCGCTGGCGGAGTGGCTCGCCGAGCGGTGGGGGCCCGACGCCGCGCGCGGCTACGCCTACGACGTTCGCGGCACCCGACGCGAGGAGCTCGCGGTGGAGCGGACGTCGGCCGCGCCCGGGTGAGCGACAGCGCGGCGGTCGCGGCGATCCTCCACGTCGACCTCGACGCCTTCTACGCCGCCGTCGAGCAGCGGGCCGACCCGTCGTTGCGGGGCCGGCCCGTGATCGTGGGCGGTCTCGGCCGGCGCGGCGTCGTCGCGGCGGCCAGCTACGAGGCCCGCGCCTACGGCGTCCACTCCGCGATGCCGATGGGCCACGCCCGCCGAGCCTGCCCGGACGGCGTGTTCCTCGCGCCCCGGTTCGACGCCTACGGCGACGCCAGCCGCGCCGTCATGGGCATCCTCCGGTCGTACACGCCGCTCGTCGAGCCGATCGCGCTCGACGAGGCGTGGGTCGACGGCCGCGGCGTGCGGCGCCAGCACGGCACCGGGCCCGAGATCGGGGCCGAGATCCGCGCCCGGATCCGCGACGAGACCGGCCTCACGGCGTCGGTCGGCGTCGGGACGACGAAGCTGGTCTCGAAGCTCGCCAGCGAGCTCGCCAAGCCGGACGGACTGCTCGTCGTCGAGCCGGGCACCGAGCTCGCCTTCCTGCACCCGCTCGACGTCAGCCGGCTCTGGGGCGTCGGCCCGGCGACGCGCCGCCGCCTCGAGGGGCTCGGCGTCCGCACCATCGGCGACCTCGCCGACCTTCCCGAGGCGGCGCTGCAGAGCGCGCTCGGACGCGCGCACGGCTCGCACCTCGCGGCGCTGGCGCGCAACGACGACGACCGCCCGGTGGAGCCGTCCCGGCAACCCAAGTCGATCGGGCACGAGGAGACCTTCGCCACCGACGTCAGCGACCGGGCCGAGCTGGAGCGGGACCTGCTGCGCTTCGCGGAGCGGGTCGCGACCCGGCTCCGCGAGTCGGGGCTGCTCGCGCGCACCATCCAGCTCAAGGCCCGGTACGGCGACTTCCGGACGCTCACCCGGTCTCGCACGGTCGCCGACCCGACCGACCTCGCCGAGGAGCTGGCCCGGGTCGGGCGCGAGCTGCTCACCGACCTCGATGTGACGCCGGGCCTTCGCCTGCTCGGGCTGGCCGCCCAGCAGCTGGTGCCGGCCGACGGCGCGCAGGCGTCGTTGCCGCTCGACGCGCCGTCCGGTCTCGAGCGGGAGCGGCGGGCCGACCTGGAGCGGGTCGTCGACGACGTGCGGCGCCGCTTCGGCGACGAGGCGGTGACCCGGGTGTCGGCGCGGCGGTCGCCGTCGTCGTGACGGTCCGGGTCGGCATCGTCGGCTGTGGGCTGATCGGGTTCGTGCACTCGATCACGCTGCGCCAGCTCATCGAGCACCGGCTCGTGGACGCGGCGGTCACCGCCACCTTCGACGAGCAGCCGGAGCGGGCGGTGGCGTTCGCCGCGGCCCACGACGGCGCGGTCGCGTACCCCGACCTCCAATCGCTCGTCACGGCGGTCGACGCGGTGTGGGTGTGCACCTGGACTGCCTCCCACCGGGAGGCGGTCGCGGCGGCGGCCGCCGAGCGGCGGGCCGTCTTCTGCGAGAAGCCGCTCGCCACCACCCTTGCCGGGGCCGAGGCGGTCGCCGACCTGCTGCGGCCGATCCCGCACCAGGTCGGGCTGGTGCTGCGCAGCGTCCCCGTGTTCCAGGCCCTCGCCGCCGAGGTGCACCGCGGCGAGCACGGCGCAACCCTGGCCGTGGTGTTCCGCGACGACCAGTACTTCCCGATCCAGGGTCTCTATGGCTCGGACTGGCGGGCCGACGTCACGCGGGCCGGCGGTGGCACGCTCCTCGAGCACTCGATCCACGACGTCGACGTCCTGCGCTGGCTGCTCGGCGACCCGGACCGGGTCCAGGCCAACGTCGCGTCGCGGTTCGGGTACCCGGGCATCGAGGACGTGGCCGCGCTCACGTGCACCTACCCGGATCACGCCGTCGCGACCCTCACCAGCGTGTGGCACCAGGTGCTCAGCCGCGGGTCGAGCCGACGGGTCGAGGTGTTCTGCGAGCGCGCGCTGCTGTGGCTCGACGACGACTTCACCGGCCCGCTGCACATCGAGACCGGCGACGGCACGACCGCCGTGACCACCGACCCCCCGGCCTGGACCGGCCAGCTCCAGGCACCGCCGGTCGTCGCCCGGGCGGTGAGCGAGTACGGCCCGGCCAGCAAGGCGTTCCTCGACGCGCTCGCCGCCGGCGTCCCGACGCCCGGGCCCCACGTCGACAGCTCGGTCGCCGCGCACCGGATCGTCGACGCCGCCTACCGGTCGGCCGCCGCCGGCGGGGAAGCGATCGCGCCGTCCGCGCGTTGAGGGGGTGGAGGGCCTGCGCGACAATGATGCTGGCGTCAACCTGTCGGGCCAGCCCTGACGCCACCACCCAGGAGCCGCACGAGCGCCATGCCGCTATCCGAAGACGAGCAGCGGATCCTCAAGGAGATCGAGGCCAACCTCTCGGTCACCGACCCGAAGCTCGTCCAGCAGGTCTCCGACACCACCCTCTACCGGCACGCGACCCGGATGATCAAGTGGGCGGTGGCGGGCTTCGTCGCCGGCCTGGTGGTGCTCCTCACGACGTTCACGAGCGTGCTTGCGCTCGGCGTCGTCGGCTTCCTCATCATGCTGTTCTGCCTGCTCGTCATCGAGCGCAACGTGCGCAAGATCGGACGGGCCGGACTCGAGAGCCTCACCGGCTCGCTGCGCGGTGGCGCGCTGAAGGGCGTGTTCGGCGAGACCGGCCGTCGCTGGCGGGAGCGCTGGCGTCGCGACGACGACTCCTCCTGAGCCCAGCCGGGGATGGGGTTCACCGCCGCCCAGGCGGCGCGCCTGACCGGGTGCGCGCCGGCCCAGCTCGAGTACTGGCAGCGCTGCGGGCTCGTCGAGACCCACCCCGGTGAGCTTGGGGGCCCCTACTCGTTCCGCGACCTGGTCGCGCTGCGGGTCGTGCGCTCGCTGCTCGACGCCGGCCTCCCGCTGGCCCGGATCCGGCGGGCGCTGCGGGCGCTGGTCGAGGCCGGGGAGGACGTCGCCGGCCTCCGCATGGTGACCGACGGCGAGCACGTCTGGGCCTGCCGCGACGACGGCCAGATCCTCGACGCGCTCCGCCAGGGCCAGCTGGCGCTCTTCGTGGCCGTGGACCGGATGGCGGCCGAGGTCGACGCCGAGGTCCGCGCCTTCTCCCAGGACCGTCAGTCGTTCGTCGACGGCCTCCGCCGCTCCGACCACCCGGCCGGCTCCGGCTGACCGGGCGCCGCGCCGACCCGCAGGCGCGCTCGGAGCCGGGTCGGGAGGTCGACGCTGGCGTGCAGCGCGGCGAGGACGGCGTCGGTGTCTCGCCAGGCCGCCTCGACGACCTCGGGGCTCGGCGGCACCGCGCCGTAACGAGCGGTCGTGTACCGGTGCGCGAGCGCGCCGAGCGGATCGGCCAGCCGATCTCCGACCCGCGCCGGGACCTGCTCCGCCACCTCGTACGGCGTGAGCGAGGACGGCCACGCAACCCGCGCCGCCCGGAGCCCGTCGAGCGCCTCCGCCCAGGCCCCCGCGACCTGGTCCGCGGGATCGGGCGCGGCGCGACGCCGGGCCCGCCGGCGCGTCTTACGAGCCATGGCCGTGACGAGCGCGGCCAAGATGCCGACCGCGACCACGCCGAGGATCACCAGGACCCAGCCCAGCGCCGAGATCCCCGAGGACGGGCTCGGCCGCGAGACCGTCACCCGGTTCGGCGCCGGCGACGGCGTCGGTGACGGGGTCCCGCGACCGGTGCTGCCCGGGCTCGGCGTCGCGGTCGCCGGCACCGTGGTCGGCGTCGACGTGGGACGACTCACGCTCACCGGCGGCTCGGACGGCCGCGCGCTGGCCCCGGGGTCGGTCGTCCGAGGCGTCGGGTCGAAGAGGTCGGTCCACCCGATGCCGGCGAGCCAGATCTCGGGCCATGCGTGGGCGTCGAGGTTCGTCACGTGGTACACGCCGCCGACCTTCGTCCCGGGGGTGAAGCCGACCGCGAGCCGCGACGGGATGCCGAGCGACCGCGCCATCACCGCGTACGTCGCCGCGAACTGCACGCAGAACCCGCGGCGGGTGCTCAGGAACGTGGCCATGGCCGCCTCGTCGTCGCCGAGCCGCACTGACGCGTCGTAGGTGAACTGCGACCGGAAGTAGTCGCGCAGCGCGCGCGCCTGGTCGTAGGGGAGCGTGCTGGTGGCCGTCACGCTGCGGGCAGTGCTTCGGACCACGGCCGGCACGTCGGACGGCAGGCTCAGGTACTGGCGCAGTGACGAGGGCACCGGCGCCGCGGTCGCGAGCTGCTGGGCCAGCGTCGGGACCGCGGCCGGGAGCCGCGAGTCGACGGCGTAGGCGAGGCCCTGGACCGACGACTGGTCGGCGACCAGCGTCCCGGACGCGCGGACCACCAGCGTGCCGGAGCGGCTCACGCGCACCGGCTCGAACGCGGCCGGCATCCAGCGCTCGCCGAGCGGACCGATCGCGTACTGCTGGTGGAGGGCTCCCACTGGGGCGCGTCCGCTCAGGCCCTGTCCGACCGCGCCGCTGCCACTCGCCTTCAGCGTCCATTCCCCGCCGTTGGCCGAGCTGTACTCCTCGAGCGACGTCGTCCGCCAGTAGGCGGGCGTGTCGGCGGCGACCGTGAACAGCTCCCGGCGGGTCCCCTGGCGGAGCAGGTCGCCCACGTCGACCTGGGGCGGGATCCCGGCCGAGTAGCTGGCGTTGGCCGGGTTCGGCGTGGTGTTCAACAGGTTCCCGACCGGGCCGATCGGCTGGCTCGGGAGGGGCAGGGCCGAGGCCAGCGCCGACGCGGCCAGCGTCGCCGCCATCCCGGCCAGGGCGACCCCGGCCACGAGCCGGAGCGTGAGCCCCCGCGCCGACCGTCCCACGCGAGTCCGGCGCCGAGCGAGGAGGGCCTGGTGCTGGAGGGCGAGGAACGCGACGCCGGACGCTCCGAACAGCAGCGTGCTGGCGAGCCAGCCCCCGGTCCGGCCGAGCGCGCGCAGCCAGATCACCGCCACGATCGGGGGCGCGAGGACGACGACCGAGCCGTCCCGGCGGAAGGCGAGGTCGTCGGTGACGGCACCGACCACGAACACGACCAGGCCGAGCAGGAGCACCGCGCCGTGGGTCGCGGGGATGGGCCGCACGTCGTGCCACAGCACGTGCCAGCCGTTGCTCAGGTCGTCGCGCACCGCCGCGAGCGATCCGGACCAGGCGACTGCGGCGACGACGAAGCCCGCGCCGCTCACCAGCGCGCTGGCGATGCCCGATCGGGTCCACCGGCGGGTGAGCCAGCCGAGGAGATGGGGGAGGACGGCCGCGGCCACCAAGGGGGCCACGTAGGCGGTCGACGCGAAGACCGCGCCGAAGGTGAGCGCGACAGACGCGCTCAGACCCGCGAGCGCGACCGAGACCGGGAGCTCGCGGGCTGCCATCGGAGTGTTTGTCGGGTGACCGCGTTCCAGGCGGCCGGGAACGGCGTGCGCGACGCGTCGACGACGGGGATCGATCCCGTCTCGCCGGCGGCCGACTTCGTGACGACGAGGGTGACGATGCGCCGCCGCCGCAGCGCGGCAGCGGTGTCGATGATGAGCGGGTCGGCGGCGCCGGTCACGACGACCAACCCGCCGAGCCCGAACCGGCGGCGCAGCGCCGCGGTCACGACGTCGAGGTGATCGGTCTCGACCGGCTCGATGACGGCGAGGCGGTCGAGGACGGCGTCGAGGGCGCTGCGGCCCGGTCGGCGCATCGTCTCCCCGGCGCTGGTCACCACCTCGATCGCCTGGTGCGTGCGTTGGAGGCTGGCCGCGATCGACGCCACCGCCTCGACCGCCGTCTCGAACGACGGGGCGTCGTGCACGGCGGCTCGGACGTCGAACAAGAGGATGGCGCGTCCGGGCGCCGGCGCGTCGTCGACGCGCACCAGCAGGTCACCGCGACGGGCGGTCGACCGCCAGTGCACCCGACGCGGGTCGTCGCCCGGCTCGTAGTCGCGCAGGGCGAGGAACTCGCCGAGCGCCTCGACGACGGGGATGCGGGGGCCGCTGGCCCGCTCGGCCGGCTCACCGCCGCCGCCCCGGCGGGGCGGCAGCACGTCGTGGACGCGCGGCCGCACGATGACCTCGCTGGTCCCGCTCACCGCCCACGTGCGGCGCACCAGGCCGCAGGGATCGGCCAAGGTCAGCAGCGTCGGCCCGACCAGGTGCCGGCCGCGGCGGTCGGTCGGGATCCGGTAGCCGGCCTCGACGTCGACGCCGGCCGCGAGCGGCACGAGCGCGAACCGGGCCGCCCGGCGGCCGCCGTCCACGCTCTCGGTGAGGCTCAGCCAGGGCGTCGTCATCGTGGTCCGGCCGTACAGCACGACCCGGGCGTCGCTGCCCACGGTGGGGCGGATGGGCTCGATGGCCCGGTCGAGGGCCAGGACCGCCCGGTGCCGGAGCACCCACAGCGACCCCGCGACGAGGACGAGGCCGGCCGCGACCGCGAGCGCGGCGAGCGGCGCCGAGCCCAGGAGCAGGCTGCCGATCAGGAGGCCGCCCGCCGCGCCGGCGAGCGACCAGCCCCGCCGGGTCAGCTCGGGGACGCCGAGGCGGGGACCGTCGGCCACCGCGCTACCCGCCGGCGCGCGGCACCGGCACGCTGTTGAGGACCCGCTCGATCACGTCGTCGGCGGTCACGCCGCGCAGCTCGGCCTCGGGAGCCATGAGGATGCGGTGGGTCAGCACGCCGGACGCGAGGGCCTTGATGTCATCGGGGATCACGTAGTCGCGTCCCGCGCCGGCGGCGAGCGCACGCGCGCCCCGCTGCAGCGCCAAGGCGCCGCGGGGGCTGACCCCCAGCGTCAGCTCGGGATCACGCCGGGTGGCGTCGACCACGTCGACGATGTACGCGCGCAGCGCCGGCGCCACGTGCACCGCGGTGACCGCGTCCGCGGCCGCCGCGACCTCGGCCGCCGTCGTGACCGGCTCGAGGTCGTCGGCCTCGACCTGCCCGACACCGTGGGTCTCGAGGATCATCATCTCGGCGTCGCGGTCCGGGTAGCCCATCGGCAGGCGGAGCAGGAACCGGTCGAGCTGGGCCTCGGGGAGGGGATAGGTGCCCTCGAGCTCCACCGGGTTCTGGGTCGCGATGACGAGGAAGGGCCGGGGGAGCGCCCACGCGCGGGCGTCCACGGTGACGTGACGCTCCTCCATCGCCTCCAGCAGCGCCGACTGGGTCTTCGGCGACGCCCGGTTGATCTCGTCGGCCAGGACCACGTGGGCGAACACGGCGCCGGGGCGGAACTCGAACTCGTTCTTGGCCCGGTTCCACACCGACACCCCGAGCACGTCGGACGGCAGCAGGTCGGGCGTGAACTGGATCCGGTGCGCGGTCCCCGCGATCGAGCGGGAGATCGCCTTCGCCAGCGACGTCTTGCCGACCCCGGGCACGTCCTCGATGAGGAGGTGACCCTCGGCGAACATGGCCACGAGGGCCAGCCGGATCTGCTCGCGCTTGCCTTGGATGACGCGCTCGACGTTCCGTGCCAAGACCTCGAAGAGCGTCGCGACATCGACGCGTCGAGCCGTAGCAGGTTGTGCCACGGTCCCTCCTGAACGGCGCACGCTACCAGGAGGCCTCTTCAGTTCCGCCGCTACCGTCGGGCGATGGCGGGCCGACACCCCGGATGGGCGCGGGCCGCGCTCGCCGTGATCGCCCGACCGTCGCTGTGGCCGGTCGCGGCGCGCCAAGCGCTCCGCCTCGCTCGCGCCGGCTGGTGGCACCGCCCGCCGTTCCTGCCCCTTCCCGACCCGGCGTACCTCGCCTTCCGCCTCGAGACCGAGTACGGCGACCCCCACGCTCGCCCCGACGCGGGGGTCGTCGTCAGCTATCTCCGCTGGTGCCGCGCGCAGGAGCGTCTGGTCGGGCGACATCAGCGGGGCCGCCGCCAGGCGCCCCAGTAGACTTCGGCCCGACCCGCCCGCCGCGCGGGCCCCGAGGAGGCTTCGAGGCTTGGGGAGAGCGCTACTGCTCAACGCCAGCTTTGAGCCCCTCTGCGTCGTCCCGGTCCGGCGGGCCGTCGTCCTCGTCCTCAAAGAGAAGGCGGAGATCGTCGCCCGCAACGGCGCCGAGCTGCACTCGGAGCGACGCGTGATCGCGGTACCAGCGGTGATCCGGCTCACCCACTTCGTCCGCGTCCCCTACCGGAGCCGGGTGCCGCTGTCCCGCCGGGCCGTGTTCGCCCGCGACGGGCACCGCTGCCAGTACTGCCACCGGGCGGCCGAGAACCTCGACCACGTCGTGCCCCGCTCCCGGGGCGGGCAGCACGCCTGGGAGAACGTCGTCGCCTCCTGCCGGTCCTGCAACGCCCGAAAAGAGGACCGCAGCCTCGACGAGTCCGGGCTCACGCTCCGGCGGCGGCCGGTGGCGCCGCACGCCAGCCTCTGGGTCGTCGCCACCGCTGGCGCCCTCGACCCGGCCTGGGCGCCCTACCTCCCCGGCCTCGAAGCCGGGCTCGAGGCCGTCCCCGCCTGACCCGCTCCACCTGAACGCCGGACCGGCGCATCGCTGGCCCGCGCGCGCCCCCGGGGTGCGAAGTGGGGGAGCGTCGTGTGGTTGGTGGGACGAAGTGGGGCCTCTGGGGTTGACGTGGTGGAGTCTGGGGGCTTAGGGTGGAGCGCAGTGGTTGATCGTGGAGCATCCGGGGTGGCCTCGGGATGCTCCGGCGGCGAGGGGAAAAGGTGGCAACCCGCTTCTTCGGGTGGTTCCAGCACACGCTGGATGACAAGGGCCGCCTCATCCTTCCGGCGGAGTTCCGGGACAGCCTCGAGGCGGGCGCCTACATCGGGCGGTTCCCCGATCACTGCCTGGCCATCTACCCGCCGGGGGAGTTCGACACCGTGACCGAGGACATCACCCAGGCCGCCAAGGAAGGCGGCGGCGACGCGCTCGCCGCGTCCCGGTTCTTCAACTCGGGAGCCCGGCCGATCGCGCCGGACAAGCAGGGGCGGATCCCGATCGCCCAGCACCTCCGCGAGTGGGCCCAGCTCGACCGCGACGTGGTGGTGACCGGCCAGCAGAAGCGCATCGAGCTGTGGTCGCCCGAGAACTGGCGGGACGTCGAGGAGCGCGGCCAGGCCGAGCTCGCTCGCCGCCAGGGCTGGGGCATCTAGGCAGGAAGACAGAAGGGAGCAGGAAGGACCTACGTGGCCCGACGGGCCCGTCAGCAGCCCCCCGGTCGGCGCGGTGAAGCCCCTACTCCGCCCGCTCCACCGGACCGCTTCGGGGAGAAATCCGAACGGACGTCGTCCGTCCGGGGGGCTGCTGGCGGGCTCGGGGTCGGCGAGGAGACGCGATGGGTGGCTACCAGCACCGACCGGTGATGGTCCGGGAGGTGATCGAGCTCCTCGCCCCGGTGCCGACGGGGATCGTCGTCGACGCGACGGTCGGAGGCGGCGGGCACGCCCGCCCCCTCCTCGAAGCCCGGCCGGACCTCCACCTCCTCGGGATCGACCGTGACCCGGCGGCGGTGGCAGCAGCCCGGTCCGAGCTCGAGCCCTTCGGCGATCGGGCCCGGATCGTGCACGGCGGCTTCGAGGATGTCGCCGACATCGTCAAGCGAGCAAGCGAGGGGAACGTCATGGGCATCCTGTTCGATCTCGGGGTCAGCAGCCCCCAGCTCGACCTCAAAGAGCGCGGGTTCACGTACTGGGGCGAGGCGCCGCTCGACATGCGGATGGACAGCGCCCAGGAGCTGACCGCGGAGCGGGTCGTCAACACCTACGACGAGGCGCGGCTGGCCGAGCTCATCGCGGCGAACGGCGAGGAGCGCTTCGCGCGCTCGATCGCGGCCCGCATCGTCGCCAACCGCCCGCTGCACACGACCGGCGACCTGGTGCGCTGCGTCCGGGAGGGGATCCCGGCGCGCGCCCGCCGCCGCGGCGGCCACCCGGCCCGGCGCACCTTCCAGGCCGTGCGGATGGAGGTCAACCGCGAACTGCCGAACCTCGCGGCGGGGCTCGACGAGTCGGTGCAGCTCATCGCGCCCGGCGGTCGCGTCGTCGTGCTCGCCTACCACTCGCTTGAGGACCGGCTCGTGAAGGAGCGGTTCACGACCTGGGCCGGCCGCGACGTCGTCGCGCCGCCCGGGCTCCCGGTCGAGCCGCCCCGGCCGCACGCGCTGGTGCGACTCCTCACCCGCCGGCCCCGACGCCCGAGCGCCGAGGAGGTCGCCGCCAACCCGCGGGCCGAGAGCGCGCGCCTCCGAGCCGTCGAGAAGCTCGCCTCCCCGGCTGGGTCGTGAGCGCGCCCGCCGCGGTCATCGGGTCGGCCCGGGCCCGGACCGCACCCCGCTCGACCCCGCGCGCGCCCACCCGGCACCTCCGGCTCGTCACGCCGGTCGCGCGCACGCGACGGCTCCTCCGTCCCGCGGTGCTCGCCGCGGTCGGCACCGTCGCCATCGTCTTCGCGCTCGTCGTCGTGCACGTCATGCTCGCCCAGTCCCAGCTGTCGCTCGACCGTCTCAACAACCGGGTCAGCACCGCCCAGCGCCGCTACGACCAGGCGCTCCTCGACCACGCCCAGCTCGCCGCTCCCTCCCGGGTCATCACCCGGGCCGCCGAGCTCGGGCTCGTCCCGCCCGGTCAGCCGCCGGTGGCGGTCCCGGTGACCGGCGCCGCGATCCCGACCGCGGCTCGCACCGCGACCCCGATCCCGCGGCCATGAGCCCACCCCCGACCTCACCGGCGCGGGCCCGCCCGGGCCGCCGCCGCAGCCCTCGCATCGGGCGACCGCCGGCCGGACCGGCGGTCGCTGCGCGCGCGCACCGACGCGCCCGGCCCGTCCCCGCCCCGCACCCGCGGCCCCGCGCCGGCCATCCGGCGCCGGTGCTCCTCGCGTCACCGACCCGGCGGCTGACCGCGCTGCTCGTCGCGATCGCGGTCGTGTTCGCGGTGATCGCGGTGCGCCTCATCGACGTCCAGGCCCGCAACCGGGGCCACTACGCCCAGCTCGGGCTGAGCCAGCGGGTCCGCAGCGTCGTCGTGCCCGCGCAGCGGGGGAGCATCCTGGACCGCAACGGCAACCAGTTGGCGGTGTCTGTCCCCGCCACGACGATCTGGGCCGACCCGCGCGTCATCGCCGACCCGCCCGCGTACGCGGCGAAGCTGGCGCCGATCGTCGGGGTCGACGAGGCGACGCTGCGAGCCCGCCTGAGCGACCACCGCCAGGGCTTCGTGTACATCGCCCGCAAGGTCGACGCGCCGGTCGCCAACGCAGTCCGCAACCTGCACCTCAACGGCATCGGGTTCGACGCCGAGCCGAAGCGGTACTACCCGGCCGATCCGCTGGCGGCGCCGCTGCTCGGCTTCGTCGGCACCGACAACACCGGGCTGTCCGGGGTCGAGGCCGGCGCGCAGTCGATCCTGGCCGGGCGCAACGGCCGCCTGCTCGTCGAGCAGGACCCGCAGGGGCGCACGCTGCCGAACGGCACCCACCGGGAGCAGGCGACCGTGCAGGGCTCCGACCTCATGCTCACCATCGACCAGTCGATGCAGTTCGCGGTCGAGTGGGCGCTCGCCGACGAGGTCACCAAGCAGCACGCGGTCGGCGGGATGGCGATCATCGCCGACACCCACACCGGCAACGTCCTCGCCATGGCGAGCGTCGACGGCCCGACCGGCGCCAAGCCCGCGACGCCGTCGCCGGTCACCGGCCGCAACCGTCCGCTCACCGACGTCTTCGAGCCGGGGTCGACGGCGAAGGTCGTCACGATCGCGGCCGCGCTCGAGGCCGGGCTTGTCAGCCCCTCGACAGTGCTGTCGGTGCCGGGCTCGATCACCGTGGACGGGACCAAGTACGAGGACGTCGACTCACACCCCACCGCCATGACCGTCGCCGACATCGTGCGCCAGTCGTCGAACGTGGGCACGATCCTCATCGCCCGCATGCTCGGTCGCGACCGCTTCGACGCCGCGCTGCGCGCGTTCGGGTTCGGCGTCCCGACCGGCACCGGCTTCCCCGGTGAGGCGGCCGGCATCATCCTGCCGCGCTCCCAGTACAACGCGACGAGCCTGGCCTCGATGCCGATCGGCAGCGGCATCGCGGTCACCGCCATGCAGCTCCTCGACGTGTACATGACGATCGCCAACGGCGGCCAGGCCCGCGACCCGCGGCTCATCGCGGCGACGGTCGACACGAGCGGGCACCGACACGACCTGCCTGCCGCGGCGACCCGCTCCGTCGTCTCCGCGAACACGGCCAGCCTGGTGCGCCAACTGCTGGTCGGCGTCGTCGCGGGCGGCACCGGGACCAAGGCGCAGATCCCCGGCTACGTCGTGGCCGGCAAGACCGGGACCGCCCGTAAGCCCCCGTACACGCACCCGCCCTACAACTACGTGGCGTCGTTCGCCGGGTTCGCCCCCGCCGACGCTCCTCGACTCGCGGCGGTGGTCGTGCTCGACGAGCCCCAGGGCTCGCCGTTCGGCGGCGACGTCGCGGCGCCGGTGTTCTCCCGGATCATGCAGTACGCGCTCGCGGTGGAGCGGGTGCCGGCGAGCGGCAGCTCGACGGTCGGGACCGGCCCGATACCCTGACGCCATCCCGTGACGGACCAAAGGACCGCGCGCGTGCAACTGCAGGAGCTCCTCGCCGACGTCGACGTGATCGACGTGTGCGGCGACCCGTCGGTCGACGTGCGCGCGCTCGCGCACGACAGCCGTCGCGTCGAGCCCGGCGCCTGCTTCGCCTGCATCGTCGGCGCGAACGACGACGGTCACGACCACGCGCCCGAGGCGCTGCGCAGCGGTGCGGTGGCGCTGCTCGTCGAGCGGCATCTGGAGCGCGCGGTGCCGGAGGCGCGGGTGGCCAGCGTGCGGCGGGCGCTCGGCCCGGCGGCGGCCCAGCTCCACGGGCACCCGTCCCGGGCCTTGCGCTGCCTCGGCGTGACCGGGACGAACGGCAAGACGACGACGACCCATCTGCTGGCCGGCATCGCCGGCGCGGCGGGGGAGCGGGCCGGGGTCGTCGGGACGGTCGGCGCGGGGACACCCGACGCCCCGATGCTGCTCGAGCACACGACGCCGGAAGCCCCCGAGCTGCAGGC
>Ga0102924_1003271_pt1 | contig 17074 bp, 20 predicted proteins | sample PaiPotPPM11metaG_FD_80116 | JGI IMG/M metagenome (GOLD analysis project Ga0102924, IMG submission 80116) | Iron sulfur acid spring bacterial and archeal communities from Banff, Canada, to study Microbial Dark Matter (Phase II) - Paint Pots PPM... ...
AGACTCCCATACCATTGAGGTCAGATGGACGCACATCCTCAGCGGGTCCCCGGAGCAGGCTCCGGCCCGCGGAAGTCCCGGAGGGCCCGTCAGTCCCTCCCTGCGCGGGCCCTCCGGGGAGGCATGAACCGGTGATTCTTCGATCAAGCTTCGCTCTCTTGGGTCTTGTCGCGGTCGTGGCCCTGGCCGTTCTCCGTGTGGCGCCAGTGTCACACCATGCGGCCGTGTCCGCATCCCCGGGAGCGCAGGCAGGCGCGATCGCGGCGTTCAAGAGCCTGGTAAAGCAGCAGTCAGATCTCTCGGCAGACCCGCACCATGTCCGGCTGTCCACCGAGACGCAGGGCGCGAAAGTCGACCTCGGTGCCATCCAGCAGGGCTGCGCGGTCCAGGACTGCATCCCGGCAATCACGAAACCCCAGTTCGACTCTGCCGCGGCCGCGAGCAGGTGGCTGAACGACGGCGATGTGGTCTTTGGGAGCTCGTACGGGGGCGTGCAGCGAGCCTACCCGCAGCGGATCCTCAATTGGCACGAGATCGTCAACGACGTCGTCGCCGGCAGCCCCATCCTCGTCACCTTCTGCCCCCTGTGCGGCTCCGCCCTCGCCTTCCACCGGACGATGGACGGGCACACTGTGACGTTCGCCGTCTCGGGCCTGCTCTACAACTCCGATCTCATCATGTACGACCGCCGCACCGGCAGCCTCTGGCAGCAGTTCACGGGCCGTGCAATCGTGGGACCCGCGGCACAGCGGAATGAAAGACTGACAGAGATCGGGATTACGACCACTACCTGGGGAGCATGGAAGCGTTCGTACCCCCGAACCCCGGTTCTTTCTCAAAACACGGGCTATGATCGGAATTACGATCAGTATCCCTATGGTTCGTACGAGCAGGACAACGAGCTCTACTTCGGGATCCAGCATACGGATCGACGGCTTCCCCTCAAGGCTGTGGTCTATGGCATTCAGATTGGCGGGAAGTCGAAGGCCTATACGGCCGATCTGCTCGAGAAGCGGCGAGCGCTTGTAGATGTGATCGGAGGTCATCGCATTGCCCTGCGGGAAGAACGCTCTGGCACAATCCGCGTGGTGGATGTGACAACCGGCCATGCCGTTCTTTCCCTGCGCACCTTCTGGTTCGCCTGGGCAACCTTTCATCCGGACACGGAGCTCGCAGGACGGACCACGTTTCGACCGGGTCCCACCCTCGGCATATGTCCGGGTCCCTCGTGCCGAGCCTCTCGCGATCGGCTCCTGCAGGGCTCGCTGTGATCAAAAAGCCTGACCCTACGAGACCTGTCCTGGATGCACTGGTGTGGACCCATCGAGGGGGAGCGTGAAGACGAATCGCGACCCTTCCCCAGGGGTGCTTTCGGCGCGAATGTGGCCACCGTGGGCCTCGACGATCGCCCTGGTGATTGCCAGGCCGAGCCCTGAGCCATCGGTGTGGCGCGCACGCGATTTCTCTGCCCGATAAAACCGATCGAAGATGTGCGGAAGGTCTTCGCTGGCGATACCCTCCCCCGTGTCGGCAACCTCGACGGTAATCCCCCCGCGTCGCCATGGCTCGCTATGCTGATTCGCCCTCCCGGCTTCGTATGCCGCAGAGCGTTGTGCAGCAGATTGGCGAGCACGCGCTGGAGCTGTCGTGGGTCTGCATTCACCGTTTCTGACGCGGATGGAAGGTGAACCTCGAGGGTTAGCCCGTGTCGTTCCGCGAGGAGCGCCACACTCTCCGCGGAATCTCTAACCAGCTCACGTAAATCGATTCGTGCGACCTCAAGGGGAGCTCCCGATTCCAGTCGAGACAGCTCGAATAGGTCGTCGCTGAGGTGCGTCAGGTGGTCGATCTCGCCGTGCATCCGGCTGTGATAGTCGGCAACCGTCTCCGGGTCCGCGGCAATGCCGTCCTGGATCGCTTCTAGCATGACGCGCATCCCGGTCAGCGGCGTGCGCAGGTCATGGGAGATCGCGACCACCAGGTCTCGTCGCTCCTGCTCCATGGCTCGCTCGTGGGCGAACACTCTCTCGACCTCCTCGGACATCCGATTGAAGGCCGCTGCGAGGTCGGAGAGCTCGTCGCGCCAGGATACAATCACATGCGTCCCGAAGTGACCGGCCGCAATCTCCTGTGCGGCCCACCTGAGTGTCCGGACCCGCTCTGCCATGTGGAGACCGATGATGGCCGCCATGCCAAACGAGATGACGAGAAACGACACGAGCAGCAAGGCAAGGAGATGCAGGTCCTGGACCTGTTTGAACATGAGAAGCGGGGTGTAGAGGATGGTGATGATCGCTCCGACGCTCGCCACGGCGTAGCCAAGGCCCACTTTGAGCGACACGCGCGGGAGGAAGCGCATGCCGAGAGCAACACCAATGATCCCAATCCCGACCGAGATGCCCCCTGACAGGAGCAGGTATCGCACCAGCTTCCAGACGCCATCGGGTGGCTCGTGCAGCACGACAATGGCTCCCGCCGTGCCGGCAGCGAGCGCTGCCAGCAGTGAGAGAGCGCCGATGCCCGGCGACTAGAGCGACGTCCTGCTCGTATCTGTACTCTTGACTCTCGCAGACTCGGGTCCTCTGGGAGGCACGCGGTTGTGAGGAGCATCCGACAGGGATGGTACCTGCCCGTGACGGACCGTACGCTTCCTTCACATCGTGCCTTCTTCTCGGCCGGAATACTGTAGTGCCGACTACAGAACTGCCGGTCCGGAACGTGACTCCGCATCTGGTTCACCACCACAGGGATCATGAGCGGTAGGAGGAGCGGGGCGCCTGGCGCCGCAGGGATGGAGAGAAGCGTTTAGTATCCCGGTGGCTCGTTACTGTGTCCACGCGCTCCGGATAATCTCGATGGCGCGCTCACGCTTGTCTTCGGGTGAGAGATCATCCCAGGTCTGCACCTGGGCTCTGGTGCGCTCCGACCAAGCCTTCATATGCTTGGCGAACGGCACCATGAAGGTGAAGACGAAGGCGCGGACATGGCCCTCCTGCTCCTGGAAGGGAGCCTGACAGGCGTAGTAGGCCTGGGCAGCCATCTCCGCGAAGGCGAGGATCGCCTCCGCTTCCTCCTGCACTCGGTCCAGCGTCGCCAAGAGCTGCTCCTTGGTGCCGGCACGGGAGAGGAAGACCCGAATGAGCCCCTCGAACTCCAACGTGAAGGCGCGAAACGGAGCATCGAGCCATTCCTTGAGCGCCTCTCGCCCCTGGGCGGTAATGGCATAGGTCGTCCGCGGCCGCTTGCCGCGGTACTCACGCGCGGCGGTCGCCAGGCCCTGGTGCACCAAGCGGTCTGCCTCGGCATAGCTCCGGCTCTCGGCCCGCGGCCAGAAGGCACCGAAGCAGTGCTTCATCTCGGCCGCCAGCTCGTAGGCCGTCCACGGCTTGATGTTGAGCAGGCCCAGGACCGCGTAGGAGGTCGTGGTTAGCTCAACTTTCATCTTGACACTCCGCACAGAGTATTATACGATGCTCTGTGCGGAGTAATCATCGCTCCGCACGGAGTATCGATGGTCGGTGCCCGGTACCGGCGAAGAGAGGAGCCACGCCCATGACCGCACAAGAGAACAAGCGCCTCGCTCAAGAAGCCTACGACGCCTTCAATCGGGGGAACATCGAGTATTTTGCCGATCTCGGAACGGCGGATGTGGAAGTGCTCTTCGTCCCGACCGGGCAGACCTTCCGCGGCCGCGAGGGCTTGCGGCTGTTCGCGGGCGGCTTCAAGCAGGCCTTCCCGGATGGTCAGATGGAGGTCCAGCATCAGGTGGCCGACGACGACTCCGTGGTGACGGAGTGCCGCTTCCACGGCACACAGACGGGTCCGCTTCCGGGGCCCGGAGGCGAGATCCCGCCGACGGGTCGATCGGTCGACTACCTGGTCTGTGAGGTCTGGGAGGTGCGAGACGGCAAGCTGGCCCGCGTCCACAACTACCAGGACCTGGCCACCCTGCTCCAGCAGCTCGGAGTCGCGCCTGTGGCGAGCGAGGCACAAAGGTAGATCAACCAGCGACTAGACGATGGAAAGTCCCTCGTGCTGGAGGATCTTGCCGGCCACGTCTACCAGGTCGGCCCCAACGACGTCAGGCGCCTCGAACAGCGGATCCACAACCATTCCCGGGCGGGCCACGAACGCCGCAGCGCAGCCGGCACTCATAGCCCCAGCCACGTCCCAGGCGTGCGCTGCGATGAGTCTGATGCCGCCCACGTCCACGCCCATTCGCTCTGCCGCCATTCGGTAGGGCTCCGGCGCCGGTTTCAGGCGGTGGACAGTATCTGCGGAAAGGACCTGCTCGAAGTAGCCGCGCAGCCCCGCGCTCGTAATCTGCGCCTCTGCGACCTCGATTGTCGAATTAGTGAGCGCTGCCAGGCGCAAACCCGCAGACCGTAATCGCTCGAGTCCGCCCCGCACGTCCGGATGCGGCGGCAGCCGGCGCATGGTACCCAGGATATCCTGCCGGTCCTGGTCGGACAGCTCGACGCCTTGGCGAGCCGCCGTCATCGTCAGGGCCGCGGCGGCAATGGTGCCGAAGTCGGTGTAGGCGTTCAGGACCGTCGAAACCAACGCGGACTGCAGGAGCTGGCTAAACCAGCTCTGACGCACGCCGGCGTCGCCAAAGACGCGCTCGAAGTGTGGATCGAGCGCACGCAGGTCGAGGAGTGTTTCGTTCACGTCAAAGACACATACTCGAGGTGGTGGCATAGCAGCTCCCTGTGCGATGTTCTTGGATTCGAGGGGTTATTCCCCAGACTGTGCGCTTCCCGGGCCCTCCGCAGCGACCAGGCCCTCGCGCAGATCAATCGTGGCGCGCCCGGAGGGAAACAGCAGGCCGACCACCTGCTGAACCCCCAAGGACATGGTGGGGTACGCGTGGATCGCCTGCGCGAGACGACCGCTAAAGGTTCGCGCCTGCATGGAGACTACGAACTCGTGCAGCAGCTCGCCTGCCAGCGGGCCGATGAGATGCGCGCCGATCACTTCGCCTTCTCCCAGGGCATACCCGACGAGGGGCTTCTTGCCCACGATGACCTTGATCAGCCCCCGCGGCTGCCGCTCGATGGCGGTGTAGGGGAGGGTGACGACGTTCACGTCGTCACCGTGCCGCTCCCGGGCTTCCGCTTCGGTCAGCCCCACATGGGCGATCTCCGGCTCCGTGAAGATGACCCAGGGCATGACCCGGTAGTCCGCCTTGCCGCCCCTGCCCGAGGCGTTGCTGGCAGCGATGCGGCCCTGGTAGGCGGCGACGTGCGTGAAGCGATAGAGTCCAGTCACATCGCCGGCGGCGTAGATGCCCTCGGCCGTCGTCTCTAGCTTCTCGTTCACCAGGATGCCCTGTTTCCCGGCCTCGACACCCACGGCTTCCAGTCCCAGGTTCTCTGTGTTCGGCTGCCGGCCGGTCGCCACCAGCAGCGTGTCGCCCTGGATCGTCCGGCGACTCCCGTCGACAATCGCCTCCATGGCAATGGTATCGCCGCTGGCCGAGACCCGCTCGACCTGCGCGCCCAGCATGAATCGCGTGCCCTCCCGCTCGAGCAGTCCCCGCGCGCAAGCGGCGATGTCGGCGTCCTCCCGTGGTAACAGGTTTCGCTCCACCTCGACGATGGTCACCTCGCTGCCAAGCCGCCGAAACGCCTGTCCCATTTCCAGGCCGGTCGCTCCCGCTCCGAGGACGAGCAAATGCTGCGGCAAGCGGGTGAGCTCGAAGAGGTTCTCGTTGGTCAGGTAGGGCACGTCGTTCAGCCCATCGATCGGAGGGATAGAAGGCAGGCTCCCCGTGCACAGGATGATGCGCGCGGCACGGATCTGGTCCCCATTCACCGTGACGGTGTGCTGAGCGGCGAGACGAGCGTGCCCCTTGCGAACCGCCATACCACGAGCCTCCATATGCGCGGCATCCTCAAACTGCGCGATGGCGGCAATGGCCTCGTGGACCGATGCCATGACCGCGGGAAAGTCCACCTCCACGCCGCCGACGCGCAGGCCAAACTCTGCGGCGCGCTCGATGTCGTGCCGCAAGCGGGCGGCCTGGATCAGGGCTTTGGAGGGGACACAGCCATTCCAGGTGCACTCGCCGCCGATGCGTGCCTGCTCGATCAACACCACCCGCTTGCCGTTCGCCCGGGCAATCTCTGCGGCTGTCATGCCGGCGGTACCGCCTCCAAGCACCGCTACGTCGAACTCCTCCACACTTCCTCCTCGGAATGTTTGTCTACCGAACGGCACCGCTCCGTTTTCGTGCCGAGCTATCGCGATCCGGCTTCCAGGGATCGCGGGACGGTCCTGCTCTCTCTGCGCACACCGTCATGGATCTTACTACCATACGCCAGCTGCATCTCTCTGTAAGCACGCTTACCGATGGAGGCCATGTCAGTCTGTCATCCTGGGGGTACGCGGGCAGCAGGCTGTGAGCTCGTGGCTACGGAGGAGGCCTTCTACCGGCAAGGGAGACTGCGTGATGCACGACATACTCGATATTGACCTACTGGACCTCGAGAGCAACCCCACTTCTCTGCGGTCGTACCACGGCAAGCCTGTGCTGCTCGTCTTCTTGCGCTGGCTCGGGTGAATCCCCTGCCGGGAGCACGTCACGCAGTTGCGTGACCGGAAGCGTCTTCTGGACGAGGTTGATGCCGCCGTCCTCGTGATCAGTTTCGAGCATCCGGCAACGCTGCGACGATTCGGTTGGTTCCGAGATCTGCCCTTCACCGCGTTGAGCGATCCCTCACGCCGGCTCTACGGGGCGTTCGGACTCCGAAGGCGCTCGCTGCTCCGGCTCGTTGATCGGGAAACCATCAGGGCGTACGCCCGAGGATTCGTCCATGGCCACCTGCCCCATCTGCGCCGCACCGACCTTCGCCAGCTGGGCGGAGACGTGGTGCTGAATCGAGCGGGTGAAGTCATCTTGGTGCATCGCAGCGAGACCCCGGCTGATCGGCCTTCAGTTGAGCTCCTCCTGCGGATGCTCCGGGACGCCGGGCAGTGATGCCGCATCGGGGGTTGATCAGCTTCGCTCTACCGATGTACCGCCGACCGGCTCTCTATCTCCCTCTCAGTCGATGCACTGTCGGTAGAGCTGTCCACGTTGCACTCACGATTGAGTGACTGAACCACCGAGACCGACGAGTAGGTCAGGAGGATGATGCCGGCTACCGCCAGCGGCATCCAGAAGCGGTTCAGCGTTAGGTTCAAGCTCAGGATGGTCGTTCCAGAGAACCCGAGCAATGACAGGATCGCCGGCAGGATAACCGGGGCGCAGCACGTCATCGACAGTGCACCGAAGACGGCGCCCAGCGCCGTCCCGCTGGTCTGTGATGCGCTCGCCGCCGCCAGCCGGGCGGCGTACACCAGGAGCGGCACCACCAGGCCAAACAACAGCGCCATGATGAGCGCCGCGGCAATATACTGCTTCTGCACCAGGAACGAGACGCCTTGCCGGCCGACGACCAGCACCTGGCTGGACCAGAGGTAGAAAAGGGTCATCGCTACAAACGCCGCCAGCGCCAGCAGGACGTTCCAGGGGCTGCGATAGACGAGTCGGAGCGCGGCCATCACTGCAAGTGGGACACGATGCTTCGAATGACCGGCCGGCTGCAAACTGGTTGCGGCTGCATCTTGTCGGCATGGCAGATGAACGCCGTGATGGAATTTGCCTCGCCGTTGACGGCGGCGACCAGCGGATCGGACCGATTGCCGCGCTGCATGGCGCGTTGCACGGCGTTGAAGGACTTGCCTTGAATGAAGCTTAAATCATACCCATCGCCGAGGAGCGCATAGCCGCCAACCGTGATCAGCGGGATGCCACCACTCGGATCGAGCTGGCTGAAGATTGATTGTTCGTCCGACGAGAGACTGTCGAGCGTGTTGTGGCTGCGGTCCTCGAGGTCCTTGTGGACCAAGGCCACGTACTTGCTGGTGTACGTTGCATCGTGCAGATTGAAGGTTGGGATGGTTCCGTCGTCATTTGCGCTGCTGGTCACATTGGAGAACGTGCCGAACTGGTTGAGCGCCTTGACGATGGCCCACCGCTGGCCGGCGCAGTGCGGGCAGTACTGCGCCCCAATGAACAGCAGCTCGGGCTTGCCGCCCTGATACAGTGGCGCCCCAACGTGATTGAAGGCTCCCGTCGGCGGTGAGGCGATATCCGACGTGGGTGCGCCCAAACTGGCAGCAACCGCATTTTCACTGACGCTGGTGGCATTGCCACGCAGCGCGAGGGCCACGGCACCTGCCAAGGCCGCTGCAGCGAGAATGCCTCCGCCAATTGTGAGTGCGAGTCTCTTGCGACGGGTTGCCTGACGCACTTTCTGGCGAGCGGCTTCTTTCTCCCGCTGGAGCGTCTGCTGCTGCAGTCTGCGACTCTGCTTGTCGCTCTTTCGTCCCGACTTCGATTCCGGGCTCTGTGCTGTATTCCGCATGAAGCACCGCCTCGCTATGGTCTGTTTGCCTCGACTCTAGCATGTGGCTGAGCGCGGGTTCGGTAATCGAAATCACAAAGATCTCTGCGATCCGTGTCCCTGGCACCGGAGGATTTGTGTATCGAAGCTTACAGACTTATCGCGACGCGAGGGGATACGGTGGATGCGGAAGTGACTATGCAGTTGGGACGGCGGCTTCGCAGCAATCCACTTCTCGTTCTCGGCGCTGGAATCCTGGTCGCAGCGTCCATCACCGTGTTTGCGTATCCCGTCCTTGCCCGGTTCTCCTCGAACACGGAGACGGCCAAGGCGCAATGGCACGCGGCCGGCCTGCAAGGTGTGCTGGTGCACTCCCTGGCACTCGGCCACCGGCATCCCGGTCTGATCTTTGCTGCAGCTCACGACGGAATCTACCGCCAGAGACCAAATCAAGACTGGGTCCGTGTCTACCAGAGCGGCGACGTGTGGAGCGTCGTACTGCTTCCGGATGACGCCACGGTCCTGGCAGCCGACAACGACGGGTACCTCGACGTGAGTCACGACGCGGGGAACCACTGGCAGAGGCACAAAGTGGGATCACAGGGAGCGTACGCCGTCTCGATCGTTCCCGGTCATCCTCGCTCTATCCTGGCAGGCGCCGGCGGCGGTGTCTACCTCAGTCAGGATGGCGGTGGGCACTGGCAGCGCCGTCTCTCCCTGCCGCAGAGTGCGCCGGATGCATTTGCCTGGATGCCCGGCAGCGACCGCACCTTCTTCCTCGGCGCGGTGGCGAACGCAGCAGGCATTGGCTCAGGAGTGTTCATCAGCCGTGATGCCGGCCTCACCTGGCATCCCTTTGGGCATAGCTTCAACACGGGCGGTGGGATCATGTCCGTCGCCGTGATACCGTCGAATCGCGTGTTCGGTGGAACGATGGGACATGCCATCTGGAGCGCTACCGGTTCGATCTGGCATCGAACTGCAGGCGGGATGCCAACCTCAAACGATCACGTCGCGGCCATCGCGAGCCTTCCAGGCAGGCCGCGTATTATGTTCGCCGGAACTCTGGGCTACGGCATCTATCGGACGACTGATGCCGGCCACCACTGGACCAGCTTCTCGACGGGGCTGTCGCCCTCGGGCAACCCCAACCCAGTCCTGTCGCTGGCGTACGATCCAGGCCGGCACATGCTCTATGCCGGCACAGCGGATGGCGTGTACACGGCGGTTATCGCATCCCCGTAGCGTCGAGTGGATGATCTGCCGGGGCCAGGCTGACCGGCAGAGATACGGCCTCAGACCGAGCTCTTGAGGCTCTCGTCTTCCTGAGCGATCTCCCGAATGCGCTCCGGCTGGAGCAGTACCACGCGCTTGCGGCCGACCTCGATCAGGCCCTCGGCCTTGAGGTGATCCAGCGCATTGGTCACCGTCTCGCGGTAGGTGCCGAGCATGTAGGCCAGATCCTGGTGGCTGTGTCCTTCCACGATGAGCCGGCCGTCTTTGTGAGTCGCCAGACGCAGCAGGAGGGCCGCAACGCGCTCCTGCGCCCCGAGAAACGTCGTCTCCTCGAGCCGGGTCGTGATCTCCACCAGCCGTTGGCCCACGGCCTCCAGGATCCGCACGGCGACCGTTGGCTTGTCCACCATCAGCTTCTGGATGTCGTTCCGGCTCATCACACACACGAGCGCATCTTCTGCTGCCTCGGCAAAGGAGTCCTGCATGTTCTGGCCGATGCAGGCCATGTCCCCGAAGAAGGTCCCCGGGCCCACCATGTCGATCACCAGCTTGCGGCCATCGGGCGTCAGCCGGTACAGCTCGACCTTTCCCTCCTTGAGGAGAAAGAGCACTTCGCCCGTTTCACCCGGGACATAGAAGACCTTTCCCTTCGGCGTGGTGATCATCCGGGTCATCTTGGCGATGCGCTCAATCTCGGCGTGGGAGAGATCGCGGAAGATGGCCTGCTTGGTCAGGTATCCCTGCTTGGTCTCCTCTTCCGTCAGCTGGTCATCGTGCGAAAGGTCCTGACCCGCCCCGGCACGGCGGCCAAAGGCGCGCAGCCTAGTGAGAGGCATCGTTCGCTAAGACTCCCATCTTGGGTGCCATACTGGCCCGATCACAGGAGCCGCTCCAGCATCCTTCTTCCTCCGTTTCCATTGTACCGCCAATATGTCGATCTTGCCGGGCATCAAGGGGTGGCAAGTGCTGATACTGGCCGGCTCCCGGAGAGAGCTTCGAAATCGTCTACCCAACGTTGTGCCGCAGATCAAGGCAATTCTATGGTGCGATGCCTCCAGGGAGGGGCGATTGGAGGCATCGCACGAGTCGAAGATGGGAGCTTACGTGACGTTGAGCGTGACCTTGGCGAAGACACTCGGCATCAAGGGCGCGTGCTGATTGTCCTCCAGGATGGCAAAGAAGGTGTGCTTGCCGGGTTTTAGCCCGACGGTACTCGCCTGGAAGCTATTGGCGCAGCTCATGCCGAGCATGGTTCCCATGCCCATCATGGGGCCGGCCATCGTATCGTGATTGAGATGCCAATGGCCGTACCCTTTGAGGTTCTGTTTTCCGTACAGGGCGCAGGAGAGATGGAAGTTTTTCACGCTGACGTTGACGGTGAACGTGCCACTGACGGTCTGGCCGTTGGTCGGGGATGTGATGGTAATACTCGGCTTGGCCAGGTTCACCGGCTTGATGAAGGGGAGCGGATTGGTGGGACGGTACACAATCGTGACCTTCTTCGCTTCCTTCATGTACATCATGTCGTCGTGGTTGTTATCTGCCGGGACCACCAGGATGGTGTGCTGTCCGGGCTTCACATTCTGCATGCTGACGCTGGTGCTATTGCCACAGTACATATTGACCAGGGCACCATCCAGCAGGATGTGGAAGTGCCCGATACCGGACTTGTTGGCTTTGCCCGCCCAGGCGCAGCTCAGCTGCCAGTGGGTGATGGCGACCCGTACCTGGACGCTGTTGGCATGGATCACCGCTCCAGCAGCCGGACTGAGAATCCGCACTCCGATCATGGGCATCGTGGCTTTGCTTGAATGAGCGAGGACACGGCCAGGGAGTATGAGCAGCGAGGCGACGGCAAGAGCCGCCGCGATACGGAATAAGGTTCGCATCGTACTTCTTCCTCCTCTGATTGCGGTGTGATCACACTGCCACCGTACGACTGCCAGCAGCGCAAAACAGTAATCGCCATTACATTTCTTGTGTGATGACGATTACCGACGCGGCGTGCCTCACCCTGCTAGCGTTGTGTGGAATAGAGCGAGAGGCCGGTGGGCTGTAGGGTGTGAGGGAGAGAATGAAGGTAGCGGATTCCAGGCAACGGCGGTCAACGGATGAGCAGGTGCTCCGCGTCTATGTCGCCGAGCATTGCGGTACCTGCCGTGAGAGCCGGCGTCTGGCCAAGGTGATCGCGGGTCGGCTCAAAGACATCGCGGTCGAGGTCGTTGATATCGACCACCAGGAGCCCGTAGACGAGATCTTCGCCGTACCGACCTTCTGTTATCGTGGGAAGATCCTCTCCCTTGGCAACCCGCAGGAGGATGAGCTCATCGCGCGGGTGCTGACCCTGGAGCAAGAATCTGAATGTTCGGAACTGCCGGGCACAGGCCGCCAGGGAACACACCCACCCTTCCAGGGCACGGCCGCTGCAGCCGTAGCTGCAGCTACTGCCTCACGAGGGCAGATGCCTGCGGGAAGGAATAGGCTGATCACAGCGTGCTGCGGTGCCCTCGGCCTCGGTGGTGCGATCCTCTGTTCGCTCACCATGGTCGCTCCTGCCCTGGGTCTCATTGCCGGACAAGCGGCGCGCTCCTCGATGGGCGGGGTGAGTGGCTCCGCGTCCGCCGGTCAGGCGCAGCTTCCTACCTGGTGGGAAGCCATCGTTCGTTTGGGGCCCGAAATTCTCGTCGTCTCTGTACTCCTGGTCGCGCTCGCCGTGGCGCTGCGCCGCCATGTCGCAGCGCTGCCGGCCATTGCTGGAGGCTTCATCCTGTACGTGGGGATGTACGTGCAGCCAAGTCTTGTGGTGATGGAGGCTGCGACGCTACTCGGAATCGCTTTGCTGGTCCTTGCCTATGCCGCCAGCTTTCGGTTTGCGCTAGGCTTGGCGACAGCGCGACCCAACCGATAGTTCATAGACATAAAGGGTGTGAGGAATGAAGGGAACGCAGCGCCGGTGTCCATTATGCGGCAGCCCAATCCGCGGTGGAGAAGTAGACGAAGCGGCCGTGCTCCGCGCCCAGATCCTGCGATTGAGGCAGCGGCTCGACGAGCTGGAGCGTGCCGATATCTCGGCCCAGGATGCTGAGGCAGAACAGTTGTACCACGACCAGACGCAACCAGGGCTGGCCGATCGGGAGCAGCTGCAGGAGCGCATCGACCAAGGACTCCAGCGCCTGGAGGGCGGCTACGGGATGGAGGATCGACCGTGAAGCAGCTGCAGCGCCTGTTCCAGGCAGACACCACGTACGATATCGTGGTGATCGGTGGGGGAGCAGCCGGCTCGGCGGCAACCAATACCGCCGTGCAGGGTGGCGGACGGGTTGCTCTGGTCGAGCAGCACCGCCTGGGTGGGACCTGAACGCACGTGGGCTGTCTGCCCACCAAGACCTTGTTAAGGTCCGCGAAGCTTCTCGACCTGTTCCGTGATTCCGAGCGGTTTGGCATCCGCAACTTCGGTTTCGAGCTGGACTTTGGAAAGGTGATGGAGCGCAGCGACGCGCTCATCGAGGCAACGGTGAGTCAGGGCCCCCGCCCCTTCGAGGAGCAGGGCGTGGAATACTTCCACGACCCCGCGCGCTTTCTCTCGCCTCACGAGCTGCAGGTGGGTGAGCGCGTGCTGCGCGCCGAGCGCTTCATCATCGCCACCGGCCAGCTGCCGGCCATTCCCCCGATACCTGGGCTCCGGGAGGCGGGGTTCATCACCAACGAGCAGGCAACGCACCTGCGGGAGCTGCCACGCTCGCTCGTCATTCTGGGCGGTGGGGCCATCGGCCTTGAGTTCGCTCAGATCTTCTCGGCTTTCGGCTGCGAGGTGACCGTCCTCGAAGCAGCAAACCAGATCCTGCCGCGAGATGACGAGGATATCGCCCGACTCATGGTCGGCTATCTGGATGAGCGTGGCGTTCGGGTCTCGACGCAAACCCGCGCTGTCGCAGTGAAGCGGCAGGATGAGCAGAAAGTGGTCACTGCCGACACACCGGAGGGTCGACACAATGTTGTAGCTGAGGAGATCCTGGTGGCAACCGGCCGGACCCCCAACGTCCAGGAGCTCAACCTGGAAGCAGCAGGTGTGGCCCACGACCGCCGCGGCATCACCGTCGACGAGACCATGCAGACCAGTGTGCCGCATATCTGGGCGGCGGGCGACGTGGCCGGAAAATGGCTCTTCACGCATGTTGCGGCCTATGAGGGACGCCTGGCGGGTCGCAATGCTACCGCTGCCCACCCGCGCAGGGCCGATTACCGCATCATCCCGCGCGTCACCTTCACCGATCCGGAAGTAGCGAGCATCGGCTACACGGAGCGGGAGGCGCGGGAGGCGGGGCTCCCGGTAACGACCTCCACCTTCTCCTTCCAGGGCCTGCCAAAGGCGGTGATCGACGGAGAGAACGAGGGAATCGTGAAGCTGGTGGCGGTCGAGGGTAGCGGCGAGATCATCGGTGGTCACATCGTCGGACCGGAGGCCGGCACCTTGATTCACGAGATCGCCGTCGCCATGGCCGGTCCCCTGCCGGCAGATGTGGTTCGCCATACCATTCATGCCTTTCCCACTTATAGCGAGGCGGTCCGATGGGCAGCCGGCGGTGTTCCAGTCGACAAGGCGGCTCTGGTCGGATGCGTCCTCTGCTTAAGGGACGTACCGGCAGAAGTCGCGACTCGCGCTGAGCGGTCATGGATCGAAAACGGACCATGACACCTGATAGAGACGTGGAGACGAGGCCCGGGTGGCTGATGGTCTCGGTGTAACGCTCGAACAGAGCTGGCCGGAGCACTGGCCCGAGTGATCCCGGCCAACGCGTATCTTTTCAACAGAGGAGCGGACATGTCAAGCCTGACCACCGGAGATCACGTCCCTAACTTTGAGCTTCCTGACCAGAAGGGGTATCCCTGGATCCTGAGGGAGCGGCTGCGCAGCGGACCGGCTGCAGAGGAAGGACCGTCCCATATGTCTCTCTCGCTCGAATCGTCGATTCCGACCCGACCCGCCCCTGCGAAGCGTGACGCCGACTACGTGTTCTACGAGCTCACGCGCAGCATCTGTCCAGAGTGCCGGTGCGTGATCGACGCACAAGTTGTGCTCCGAGACAACAAAGTCTACATGCGCAAGCGGTGTCCCGAGCATGGCCGCTTTGAGGCGCTGGTCTATGGGGACGCGGAACGCTATACCGCCAACTCCAAGTTCAATAAACCCGGTACCGTTCCTCTGCAGTTCACCACCGAGGTCGAGCGCGGCTACCCGCATGACTGTGGCCTCTGTCCGGACCATCAGCAGCATGCGTGTCTCGGCATTATCGAGGTCAACAGCGGCTGCAACATGGCCTGTCCCCTGTGCTTTGCAAACGCCGGCGCGGGTTTCAACCTCACCCTTGAGGAGGTCGAGGCCATGCTCGACCATCTGGTGGAGACCGAGGGCAACCCAGAAGTCGTCCAGTTCTCGGGCGGAGAGCCCTCGATTCATCACCAGATCATTCCGATGCTTAGGGCGGCGAAGGATCGCGGCATTCCGTACGTGATGCTCAACACCAACGGGAAGCGTGTCGCCAACGACGATGAGTTCCTGGCACAGCTCGCCGAGATCCGCCCGTCCTTTTACTTCCAGTTCGACGGCTTTGACCGGGAAACGTACCGTATTATCCGTGGGGAGCCGGACATCCTGGAGGAGAAGCTCCGCGCCCTCGATCGGCTGGCCGAGATCGGCTGCAGCGTCGTCCTGGTGCCGGCCATCGAGCGCGGCGTGAACGAGCACGAAGTCGGGGAGATCGTCCGGTTCGCTATTCGACATCCGGCAGTCATGGGCGTCAACTTTCAACCCGCCTTTCATTCCGGCCGCTACATGGGGCACGATCCCATGCAGCGGGTGACGATTCCCGACATACTGCGCTGGCTCGAGGAGCAGACGAACGGCATGTTCCTGGTCGGCGACTTCGTCCCCGTACCCTGCTGCTTCCCCACCTGCAACTCGGTGACCTATGCCTACGTCGATGGTGACACCGTCCTGCCACTCACCCGCGTCCTCAACGTCGACGACTATCTCGACTACATCACCAACCGTGCCGTGGCCGATCTCGGCGCCGATCTCAAGCAAGCGCTCGAGGGCTTGTGGTCCTCCTCGGTCGCCCTCGACTCAGACCAGGCGGCGGGCCAGTTCGCTCTCGCCTGCTCGGCCTGCGGGCTGGCGGACGGAGTCGACCGCGGCGCGCTCGCCGACCGCATCTTCATGGTGATGTTCCAGGACTTCATGGATCCCTGGACTTTCAACCAGAAGAACGTCATGAAATGCTGCAAAGAGATTCTGCTGCCCGACGGGAAGCAGATCCCCTTCTGCGCTTACAACAACGTCGGCTACCGAGAGCAGGCCAGGACCCAGCTCGAGCAACGGACGAGAGATCGAGCGAAAGCCCGCCATCAGGGTGTTCCCTACAATCCACCACCGCTGACCTTCTCCTTCGAGCCTCCACTCCGATCCGAGGTACGCCGACCATGACGGTGGGCGACGCAGCGAGGGTGAAGTCGTGTTGCGCCACCCTCTACCAGACGGATTGGGTGCGGCTCCTGCTGGGCGAGTCCTTCCATCCGGGCGGGCTCGCGCTCACACGGCGGCTCGGCGCGCTCCTTCATCTCGATGCGACCTCGATTGTGCTCGACGTCGCCTGCGGCCGTGGAGCCTCCGCCATCCATCTCGCTCAGACCTTTGGCTGCCGGGTCATCGGTATCGACCTTGGGGCTGAGAACGTCGCTGCCGCCAGACGAGCCGCACAGGAGGTCGAGATCAGCCGACTGACCGAATTTCGTACGGGAGATGGCGAGGCCATACCCCTGGATGACGCCTCCGTCGATGCCGTGGTCTGCGAGTGCGCCTTCTGTACCTTCCCCGACAAGAGCCAGGCGGCTGCCGAGTTCGCCCGCGTGCTCCGACCTGATGGGCAGGTGGGATTGTCGGACCTGACGCGCTCCGGGGAACTGCCTCCCGAGCTGGAGAGCCTCCTAGCGTGGATAGCGTGCATCGCCGATGCTCGACCCGTTGAGGAATATGGGGCCCTCCTCGAGAGTGCGGGGTTTACAGGTAGGTCCATCGAGAACCACGACGAGGCGCTGACCCAGATGGTGAGGGACATCCGCCAGAGGCTCCTCGCCGCAGAGCTCCTCGCCAAACTCGGCACCGCAGAGCTGCCGTTCGTCGATTTCGAGCAGGCGAAATCCATGGCGAAGGTGGCGGCCCAGGCGGTACGGACCGGGCGGCTGGGCTACAGCCTCGTAACGGCTACGAGATAGAGAAACATCGATTCCTCTACGTGCGCCGGCGGGGCTTCGCCGATGACACAGCCAGGCGGACCATGCTCTTGCCCAGCCACTCCAGGGCTCCCCGTGTCTCCAGCCACCCATCGGCCCCTTCCATCATGTAGACGACGGCCTCATTCCGCTCACCGGGGCTGTAATACTCGGGC
>Ga0102924_1003272_pt1 | contig 17072 bp, 18 predicted proteins | sample PaiPotPPM11metaG_FD_80116 | JGI IMG/M metagenome (GOLD analysis project Ga0102924, IMG submission 80116) | Iron sulfur acid spring bacterial and archeal communities from Banff, Canada, to study Microbial Dark Matter (Phase II) - Paint Pots PPM... ...
CCGCGCTAGCGGTCGGTGTTCGATCGGCTGACGCGTCGGCGGCCGCCGCTCCGGCTCAAAGCGCCGCCGGGGTGCTCACTCGGACGCTAGACATCGAGCAGCTCGTGTCGGTCGCCTATCGCCAGGCGCTCGGCTCGCACGCGCTTGAACCCGCCGCTGCCCGGGCCCTGAGCGAGGTCCTCTCCCAGGAGCTGGAGCATATCGCCGCGCTCGAGCGTGAGCTCAGAGGACTGGGCGCCGGCATTCCGGGCCCTCCCGTGAGCCTCGCGTCCGCACAGGCCGCGCTCAGCCGGCATCACGTCTCGGCAAGCCTCACGCGGCTTGAGACCGAGCACCAATGCCTGAAGCTCCTGATCGACATGGAGTCGCTCGCCGAGGGGGCGTACTTCTCGGCGATCTCGAAGCTGAGCGATCCGGCGTTGCTGCGCATGAGCGCTGAGATCATGGGGTGCGAGGCGCAGCACTGGACGCTCCTCAGCGCGCTGCGCCACCGCGGGGATGTGGACCAGTCCGTTCCGTACCCGTTCGTGCAGGGATCCTCGTAGGCGTACCCTCGACGACGATGAAGATCCCCAGCGAGCTATACGAGCAAATGGTCGAGCACGCGCGGGAGGAGGCCCCCAACGAGTGCGTTGGGATGATTGCCGCACGCGACGGCGACGCCGTGGAGCTGTACCGCGCGACGAATGCGGCCGCGAGCCCGCTGCGCTACGAGATCGACGGGGCCGAGCAGTACCGGATTCAGATGCAGATCTATGACGCGGACCTAGAGCTCGGCGCGATCTACCACTCGCACACGCGCACCGAGCCCGTCCCCTCTCAGACCGACATCAATCTCGCGTTCTATCCGGAGGCGCTGTACGTGATCGTCGGCTTGGCGGGCGCCGAGCCGGACGTCCGCGCGTTCACGATCCGCGACGGGCAGGTCGCCCAGGCAGAGCTCGTAGTGGGGTGATGCCGGGATGGGGGACGCCGGGGACCAGCCACTCGTCTGCCCCAGCTGTGGCGCCCGCTATGGGTCCGAGGAGCGGTTCTGTGCGGCCTGCAACGTACCGCTGACCTACGCGGCCGGGCCGGTGCCCGATGCTCCCGTGAGCGAGGCCCAACAGCGGGCGCGGAAGATCAAGCCGCAGCTCTCGGAGGGGGAGCTGGTCCGCGTAGCCGGGGCGGGAAATCAAGCCGAGGCGGAGTTCATTCAGGGGCTGTTGCTGGAGGAGGGCGTTCCGAGCATCCTCCGTCGCAGCGCCGGGTTCGACGTGCCCGACTTCCTTGCGGCGGGACCGCGCGACGTGCTCGTGCCGCAGTCCGGAGTGGCGACGGCCCGGGAGGTGCTGCTCGAGGCTGAGCTGATCTCGCCAGAGACCCCCGGGTCGCCGGTCGCGCCCCTGCGCCTGCTCGTCGGCCTGTTGCTGGCGCTCGCGCTCGGCGCGCTGATCGTCTGGGCCGCGAGCTCGCTGGTGAGCTGAACGATCAGCTCGCTGTCGCGAGACTCGTCAGGTGCAAGCGCCAGGCCTCCTCGGTGCGGTGCAGCGGGCGGCCGTCGAACTCACTGGCGAGCGCGGCACGCGGGCCGCGGGGGTCCAGCCGGCAGGCGAACTGGGCCGCGGCGCGCTCGCCCTGTTCACGCGCCAGCAGGTCGATCACGGTGCCGCCGAGCAGCAGCGCGTCGCGGAATCCGGGCGGAAAGCTCGGGCTGCGCCCTTCGTGCAGGCGCCGGGCGATCGCCGGCCGTGCGTAGTCGGTCTGGCCGGTGAACCATCGCGCCGCGCCCTCGAGCATCCACGCCCAGCGCAGCGCAGCGCTCAGGCGCGCAGGGTGCGCACGGCGGGGCAGGTCGTGATTGCTTTCGGCGATCACGCGACGGGCGTACATCGCCGGGGCGGTGCGGGCCAGCATCTCGCGGGATCCCGGGACGCCGGATGCCCGCGCTTCGAGCGCCGCCGGCGTGAGCATGTGCAGCTCGTGGCTGCCGGCCCAGCCGGCCAGATAGCGGCGCGCGGCGGGTGCTGTCGCGATCCACGCCAGCGGCACCACGGGCCTGGCGAGGGACAGCGACAGCGTGCTGCGGTGCAGCACGACGGTGAGCCCATCCACCGATCCGGGGAAGTACTCGGCGAGCTGCTCGCGCGTCAGCTCGAGCGAATGCAGAACGCGCTCAGCGTCGTCCCGCGTCGCCAAGTCGTGGCGAGCGCGGAACGATCGCGAAGCGGATTCGACCCACGGCATCTGGGATTGATACCGCGCCCGGCCCGCGGCGGTCGCGGTGCGACCGCCGGAAAGGCCGGTTAGACCATCACCGGTTGGCGGTCCGAGGCGATCGACGCGATCTCCTCGGAGGCACGGTCGAACTCCTCGTCGGAGAGGACGGGCGTCCCTTCGAACGGAAGCTCGCGCGTGAGCTCCAGCCATGAGCGACAGCCGCCGTACTCGTCGCGAACCTTGACCGTGACGGGCCGCGGGATCCGGTAGGTGCGCAGCAGGATCACGTGCAGCGGGTGGCGGCGCTTCCAAGCCAGCCGCTTCTCGGCGTAGTCGGTGGTCCACACGTAGAACGGCGCGAGCGCGTCGACGGCACGCCGGTCGGTGACCGTGTAGTGCGCGGCGACCTCGGCCCACGCGCGGATCCGCACGCGGTCGGGCTGCGAGAGCTCGGCGCCGCGGAAGAGCGCATCGGGGGCGGGCTCGTCATCGGTCCAGACGCCTTCCTCGAGCGCCCGCAGGAGCTCGGGGCGATGCGACTGGCGCACCAGTTCGGGACGCTGGTGGTCAAACGTCGGATATAGGAAAAAGCGCTCGTGGTCGAGCTTGAAGTGCTTCTCGGGCTCGCGAACGCCGCCCTTGCGGAGCGTCAGGAGCTGCTCGCCCTCGGCGAGCGCCCGTACGGTCACGGCCCATTCTTTAAAGGCAATCGGCATGTATCACTTTGGGGTTACGAAGGGTTTACGGGTCAGTCCATGTCCTGCGCGCGCACCGAGGTGCAATCAGCGACAGGAGAATCGATTCTACGAAAGATTTCCGAAAACCCCAAATCTCTCTGCAAACTAAGGGTTTTTGGGGTTCCTCCCGCACGCGCCGGAGGTTTGCGGCTCACGGGCGCGCGTGGGGCCACGGCGGCCCCGCGGCTTGGACAAGCCCAGCGCCCTGATTCTGGCCACGTGGACGATGCGCGTTCGGACGCGGCCGGGCATCCTTGTTCTCGACCAGACGGAGCTAAAGCTTCGAAAGGAGGTGCTCCCGGTCAGCCGCTTGTGATCGACGTGACGTTCGGCGGCCCCCTGCTACGCAGTTACCCCATGGCCAAAGCCTCGAGACGATACATCCGGCTTCTCTCTCCTCTACGGGTGCCGGTTCGAGGACAAATCATGGCGGAACTTCGTAGCGGTGCGATCGTCCCCCGGTTGCGAGCGGCTGGCCAGGTGCCCACTTTAGAGCTTGGTGCCTGCGGCCGCTTCTAGAACCTCAATCAGCGCGGCGAAGTCGTCATCGCCGTGGCCCCGTCCCATTGCGGCGGTGAGGATCTCACGGGTCAGCGCGGCGAACTGGAACGGCGCCCCCGCCGCCTGCCCCTGCTCGAGGCATAGGCGCACGTCCTTGAGCATGTGCTCGAGCTTGAACAGCGTCGTGTAGTCGTGCTCGCGCATCGCTCGCGCCTTCAGCTCGAGCATCGCCGAAGCGCCGGAGCCGGCGCCCATCACCTCGGTCAGCGCATCGAGATCGACGCCGGCCCGCGCACCGACCAGCAGCGCCTCGCCGACTACCGCGGCGTTGGTAGCTGCGACCGCGTTGTTGATCACCTTCACGATCTGACCGTCGCCGAGCGGCCCAGCGTGGACGATCAGCCTGCCCATCGCCTCGAGCACCGGCCGTGCCCGCTGGAAGGCCTGATCGCTACCGCCCGCCATGATCGTGAGCGTGCCGTCCTGCGCCTTCGGCGAGGAGCCAGTGACCGGCGCGTCGACCAGCTCGATCCGGCGGGCTGAGAGCGCCTCGCCGATCGAGCGGGCGGCCATCGGCCCAACCGTCGAGCAATCGATGCACAGCGTTCCGGGGCGCGCCGCGGTGGCGGCGCCGTCCTCACCGAGGAGCACCTCTCTGACCTGGTCGCCATCGACGACCATCGTCACGACAATGTCGCTGCCTGCCGCCGCCTGAGCGGGGGTGCGCGCGAGCTTGACGTCGGGGTGCTCGGCAGAGAACGCCTGCGCCTTGGCCTCGGTGCGGTTCCAGACGGTCAGCTCGAATCCGGCCCGCGCCAGATTCGCGGCCATCCGCGACCCCATGATCCCAAGCCCCAGGAACGCCACGCGCTCGCTCATGCGGGGAATGATGCCGGTTTGCCGATCGCGCTAGCGCTCCGGGTCGGGGCGCCCATGGCCGCCGCCGCCGGGTGTCTCGATCCGCAGCCGCTGCCCAGGGCGCAGGCGGCCGGTCGCCTTGGCAGGCAACTCCTCGCCGTCCAGCAGATTGCGGCCCGGGGCGCCCGGGAGCCCTCCGGCGGCGCCCGGGGGCGGGTGGCGCCGGCGCTCGGTGATCAGCGAGTAGTCGAGCGGCGCGAGCGCCTCGAGCTCGCGGATCACGCCATCGCCGCCGTTGTGGGCGCCATCACCGCCCGATCCTCGCCGCAGCGAGTACTGCACCATCCGCAGCGGGAATTCGAGTTCGAGTGCCTCCACGGGAGTGTTGAGCGTGTTGCTCATCGCGACGTGCACCGCACTCGGCCCGTCGGCGTCCGGGCACGCACCCTGGCCTCCGCCAATCGTCTCGTAGTAGACGACGTTCTCGTTGCCGAGCACGACGTTGTTCATCGTGCCCTGGCCCGCCGCGCGCCCAAAGGCCCGCAGGACCACGTCGGCAACGCGCGAGGACGTCTCGACGTTGCCGCCGACGACGGCGGCGGGGAAGCGCGCATTCAGCAGCGACCCCTCGGGCGCGATCACCTCGATCGGGCGGTAGGCGCCCGCGCTCGGCGGGATGTCGGGGTCGGTCAACACCCGGATCGCGAAGTAGCAGGCGGAGTGGGTGACCGCCAGCGGGCAGTTGAGATTGCCCTCGTGCTGAGCTGCGGTGCCGGTGAAGTCGAGCGTCACGCGCTCGCCCGTGACCGTGGCCGCGAGCACGATCTCGAGGTCCCCTTCGCGTGCCTCGAGCACGTCGCGCGCCGTTCGCCGTCCGTCCTCGAGCTCCCGCAGGCAGGCGCGCGTGCGCCGCTCGGCGTAGTCCAGCACCTCCGTGAATGCGTCCTGCAGCCGGTCGTGGCCGACCCGCTCGTGTAACTCCTGAAGGCGGCGCGCGCCGGCGCGGCCGGCAGCCAGCTGAGCGCGCAGATCGGCGCGGCGCTGGTCGGGCTGGCGCATCTGGCGGCTCAGTTCCGAGATCGCGTCCTGATCGAGCACCCGCGGCTCGATCACGACGCCCTCATCGGCCAGCGTGCGGCTGTCGGCGGGCATCGAGCCGGGTGTCGGCCCGCCGACGTCGGCGTGGTGGGCGCGGTTCGCCGCGAACCCGATCAGCTGCCCGCTGTCACGGTCGTCGGCTCCCCCGGCGCGGCCCCCGCGGCGGCCGGCGCGGGCCGCGGGGCGGCCGGCGAACACCGGTGTGATCACCGTGATGTCGGGCAGGTGGGTCCCACCCCGGTAGGGGTCGTTGAGGATCCAGGCGCGCCCCGGGGCCTGCTGCTCGCCGAGGATCGTCGCGACCGCGGCGGGCATCGCCCCGAGGTGAACCGGGATGTGCTCGGCCTGCATCACCATCTCGCCCGAGACGTCGAACAGCGCGGTCGAGGCGTCGCGGCGCTCCTTGATGTTGGCCGAGTGCGCCGAGCGGATCAGGACCGCGCCCATCTCCTCGCAGATCGCGCGCAGCGCGCCCGCCAGGACCTGCAGCTCGACGGAGTCGATCATCGCGTCCTGCGCAGGCGAATGGTTCCGATCTCGTCGACTTCGCCCGACCACTGGCCGGGTACGAGCACCGTCGACTCGGCCAGCTCGACGATCGCGGGGCCGTTGATCACGGTCCCCGGGGCCGGCGCCCCACGCATGACATCGAGCTCCCGCGGCTGCCCGCCGAGGATCGCGGTGCGGGGCCCGGGTTCGCTCACGGAGCGATCGGGTGCTCCGGCCAGGGTGGTCTCCGTGCCAGGGGTGGTGGCGCTGACCCTGATCGTGACCAGCTCGAGCGCCCGCTCGGGGTCCATGTAGCCGTAGCGCTCCTCGTGCTCGGCCTCGAACGCGGCGCGGAGCTCCACGGGGGAGGCGGCGGTGCCGGCGGGGATCGCCAGCTCGAACGACTGGCCGCGGTAGCGCAGCTCGTAAGTGACCCTCAGCTCTGCCTCTGCCTGACCGAGCGCGCGCCTCGCCTGCTCGCCGAGCTCGTGAGCGGCTTGCGCGATTGCCGGCGCCGTGAGGTCCTCACCGCTCATCAGGACGCTGCGCTGCACGTCGCGGCGGCGCTCGGCAACGACCAGCCCGAGTGCGGCCAGCACGCCCGCAGCGCGAGGACAGAGGATCGTCTCGATCCCGAGCTCGTCGGCGATCCGCGCGGCGTGCAGCGGTCCGGCGCCACCGAACGCCAGCAACGCGTAACGGCGCGGGTCGATGCCTCGCTCCACGGTCACGACCCGCAGCGCGCGAACCATCTCCGCCGCCGCGACGCGCCGGATCCCCTCGGCGCACGCGGGCGGCTCGATTCCGAGCTCGGCGGCGAGCGCGGCGATCGCGCGCGCGGCGGCGTCGCGATCGAGCGCGACCCCGCCCGCGAGCGGGGAGTCGGGGGCGAGGTAGCCGAGCAGCAGGTTCGCGTCGGTGACGGTCGGCTCGGTGCCGCCGCGTCCGTAGCACGCAGGCCCGGGGTCGGCGCCCGCCGAGCGCGGGCCGACGCGCAGCGCCCCGCCCGGATCACGCCACGCGATCGAGCCACCGCCCGCGCCGACCGTACGTATCGCGAGCATCGGCAGCGCGATCGGGCGGTCGGCGATCTCCCCTGAGCTCTGCTCGTGGACGACGCCGTCATCGACGACGCACACATCGCACGAGGTTCCGCCCATGTCGAAGCAGAGCGCGTGGGGCTCGCCGGCCGCACGCGCGACGAACGCCGCCCCCGCCGCGCCCCCGGCAGGGCCGGAGAGCACCGTCCAGGCAGCGTGTCCGGCGGCCGCGTCGAGGTCGATCAGCCCGCCGTTGGACTGCATGATCGCGGGCCTCGGGAGACCCGCCTGCGCGACGCGCTCGGCGAGGCGCCGCAGGTAGCTCGCCAGCAGCGGTGAGAGCGCCGCGTCGATCTCGGTCGTCGCGGCCCGCTCGTACTCGCGGAACGTGCCGACGACCTCGTGCGAGACCGAGACATGGACGCCGGGCAGCTCCGCCTCCAGGGCCTCGCCGAGCGCGCGTTCATGTTCGGGATGGCGGTAGGAATGAAGCAGCACGACCGCGACCGCCTCGGCTCGCGCCTCGGCGACGCGCTCCGTCAGCTCCGCGGTCGCCTCGGGGGTGAGCCCGCGCAGGGGTCCTTCCGGCGTCATCCGCTCGGGCGCGCCGAAGCGCAGCGCGTCGGGCACCAGCGGCTGCGGCCGCGCGGCGCACAGGCGGTAGAGCTCGGCCCGGTTCTGGCGCGCGAGCGCGATCAGGTCGGTGAATCCCTCGGTCGCGATCAGGGCCGTACGGGCCCCGCGGCCTTCGAGCAGCGCGTTCGTCGCGACGGTCATCCCGTGCGAGAACTCCTCGATCTCCGCCGCCGGCCGGCCGGAACGCTCGAGCGCGGCCTCGATCGCGGCGATCACGCCCTCGGATTGATCGTGTGGCGTGGTTGGCGCCTTGGCCGTCACCAGGCGGCCGTCAAACGCGAGCACGGCGTCGGTGAAGGTGCCGCCGACATCGACGCCCAAGAGCATTCGATGACGTTAAAACACAGGGCCCCGCTCGTGCGGGGACCTTATACAACTGCTTACGCGGCTACGAGCTCCGATGCGAGCTCTTCGGTCTCCGCCAGATGCTGATGCGACGGGCAGTAGCCGTTGTGCGGCAGCGGCATCCGCTGGCAGGGCGTGCCCTTGCGGGTGCTGGCGCGGCACTGAAGCGGATTCCCGTACGCGTCGAATCCGTTTTGGGGCAGCCGGCGCAGGAACTCATCGGCGAGCGACAGATAGCGCTCGGTTACGCGCAGAACTCGGAGCTGGGCGTTCATCGGGAAGTAGGCCCGAATATCGCAGAACAGCGTCCGTGCTGGATGCGCGAAGTACCTACGGTCGGTCGCGAGCCGCTCTACCGCCACCTCACAGGCGCGCAGAACGCGTTCGTGATTGACATGCGAGCCGGGCGAATGACGATCCTCGACGATGTCTTCCGCCAGTTCCCGGTAGATAGCGCGACTAAATCGGTACATGCACGACTCCTTTCGGCACCCCTGCCAGAGGCGCGTCCGTTCGAATCGGCGGGGAGTATTCCGCCAAGTTGTGAAGTGCACGAGGTACTACGTATTAACTCCACGTTAAGCGGAAAGTTGGTGCCTTCCGAAATCAGCGTGTCTGGACGCGCCGGGCGAGGAGGTCAGGACCACGCCTGAAGCGTCGGCTCGGTGTGCTCGCGGGTCGTCACGTGAAGCCCGTCCAGCCGATGATCGAGCTCGGGGAAATCGCGCCGCTGATGTGCTCCGCGGCTCTCCGCGCGAGCCAGCGCGGAGAAGGCGATCAGCCTGACCAGCGGATGCGGGTCGTCCGTCAGCTCACGCAGGCCATCGCCATCTCGCTCGAGCCCCGCGTGGCGCCAGAGCGCCGTGCGGCTCTCCGGTGAGGGAGGCGGCGGGACCGCGCCGAGGATCGGTGCGCTCAGAACCGCGCTCCGATCGGGTGCGGCCTCCTGCGCGGCCGCGCGCGCCGCGCGCGCGCCGAACACGAAACATTCGGTCAGCGAGTTGGAGGCCAGGCGGTTGGCGCCGTGCAACCCCGTGCACGAGCACTCCCCGACCGCGTACAGGCCGGGCAGCGTCGCGCGGGCGTCGAGATCGGTCGCGATCCCGCCCATCATGTAGTGCGCCGCCGGGGCCACGGGGACCAGCTCGCGCTCCGGATCGATTCCGGAGCGGCGGAGCGCTTCGACCACGTTTGGGAAGAGCTCCGGGTTGATCTCGCGCATGTCGAGGCTGACCGACGCCGCTCCCGTTAGCGCCATCTGCTGCTGAACCGCGCGGGCCACCTCGTCGCGCGGCGCGAGCTCATCGACGAACTGGTGCCCGGCGGCGTCGAGCAGGCGAGCGCCCTCGCCGCGAACGGCCTCGGTCACGAGGAAGCCGTCGGCCCCGTTACGGGCAGCGACGGCGGTGGGGTGAAACTGCACCAGCTCGAGATCCGCCAGCGTCGTGCCGGCGGCGAACGCCAGCAGCAATCCACCGCCGACTGCCCCGACCGGGTTGGTCGTACGCGACCACAGCGCCGCCGCTCCCCCGGTAGCCAGCACGGTTGCACCGCTTGCGACGAGTCTGCCGTCGTCGAGCGCCACTCCCTTGCAGCGCTCGCCGTCCACCAGCAGCGAGACGGCGCGGCGCCCTTCGTGCACCTCAATCCGCGGGTCCTCGGCGACCAGCGCGCTGAGCTGCCGGATCAACCGCTGACCGGTTGCGGCCCCGCCGGCGTGGACGATCCGGCGGGCCGAGTGGCCGCCCTCTAGCCCGAGCGCGAAGCGTCCGCTCGGATCGGTGTCGAACGACACGCCGAGTCCGGCGAGGTCCTCGACCGCGCCGGGCGCCTCGTCGCAGAGCACGCGCGCCGCCGATTCACGCACCGCACCCCTGCCCGCGACGAGCGTGTCCCGTAGATGGAGCTCGGGGCTGTCCTCGTCAGCGAGCGCGGCGGCCAGCCCGCCCTGCGCCCAGTACGTCGAGGACTCCGCGAGCGCGGTGGCCGAGATCAGCGTGACGCTGTCGCACTCGCGCGCCGCGCAGATCGCCGTGTAGAGGCCGGCGGCGCCGGCGCCGACGACAACAACCTGGGTCTCGAGCGGGTCCAATGGCAGTACGGTACTCGCGAATGGCGAGCGTGTTCCTGGAGCATCCGTCCTCGCTCGAGCACGACACCGGCCCCCATCCTGAGCAGCCGGCACGGATCACCGCGATCGAGCGCGAGCTGTCGGCTCGCGGTTGGCTCGGGTTCGAGCGCGTCGCCTCGCCAGCGGTCGAGCGCGCGGTCCTGACCGCCGTTCATCCGGAGTCATACGTCGCGGCGATCGAGGATGTGTCGGCCGCGGGGGGTGGAGCGCTCGACATCGACACGGTTGCGAGCGCGGGCTCCTTCAACGCTGCGCTGCACGCCGCCGGCGGAGCCGTGCGGCTGGTCGAAATGCTGCTCGACGGCGAGGCCCCGTACGGGTTCAGCGCGCATCGGCCTCCCGGCCACCACGCAACACGTAGGCGCGCGATGGGCTTCTGCCTGTTCAACAGCGTCGCCGTCGCCGCGCGCTTTGCGCTTGACAGGCGCCGGCTCGAGCGCGTGATGATCCTCGATTGGGACGTGCACCACGGCAACGGGACCAACGACATCTTCCACTCCAGCGAACAGGTGCTGTTCGTCTCGATCCACCAGTGGCCGCTGTATCCAGGGACGGGGGCCGCGAGCGACGTCGGAGCAGGCTCGGGAGAGGGCTTCACGATCAACCTGCCGGTGCCCCCGCGGGCCGGCGACGAGGTCTACCGGTCGCTCGTCGAGCACGTGGCGGTACCGCTCGTCAGCGCGTTTGAGCCCCAGGTCGTACTGATCTCGGCCGGATACGACGCCCACCGCGACGACCCGCTGGCCGACTGCACCGTGACCGAGGAAGGGTTCGGCGCGATGGCGCGATCGATGCGCCGGCCGTGCGAGCGCGCGGGCGCGCCACTCGGCTGCGTGCTCGAGGGCGGCTACGCCCTCGGCGCGCTGGGGCGCTCGGTCGCCGCGACGATGGAGCAGCTGACGCCGGTCGCGCCGGCGGGGCCGGGCGACCAGCTTGCGCTCGCGCCGCTCGCCGGCGACGCGCGTGAGCGGTTTGCGAAGTGGTGGCCGGAGCTGGCCGGGTAGCGGCGTCGCCGGCTAACCGTGGTTGGCCTGGATCGAGAGGCTGACCAGCGCGATCAGCAATACGATCACCGCGAGCGCGATCACAGCGGCGACCACGGCCGCCGGAACGCGCCAGTCGGGCGCTCGCCGCAGGCCGGTTCGCGCCGCGCCGCATTCGAGGCACCACTCCTGATCGCTCGCCACCGCGGCGCCGCAGACTTGGCAGCGCTCGCCCGTCTGAGCTTGTTCGCTCACAGCCGCTGTCCGCACCATGAGCAATAACGGTCGTCGGAGCCGTGCACCGTGCCGCAGGTGGCACAAGCGCCCCCGATCCCCAGCCTCGCGGACCTCGCGCAGGGCGCGGCGCTCGCCCAGCGCGGACTCGAGCGCACGCAGCTCGCGATCGGTCTTGCCGGCGGCGGCGACCTTCGTCTGGACAAGCTCGGGGCGCTCTGCGCCGAGCCGCTGCAGCTCGAGCACGAAGCCGCCGAGGTCGCGCAGCTGCAGCTCGCGCAGCTTGCGCAGGTAGCGCGCGCGCCGGCGTATCTGCGCGCGTCCCCGCAGCCCGGCGGGCTCGGGAAGCTCGGCCGCGGAAGCGTCTGGTGCCGGGCGGTTCATGGCGTCATTCTGATCCACGTTCGACCGGGCCGCGTCCGGATCGCGCGCCGCGCTAGCCATCGAGCTCCTCCCAGGCGGCCACGACGCGCGCGGCCATCCGGTCGGTGGAGTACGCCTCAGCGCGTGGTCTTCCCGGAACGCGGGGGTCGGCTGCCGTGAGTTGCGGTTCGAGCGCCGCCCGCCACCCGGCTACGTCGAACGGGCCGCAGTGCATGCCGGGGACGCCGCCCAGCACGGTCGGCGCGATCCCCACCGGCGTCGAGAGCACGGGCACGTCGCACGCGAGCGCCTCGAGCACCGCGAGCCCGAATCCCTCTCGCTCGGATGGCACGAGCACCGCGTTCGCCGCGTTGATCCACAGCGGGACCTCCGCTGGATCGACGTTTCCCAGCGACAGCAGCGGCACGTCGCCTGCGACGGCAAGTGCGCGGTCGTAGCGCTTCTCCGGCCTAAGCGGATCGGCCGCGAACAGAACGTAGGGACCATCCGGGTCAAGCCCCAGCCGCTCACGGGCATCGCGGCGGGGAATCGGCCTGAAGCGATGGATGTCGACTCCCGCGGGGAGCACGGCCGTGCGACCGCGCAGCGCCCGTCGCGGCGCCTGCGCGAGCAGCGGCTCTGAAACCGCGGCTACGAGCTTCAGCAGCGGCAGCGCGGCGACCGTCAGCGCGCGCGAGCGGCGATGCGCCAGGTCGGTGCCGTGGAGCGTCACGGCGTGGCTGCGGGCCCGGGCTGAGAACGCGGGCCAGGCGGTCAGCCCGAAGTGCGAATGGACGACGTCGAATCGTGTCCCCCGGTGACGGCGGCGAAGCTCCGCGGCGGCGCGGAGGTAGCCGCCGATGCTGCCGGGGTCGAACGCGAACACGTCGATCTCCAGCCCCGGTATCCGCCGCAGCGCGTCGACCTGGTCGCGCACGAAGCTCCCCAGCGCGGGGCGTTCCGCGGAGGGGTACATGTTGCTGACGATCAGCGCTCGCATTGGTTGGCGAGCGTATCCGGGCTCGGCTGGGGTCACCTGGTCGCTGGCGCCACGTCTAGCATCTCGCCGATGGCCTCACGCCCCGATCAACCCGTCGCCGTGTTCGACTCCGGCGTCGGCGGCCTCACGGTCCTGCACGAGCTGCTCGTCTCGCTGCCGACCGAGGACTACCTCTACCTCGGCGACACGGCGCGCTTCCCCTACGGCGAGCGGACGCCCGAGGAGCTCCAGGCGTTCTCGGTCGAGATCGCCGACCACCTGCTCGACGCTGGGGCGAAGCTGCTGGTGGTCGCGTGCAACGCCGCGAGCTCGGCGGCACTGGGGGCGATCGAACGCCACCTGCTCGAAACCGGCCGCGAGGTCGACGTGATCGGCGTCGTGGCGCCGGCCACGCAGCTCGCGGTCGCGGGCAGCCGGACGGGCAGGATCGGGCTGCTCGCCACGCCCGCCACGGTCGCAAGCGGCGCTTACGAGCGGGCCGTGAACGCCGCCGATCCGCACGTCCATCTGGAGAGCGTCCCGTGTCCCGATCTCGCCCCGATCATCCAGGGCGGCGTCGCGTTCGACGCGGAGGTGGTCGATACCGTCCGCCGGTACTGCCAGCCGCTGCGCGCCGCTGCGGTCGACAGAGTGATTCTCGGCTGCACGCACTATCCGCTCGTCGCCCCGATGCTCCAGCGGATCCTCGGGCGAGGCGTGACCCTGGTGACGTCTGGAACCGGCGTGGCGCGTAGCGTCGAGCGCGCGCTGGCCTCTCGCGCGCTGCTCAATCCCCAGCTCGAGGAGGGCGCCTATCGCTTCCTCTGCACCGCCGACGTCGAGTCGTTCCGGGCGCTCGGCACGCGGTTTTTGCAGATGCCGCTCGGCGAGGTGGCCAAGGTGGAGCTCGGCGCTAGGGTGGCGGCGTGAGCGCCGCTCCAGAGCGAAGCTACGGTCGTGCGCCGGACGAGCTCCGTCCGACCGAGATCGAGCCGGGATTCGTGCGCACCGCGACCGGCTCGGCGTTGATCTCTGTCGGCGAGACCCGCGTGATCTGCACCGCCTCCGTTCAGGAAGGCGTCCCGCGCTGGCTGGCGGGATCGGGACGCGGATGGGTTACGGCCGAGTACGGGATGCTCCCGGCTTCCACCGGTGAGCGCAAGCAGCGCGACGTCAGCAAGGGACGCCCCGACGGCCGCACCGTCGAGATCCAGCGACTGATCGGCCGCTCGCTGCGGGTCGTGGTCGACTTCGCCGCGCTCGGCGAGCGCGCAATCTACGTCGACTGCGACGTGCTCCAGGCCGACGGAGGCACGCGCTGTGCCTCGATCACCGGTGGAATGGTCGCGCTCAGCCTCGCGTGCGAGAGCTTGGTCGCCCGCGGGTTGCTCGAGCGCTCCCCCCTGACCGGCATGGTCGCGGCGGTCTCCTGCGGGATCGTGGACGGGGTTCCGCTGCTCGATCTCGACTATTCGGAGGATTCGACCGCCGAAGTCGACGCCAACGTCGTGATGACGGGAGAGGGCGGGCTGGTCGAGGTGCAGGCCACCGCCGAACGCACGCCGCTGTCCCGAGCCCACCTCGACGACCTCCTCGGGCTGGCAGCGTCCGGCATCGTTGCGCTGCGCGCGCTTCAGGACGAGGCGGTGGCAGCGGCGATCCAGTGAGCATCGAAGCGGTCTCCTCGCTCGTGCTGGCGACCCGCAATCCCCACAAGCTCAATGAGATCGCGCGGCTGCTCGAGCCCGTGGGGATCTCGGTCGAGCCGCTCCCGGCGGGAATCGAGTTGCCGCCGGAGACCGGCGAGACCTTCGAGGACAATGCGCTTCCAAAGGCCCGGACGGCGGCGGCGGCCACCGGCCGCCCCGCGATCGCCGACGATTCGGGAATCGAGGCCGCCGCGCTGGGAGGCGTCCCGGGAGTGCGCTCCGCCCGCTACGCGGGGCCCGACGCCAGCGACGAGCAGAACCTGGCCAAGCTGATGCGCGAGGCCCCGGCCGGCAGCCCGCTGCGGTACGTATGCGCGCTTGCATACGTCGATCCGCGTAGCGGCACGGAGCGGGTGTTCTTCGGCTACTGCCGGGGCTCGCTCGCGTCGAGCCGCCGCGGATCGGGCGGCTTTGGGTACGACCCGGCGTTCCTGCCCGATCAGGACGGGGACAATCGAACGATGGCCGAGCTCACCGATCGCGAGAAGGATGCGATCAGCCACCGTGGGCGTGCGCTCCGCGAGCTCGTGAGCTGGTTGCAGCGATGAGCGCGAGCGTTCCCCAGCTCAAGCTCCGCACGGCAACGCTGTCGGTGGTCTCGAACTCGGCGCTGATCCTGCTGAAGGTCGTCGCCGGAACGATCACCGGCTCGGTCGCGATCCTGACCGAGGCGGTCCACTCGAGCATCGACCTCGTCGCCTCGATCGTGGCTCTGGTGTCGGTCCGCAAGGCGGGGGAGCCGGCGGACGAGAGCCACCGTTACGGGCACGAGAAGCTCGAGAATCTGGCGGCGGCGATCGAGGGCATCTTGATTCTCGTCGGCTCGGCCGTGATCGGATTCGAAGCGATCCGGCGGCTGGCGAGCCACGGCCGGATTCACACCGTCGGCCTTGGAATCGGCGTCGTCGCGTTCTCGATCGTCGTGAACGTCGTGGTCTCGACGGTGATCGCCCGCAACGCCCGCGCGACCGGTTCGGCAGCGCTCGAAGGCGATGCCACGCACCTGCGGACCGACGCGTTCACCTCTACGGGCGTCCTCGTGGCCCTGGCGCTCGTGAAGATAACCGGGGCGCAGTGGCTCGATTCGGCGGTCGCGCTCGCGGTCGCAGCGGCGATCCTGTTCACGGGCGTGCGCCTGCTCTCGCGCTCCTCGCGAGTGCTGGTCGATGAGGCTCTGCCGGCGCACGAGGTGGCGGTCATCCGCAGCGCCGTAGAGGAGCTTGGACCGCAGGGAGTGGTCGGTTACCACGAGCTGCGCACGCGCCGAGCAGGGTCGCGCCGCTACGTCGACCTCCACATCCAGTTTCGCGAGGGGACGTCGCTGGAGGCGGCGCACCAGATCGCGCACCGGCTCCAGGATCTGATCGCGGCGCGCCTCGGTGACGCCGATGTGCTGATCCACTTGGAGCCGCAGGACAGGGTGCGACCGGGCGAGGAGCTCGGCCATGCGACCACGCGCTCTACCTCAGGTTGATCGCCGCCGAGACGGCGACCGCGAAGGTCACGGCCGCGTAGCCGAGATACCGCTGAAGCGCCAGGATCAGCACCGCGATCAGGCACATCAGGACGGTCACCAGCCAGGCGAGTCGAGCCAGGTCCACAGACCTATTCTGTCCGCTCATGCGGCGCCCCGGCTCCAGGCCATGCCATAGCACCAGGCGTTTACGGCCGTCCGGAGGGCGGGATCGCAGCCCTGAAGGGGGGGACGGCCGGCCGTCAAATACGCAAATTGCGGGAATCCATCCGGCGCGATCGCGTTTTGGCGGGGGCTAACGGAGAGAATTGCCCAGTCCCCGGGGGCGGCGGCGCAGTACGAACCGTCCGATGCCCGTGTTAGCGTCGGGGATTCCTACCACCTAGACGAGGAGGGAGCAAGTGACGAAATCCGACTTCGTTGACCAGGTCGCAGGCCGGGCCGGGTTGAGCAAGAAGGATGCAGGCAACGCAGTGGACGCGGTACTCGAGACGATCGAGGGCACGCTCAAGGGCGGTGGAGAGATCGCCTTCTCCGGATTCGGGAAGTTCAGCGTCTCGCATCGCAGCGCACGCGAGGGGCGTAACCCCGCCACCGGCGAGCGGATCCACATCGGGGCGTCGCGGGTGCCGAAGTTCTCGGCCGGTGCGGCGCTGAAGAAGGCGGTCAAGGAGTAGCCCCGCCTCTGAAGCTCGATGCCGCGGTCACGGGCCCGAGGCCGTGACCGGGGCAGGAGGCCAAACGCCGTTCGGCGATCGGGTGGCCCGCGAGGTCGCCGCGCGCGGGTCCCAGCTGGTGCTGGGTCTCGACCCGGATCCCGGCCGGTTGTGGCCTCGGGCAGCTGAGTTCGCGGACGCGGGTGCCAACCGATCCGCCAGTCCTAGCGAGTGCGCCGCACGCGCGGTGGCGGCGCACTGCGCACTCGTAATCGAGGCGGCTGGCGAGCATTGCGTCGCCGTCAAGCTCCAGGTCGCATGCTTCGAGCGGCTGGGGGCACCCGGATGGTCGGCGCTGCGGGAGGTCGCCGCCCGCGCCCGCGATCACGGCCTGCTGGTGATCGCCGACGCGAAGCGCGGAGACATCGATGTCACCGCCACCGCTTACGCCCAGGCCTTCTTCGGCCAGACGCCAACCCCATACGGCCCGGTCGACGGACTCGGCGCCGACGCGCTGACGGTCAACCCGCTGCTCGGGGCCGACTCACTGGCGCCACTCGTCGCCTCGGCGCGCGAGCACGGCGGCGGACTGTTCGTGCTGGTGCGGACCTCGAACCCCGGGGCAGCCGACGTCCAGGAG
>Ga0102924_1003274_pt1 | contig 17068 bp, 16 predicted proteins | sample PaiPotPPM11metaG_FD_80116 | JGI IMG/M metagenome (GOLD analysis project Ga0102924, IMG submission 80116) | Iron sulfur acid spring bacterial and archeal communities from Banff, Canada, to study Microbial Dark Matter (Phase II) - Paint Pots PPM... ...
CAGGTTGATCTGAACGATCGTTTCGAACGGCATCAGAGGGTGGACGCCTTTGGGGCTCGCGACCCTCTGGGCCCAACCCGTGCCGGCGCAGCAGACCGAGATCCGTAGGCCGCCGTCGGCCGTTGCGGCGTGCTCGACGGCGGCCTGAACCTGCTCCTCGACGCGGACATCGCAGGCCACGAAGTGCACGCCGAGCTCATCGGCGATCGCTTGCCCTGCCTCGGCGTTGACGTCGGCGATCGTGACGGCGGCGCCGGCGCCATGGAGGTGCCGGGCCGTGGCCTCACCGAGGCCCGACGCCCCGCCGACGACGAGCGCTCCACTTCCGTCGACGTTCATGCCGACATTGTGAAGCGCTCGCCGCTCGTCTGCCTAGCCGGGCGACCCGAAGCTGCAGGCGAACGACGCGGCGTTTGCCGGGTCAAGGGCGTTCTCAACCAGGTGCCAGACATTCGTGTCGTACGCCTCGCCGATGTGGCCGACCGGGTCGAACGAGCAGAAGTCCTGGACGTACTCGTTGACGACGCCGGGCTCGCGGACGAAGGCCGTGCTGGTCGGCGTCACGAGCTCGTCGTAGCGGGAGGTGATGATCGTGTAGCTCACTCCCGGCTGGGCGATTGGCCCGTTGTCGAGCGTGGCGACCGCTGACCCGCCCTCACCAAGCTGGTCGCACGCCGGGCAGCCGAAAGCGCTCAGCGCTTGTCCGACGAACGCGCGCTCCGCCTGGCCGAAGATGTACGCGAGGTTGTAGAGGCCGGCGAAGGTGGTGCCGTGTGTCGGCGGCGCGATTGCGACGACCTTGTCCACCTGGCTGGCGATGCCCTGCGTCTTGGTCGTATAGAGCGACTGAAACGCGCCTTCCGAATGGCCGACGATGTCCACCTTGGACGCGCCGCTCTCGGTCAGAACCTGCCCGATGAATGCCTTAATCTCGGCGGCCGAATCGGCGATCGGCCTCACGCCACCGACAAACGGGAAGCTCGGCCACGCGCCGTATGTAGGCGCGAACGTGCAGTAGCCGCGCCCGGCAACGTCTGCCTGGAGGATGTTGATGTCCTCCTGGTTGTTGGCGCCCAGACCGTGCAGAAACACGACCGGATAGGGGTGTGCCGCGGTGGGCCTGCACGACGGGTCGTTGACGCCGCCGGCGGCCAGCGCGGCCGTCGCGGGCATGCACGCGAGTGCGGCGGCCACCAGTCCGGCTGTTGGCGCGATTGCGCGCGCGAGTCTCAGTGGATTCACCAGGCTCTCCTATCTCCATGTGGTCAGACGACTTACCAAATCATGCGGCACCCTACAGGACCGAAGCGAATTTGGCAAGGCCTCTGACCAAAAAGGTAGAGTTCGCGCAGATGGGAGCGGACGCAAGCACGCAGGAGGGGCGGCGCTACGCCGACAAGACACCGCGTCAGCGGCGCGCGGACAGGCGCGCACGGCTGCTGTCCGCCGGTCTCGAGCTCTTCGGCGTTGAGGGCTTTCGCGGCGTCACGATCGAGGCGCTATGCGCTGCCGCGTCGGTGTCGACGCGCAACTTCTACGAGGAGTTCGGGTCCCGCGAGGCGCTGTTGATCGCGCTCCATGATGAGGTCAACGGATCGGCGCTCCGCGCGGTCGCGGCAGCAATCGCTGACGTCGACGGCAACGACATCGCCGGCCGAGTCCGGGCGGGCGTCGGCGCATATTTCGGGGTGATGACGTCCGACCGGCGCTGGGCTCGGATCGCCCTCGTCGAATCGGTCGGGGTCAGCGCCCAAGCCGAGGAGCACCGGCGCGCAGCCGTCGACAGCTTCGTGGCGCTGATCGATAGCGAGGCCCGCCGGCTCGGGGCCGCAGGACTGATCGAGCAACGCGATTGGCATTTGACGGCGGTAGCGCTCGCCGGCGCACTCAACGGCCTCGTCAATACGTGGTCAGCCAACGCCGACTGGAGCGCGATCGTCCCGCGCATCGTCGACGAGGCGGCCGGCCTGATCACGCTCGCGCTGACTGGAACGCCCTGCCCCCCGGTTAGGGCGTGAGCCGCGCGACGAGCTCTCCGGCCGGAGCGATGTCATCGATCCGCCGCACGCTCTCGCCGGCGTACAACGGCCCCGCGTCGACGAGGCTCGGCGGAAGGTCGTCTGTCGGGGGCTGCGGGCTCAGCAGCGGCCAGCTTGAACGCTGGGCGCTGAGAGCGCGCGCCTGAAGAGCGCCGGGTACCCGCGCGGCGGCCGACCTCGTGAGGCGGTTGGCTGTCCGGATCCAGCTCGGGCCTTGTGCGCCGCGTTGCAACCAGCGCTCGGTCGCGGCGTTCGCGACGACCCGGTGCGGGGCATCCGGCCAGCCGAGCCCGAAGAGCTCGGTGAGCAAGGTCGAGTCGGCCCGAGCGCATCGGCGCTTGTACTCCGGATGGGCCCGGCTCTCCTCGCTCATCAGGAAGCGGGTGCCGAGCACGGCGGCGACCGCACCGGCTTCGAGCACGGTGCGCACCTCGTCGCGCTCGACGATGCCTCCCGCCGCCAGCACAGGGATGCGGACCGCGGCGAGTGTGCGCTCCAGCAGCTCGAGAACCGGGATCTTGCCCCGCACGTGCCCGCCGGCCTCGACCCCTTGCGCGATCACGGCGTCGGCTCCCGCCTCAGCGGCGGCCTTCGCCTCCGCCACCGAGCCGCACTGGTGGATCCACGTCCCCGGAGCGAGTCTGCGCGGCTCTCCCCAGAACGTGACCACGACGTCGGCGCCCGCGGCGGCGTCGATGTCCTCTCGGGTTACGAACGGCAACAGCAGGTTGACGGCCACTGGACGGTTCGTCAGCGCGCGAGCCGCTGCCAGTTCCGCCGCCAGCGGTCCGCGTGGAACTGCGATCGTCCCCAGACCGCCGGCGTCGGAAACCGCAGCGGCGAGCTCGTGTCGGGACACGGTGCCCATCCCAGCCTGGACGATTGGCGTCTCGAGTCGGCGCAGGTCGAGCATCTCAGCCGCCGCCGAGCTGTACCGCCTTGACGATCAGGAGGACCACCGCGAGCGCGAGGTAGCCCTCCATCGAGAGCATCGCGACCTTCCGCATCGTGGACGGCTCGGGGCGCGACAGCAGCGTGATCGGTGGCATTGTCCACTGCTCCTTCGGGACGGTCGGCTGCGCTTCAATTACCCGGACAGCCATCGCCCCACGCCGCGAGCGCAGTACGAGCGCGCCCAACACGAGCAGTGCCACGGCCAGCACGCCGCCTCCCACAAGCGAGAACGTCGTGACGTTGATGTGGGGGAACAGCGTCGTCGCCATCAGGATCAGCGAGAGCAGCAGCAGCACGGAGACGATCACCGTCGCCAACGCATTCAGGGCGGGGCCATTGCGCCACGGACCGAGTACGTCGCGATCGTTGCACAGCAGCAGCAGGAACATGCTGGCGCTCGGCAAGAGTACGCCGGCCAGTGCCTGCACGGCCTCGGTGATCAGTCCGAGCGGCGCCCCCGGGATCAACACGATCGCCGCCGCGCCGATGATCACGAGCGCAAACAGTGCGTAAAAGCCCTTCGCGTCGCGGATGCTGCGATGAAGCGAGCTCTTGGTGCCGAGGATGTCGCCGAAGGCGTAGCTGGTCGACAGCGTCAGTGCGCCGGCGCCGATCAGCGAAGCGTTGAGAAGCACGAGCGCGAAAAACGCCCCGGCAGGCGGACCGAGCAACCGCTCGAGGCCGGACCCGGTCCCGCCTGCATCGGTGAAGTGCCCGGCGTAGCCGGTATGGGCAAAGGTGAATGCGGAGATGCAGATCAGGGCGCATGCGCCGAGCACGACCACTCCCGCCCCGATGAACGTGTCGAGGCGCTCGTAGTTGATCCAGCGCGGCGTGATCCGCTTGTCGATGATGTTCGACTGCTGGAAGAAGAGCTGCCAGGGCGCGACCGTAGTGCCGACGATCGCGATGATCAGCAGTACCGAGGTGGAGCTCACTCCGCCCTGGACTCCGGGGACGAAGAAGTGCTGAACGATGTTGCCTCCGCTCGGGTGGCCCAGGAAGAACAGCGGTACCACAAGCAGGTTCGCGAACACGAACACGAACATCGACCGCTCCCAAAAGCGGAAGCTGCCGCTGGCGGAGATCGCGACCAACGCTACGGCCGCGATCGGAACCGCGACGTACTTCGACACGCCGAAGTACCCCAGCGCGAGGCTCACGCCGATGAACTCGGTGACGACCGTCAGGAAGTTGAGCACGAACAGGTCGATTACCGAGAACCAGCCCCAGAAACGCCCGAAGCGCTCGATGATCAGCCGAGCATGCCCCACGCCGGTCACTGCGCCGAGGCGAACGACCATCTCCTGGTTGACGACCAGCACGGGGATGAGCAGCAGCAGCACCCACAGCAGGCTCGTACCGTAGTTCTGGCCGGCCTGCGAGTAGGTCGCGACACCTCCTGCATCGTTGTCCCCGACCATCACGATCAGCCCCGGGCCCATGATCGCCAGCAGCGCCAGCGCCCGCGAGCGCAAGCCACGGTGGGCCTCGTCGTGCTGCTTGATCGTCCCGAAGGCGCCCTTGATGTCCCCGACGTGGGCGGAGTCGAGCACTGCGCGATCGCGCGAGGGGGTCGCGGCGGTGACGCCCGAGGGCTGCTCTGTCGTCATCTGCTCGACCTCCTTTCGCCCGCGCGCCGCAGCAGCCACGGCCGGGACGGGAGGTCAGCTACCCGAGCTGACCGACCACGACACCGACCGCGAAGCTGCTACTTCGCGGTTGATCTTCGCTGTCTACGTGTACGTCGCAGTTGGCCATGCGACATTGAGCCTACCAGCGAGCTGGTTGCGTTTGAAGGCGCGGCAACGCCCTATTCACGAGTTTGTCAGTCCCGGGCCGCGCCGGCGCGCCAGCGCCACTCCTCGGGCAGCACGCGCTCCAGCAAGTCATCAACGGAGACCACCCCGATCGGCTTGCCGTCCGCGTCGACCACGGGCATCGCGGTGAGGTTGTAGTCGCTCATCAACCGGGCTAGCTCGGGTAGGTCCGTCTCGGGCGTAACGGTCGGAAGCGGAGTCTCGATCAGGCTTTGAAGCGAGTCCTGCTCGGGCGACTTGACGAGCTCGGCCAACAGAGCCGCTCCGGCGAGCGCTCCCGCCTCGTCGACCACCCAGATCGTCGCGAGCTGCTGGGGCTCGAGCTCCGATGACTTAGCACGCGCGAGCGTGTCGCCGACCAGCGCGCTTGCTGGCGCCGACAGAAAGTCCGGGTTCATGAGCCCGCCCGCCGTCTCCGGATTGTGGCCCAGGAGGCTCTTGATCTTGCGTTGCTTGGCGGCCGGCAGCAGGTTGAGGATCGGCAACCGCCGATCCTGCTCCAGCTCTAGTAGTAGATCCGCCGCGTCGTCGGGCTCCATGCGCGCGAGAACGGCGGCCGCCTCGTGGTCGGAGCGGTCGCGCAGGAACTCCGCCTGGTGCTCGTCGTCGAGCTCCTCGAACACGTCGGCTTCGAGCTCCTTGTCCTGACCGACGGCCTCGAGAATCTCCTCCCCCTCCTCGTGTGACGCCGCCTCGACCAGATCCGCGATCTGGGCCGGATGGAGTCGCGCGATCCGCCTGACCGGGAGCTTCAGGCGCGAGCTCGGCACGTGTCCGACGAACGCCTCCATCTGGTCCCAGGCGACAAACTGCTCGTGCTCGGCGCGATGCTCACGGAACCGCCGCGGCATCAGCCGGCGCAGCCGTGCTGCGAAGCTCGAGTCGATGCCCGCGACACGCCACGCGCCCTCCTCCCTGATTAGATCGACTTCGCGGGCCTTTACCAGCCGTGCGCGCTCGACGTCGATCAGGCTGCGGTCGAGCACATCGGCCCGCAGCAGCACTTCGCCGGAACGGCGCTCGAACTGGGCGAGGTTGAGCTTGGTCGTGGAGGCCCGCGCGGCGGCGGACTCGAGCCGCTCGATCCGGTGGGCGGGCACAAACATCTCCCGCCCGCCAATACGCGCCTTCAATCCGACGACCGGCGGCAGGCCGTCGGCGAGGTCGAGCCGCGCGACTACGTCCTCGATGCGGCCCAGGCGCCCTCCCGCGGAATCGAGCAGCGGGCTGCCGGCCAGGGATGAGAGGTGAAGGATCTCGTCGGACATCCGCCGGGGATCGGGTGAAAGGCTAGCGCGGCGGTTACGCGACGATCGTGAAGGTCAGGGCTACGACCCGAGGATCCGCGCCGCCAGGACCGCCGCGTTGCGAGCGGAGTCGACTCCGACGCATGCGACCGGCACGCCCGGCGGCATCTGGGCGATCGACAGCAGCGCGTCGAGGCCCCCGGCGACAGAGGTGCGGCTTGTCAGCGGCACGCCGATCACGGGTAGGTCCGAGTGCGCGGCGACGACGCCGGGCAGTGCCGCCGACAGACCCGCGCCGGCGATGATCACCCGCAACCCGCGCATGCGGGCATTGCGCGCGTAGTCGGCGACTTTGTCGGGCTCTCGGTGGGCCGACATGACCCGCACCTCGCAGTGGATCCCGCGCTCGCGCAGCTCTGTCTCGGCGGGCTCCATCGCCGCCAGATCGCTCTTGGAGCCCATCACGATCCCAACGAGCGGGGCGTCAACGGCGATCTCTTCGAGTTCCGGCTCGGCAAGCACCTCTACGCCGCGCTCTGGCACCGCGCTCACGCCCGGACCGCCCGCAGCGCGATGTCGCGCCGCATCTGCTTGCCCGCAAACTCGACCATGTCGGCGGCAGCATATGCGGCGGCGCGGGCCTCTGCCAGATCGCTTCCGAGCGCGGTCACGTTCATCACGCGGCCTCCTGCGGTTACGAGCGCACCGGCGTCGGACTCAGCCGTGCCCGCGTGGGTGACGTAAGTGTTCTCAGGCACACGGTCGGCGCCGGTGATCACATCTCCGCTCGCGGACGACTCGGGATATCCGGCGCTCGCCAGCACGATCGTCACTGCCGCCTCGGGGGCCCAGTCGAGCTCGACACCGTCGAGCCCCCCTGGCACGGTGGCCTGCTCGAGCACGGTCAGAAGATCAGACCGCAGGCGAGGGAGGATCGCCTGCGTCTCGGGATCGCCGAAGCGGACGTTGAACTCGAGCACCTTTGGCCCGTCGTCGGTCAGCATCAGCCCGGCGTACAACACTCCGTGGAACGGGATCCCGCGGCGCGCGAGCTCGTCGAGCATCGATTGATGCACGTCTCGACAGATCTCCTGCGCCCTGCCGGCATCGACCTCCGGCACGGGCGAATAGGAGCCCATCCCACCTGTGTTGGGGCCGCGGTCGCCGTCGAAGATCCGCTTGAAGTCCTGCGCGGATGACAACGGCAGGGCCCGTCGCCCGTCGCAAATGGCGAGCAGCGACAGCTCGTCTCCGTCCAGGTGCTCCTCGACCACGACCTGCTGGGTCCCGAACCGATGCTGGACCAGCAGCTGCTCGAGCGCGGCGCGCGCCTGTGCCTCATCGGTCGCGATCACAACGCCCTTGCCCGCGGCCAGTCCGTCAGCCTTGATCACGGCTGGATAGCGCTCGATCGCGTCGAGGCCGTGCTCGAGCGTGGTGACGACTTGAAATGCCGCCGTCGCGACGCCGGCGGCGGCCATCAGCTCCTTGCAGAACGCTTTCGATCCCTCGACCTTGGCGCCGGCCGCAGTCGGGCCAAAGCACCGGATGCCGGCTTCGCCCAGTGCGTCGGCGATGCCGGCGACGAGCGGCACCTCGGGTCCGACCACGACCAGGTCGACGCGCCCGTCACGCGCAGCGCGGAGGAGGCCATCGATGTCGTCCGCCCCGATTTCGAGCAGGCGGGCCTGTGCAGCAATGCCTGGATTCCCCGGCGCGCATAGGACCTCTGGGCGCCGGGGAGACCGCGCGAGGGCTTGCACGAGCGCATGCTCCCGGCCGCCCCCACCGACGACCAGCACACGGGGTGACGCCGTCAAATCGCGCCGATGAAGTCGTCGATCGGGATTGCGCTCAGCGTCTCGTACTTCGCCGTCCCGCGGGAGCCGAGCTCCAGCGACACGCGCGCGATCGTCTTCTCATCCGGAGCCTCGATGACGTTCACGAAGTCGAAATGTCCGAGCGTCGCCCACTGCGCCTTGACGGTGGCACCGAGCTGCTCAATCTCGCGGTTGACCTCCTTGATGCGCGACGGGTTGTTTTTGATCGTCTGGACACCGTCCGGGGTAAGGGTTGAGAGCATGATGTAGGTCGGCACGCCTTATCCTCCTGTCCTCATGGTTTCGCGGGGGACTCACTTGTACCCGATTTTGCGGCGCGTGCGTGCATTCGCTGCCGCTGCGTCCGCCTGCGCCGTCATTGGCGCCGCGTCCGCGGCGGCCGCTGTTGTCCAGCCGACGATCAGCACCGACCGCAGCTGCTACGTGGTCGGGCAAGCAATCCAGCTGAGCGGGCAGGGCTTCGCTCCGTCGCGGACGTACGTCGTGTCCGTGGACGGCGTCCTCCTGGGCAACAGGACGACCGATTCCGCGGGAAACTTCGCGATCCCCGTGCATCCGGGGGGATTGCCGGCGGGCACCGCTCAGCACATCGACCACATCAGGGTCACCGACGGCACGACCGAGGCCGCCACGCTCTTCACGGTCACGCGAAAGGCGGGCGCGCAGATCGTCACCTCGGGGACGACAGCGTCGAGCCTGCAGGCTCGCTTCTATGTCTGGGGCTTCTCGCTCGGCGGGACTCCGCGTCCGGTCTACGTTCACTACGTGGCTCCGTCTGGGAGACAACAGGCGCGAACGTTCCTCGGCCAGACCGGCGGCTCTTGCGGCTACATCACGACACCTCGGCGCAAGCTGTTCCCGTTCTCCCTTTCCCCGGGAAGCTGGACGCTCCAGGTCGATACGCAGAAGTCATACGCCCGCCACCCGGGTGGCCCGGTGACACGGATCAAGGTCACAATCCCCTGAGCTATGCCCGACGAGGGCCTCCCGATCGCGTACGAGCTGCTCGAGTCCGGGATCCCGGTCTACGCCTCGGGAGGCGAGCAGGTCGCAACCGTCGACCACGTCGTCTGCGCGGAGGCGGAGGACATCTTCCACGGCGTTGTTCTGCGCTGTGCCGGCGGCCAGCGATTCGTGAATGCCGACGACGTCGCTTCGATTCACGAGCGCGGCGTCGACCTCCGGATCGACGCGACGCAGGTCGGCGCACTCCCTGAGCCGCACGGCGCCGCTCCAGCCTGGCGAGTTCGCGAGCCTGGGATCAAACCGAGCCGCTGGCACGAGCTGCTCGACCGGCTGAGCCTCAGGGATCCGAAGCGCAAGAACTGGTCGGAGGAGGACTGAGACTTCGGTGCCGATGATCTCGGAAAGTCGTGATCTCGGCGGGCTCAAACCGCCGCGTGCGCCTCGGCCCGCTCGAACACAAGCTCGCCCTCAGCCGCGTCGACCTTGACGGTGTCGCCAGCGGCAAACTTGCCCTCCAGGATCGCGAGCGCGAGCGGATCGACTAGTCGCTTCTGGATCACGCGCTTGAGCGGCCGCGCGCCGTAGGTCGGGTCGTAACCGAGGTTGCCGAGCAGCGTCCGCGCCGCGTCGGTCAGCTCCACCTCGATCTCGCGCTCGCGGACGCGCTCGATCACGCTCGCGACCTGGAGGTCGACGATCTCGGAGATCTGCTCGCGGGTCAGCGACTCGAACTCGACGATGTCGTCGAGCCGGTTGATGAACTCCGGCTTGAAGTGGGCGTCGACGCCTGCTCGGCCGCCGGGGATGTTCGAGGTCATGATCAGGACCGTGTTCTTGAACGACACGGTCCGGCCCTGGCCGTCGGTCAGCCGACCGTCGTCCATCACCTGAAGCAGCGTGTTGAACACATCGGCGTGGGCCTTCTCGATCTCGTCAAGCAGCACGACCGAGTAGGGCCGGCGGCGGACCGCTTCGGTCAGCTGGCCGCCCTCCTCGTAGCCGACGTATCCGGGCGGGGCCCCGACGAGGCGTGAGACCGAGTGCTTCTCCATGTACTCGGACATGTCGATCCTCACCATGGCGTCTTCTGAGTCGAACATGAACTCGGCCAGCGCACGCGCCAGCTCGGTCTTGCCGACGCCGGTGGGACCGAGAAACAGGAACGTGCCGATCGGCCGGTTGGGGTCAGCCAGGCCGGCGCGCGAGCGCCGCAGGGCGCGGGCGACCGCCGAGACGGCCTCGTCCTGACCGATCACCCGCTGATGCAGCCGCTCCTCCATGTGGACAAGCTTCTCGATCTCGCCCTCCATCAGTCGCGAGACCGGGATTCCGGTCCACTTGGCCACTACCTCGGCGATGTCCTCGGCGTCGACCTCGGTCTTGAGGAACTTCTGCTCGGTATCGGCGGACTGCTCGGCCTCCTCGGCCGCCTGAAGCTGCTTTTCGAGCTCTGGGATCGTTCCGTACTGAAGCTCCGCGGCCCGGCCAAGGTCGGCCTCGCGCTGGGCGCGCTCGAGCTCCGTCCTCGCCTGGTCGAGCTTCTCGCGCAGCTCCGACGCCGCGCCGACGACCTCCTTCTCGCGCTGCCACTCGGCGTGCATCGCCGCAGAGCGCTCCTTCTCTTCGGCCAGCGCGCGTTCGAGCTGCTCACGGCGAGCAACCGCGCCGGGGTCGTCGTCGTCCTTCAGCGAGGCCAGCTCGATCTCGAGTTGCATGATGTGGCGGTCGACCTCGTCGATCTCGGTCGGCTTGGAGTCGATTTCCATCCGAATCCGCGACGCCGCCTCGTCCACGAGGTCGATCGCCTTGTCGGGGAGGAAGCGGTCGGCGATGTAGCGCTGGCTGAGCGTCGCGGCAGCCACCAGCGCCGAGTCCTGAATGGCGACGTTGTGATGAACCTCGTAGCGCTCCTTCAGCCCGCGCAGAATCGCGATCGTGTCCTCGACCGACGGTTCGCCCACATACACGGGCTGGAAGCGGCGTTCGAGTGCCGGGTCTTTCTCGATGTGCTTGCGGTACTCGTCGAGCGTCGTCGCGCCGACCGCCCGCAGCTCGCCGCGCGCGAGCATCGGCTTGAGCATGTTGCCCGCGTCCACTGCGCCCTCGGCCGCGCCGGCACCGACGATCGTGTGCAGCTCATCGATGAACACAATGATCTGGCCCTGGGCGTCGGCGATCTCCTTCAGGACCGCCTTCAGCCGGTCCTCGAACTCGCCTCGGTACTTGGAGCCGGCGACCATCGCGCCGATGTCGAGCGCGATCAGGCGCCGATCTCGCAGGCTCTCGGGCACGTCGCCAGAGACGACCCGCTGCGCGAGCCCCTCGACGATCGCGGTCTTCCCAACGCCCGGCTCCCCGATCAGGACCGGGTTGTTCTTCGTGCGGCGCGACAGAACCTGGATCACGCGCCGAATCTCGTCGTCGCGTCCGATGACCGGGTCGAGCTTGCCCTGCGCGGCCGCCTCGGTGAGATCGCGGCCAAAGCGCTCGAGCGCCTGAAACTTGTCCTCTGGATTCTGGTCGGTGACGCGGTGCGAGCCTCGGACATCCTCGAGAGCCTGGAGCAGCTCATCGCGCGTCGCGCCGCTCGAACGGAGAGCCTCACCCGCTTTGCCGGGGTGGTTCGCGAGCGCGAGCAGGAGGTGCTCGGTCGAGACGTACTCGTCCTTCAGATCGCGCATCTCGCGCTCGGCGTCGCGGAGGATCTGGGTCAGCTCGCTCGAACCGCCGGCGGGCTCGGCCGCACCGCTCAGCGTTGGGAGCGCCTCGAGCCCGGCTGCGAGCGACTGCCGCACCGCCGCCGGGTCGACGCCGAGCTTGCGGAGCACAGGCACGACAACCCCCGCGTCCTGCTCGAGCAACACGGCGAGTAGGTGCTCGGGCGTCGTTTGCGGGTTATGGCGTTCGTCGGCGAGCCGCTGTGCGGCTTGGATCGCCTCTTGAGATTTGATCGTGAATCTGTCTGGCTGCATAGGAATAAAGGTCAGCGCGACCGCTCAACGGGGACCTTGAAGCGCTTCAGGTCGGCGTGACGCACGAGCTCGCCGCCGCGCTTGTAGGGCACGATCTCGGCGCGCAGCTCGCGCCGCAGCGCCTCGAGTCGCTCGACCTCGGCCTTCAACTCGCGGGCACGGCTCTCGAGCGCCTCGATCTTGCGCGTCATCGACGCGAGCTGCTCCTCGAGCTCGAACACGCGCTCGACGCCGGCGAGGTTCATCCCAAGCTGAGCGGTCATCTCCTGGATGCGCCTGAGCCGCTCGACGTCCTCATGCGAGTAGAGGCGCGTTCCTTTCGCCGAGCGCTTGGGCTCGATCAGCCCGCGGGCCTCATACATCCGCAGCGTCTGCGGGTGCATCTCGGCCAGTTCGGCCGCGACCGAGATCATGAACACGCCCCGGTCGGTCGATACCCTGATGCGCGTCTGAGACCTGGTGCGCCGAGTCGCCATCAGCGTCCCGCCTGCTCGAACAGCTTCGCGCGGGGATCGCCGTTGATCACCTGCGAGAGACGATCAATCGCCTCGCTCTGCTCGGCCGACAGATCCTCGGGAACGTCGATCACGAAGCGGTAGTGGATGTCGCCGCGTCCCTTGCCGCCGAGCTTGGGAGGGCCTTCGCCGCGCAGTCTCTGGACCGTGCCGTGCTTGGTGCCTCGCGGCACACGCAGCCGCTTCGTGCCATGAAGCGTCGGAACCTCGATCACGCCGCCCCGCACCGCTTCGGGGATCGTCAGCGGCACCTCGACTTCGAGGTTCTCGCCGACCGACTTGAACACCGGCGACGGCTTGACACGCGTGACGACGTAGAGGTCCCCGGGTTCGGCCCCGCGGGGTCCGGGCTCGCCCTTTCCCTTCAGGCGGATTCGGCTGCCTTCCCGGACGCCGGCCGGGATGTTTACGCGTAGCCGGCGCACGCTGCGCTGCGCACCCGAGCCGCCGCACGTCGGGCACGGATCGTCGATCACCGTGCCCGAGCCTCCGCAGTTCGAGCACGGCTGCGCGATCGAGAAGATGCCCTGGCTCTGGGACTCGACGCCGCGACCGTTGCAGACAGGACAGACGCGCGGCGAGGTGCCTGGCTTGGCACCGGTGCCGTGGCAGGTCGGGCACGCGTGCGACGTCGGTACTGCCAGCGGTACCTGCGCTCCCTCGACCCCCTGCTCGAAGGTCAACGAGACCTCCGTCTCGAGGTCGCGACCGCGGACTGGGCCGCGCGCGCGGCCCGCGCCGGTGCGCGGCGGCCCGGTCCCTCCGCCGAAGAGGTTCGAGAGGATGTCGCCGAAGCCACCGCCGAACGAGCCGGGGTCGAACCCGCCCGGCGCACCAAACCCGAACGGGCCCGAGCCACGGTCGTACTGCTTGCGCTTGTCGGGATCGGACAGGATGTCGTGCGCCTGCGAGATCTCCTTGAAGCGCTCCTCGGCCTGCTTGTCGCCGGCATTGCGGTCTGGGTGGTACTTGCGCGCCAGCTTGCGATAGGCCTTCTTGATCTCCTCGTCGGACGCGTTCTTGCCGATCCCGAGGACCTTGTAGTAGTCGGGCCGGGCAGCCATCTCACGCCGCCACCACTACACGCGCCGGGCGGAGCACCGAGTCGCCCAGGCGATAGCCGCGCTGGTAAACCTCGGCCACAGTCCCGGGCTCCGCGCCCTCGGCCGGCTGCTGGGCGACCGCCTCGTGCACCTGGGGATCGAACGGCTCGCCGTCGGGCGAGAACGGCTCAATCCCGCAGCGCGCCAACGCCGCCAACACTCCGGCGTGAACGAGCTTGACGCCCGAGACGAGCGTGTCGTTTTGGCCGTCGCCGTCGGTGGCCTTGAGCGCCCGATCTAGGTCGTCGACGACGGGGAGGAGCTCGAGCGCGAGCTTGACCATGCCCCGCTCCTGAGCAGACGCGACTTCGCGCGCCGCCCGCTTGCGGTAGTTCTCGAAGTCAGCCTTCGTCCGCTGGGCGAGCTGCAGGTACTCATCGGCTTTCTCAGCCTTTACGGCCAGCTCCTCCAGGTCGTGTTCCAGCTGAGCCTCGTGGTCGGGCTCGGCCAGAGGCTGCTCCTCATCCGGAACAGCCTCAGGCTCGCGCGCCTCGGGCGCCTCGGGCGCCTTGCGATGGTCTGTCATCGCTTACTTGCCCTCGTCTACTACCTCGGCGTCGACGACGTCCTCCTCCTCCTCGTGGGGCGCGCCGTTGGTCGAATCCGTGCCGGCGCCGTCACCGGACGCGGCAGCTTGCTCCTGGGCGCGCTGGTACATCGCCTCGGAGATCTTGTGGAACGCCGCGTTGAGAGCATCCGTCTTGGCGTTGATCTCGGCCGCGTCCTCGGAGGTCAGCACGTCGCGGACGTCCTTGATCGCCGACTCGATCTCTTGCTTTGAGGAATCGTCAACCGCATCGCCGAGCTCCTTGAGCTGTCGCTCGGCCTGATAGGCGGCGTTCTCGCCGTTGTTGCGGGCCTCGGCCAGCTCGCGCTGGCGACGGTCCTCGTCGGCGTGCGCTTCTGCGTCGGTGACCATCTTCTTGATCTCGTCCTCCGACAGCCCGGAGCCGGCCTTGATCTCGATCTTCTGCTCCTTGCCGGTGCCCAGATCCTTCGCGGACACGTTCAGGATCCCGTTCGCGTCGATGTCGAACGCGACCTCGATCTGCGGGATACCGCGCGGAGCCGGCGGAATACCGGTGAGCTGGAACTTGCCCAGCGACTTGTTGTAGGCCGCCATCTCGCGCTCGCCCTGAAGCACATGGATCTCGACCGACGGCTGGTTGTCCTCGGCCGTCGAGAAGATCTCCGACTTGCGGGTCGGGATCGTCGTGTTGCGCTCGATCAGCTTCGTCATCACGCCGCCCTTGGTCTCGATCCCGAGCGTGAGGGGCGTGACGTCGAGCAGGAGCACGTCCTTGACGTCGCCGGCGAGCACACCCGCCTGGATCGCGGCACCGACCGCGACGACCTCATCGGGGTTGACCCCGCGGTGAGGATCCTTGCCGGTCAGCTCCTTGACCTTCTCCTGAACGGCCGGCATGCGGGTCATGCCGCCGACCAGGACGACGTGATCGACCTTTGCGACGCCCTTCTCCTTGGCGTCATCGAGTGCCTGCCGGACCGGCGCGACGGTGCGGTCGAGCAGCTCTGAGGTGAGCTCGTTCAGCTTGGCACGCGTGAGGCGCGTGTCGAGGTGCTTGGGGCCGCTCGCATCGGCGGTGATGAAGGGCAGGTTGATACTCGTCTCCTGGGTCGTCGAGAGCTCGATCTTTGCCTTCTCGGCCGCCTCGTAGAGGCGCTGGAGGGCCATCGGATCCTGGCTCAGGTCGATCCCCTGGTCGCGCTTGAACTCGGCGACCAGCCAGTCGACGACCGCCTTGTCGAAGTTATCGCCGCCGAGGTGGTTGTCCCCCGCGGTCGCCTTGACCTCGAACACGCCGTCGCCGATCTCGAGCACCGACACGTCGAACGTGCCGCCGCCGAGGTCGAAGATGAGGATCGTCTGGTCTGACTCCTTATCGAGGCCGTAGGCCAGCGACGCCGCCGTCGGCTCATTGATGATCCGCTTGACGTCCAGGCCGGCGATCTTGCCGGCGTCCTTGGTTGCCTGGCGCTGGTCGTCGTTGAAGTACGCGGGGACCGTGATGACCGCCGAATCGACGGTCTCGCCGAGGTACGCCTCAGCGTCGGTCTTAAGCTTTTGAAGGATCATGGCCGAGATCTCCGGCGGCCGGTACTGCTTGCCGCCCGCCTCGACCACCGCGTCGCCATTCGAGCCCGCGACCACCTTGTAGGGCACGATCGACTCCTCCTCGCGCACCTCGGCCTCCTTGCGGCCCATGAAGCGCTTAATCGAGAAGACCGTGTTCTGCGGGTTGGTGACCGCCTGTCGCTTGGCGACGGTGCCGACGAGCCTCTCGCCGGACTGCGTGAACGCGACGACGGAAGGCGTCGTCCGCCCACCCTCGGCGTTCTCGATTACCGTCGGCTCGCCGCCCTCGAGCACGGCCATACAGCTGTTGGTCGTGCCGAGGTCGATTCCAATCGTCTTTCCCATAGTTGCTCCTTCGCTAGAAATCTAAGTGCGATCGTAGCAGATCTGAATAGCCAGACCCGCGAGTCGCCTAGCGTTTAGTGACCCGGAATTTCCCGGCGCTTGGGCACATCCTGCGCAACGCGCAGCCCCGACAGTCAGGCCGGCGCGCATGGCAGGTCCGGCGGCCATGGCGCAGGAGGTTGAGATGAAGCTCGAGCTCCTCGCCGGGCGGCGTGATCGCGAGCATCGTGTCGTGCAGCTCCTCGAAAGGCGCACCGGCGCGAAACAGCCCGAGCCGCTGACCGACGCGCGAGACGTGCGTGTCGACCGGAACGTCGCGCTTGCCGAGCGCGAACAGAAGCACACAGGCGGCCGTCTTTCGCCCGACGCCCGGCAGCCCGGTGAGGTAGCGCTGCGCGTCCGGAACCGGCTCATCGGCAAGCCAATCCAACGACAGCTCACGGCTGGGCGCGGTCTCCGTGATCGCCCGCAGGATCGACTTGATCCGTGCCGATTTGACCTTCGAGATCCCTCCTGGCCGGATCGCCTCCTCGATCACGTCAACCGGGGCATCGCGTATCTGCTCCCAATCCTCGAAACGCTCACGGAGCGCGTGATAGGCGACGTCACGGTTGCGGTCGTTGGTCGACTGAGAGAGCACGGTCAGAATCAGCTCGGCGATCGGGTGACCGTGCGGCGTGGCGAGCGGGACGCCGTAGACGAGCCGCAGGCGGTCGCGGATCGCGCGCACACGGCGGGCGGGGGGTCGGCGCCAGCTGTTGATGCTCACCAACCGGACGTTATCCTCGCGCCCCGGGTGCGCGTCGACGACCACACGATCGAGGTCGCCGGGACGCCCGTCTTCTACCGCAGCGCGCCGGCGCTCAGCGATCCGCCGCCGCTCTACCTGCACGGGATGCCGACCAGCTCCGACGACTGGACCGAGCTGCTTCAGCGGACCGGGGGGATCGCACCAGACCTGATCGGGTTCGGGCGCTCAAGCAAGGCGGGCCACCTCGACTACACGCTCGCAGGGCTGGCGCACTTTGTTGAGCGCCTGCTGGTTGCCCTCGATGTCCCGCGCGTGCGGCTCGTCGCCCACGATTGGGGCGCGGGTGCCGGTCTCGTGCTCGCCCAGCGTGAGCCCGAGCGCATCGAGCGTCTCGTTTTGTGCGACGCGCTTCCTCTC
>Ga0102924_1003276_pt1 | contig 17064 bp, 18 predicted proteins | sample PaiPotPPM11metaG_FD_80116 | JGI IMG/M metagenome (GOLD analysis project Ga0102924, IMG submission 80116) | Iron sulfur acid spring bacterial and archeal communities from Banff, Canada, to study Microbial Dark Matter (Phase II) - Paint Pots PPM... ...
ACGATTAAGATCGGGTGCCCACAAGTACTTGCCAGCGGCCTGATGAATCTCTTCGGCCACCGCGCTGTACATCGCGCTGCGGCGCGACTCTCCGAATAACTCCGTAAAATTCGCTGCAGCGCGCAGCCCCGCCCAGACCGCACCAACCGTGAATGCATGGACGCCGTGACGCTCTTCCCAGAGATCGTATGAGGTGAGTGGCAGCTTGGTCGCCGGGTCGCGATAGCGACACATGAAATCGGCGGCGACTGTGATGATGCGACGATACAGCGGCTGGATGAACTCCACGTCGCGGTACTTTTTGTAGTGCTCCCACAGCGCATAGAGCACGAGCGCTGTTTCGTCTTCTGGGATTGGCAACTGCTCCCGGCCCGACGAGTCCATCCACGGGTGCCAGGATGAACCGAGCGAGCCATCGGGATTATACTTGTGCAACAAGTATCCGCCGGCGGTCATCGCGTCTGCGCAGAATTTAAAGAAATTTCCAGCGGTGGCGTGATGTCCTGCTTTAATGAGTGCTGTCGCCACAAGTGAACCGTCGCGCGGCCACATATAAGAATACGTGTCGCGGGCAAAGCGCAAGATGTCGGTGTCGTTGGCGGCAATGATCGCGCCATGATTGTCGATCTGGGTTCGAATGATGAGCAAACTGCGCTTGTACTGCTGAAGGAGCGATTCGTCGAGATCCGCGGCGTCAATCGGCTCTTTGTTAATCCACAACCGCCAATAGTCAAGCGTGCGCGAAATAAATGGCGAAGGCCCGCGCTCGCGCACCAAATCGTCAAGCGCATGCACGTCGCCATAGGTTTCGGCGATTGCGAGCCAGTGGTGGAACGTTACCTGCTCGCCTGCAGGTACGGCACGTGCGTGCAGTGCTATCGTGCCGTCGACCGAGCCCTGCGCGATGGGATTGCGGCTGAGTTCTCCATCCTCGGCATCGCGCCACGTGCCCTCGAGGCCATTGACCTCTTTCAATCCGGTTGCCCAGGACGATATCCCGACATGATGCGCCGTGCTGTCGCCGATCTGCCCATTCATGAGAAAATATCGCCGCCGCTTGTACGCGATGAGCGCGCCGAGGTGCGGATGGTAGGCAAACGTGTCGCCGACCTCATTGCCCTCGATATGCAAGTCATAGTGGAAGAACATCCGGATTTCGCGGGGACCAGGCGCGAGGTTGGTTACTTGGAAGCGCCGGAAGAAATCGTCCGGTCGAAATCCACCGCGTCGTTGCAGACCAAGCGAACTTGCAGCCCATCGTGTTCGAGATTGATCCGCGTGACGATCGAGTCAGACTCGTATGCGATAGAGCGTCGCCATGCGTCATCGGAAAGCCACGCAAACTGTCCGTCAATCCAAATCCCCGTGCGATTGATGTCGCCCGGGCTGTGATTCTCGGAGCCGACGAACGGAAAATAGATATCCGTCAGCTGGTAGATGCTATCGAACGTAATGAGCATCGAGCCATTGCCGACGGGGACATCGCGAGGCATGGGCGCCTCTTTAAGGGGGCAACCGAGCCAGACCTTTGCCGCCTACGCGGCAGTCTTTGGCTGTGTGGCCCCTGTGAGAGCTGTGACTGCGTCAGCCGTGTGGCTGAAGATGCTGCAGGTGCGGTCTCGGGCGCACAACTCCAACATACGATGCAAGCGCGGCGAGCTCGTCACAAGCCCGACCGTTCCACCAAGATCTCGAATCGAGCGCAGCGCGCTCACGAGCATTCCAAGGCCGGGCGAATCCATCGACTGGACCTTACTCAGATCGAGCACATATTTCCAGTTACCGCGTTGCGCGCACGACATCACTTTGGAGCGGATAGCCTCCATGGCGTCGACGTCGAGTTCTCGACCAGCAGCGACGACTTCAACGCCGCCCGATCCGCTCTGCGTCCCGGACGCGGCGGACCGAATGCCAAATAAGGCGCTGAAAAACTTATCTCGCGGTTGCATAATGATTCACCGTTTGTAGGACCGCCCGGCCGGATGCTCGTGACGCCATGACCGCACCGGTCCCGCTACTGTGACCCAGACCGCCAAATTCCATATGAATGTGGAAGATATCCAGGTCACAGCGAAGGTTCCACCAGATGGGTTAGCTGCCGATAATAAATGAAGAGCGACGTTTAGGAGTCATACGACCCCAATATGGATGAGCAAAAACCTTTAGAGGCGGGTCCTAGCCCGATCTCCGACGATTTTCGTGCAATAGCTTCGACCTTCGCCCGGTCCAACGGCGACAAGGCGCTGGCCGAGCTTCATGACATCTTCTACGCGCGCGGGATTCGACGACTGACCGTCGCGACGATTGACCGTGACATTACAAGCCCAGTGCGATACCACTACCACGCAGATCGTGGCCAGCAAACGGCCGAGCCGCTCGATGCTCAGACACTCGCGTTCGCGCTTGCGTCGGAACAGCTGTGCGAATTGCCGGTGGTTGCCGGTGTGCGTCACATCGACCCCGGATCGCGCACTTCGCGCGGACGGCTCGCCTACGCGATGGTTTGCCCAATCCGCGTCGCCGGCGCGATTATCGGCTTCAGCGTACTGCAATCCGACACGGCGTTTACTGTCGGTGACAGCGCGCTCTTAGAATACGCTTCCGTTCTCGTCGGCCAGAATCTCGAGATCGCGCGGGAGGCGGCGCTCGGCGAGCACGGCGCCAAAGCACCCAACTTGCTGCTGGAAACTGCACGCGCGTTATCGAGCGGGCTCGATCTTGCCGACCTCTTTGCCAAATTTCACACGCTTGTCGGCCGAGTCATGGATGCCTCGCTTTTCGTCGCAGCGCTGTTGACGCCCGATGGTCAGAACTTTGAGATCGAGTACAGCGCTGAATTCGGCCGCCGCTCGGTCGATCGCGTCCGTCTTCCTTTGACTACGGTCTCGGGCGATGTGACGCGTTCGGGTCATCCCGTCATTATCCGCAGACCCGAGGACTGGAATGCCGTTCGCTCCGTCACGCTCGGCGATGCGCACGAACCAGCCTCAGCGCTAATCGTGCCGATGAAACTGGGCGACCGCGTCGTTGGCGTGCTCTCCGTGCAGAGCCCGCGCGCGCATTCATACTCTGAATCCGATTGCGATCTGCTGACTGCTATTTCAGAGCAGGCCGCGTTAGCGGTTGAAAACCTCAAGAACTTGCGCGCCAGCACCCAACGTGCTGCAGACCTCAACCTGCTTGTCGAAGTTGCAAGCGCAGTCTCCTCGGAGCTCGATCTACACCGAGTCTTTGCCAAGATTCACGAGCAGGTCAAGCGCGTTATCGACGCACCGCTGTTCTTTGTAGCGCTGCGATCCGGCGAGAGCGATGAAGTCACGCTCGAGTATCTAGTTGAAGGCGAACGCGTTTTTCCACCTGCTGTGCACAGCCTCAAGGGCACGATCGTCGGAAGGGTCATCGAGACTGGCAAGCCGGTGCTCGTGCGCAATACGGAAGAGCGTGACCGGCTGACGAGCAAGAAAATCGGCGAAGGGCCGACAACCGTTCAATCGATTGTTGCAGTGCCGATGAACGCCGGCGGCCGAACCATCGGCACCATCTCAACACAATCGTATGAAGCGAACACATACGACGAGCGGCATCTCAAGCTCTTGATGACGATCGCCGAGCAGTCCGCCGTGGCCGTGCAAAACGCCAAGCTGTACGAGCGAGCCAAAGAGTTGGCCGAAAATGACGCGCTCACCGGTTTGCCGCACCAACGCTCGGTACAAGAGCGCCTTGCCTACGAATTGAAGCGGGCGCGCCGCTCGAGCTCGAAGCTCTCGTTGCTCATGATGGACATCGATAAGTTCAAAGCCTTCAACGATACCTATGGCCATCCGGTCGGCGATAGCGTGCTGCGGGAAGTCTCCGCCGTTCTGCGGCGGGTGGCGCGTGAGACAGACGTCATCGGTCGTTACGGCGGCGATGAGTTTTGCGCCATCCTGCCGGAAACAGATCGCGAGCAGGCGTGGAAATTTGCAGAGCGTCTTTCGGCTGAGGTGAGCCGCGAGCCGTTCCGAATCGACGAACACCAATCCATCCCTATTCGGTTGTCGATCGGCGTCGCGGTGTATCCAGACGAATGCGAGGGTCGCGACGATCTCATCGGTGTCGCGGACGCCTCGCTGTATGCCGCGAAGCGCGGTGAAGCGCAGCAAGCGATCAAGTCCGATGACATAATCGCCAAGCTGGAGGGCGATCTCAAGCCCTTTGCGGCTTTCATTGCGGCGCTCGCAACCGCCGGCCGCGCGAAGCGCGAACAGCTCATCAAAGTGAATTCGCTCGCCGCACGATACGGCAAAGCCACGAATCTTGACGATCACCAGCGCCACGTGCTCTTATGCGCGGCCGCGCTACTCGACATCGGCGAGCTCGCGATTCCGGGGCTCATCTTAAGCAAGCCAGGTAAACTCGAGAAAGAAGACTACGAAATCATCAAGAGGCATCCGGAATTCGGATATGAGATGCTCAACGGTCTCAAGGATTGCGAGGCGATCGCAACCGCCGTTCGCCACCATCAGGAGCGCTTTGACGGAACCGGCTACCCGCACGGACTCACCGGCGCTGAGATCCCCGTGCTCTCGCGCATCCTCGCCGTACTCGAAGCATATGTTGCGATGACGAGCGACCGGCCCTACCGCCGTGCGCTGTCTCGCGAAGGAGCGGTCAAAGAGCTGCAGGCAGGCGCAGGCACGCAGTTCGATCCGCAGGTCGTGGAGAGCTTCCTCACCCTCGACGTCTAAACGGACCTATTTTTCGATGGGTTCGCGATTTTTCGTCTTGAGCTTGACGATGGCGAGCGCGAAGTGGCCCCCCGCATCCTTGCGAACTAGGTAACCGCCTGGAATGTGGTCGAAGAGCGCAAACCCTGCAGCGAGCGCTTCCTCGAGACTTTCAAAAACTCGTATGCCGTTCATATTATGCTGCTTACGACGCGAGGGCGTCCGCCGTGGATTCGGCGAGCATGCGTCGAGCATCGGTCATGGTGCCGACGATCGTAAATGTATGAGAGACGCCGGCGAAGTCCATGAGGCGGCGAACCGACGGATGTTTGCACACGACAACCGGCGTGGCGCCTGCCTCGACAAATTTCTTGAGACCCGAGATGAGCGAGCCGAAGCCGGACGAGTCAAAGTTTTGCAATTTTGACATGTCGACGATAACGTGCGACGGACGGCGATCGATCATGCGCGAGACCGCGCGCCCAAATCGCCGCGCGCTGGAAACGTCCAAATTCGTCCCGACAGAAATGGCGTCTGACGGCGCTTGGGTTGGCCCGCGTTGGGCCCGTAACGGAAGTGTTGCGGTTTTCATTGCGTTGTGAGCGGCGCGTCGCCGGCCCTTACTTTCTTCCCTATTCCCTACTTTATGTACGCTGCAATCGTTTCATATGGAGCAGAGTTGCGCGCACTGAGCGTTCTGCGATTGTGCTATTTGTCTCACGTTTGATCGGCGGCGGCGCATAAACGCGAACGAGGCGTTCCGGTTCAGTTCCGGTACCTTTCGAGATAGTAACGCGGAAGTGCCCTTCGATATTGCTATGCGAGCGTTAAGATCAGGTGAAATTTAGTTAATTTTCGAGAAACTTTCAGCCGCCGTTGTTGGGGCTTGCGCACTCCGGTAGTTGGAGAGCGTGATATGGAGGGCTTCAAGTACGCGCTCGGGGTAATCTCGCTTTCTCTCAGGATACCCACCGAGGTAATCCTCGACGTCCTTGGTAGAAATCTGCTCAGCCTCCTGGACGGTTTTGCCCTTGGCGAGCGAGGTCACGATAGCGCACGTGGCGACACCGAATCCGCAGCCGGTGGTGAAATAGCTGATATCATCAATGCGCTCGCCAGGCCCAATCTTAAGATAAAAGGTATACATGTCGCCGCATGAGTCGGAGAAGTACTCGCCCGTCGCCGTCGGGTTCTCCATCTGAGCAAACCCGTCTCGGTTGGTCACGAGTTCTTGAAACTTGGGAAAATCCATTAAACGTCTCCGGTCATTGCAGGCACCGCGCTTGCGGGCCGTGCGGGCTTGGTGGAAGCGGCGAGCTCGAATTCGCAGTGGTCATCGCCACGAGAGATCGAGGTAACTTGGTGCGGCTTGTGCGGCAGCACCTCTTCCATGAGTGAATGCACCATGGAACAAATCTCAGGGTGCGTGGTCACGGTATCCTTAAACGGGCAATTGAATTCGCGGAAGGCAAATCCAGTGGGTGTTTTCTCGTACTCAACAACCACACCGCGCTCGCGCAAGAATGCCGCAAGCTCGGCTACTTTGCCCGCAAGATCCTTACCCTCGAAGCGCGCGGCATGCCGCTGCGCCGAACGACGGCCGATCTTCGAGAACAATTCTTTAAGCTTGGTGGGATCTTCGCGCTGCAGCTCATCCAACAATACGTTGAGCAGCAGCGGGTATCGCTGCGGAAAGAGCCGTTCGCCGTCTTCGGTGAGCGAGTACACAAACGTTGGCTTCGTGCGCCCGAGGCGCTTGGCGCGTTCGGCAACAAGCCCATCACGCTCGAGCCGCGCGAGGTGCTGGCGGATCGCATTGGGCGTCACGCCTTGCTCTTGCGAAAGCTCGACGGCCGTGCGCGCGCGGTGGCGCTTGAGCGATTCGACGATGCGCCCGCGGGGGGTTTGAAAAAAGCTTGACTCTCTCATCATTTTGTTGCGCACCGCTCGACCAAGCCCCCCGTGGGTTGCTTGGCGAGGGTGTCACCGTTATTATATAGAATGTAGCATAGATTTTCAAGGCTTATCTTGACTATCCTAGTGCCCAGCCTTACAATAGAAGCAGTCAAAGGCATGCCCAACGAGCTTCGCGGGCAGCGCCTTCGTGCCCATGGCTGGGCACCCCCCAAAGAGGGGCCCCCCGCTGAGGAAAGGATTCAATGGCCGACCGACTGCTCGAAATTCGCGATCTTCACGTTGACGTGGCTGACAAGGAAATCATCCGCGGAATCAACCTGAACGTCGATCGCGGAACCGTGCATGCGCTCATGGGCCCGAATGGGTCCGGCAAGAGCACGCTGTCGCTGGCCCTCATGGGCCACCCGAAGTACACCGTCACGAAGGGCGACATTCTCTTCAAGGGCAAAAGCATTTTGGATCTGCCGCCTAACGAGCGCGCGTTACTCGGAATGTTTCTCGGCTTCCAATATCCGTCCGCCGTGCCCGGTGTTTCGGTAGCGAACTTCATGCGCAACGCGCTCATGGCGCACTCAAAAGGTGCTGCGCCCCTCACGCCGGCGAGGTTCAAGAAACTGCTGGACGAGGGCATCGCCAAGCTCAAGATGGATCCGGCCGTGCTCGGCCGTTACGTCAACGACGGATTCTCCGGCGGCGAGAAGAAGCGACTTGAGATTTTGCAGGCGCTCATCCTGCAACCCGAACTCGAAATTTTAGACGAAACCGATTCAGGTCTCGACATCGATGCACTGCGCATCATCGCCGAGGGCATCGAGGCACAGCGCAGTCCAGAGCGATCGATTCTGTTGATCACGCACTACCAGCGTATCCTCAATTACCTGAAGCCCGACATCGTGCACGTCATGGTGCGCGGCAAGATTGTCAAAGAAGGCGGACCTGAGCTCGCGCACGAGCTCGAGGCGCAGGGCTACGATCCGCTCATCAAAGAGCTCGTGGAGGCTTAGATCAGATGGCAACCCAGGCGAAGACGCTCGTCGACAAAGACTACAAGTACGGTTTCCGCGACCAGACCGACAGTTACGCGTTCAAGGCGCGCAAGGGTATCGATCACGATATCGTTGAGCAAATCTCGTTGATGAAGAAAGAGCCGCAGTGGATGCGCGATTTCCGCCACCGCTCGCTCGATATTTTCTTTGCAAAGCCGCTGCCGCCGTGGGCCGATCTTGAGGCCTTGGGTCAGATTAATTTTGACGACATCTATTACTACATGCGCGCCTCCGACATCGAGGGCAAGACGTGGGAGGAAGTGCCTGAGGACATCAAGCGCACCTTCGACCGTCTGGGCATCCCCGAAGCGGAGCGCAAGTTTCTCGGCGGCGTGCCGGCGCAGTACGATTCTGAAGTCGTCTACCACAGCATCCGCAAAGATCTCGAGGCCCAGGGCGTTCTCTTCTCCGACATGGATGCGGGCCTGCGCGAGCACGAGGACATCGTGCGCGAGCACTTCGCTAAGGTCATCCCGCCGGCCGATAACAAGTTCTCAGCGCTCAACTCGGCGGTCTGGTCTGGCGGCTCGTTCATTTGGGTTCCGCCAGGCGTTCGGGTCGACATTCCGCTGCAAGCCTACTTCCGCATTAACGCTGAAAGCATGGGCCAGTTCGAGCGCACGCTCATCATTGCCGAGCCTGGCTCCTTCGTGCACTACATCGAAGGATGCACAGCGCCAACGTATTCGAGCAACTCGCTGCACTCCGCGGTTGTTGAGCTTATCGCTAAGGAAGGCGCGCACATCCGCTACACTACCATCCAGAACTGGTACAAGAACATCTACAACCTCGTGACCAAGCGCGCCATAGCACATAAGAACGCGCACGTCGAGTGGGTCGACGGCAACATCGGCTCGCGGCTGACGATGAAGTACCCGTCTGTCTATATGGTGGGCGAAGGCGCGCGCGGAGACGTGCTCTCCATCGCGTACGCGAGCGAAGGCATGCATCAGGATGCGGGCTCGAAGATGGTTCACGCTGCGCCCAACACGACCTCGATCATCACGAGCAAGTCGGTGAGCAAAGGTGGCGGACGCACGAGCTATCGTGGTCTCGTCAAGGTATACGAAGGCTGCGACGGCGTCAAGTCAAACGTGCGCTGCGACGCGCTGCTGATGGATCCCGAGTCGCGCTCGGACACCTACCCGACCATGGAGATCGATGCGAAGAACGTGCGCATCGAGCATGAGGCGACCGTCTCGAAGGTCGGCGAGGAACAGCTGTTCTACGTCATGAGCCGCGGTATGACCGAGGTCGAAGCGACGACGATGATCGTCAATGGTTTCTTCGAACCATTCGTCAAGGAGCTGCCGATGGAATATGCGGTGGAGCTCAACCGGCTGATCGCGCTCGAGATGGAAGGCTCTGTCGGCTAAACCACGTGACTGAGACCATCCTGACGCAGCAAGCGCAAGTTGAGCGCGGCCTGATCGACCGCATATTGAAGGATGAGCCCGATTGGCTCGGCGATCTGCGTCGTGCCGCTTTCATGCGCTACGAAGCGCTGCCCAACCCGATGAAAAAACGCCTGGCTGGCGCCGCCTTTCGCTCGCCGGTCTCGACCTTCGCGCGCCGACACCTGTGCCGACAAGCTTTGAATACTGGGCTGCCGAGGACGACCTCAAGCGCGGCCTCGTCGTCTGCTCGCTCGCCACGGCGCTTGGAACGCACGAGGACGCGATACGCGAAGCAATCGGCATGGAGCACCACGGAAAGTCCGTGGGCCGCTATGCGGCGATCGCGGAAGCAGCTTGGCAAAACGGCATTTTCGTGTTTGCACCTGAGGGTTTTGAAGCCAGCGAGCCCATTCGCATTGACGTGACGGCCGGTACATACCCTCGTGTCGTTATCGTTGCGCGCGCCAAGTCAAAGCTTACGATCGCGGAGACGCATCGCGAAAGCGAACGCGTTTCGGCCGGCGTTGTCGACGTTATGTGCGGTGAGGCGTCGCACGTCCACTATGCTCACGTTCAAGATTGCGCAAAGACAAGCTCAGTGTTCTCGCACCAGCGCGCGACCATGGCGCGTGATTCCAAGCTCGTCAGTCTCAACTTCGGGATCGGCGGCCGCCTTGCGCGCACCGACGTCGAGGTTGAGCTGCGCGGTGAGGGCGCGGAGAGCGACATGCTCGGCCTCGTCTTTGCAGAAGATCAGCAAGAGTTCGATTATCGAACGCTTCAAGGCCATCGCTCCCCCAATACTCGCAGCGATTTGCTCTTCAAAGCAGCCCTGGATGACCGTTCACATTCATCGTACACCGGCGTCATCATCATCGATCGCGGCGCGCAACGCAGCGACGCGTATCAGGCCAATCGCAACCTCCTGCTGGGCGAGGGCGCGCGTGCTGACACAGAGCCGATGCTCGAGATCGAGGCGGACGACGTTCGCTGCACGCACGGCGCGACCGTCGGACCAGTCGATGAAGAACAATTATTTTATGCCGAAAGCAGGGGCCTTTCACCGGATCAGGGCGCGCGCCTCATTGTCGAAGGTTTCTTCCAAGAGGTGTTTCAGAAGTTCGGAAGGCCGAGCGTGACGGAACCGCTCAGTGGCATGGTTGCGCCGCACCTTGAGCGGGTCGGAGCTTCCTAACGTGCCGACGCAGACAGTCGATGTCGCCAGTGTCGACGAAATTCCCGAAGGCAAAGTGAAAACCGTGACCGCCGACAGCCTGCGCATCGCGCTGTGCAACTATGGTGGCACAATTTACGCCATCGATGACGTCTGCACGCATGACGGTGGGCCGTTGGGTCAGGGTGAGCTTGAGGGAAAGGAAATTGAATGTCCGCGCCACGGCGCTCGTTTTGACGTGACGTCCGGCCAAGTCACGGCCTTGCCCGCAGTCCGTCCAGTGCGAACGTACCCAGTGCATGTTTCGAACGGCCGTATCTTCGTGGACCTGTCGTCGTGAAGAGCGTCGTTCGAGAAGCGGATCACCCGCTCGTATTGTCCGAAGCCGAAGTCGCCCTCATCCGCGCCGATTTTCCCATCCTCAAAGAACGCCCGCACGGCAAGCCGCTCGTTTTCCTTGACAGCGCGGCATCGTCGCAAAAGCCGGTTCAAGTGATTGAGGCGATGGATGACTACTACCGCCGGTATCACGCCAACATTCACCGCGGCATTTATCATATCAGCGAACTTGCCACCGAAGCCTATGAAGAGGCGCGAGCCAAAGTCGCACGCTTCATCGGCTCGCCTTGCGCCGCCGAATGCATCTTCGTCCGCAATGCAACCGAAGGATTGAATCTCGTCGCCTATGCCTGGGGACGTCACAATATTCGCAAGGGCGACATCATCCTGACGACCGAGATGGAGCATCACTCCAATCTTGTTCCGTGGCAGATTCTCGCTCACGAAAAAGAAGCCAAGCTGCGGTTTGTTCCCATCACCGAGGATGGCCGGCTCGACCTGACGCATCTCGACGATCTGCTTGATGGCGCGAAGCTCTTCGCATTTACGGCCGTCAGCAATACGCTCGGCACGATTAATCCGGTCAAGGAGTTGAGTGCTCGCGCGCGCGCAACAGGCGCGATCAGCGTGGTTGACGCGTGCCAAGCAGTTCCTCGTATGCCCGTTGACGTAACCGATTGGCAATGCGATTTCATGGCATTTTCCTCTCACAAAATGTTAGGCCCGACGGGCGTCGGCATTTTGTGGGGGCGCAAAGAGCTGCTCGATGCGATGCCCCCGTTCTTGGCCAGCGGCGGCATGATCAACGTCGTGGGCTACGAGTCGTCGACCTATGCGGACGTGCCCGCGCGATTCGAGGCGGGAACGCCTGCGATCGCTGAAGCTATCGGCCTCGGTGCCGCCGTTGACTATCTCGAAACGATCGGCATGGATCGCGTTCACGCCTATGAGATGAAGCTTGCAACGATCGCACTTGACAAGCTTTCACGGGAACCTCACGTCACAATGTATGGACCTGGCATCGAGCACCGCACAGGCGTCATCTCGATGACGGTCGGCGACATACACGCACACGACTTGGCCAGTATCTTGGATAGAGAAGGCATTTGTGTGTGCGCGCCGGCCATCACTGCAATCAGCCGCTGATGGAAAAGCTCGGCGTTCCGGCGACGACCCGAGCGTCGTTCTATATCTACAACACACCGGCCGAGATCGACGCGCTTGTAGCCGGCATCGGTGTGGCGAAGCGCATCTTCAAAATTGCCTGAGAGAGTCACCGTGGTAAACGACTTCAGCGGCATGGATGAGCTCTATCGCGATTTCATCCTCGATCACTATCGCAATCCGCGCAACGCAGGCACATTGGAATCCCCAGACGCAAGCTTTGAGGACAACAATCCTTTGTGCGGCGATAAGATCCGTATGGATCTCAAGCTGCGCGACGGCCTCGTTGATGACATTAAATTCAGTGGACGCGGTTGCGCAATATCCCAAGCGTCAGCGTCGCTCCTTACCGAGGCCGTGAAGGGCAAAACGCTGGCCGAAATTGCAAAGATTGGCAAAGAAGACGTGCTCGAAAACTTGGGGATCAACATTTCAGCGGCGCGCTTGAAGTGCGCACTGCTCGGCCTCAAGGTGTTAAAACAGGCGCTCGCGCTGAAAACAACCGAAGACTTGTAGCAACCACTAGAAATTTGTAGCAACCACTAGAAACTTGTAGCAACGGACCTTTAGGTCCGTTCTTTTTAACTTCCCTGGTAGACGACTTCGATACGCAGGCCGCTCGGGTCGCGAACCCACAGCGCGTAGTAATCCTCGCCCATCTCGTTCACAACTGCAGGAGCGTCGTCAACTTCGGCGCCGAGTTCGTCAAGGATCTTCGCACACTCATCCACTTTCGCACGTGAGTCTGCGTTGAGTGCTAGGTGATCGAAGCCGACACGCCGCTCGCCGTCCCACAGGTCATCTTTGAGACTCTTACCCTTGAGAACGATAATTTCGAAGCCTTCACGCTGATAGCCAAACGAGTCATCCTTTGCGAAGACAAGATCAAAGCCGAGCGCGGGCAGCAGCGCGCCGTAGAACTTCTTTGCGACGTTAAAGGCATCCGTGCCTATAGCTAGGTGATGGATGGGATGAACTGGCATGGCCCCCTAGTTGCGACAAATCATCTAGCCCTTTCCTGCCCAAGGCGCGTGTTTTCCATGGAGCTCAACGATGATTGTGGCGCCCCGAAAGAGAGCGACCCGCCCGCAAGCTATGCGTGGACATGGCGAGGATGCAGTGCGTCAGCGCGTCGCATCGAACGGGCCCACCCTAGACGGAGATGCGCCAAGGGGGATAGAGCTGTCCGGTATGAAGCGGATGGAACGGCTCAAGTTATTCCCAACCCGGCGGCAAGTTCTGCGGTTTCAGCTATGCTTGGATGTTTGCCGCCAGATCTGCAACGTAGCCTTAGAGCAGCGCCGCAATGCATGGCGAGAGCGCAGGCTTTCTATCACCCATAAAATGCAGTACAAACAGCTCACGGAGCTTCGAGCATCTGATCCACGCGTAGCAGCGGTTTATCGCGAGTTACTAGATGCAGCGCTGCGCAAGCTGGATCTGGCCTCTAATGCGTTCTTTCGCCGCCTGCGCACAGGCCATACACCGGGCTTCCCTCGTTTTCGTGCAGCAAAACGCTATAACACCCTCGAGTTCCCGCATGGCAATCGAGCGCTGCGATTCTCCACCACGCGATCTAAAGTGGTCATATCGGGGGTAGGCAGCGTTCGCATTCGTAAGGGCCGCGAGGTCCCAGCATTCGGTCGGGTCATGATCGTGCGAAGTCCTCGTGGCTGGTACCTGCTCTTTGAATGCGAACGCGCTATAGAACCCCTGTCACCTAGTGGGAGAAGCGTTGGTATAGACGTCGGCGTGGCGACAATGTATGCAACCAGTGACGGAGAGTTTGCACCTCACGCTGCTCTGGGACAAAAAAGAGCTGCGGCGCTGGGCAGAGCGCAGCGTCAGGTAGCCAGGCGAAAACGTGGTAGTAGTGGCCGACATGAAGCGGTGAAGTGCCTCGCACGGGCGCACGATGCGCTGCGCTGGGCGCGTCGGGATTGGCACCACAAACTCTCAAGAGCGCTAGTTCAGAGTTATGACCGGATGGTGCTAGAGAAACTCCAGGTAAGCAATATGACTCGCAGCGCTCGGGGCACACTCGAGCACCCGGGTCGAAACGTAGCGGCTAAGGCCGCCTTGAACAGAAAGATGCTGGACGCTGGATGGCGTCAATTTGCAAACATGGTGCTGGCCAAAGCGGAAGAGGCTGGACGAGCAGTTGTGTTTGTGAGGGCACAGTACAGTTCGCAAACTTGCGCAGAATGTGGCTATGTTGCGCCTGAAAATAGGCGCAGCCAAGCTTCATTTGTATGCAGCCGATGCGGACACAGCGATCATGCCGATGTAAACGCGGCAAAGATCATCTTAAAGAGGGCGGAGGTGCCGCCTGCAGGGAGCGGCGCCGAGTTGTCGGACTGCGTGGATCTGCGAAGTGAGCTATCCCGGGCGAGGACCCCGGTTGCGCAACGTGTTGCGTGAGGGCACATCCAACGAAAAATAGTGCGTATGTAGAGGACAGCGATCGCTCGTATTTGGAAGTCGGGTTACATGCAGGTAATTTCTTTTTTTCACTCACTGTGGGCCCATGCGTGGCTCGACGGCGCGATGCTTGCAATTGCCAACTTCGGGCTCGTCGTGAGCCTCGTGGCATTTGTGACCGGGCTTTGGCGACATCGTCCACGTGGACTGCTTCCGTGGTTCGCTCTCGGTGCAGCAGCAGCTGTTGGACTGGACCTCCTCGGAGGGCATGTGTTCTTCGATCAACGGCCTTTCGTGCGCTCAGGCGTCGCACCACTGTTTGCGCATTCGATGGATAATGGATTTCCTTCGGATCACAGCGCTGTCGCCGCATTTCTCGCCGCGATACTCTGGTTCATCGATGCTCCTGCAGCAGTCGTCGCCACGGTTACGGCTGTGGCTATCGGCGTCGCGCGGATGTACGCACTTGTGCATTGGCCGATCGACATCATCGGTGGGTGGTGCATCGGTGCACTCCCCGCCGTCATTGTCATGCACATATGGAGGAAACGAAATAAGTGATGCGCGCCTAGGCGAGCGAGCGCTGGCGAGCAGTCATGCGCGCCTTGCGCCGCGCATCCTCGGTCAGATCTTTCTTTCGCAAGCGAATCGATTTCGGCGTTACTTCGATCAACTCGTCGGAGTTGATAACTTCCAGAGCGCGCTCGAGCGTTAACACTTCGGGTGGCGCGAGATTGGGCGCGTCATCCGAGCCTGCAGCCCGCATGTTCGTGAGCTTCTTGGCCTTGCACACGTTGACCGTGACGTCGTCTTCCGTGTTGGCCCGGCCCACGATCATGCCTTCGTACACATGCGTCTGCGGGCCGATGAAGAAACGGCCGCGCTGCTGCAGATTGTTCAGCGCATAAGCAGTTACCGTGCCCGTTTCGGCGCTGATGAGCGCGCCAAAACCGCGGTCGCTCGCCTGGCTTTCCTGCGGTTGATGATCGTGATAGACGTGACTCATCACGACCGTGCCGCGCGATAGCGTCAGGAGTTCCCCGCGCAACCCAAAGAGCGCGCGAGTTGCAATCGTGTACTCAAGACGGCGCTGAGAACCAAGATTCAGCATATTGAGCAGCTTGGCGCGCCGGCGCCCCAGCGCTTCGATGACTGCACCTGCGTGGTCGTCGGCGACATCGAGGACGAGATACTCGATCGGCTCGAGCGTCTTGCCGTCCTTCTCTATGGAAATAACTTGCGGCTTCGAAACGGCGAGCTCGTAGCCTTCGCGTCGCATCGTTTCGATGAGCACCGAGAGATGGAGCTCGCCCCGCCCGGAGACCGCAAAGGTGTCGGGAGACGCGGTTGGTGACACCCGCAGCGCGACGTTGCTTTCTAACTCTTTCGTTAAGCGCTCGCCGAGATGACGGCTCGTCACGTACTTTCCCTCGCGTCCGGCGAACGGCGACATATTGACTTGGAAATCGATCGAGACGGTCGGCTCGTCCATGAGCACTGCGTCGACAGCTTCGGGGTGTTCGGCAGCCGCAACCGTTTCCGCGATATTGACGTTCTCAATGCCGGCCAGCGCGACGATGTCACCGGCGCCAGCCTGCTCCAGCTCGCGGCGCTGCAGTCCGTAAAAATCAAAGAGACCAGTGACCTTATGCGTCGTGGAGCCCTGACGGTTGAGCCGGACGACCGATTCTCCTTTGTGGACCGTTCCGCGGAAGATGCGTCCAACCGCGATGCGCCCCACGTAATCGTTGTGATCGATATTTGACACGAGCATCTGGAACGGCGCATCCATGATGCCCGGTGGCTCGGGGATGTAGCGAATGATCGTTTCCATGAGCGGAGCGATATCGCTGCCGGGGTGTGACAAGTCGTGCGTCGCCGTGCCTTCGCGCGCATTTGTGTAGACAACCGGAAAATCAAGCTGGTGATCTGCGCAGCCGATGTCAATGAACAGGGCAAGCACTTCGTCGAGGACTTCTTTGGGCCGAGCATCTTTGCGGTCGATCTTGTTGATGACCAAGATGACAGGAAGATCTTGCTCGAGCGCTTTGCGCAGCACGAAACGAGTTTGCGGCAGCGGTCCTTCGGCTGCGTCAACCAACAGCAGCACGCCATTAACCATTTGGAGCACGCGCTCGACCTCGCCACCGAAATCAGCGTGCCCAGGTGTGTCGACGATGTTGATCTTGACGCCGTTCCAATCGACGCCGGTATTTTTGGCTAAAATCGTGATGCCGCGCTCGCGCTCGATGGGATTGGTATCCATGATACGTTCGCCAGCTGCGGATGGATCTCGGAAGATACCGGCCTGCCGCAACATCGCGTCGACCAGCGTTGTCTTTCCATGGTCGACATGCGCAACGATTCCGATGTTGCGAATGTCCCTACGGGTCTGCATTCAATACTTTATTACGACGAACGCGCGGTGAAGCCTCGCGCAGGCAGGTGACTACGCTGAAACGAAGCGACTTTCGCATGTCACGCGCATCAGGTGGCGACCATGCAGCACGTCCGCAAGAACACGCATATGGCGAAGCGACCACAGTAAGCCCCGACCTCGACCCGTCATACGATCCGAATGAAGACAGAACCGTCCGCACGATCGGGGTGATGGGATCGGCCGGGGGGCGTTTGAACTCGGAAGTTCGTCAGCGTTCGTTCGACCTTGGCGTTGCTATTGCGCAAGCTGGGTGCGCTCTCATCACGGGCGCCTGCCCCGGGCTGCCGTACGACACCGCGCGCGGTGCGAAATCGGCAGGCGGCCTGTCGATCGGCATCTCGCCGGCGCTCTCGCGCAGCGAGCATGTGTTGCGCTACAAGTCGCCGGTTGAGGCGTTCGACGTCATCATCTACACGGGTAGCGGGCTCATGGGACGTGAGGTCGACAACATCCACTCGTC